>Ga0256865_1000166_pt1 | contig 22616 bp, 19 predicted proteins | sample RVTome_14_FD_187337 | JGI IMG/M metagenome (GOLD analysis project Ga0256865, IMG submission 187337) | Soil microbial communities from uranium-contaminated site in the Upper Colorado River Basin, Wyoming, United States - RVT145D125 HiSeq ... | reverse complement strand
TCAGCGTTGCTACCGCCACGGTGCTCGACGTCGGCCAAGGCGACGCCATCCTGCTCCAGGTGCCGGGCGGGGCCGTGGCGCTCGTCGACGGCGGCCGCGACCCGCTCGTCTTGGCGAGCGGGCTCCGGCGTCACGGTGTCGACCACATCGATCTCCTGGTCGCCACCCACGGTGACGGTGATCATGTCGGCGGCCTCGTCGGTATCTTCGACGTCGTCGACGTCGGAGCGCTCTGGCTGCCCCGAGAGCAGGTGCTCGACGCCGTGCTGGACGGGATCGTCGCCGAGGCAATCGCCCGCCGGATCGCCGTCGCATCCCCGCCACCTGGTACGCGGGTGGCTCTCGGCGAGCTCGAGATCGAGGTCATCGGACCACAGCGGCGCTTCGCCGCCCAGAACGACGGGTCGGTCGTGCTCTGGTTGGAGGCAGGCGGGAGGACGATGCTCCTCGGAGGGGACATCGAGGCGATCGCCCAAGGCGAGCTGCCACCGTTGCGACCAGACGTGCTGCTGGTGCCGCATCACGGCTCGAAGACCACCGACCTCGAATGGCTGGCCGACACCGTCGGCGACGTGGCGATCATCAGCGTCGGTGAGAACTCGTACGGCCACCCGTCGCCGGCAGTGCTCGAGACGCTCGCCGGTCGAGGCGTCGAGGTTCACCTCACACGGGACGAGGGAGACATCGGAGTCCCGTTTCGGTGACACCGGGTCCTCGAGCTCCTGTCGGGCTCGCTGCCTATCGTCCGGACCGTGAAGTCGATCGTCGTCATCAGCGGCCCTGCGGACGGTGGGCCGGGAGAGCGCGAGCTGATGTTGGAGCGCGCCGCTGCCGCCTTCGTGCAGCTCGGTGCCGATGAGGTCACTCGCGTCGACGTGCCGGGCAGGGGGGCGGGGGAGGAGTCGAGCGACGCCGGCGTTCGGGGCCCGGTCCAAGTGGCCATTCCGGCGCTGCAGAGCGGGTCGCTCTTCGGGGGTGTGACCGGGCTGCTCGTGGTGGACGCCCAGTCCCTACTCAAGGCCGAAGCGACGATCCTGTCCGAGGTGCTGGCATCTGCGGATCAATCGGCCGTCGCCGTCGTGTTCGTCGCATCCGGTGCGATTCCGGCTCCTCTCTCCAAGACGCTCACGGCGATCGGCGAGAAGATCGAGGTCAAGCGGATCAATGAGCGCGGCGCAGCGGAGTGGTTGGCCGGCGCCGTGCGTGATCGGGGCATACGAATCGATCCGCCGGCCGCCGAGGCGCTCATTCAACGGTTCGGCACCGACGTCGCCTCGATCGGCCAAGCGCTCGATCAACTGGCGTCCTCGGGAGCGCCGATCACGGCCGAGGAGGTCTATGCCCGGTTCAAGAACCGGCCGGACGAGCCGACCTGGATGTACATGGACGCCGTGTCGTCAGGCGACCGTGCCGAGGCGCTCCGCCGCCTCGAGGACTTCCTGCTGCACGGCCACCCGCTCGTGCTGCTCGCCACCATCCAGACCGACCTGCGTCGGCGGTCCCTCAGCACGGCGGCCAAGACGTACGACGAGTTCGCCGAGATGGAAGGGGGGCGCAGGGGCTTCCCACTCGAGAAGGTCTGGAAGCAGCGCAATCGCGTGAACGACTCGGACCTGCGCCTTGCTCTGGGCGCCCTGGCTCGGGCGGATCTCCAACTGAAGACGGCGCCCGAAGCGACCCATCGGGTGACCATGGAGCGGCTGACCGTGGCGTTGTGCCGCTGGTACGGCGGGAGGAGATGACCGGGGCGCTCAGGGAGCCGGGCGTCAACCGCCGTAGACCCTGACGTCCTTCACGAGGTAGCTGAACGTGCCGCCCGGAGCTTGGTACGTCACCTTGTCGCCGGGAGCGGCGCCGAGGAGGGCGGCGCCGAGCGGGCTGTCGGGAGAGGCGAGCAGCATCCCGGCGATCTTGTTCTCGGCTGGTGCGACGAAGAACTCCACCTCGTCGCCATCTTCGTCGACGACGGTTGCGATCGTCCCGACCTCGACGGCGCCGCTGTCGGAGGCGGCGCGCACCTCGCTGTTCTCGAGGATGTGCGTGATCTGGCGGATCCTCGCCTCCAGGAGGCCCTGCTCGTTCTTGGCGGCGTCGTACTCGGCGTTCTCCCGCAGGTCACCGTGGGAGCGAGCCTCGGCGATGCGCGCCTCGACCTCTGCTCGGCCACTTGTGGTGAGCTGCTCGAGCTCCTCGCTCAGCTTGGCGTGCGCGGCAGGTGTGAGCCACGTCTTGTCATCGGTCATGTGGGGGCTCCGGGGCGGTCAGCCGGCGATCTGGCGCACGCGCTTGGCGAGTCGCGCCTTGCGTCTGGCTGCGGTGTTCTTGTGGATCACGCCCTTGCTGGCAGCCATGTCGATGCGCTTCTGGGCGATCTGCAATGCCTCGTTTGCTGCGTCGGCATCGCCTGCGTCGGCCGCCGTGAGCACGTTGCGCGACCTCGTCTTCAGCTCTGAGCGGATCGCCTTGCTGCGCTCGTGGTTCGCCTCGTTCTGGCGATTGCGCTTGATCTGGGACTTGATGTTGGCCATACGAAATACGCCCTCAGGTCGGTGGGGAAGCCGCTACGTTAGCAGCGCTCCAGGCAACGGTACAATGCCGTTTCCGCCCTCTCCGGAACGAAATGACCGCCGCGGCGCGCATTCGCAACTTCTGCATAATCGCTCACATCGACCACGGGAAGTCGACTCTCGCCGATCGTCTCCTCGAGCGCACCGGGGCGGTCACAGCCCGCGAGATGCGCGACCAACTGCTCGACACGATGGACATCGAGCGGGAGCGCGGCATCACGATCAAGGCGAACGCCGTGCGGCTGCAGTACCGCGCCCGGGACGGGCATGAGTACACGCTCAACCTGATCGACACGCCCGGCCACGTCGACTTCTCGTACGAGGTGTCGCGCAGCCTGGCGGCGTGCGAGGGGGCCCTGCTCGTCGTCGACGCGTCGCAGGGCGTCGAGGCGCAGACGCTCGCCAACGCCTACCTGGCGATCGAGGCCGGGCTCGACGTGGTCCCGGTGGTCAACAAGATCGACCTGCCGGCGGCCGACCCGGACAGGGTGGCCGGCGAGCTCGTCGGCATCCTCGGCGGGTCGAAGGAGGACGTGCTCCTCGTTTCCGCCAAGTCCGGTGAAGGCGTCGACGAGCTCCTTGAGACGATCGTCGCCCGGCTGCCGCCTCCTGGGGGAGAGGACGAGGCGCCGCTGCGTGCGCTCGTCTTCGACTCGTTCTACGACACGTATCGCGGGGTCGTCTGCCACGTGAGGGTGGTCGACGGCGCCCTGGTGGCCGGGTCGGCGGTTCGCTTCATGGCCACGGGCGAGCGAGAGATGGCGGACGAGGTCGGCGTTCGCACACCGGCCGCCAGACCCGTTCCCCGGCTCACCCGAGGCGAGGTCGGGTTCCTGGTGACGGGCATCAAGGAGATCGACCTGGCCCGCGTGGGAGATACTGTCACGGCGACGGATCGTCCGGCGTCCGAGGCTCTGCCCGGATACCGCGAGCCGAAGCCGATGGTGTACGCCGGCGTGTTTCCGACGGACGGTGACGACTTCGAGCGGCTGCGAGAGGCGCTCGAGAAGCTCCGCCTCAACGACTCGTCACTCGTCTATCAGCCGGAGTCGTCCCGGGCGCTCGGGTTCGGTTTCCGCGTCGGGTTCCTCGGGTTGTTGCACATGGAGATCGTTCGCGAGCGGCTCGAGCGAGAGTACGACCTCGACCTCGTGTCGACGGCGCCTTCCGTCGCCTATCGCGCCACGACGGTCGACCGAAGACAAGTCGAGGTGCGCTCCCCGCAGGACCTCCCCGAGGCAGGCTCGCTGGCGTCGATCGCAGAGCCGGTCGTCAAGGTCATGATCCTGACTCCTTCCGAGTACGTCGGGACGGTGATGGAGCTCGTCCAGCAGCGGCGCGGGCAGATGGGCGAGATGACATACCTGTCCCCGGAGCGCGTCGAGCTCCACTACCGGTTGCCGCTCGGTGAGATCGTCTTCGACTTCTTCGACCAGCTCAAATCGAGGACGAGGGGTTACGCCTCACTCGACTACGAGGCGGACGGTTACCAGGAAGCCGACCTCGTGAGGGTCGAGATCCTGCTCAACGCAGTCCCGGTCGACGCCTTCTCGACGATCGTTCACCGTGACAAGGCCTATCAGTACGGCAGGGCGATGGTCGCCCGCCTCAAGGAGCTCATCCCGCGCCAGCTGTTCGACGTTCCGGTGCAGGCGGCGCTCGGGAGCCGGGTGATAGCCAGGGAGACGATCAAGGCCAAGCGCAAGGACGTTCTCGCCAAGTGCTACGGAGGCGACATCACTCGCAAGCGCAAGCTCCTCGAACGCCAGAAGGAGGGCAAGCGCCGCATGAAGATGGTCGGGCAGGTCGAGGTGCCGCAGGAGGCGTTCATCTCGGCACTGCGGATCGATGAGTAGCGCGGCGCTCTCCACCGTCGCACCTGACTCGCCGGAGCTGGCGGACACCGCCGCCGCGTGGCGGTCTGCGTATGTCCACATCCCCTTCTGCCGCAGGCGGTGCCCGTACTGCGACTTCGCCGTCGTCACACCGGAGGAGGGGGGGACGGCGCCGACCGTCGATCGCTACGTCGCGGCGGTCGCCGCCGAGATCGCTGGCGCCGAGCCGTGGCGTCCGCTGGACGCCGTCAACTTCGGCGGTGGCACGCCGTCGTCGACGGCACCAGGCGACATCACCCGGCTCATCCGAGCGCTCCGTGACCGATTCGGCCTCGCCGGCGCCGCCGAGGTGAGCCTGGAGGCGAATCCCGAGGACTGGTCGGACGAGATCGGCGCCGCCTACCTGGACGGCGGCGTCACCAGGGTGACGTTGGGCGTGCAGTCTCTCGACGATGGCGTCCTGGGCTCGCTTGGAAGGGTGCACGTGGGCGAACAGGCGGTGTCGGCAGTGGCGTCCGCCCGGCGCAGCGGAGTGCCATCCGTAGGGATCGACCTCATGTACGGCGCCCCTGGAGAGTCGCTCGACTCCTGGCGGGCGACGGTGACCAAGGCTCTGGCGCTCGGCGTCGACCACGTCTCGGCGTACGCGCTGACAGTCGAGCCCGGCACGGCCCTGGCCTCGGCCGTCACGGCTGGTGCTCCTGGCCCCGATCCGGACGATCAAGCCGACAAGTACGAGCTGTTCGATGCGCTCGCTGCCGGCGCCGGCCTGATTCGTTACGAGGTCTCCAACTGGGCTCGTCCGGGACACGTCTGTCGCTACAACCTGTCGACGTGGGCCCAGGGCGAGTACGCCGCATTCGGGTTGGGAGCCCACGGCCACCGGGGTGGGAGGCGAACCCGCAATGCTCGAGTCCTCGACGTGTACCTCGACCGCGTGGAGAGCGCGAGCTCTCCACAGGTTGCGGTCGAGGAGGTCGCCGGCTGGTCACGCGAGCAGGAGCGGCTCATGGTCGGGCTGCGCCGCGCCGCCGGCGTCGTCGCCGGGTGGGGTGGCGAGATCCTCGCCGGCTCCGAGGAAGGCAAGCGCCTCATCGCCGCCGGAGTCCTCGAGCTTCGAGCAGGAAGGCTCGTCGTCAGCCGTCCCCTACTCACCGACGAAGTGGTTCGGGCGGTATTGGCGCTGAAGGAGCCTCAGGGCGGCGGGCGGGCCTGGTTATCACTCTCACCTCGCGACTGCTAAATTCTCCACATGCTCGATGACCGCAGGTCGCACATCCTGCAGGTACTCGTCGAGGAGTACATCCGCACCGGCGAGCCGGTCAGCTCGCAGACGATCCTCGATCGCAGCGGCCTCCCCGTCTCGAGTGCCACCGTCCGCAACGATCTGGCGCGGCTCGAGTCGTATGGGTTCGTGGTCCAGCCGCACACGTCGGCGGGCAGGGTGCCGACTCAGGCGGGCTACCGGTTCTACGTCGACCACTGCTCGCCTGCCCAGCTCCGGTCGGCCACGAGAGCCCGCATCGAGGGGTTCTTCGCCGACATGCACAGCGAGCTGAGCAAGCTGCTCAAGGAGACGACCGGCCTGCTGTCAGACCTGGCACACTACCCGGCCATCGTGATGGGCCCCGGCTTCGGCTCGGAGACGATCCTCGGTATCCACCTCGTCCCGGTTGCCCCCAACGTCGTCCTGACGGTGACCGTCGCGCAATCAGGGCGCGTCAACCAGGAGGTCGTCCGACTGCAGCGGTCGCCGACCGCCGCCGACCTGATGGACGCCGAAGACGTCCTCGAGCGCATGTTCGTCGGCAGGACGATCAAGGCCGGTCAGGACGAACTGGCGGCGACCGGACAGAGTGACGTGCCGGACCGTGTCGCCGGGCTCGTGACAACGGTTGCCGGCTCGCTTGCCGGGGCCGAGATGTCGACGAGCGATCTGTATGTGGGTGGGACGAGCCAGCTGGCATCCCTCTGGGAGGACCTCGCCAACGTGCAATCGATCCTCAGCCTCCTCGAGCGCGAGGGTGAGATGCGCCAGATCCTCGGAGACGCGCCGGAGGGCACATCCGTCCGGTTCGGCAGCGAGTTCAACGTCGAAGAGCTCGACATCGCGGTTGTCGCCGCCAGTTACGGCGCCGGCGAGAGCGGGGTCGGCAGGGTCGGCGTCCTCGGGCCCACCCGCATGGACTACCGCAGGACGATTCGGATCGTCGAGCAGGTCGGAGAGGGTCTCGAGGATCGTCTCGGGCACTGAGGATGAAGGACTATTACGACATCCTCGGGGTGGGCCGCGATGCATCGCCCGAAGAGCTGAAGAAGGCATTCAGGAAGCTCGCCAGGGAGAGCCATCCCGACGCCAATCCAGGCGACCCGACCGCCGAGGCCCGCTTCAGGGAGATCGCCGAGGCATACGAGGTCCTCTCCGACCCGCAACGCCGCGCCGCATTCGACCGGGGCGACCAACTGAACATCGGCGACCTGTTCACCAACTTCGCGGGTCTCGACGAGATACTCCAACAGTTCTTCGGCGGAGCGGGATTCGGAGGGGCGGGGCGGGCGAGCGCGGCTCGGGGACGCGACGTCGCGGTGGTCATCGAGTTGTCGCTCGAGCGCGCCGCAGCAGGCGCGAGTCGCGAGGTCACGTACGTCGCTCCTCAGAGGTGCGAGGTCTGCTCGGGCAGCGGCGCCGAGCCGGGGCACGACCCCATCCGTTGCACGACGTGCGGCGGGCACGGCCAGGTTCAGGTCAACCGGCAGACGTTTCTGGGCTCGATGACGACCGTGACGACGTGCGCCACCTGTCGGGGCCGCGGCTCGATCATCGAGGATCCATGCCGACGGTGTCGCGGGTCGGGGATCGTCGACGACGAGGTGACGGTCACCGTCGAGATCCCGGCCGGCGTCGATGACGGGACGCGCCTCCGGTTGGCGGGCCGGGGCGGCGCCGGGCAGAACGGGTCGCTCCCGGGCGACCTGTACGTGCAGCTCCGGGTGGCTCCCGATCCCCGCTTCGAGCGCCTGGGCGACGACCTGCGGCACACGGTTCGAGTCGGCATCGCAGAGGCCTCTCTCGGGGCGGTGGTGGCCGTTCCACAAATCGACCAGGAACCCATCGAGATCGACATCCCGCCGGGCACGCAGCCGGGCACGGTGTTCAGGATGGCGCGGCGCGGCATGCCGGCGCTACGCCGGCGAGGGCGCGGCGACCTCATCGTCGTCGTCGACGTGGTGGTTCCCTCCGAGCTGAGCGAGGAGCAGGAGACCGCTCTGCGTGCGCTCGCCGAGGCCTTGGGAGAGACGCCGGTCGCTCGAGGCAGGCGGCGTCGCCGCTCTCGTTGATGGCCCACGTTCCCCACCTCCTGCTTCCGCGACCCTGGGCGGCCGAGTTGCTCGAAGTCGCGGCCGCCACTCGAAGTCACCTGGAAACGGTCCTGCGGCGCGCCGACAGCGCCGTCACGTACACCGACGGGAACGGCACGTTCGGGTCGGGCTGCTATCACGCCGGGATCGTCGAGCGCGGCGAGGAAACGGACGTGGCGGCGTCGTCGCCTGCCGTGACGCTCGTCGTAGCCGCCCCCCACTCGTCCGACCGCCAGCGATTCGTGGTCGAGAAGGCCGCCGAGCTCGGGGTCACGGAACTGGCGTGGACGACGAGCAAGCACTCACAGGCGCGCCTACCGCAGCACCGCAAGTCCGAGGCATGGGCCGTTTCCGCTCTCGAGCAGTCGCGAGGCAGCCATCTCATGGTCGTTCGTGAAGGCGCCGGCCTGGATCGTCTCGGACTCGGCGGGCTCGTGCTCCTGTGCGATCGCGATGGCGGGCCCATGCCGGCGCCCGGCGAGCGCGTGACGATCGTCGTCGGACCGGAGGGCGGATTGGCCGACGACGAGGCTGCCCCAGACTGGATTCGGGTCAGCCTCGGCCCGACCATTCTCCGTACCGAGACGGCTGCGATCGTCGCCGCAGCGATGGCCCTCGCAGTCGGGCGGGCAGCGTCGAGGGACTAGTCATCTTCGGCGTTGTGGAAATCCCTGTGCCGCGTGGGCAAAATCCGACGAGGGAGTAGTCATCGCGACTATCATCACGCCTACCGAGCGCGTTCTTAGTGACCGCGCTCAGTGCTGGGCCTTAGGAGGGTGTGTGCCGAGCTACAACGAGCAGGTGGGCAAGCGGCTCCGCTCGATCCGGAAGCAGCGTGGTCTGTCCCTGCAAGACGTGCAACGGCTGTCGGAGCAAGAGTTCAAGGCCGCCGTCCTCGGGGCCTACGAACGCGGCGAGCGCAGCCTTTCGCTGCCCCGCCTCCAGCGACTCGCCGAGTTCTACTCGGTGCCGATCGGTCAACTGCTCCCACAGGACGATTCGGAGCAGCAGGCTTCATCGCTGCCTACGGGTGGCCTGACGATCGACCTGAACCGGGTGGAGAACCTCTCGGGTCCCGACGCCATTGTCGTGGAGAGGTTCCTGCGAGGCATCCAGATGCTGCGCCAGGATTTCAACGGCAAGGTGCTGACCATCCGCAGCAACGACTTGAGGACGCTGGCAATGCTCCTCGATCAGAGCGAGCAGGGCTTCAGTCAGCGTCTCACGCAGCTCGGAGTGACCGCCGAGGGTGATTGATCCGGCGCCGGGCGGCGGTGTTCCCCGGGCGCCGGGCGTGAACGCGGGGTCGCGCCGACACCGAAGCTCTTGGTGTGTCCAAGTCGGTCTGCCGACGGTATCATTCGTCGCTCCTGATGCGTTCGTAGCGCATTCCCCCTTTCCCGAGAGCATGTGGCTGGCGTGACGTCTGCTCCAACCGAGATACGACTGCGAGTGCCGAGCAACCACCTCATGGTTGATCTCCTCGGCGAGAGAGACGCGTTCATGCGCCAGGTCGAGCGCGCCTTCCCGCATGCCCGGATCGTCGCCCGGGGCAACGAGGTCGACATCGCCGGGCCGGGAGACGATGCCGACATGGTTCGCACCGTGTTCGACGAGCTGCTCATCCTGATCCAGGAGGGCGAGCGCCTGGACACCGATCGGGTCGAGCGGGTCATCCAACTCGTCAAGAAGGACGTTCCGTCTCCTTCCGGGATCTTCACCGACTCCATCAAGGTGGGGCGCGGCAAGGTGGTTCGTGCCAAGACACTCGGCCAGAAGCAGTACGTGGATGCCGTCAGGGAGAACACCATGATCTTCGGCGTCGGCCCCGCCGGCACCGGCAAGACGTACCTGGCGATGGCGTGCGCCGTCGAGGCCCTGCTGAGCGGGTCCGTGCGGCGGATCGTGCTCACCCGGCCCGCCGTCGAGGCGGGTGAGCGTCTCGGTTTCTTGCCGGGCGACCTGGCTGCCAAGGTCGATCCCTACCTCCGCCCGTTGTACGACGCCCTGTACGAGATGCTCGGCCCGGAGGAGACGGCTCGGCTCATGGAGCGCGGCACCATCGAGATCGCCCCGCTCGCCTACATGCGGGGCAGGACGCTCAACGACGCCTTCATCGTGCTCGACGAGGCTCAGAACACGTCGCCTGAGCAGATGAAGATGTTCCTCACCAGGCTCGGGTTCAATTCGAAGATGGTGGTGACGGGGGACGTCACGCAGGTCGATCTGTCGGACGGCAGGCAGTCCGGGCTGCGGGTCGTGCGCCGCGTCCTGAACGACGTCCCGGGCGTGGCATTCCGGGAGCTCACGGGTGACGACGTGGTTCGCCACCGCATCGTTGCAGCCATCGTCGAGGCATACAGCCGATTTGAGGCGGAAACCGCGGCGAAGGGTTCGACGCCGTGACCTCCGAGCGCACGAGCAAGCGCAACGTCGTGCTCAACATCGGCGTGATCATCGTGACCGTCCTGTTCGTGGCGCTGTCGCTGACGATCGGCAGGCCGGAGCCGTCTCCTGCGATCAGCCTCGTGCTCGGCGAGCCGTCGCCCGTCGACTTCCTCGCACCTTCGACGATCCAGGTCGTCGACGAGGGTGCGACCGAGCAACAGCGCGAGTTGGCGCGGCTCAACGAGCCCTCGGTGTTCCGCGTGGACCCCTCCGTTCAACAGACCGTGGAGGCCTCGCTGGCGCGCTACTTCGCCGCCCTCAGGTCGGCCCCACTCGGAGGCGACGCCGAGGTGTCCTTGACGACGACCACGACGACGACCACGACGACGACCACGACCACGACCACGACCGCCCCTCCTGAGGAGGAGCAGGACACCACGACGACCACGACCGAGGCGACGACCACGACCGAGCCGCCGACGACGACGTCGACGACCACCCTGCCTCCTGAGGACCAGGTCGACCTCGTTGAGAGCCAGCACCCGTCACGCAACGAGGGTGCAACCCGTGTGCTTCTCGGTCAGCTGAACGCCGACCTGGCCGCGCTCGAGGAGGGAGAGGACGCCATCTACCCGCTCGTCGAGCAGCAGATCGTCAACACGGTGGACACGCAGCTTCGCGAGGCGTTCTCGGCCAACGAGCTCGAGGGGCGGCGCAACCAGCTGACGGCAAGCCCCCCGCCGTTCTTCCCGGGACCGGGCTACGAGGGCTTCGAGTACCTGGGCGTGCAGTTCACCTTGTCCGACGTCGAGCAGGCCATCGCCGACGTCGCCGCCGACTCGCTCCTCCCGAACAGGGTTCTGGACGAGCAGGCAACGGACGAGACCAAGCAGGCGGCCGCCGACGCGGTGTTGGACGTGCAGGTCACGTTCTTCGACGGCACCCCGATCGTCAGGGCCGGCGAGCAGCTCACGGCCGTGCAGATCGAAGCGATCGAGTTGCTCGGCCTCGTCGATCCCGGCGAGGGCACGTCGTCATCTGCCGCTTCTGCGCTCGGCGCCATTGCGGTGCTGCTGGCGGCCTTCTTCCTGTGGCGCATCGCTCCGGGCTTGTGGTCACAGCCGAAGCACTTCGCGCTACTCGGCGTGCTGCTGATCCTGGCCGCCATCGCAAGTCGAATCCCGGACCTGATCGTCGGCGAGTCGAATCCGGAGTTGGCGTTCGTGCTCCCCGCGGTGATGTTCGGCTACATCGCCGCCATCCTCTACGACCCGAGGACCGCGGTCCTCATGGCGGTGCCCGTCGCCACGTTCACCGCCATCTCGACGACAGACATCGGCCTGACGGTCTACGCCGCAGCTGCCACCGTCGCCCCCGTCGCCTTCGTCTCTGCGGTGTCGAGCCGCCGTGAGCTGAGGCTGGCAGTCACCTTGTCGGCACTCGTGCTCGCCCCGCTCGCCGGGGCCGTTGCCTGGATGTACCTGGGGTGGGAGTCGGTCGTCACCGCCGCCATGTTCGCCGTGATCGGCGGCATCATCGCCGGCCTGGCCGCGCAGGGATTGCTCTCGTTCCTCGAGAACCTGTTCCAGATGACGACGACGATCACGCTCCTCGACCTGACCGACAGGAACCATCCCGCCCTGCGGCTGCTCGAGGAGCACGCCCCCGGGACGTTCAACCACTCCATCCTCGTGGGGACGCTTGCCGGCAAGGCGGCCAGGGCGATCGGGGCGAACGCCTTGCTGGCGCAGGCCTCGGCCTACTACCACGACCTCGGCAAGACCGAGCAGCCTCAGTATTTCATCGAGAACCAGTTCGGCGTGTCCAATCCGCATGACGAGCTGGCGCCTGAGGAGTCTGCGACCATCATCCGCGACCACGTGACGAACGGCCTCAAGCTCGCCCGCCAGTACCGCATCCCGGACGAGGTCGCAGACGGCATCCGGATGCACCACGGGACCGGGCTGATGCGCTACTTCTATCACCAGGCATTGGACGCCGATCCCAGCGTCGACCCGGGGCTCTTCCGCCACGCGGGAGACAAGCCGCGGCGCAAGGAGATGGCGATCCTCATGATCTCCGATGCAGTCGAGGGCGCCGCCCGGGCACTCGCCCAGCAGGAGGACCCGACCGCCGACAGCCTCAGGAAGCTCGTCGACTCCGTCGTCGGCGAGAAGCTCGAGGACGGCCAGCTCGACCAGTCGGACCTCACGTTCGGAGACCTGACTCGCGTCAAGCACGCCATCGTCCAGGCGCTCATCGGCTACTACCACACCCGCATCCCGTACCCCGGCTTCCCGGGGCCGCGGGCGGAGGATCGATGAGCGTCCAGTTCGCGGACGAGCAAGACGACCCTCTCGAACCCGGACAACTCGTGGAGCTGGCTGAGCGTGTCCTGGCGGCGGAGCTGTGCCCCGAAGGCACGGAGGTCTCGCTCACGATGGTCGACGAGCAGGCGATGTCGGAACACAATGAGCGGCACCTCGGGAAGCTGGGAGCCACGGATGTTCTCTCGTTCCCGATCGAGGACCTCTCGCCGGGGGTGCCGCCGCAGCGGGTGCCTGGGGGGCCGCCTCCGGTGCTCGGTGACGTGCTCGTCTGCCCGGCAGTCGTTCGTGCCAACGCCGCGGCAGGCGCGGTACGCTTCGAGGACGAGATGGCGCTGATGGTGGTCCACGGGCTCCTCCACTTACTGGGCTACGACCACGTCGATGACGCCGAGGCGGAGTTGATGGAGGGTCGGGAGCGAGAGCTGCTCGCCTCGGCCGGCCGGGTGAAGCCCTCATGACGACCCTCGCTCTGGCCTTCGCGGTGATCCTCGTCGGTCTCACCTCCGTCATCCGGGCGGCGGGCGCATCGCTCGTCCGCACGCCACGGGCCGACGCGCTCCACGACGCCGCCGAAGGCGACGAGCGGGCGGCGCTCGTCGCCGAGCTGCTCGACGACCGTCCCCGCATCCAGCCGGCGCTCGCCGCCTATCACACGGGACTGCTCGTGGCGGCGGCAATGCCCGCCTCGTGGGCGCTCGCTCGCCTGCTCGACGGGTGGCCGCTGCTCGTCGCCCTCGTGATCGTCGGGATCCTCTTCGTTTTCATCGGCGACCTCATCCCGCGGATCGTCGGGAGATCGCGCCCCCGCGTCCTCGCCTATCGGTTCGCAGGGCTGCTGCACCACGCGGTGACGTTCGGCGAGGCGGCGGCGGACTTCATCTCCGACCTCGACGAGGACGAGCACGAAGAGGTGGAGGACGTCGACACCGAAGACGACGAGCGGGAGCGCGAGCTGATCACCTCCGTCCTCGAGTTCACGGACACGCTCGTTCGCGAGGTCATGGTCCCGAGAACCGACATGATCACCATCCGAGCAGACGACTCGACGGACGAGGCGCTCGACCTGGTGATCGCCGAGGGCCGCTCCAGGGTGCCCGTCGTCGGCGAGGGCATCGACGACGTGGTCGGCGTGCTCTACGCACGCGACTTGCTCGAGCTCCTGGACAGGGGAGAGGGTCCGATATCGGCGAGGGACGTGATGCGCCCCGCCTACCTCGTGCCGGAGTCGAAGCGGGTCGCCGAGCTGCTCAGGGAGATGCAGGGAAATCGGGTGCACATGGCCATCGTCGTCGACGAGTTCGGCGGGACCTCCGGCCTCGTCACGATCGAGGACCTCCTCGAGGAGCTGGTCGGCGAGATCGTCGACGAGTACGACTCGGAGGAGCCCATGGTCACCGAGCTCGGCTCAGGCGAGTTCCTCGTCGACGCTCGCCTCGGCGTCGACCAGCTCGCTGCCATCATCGGCTCGGACCTCCCGGCCGACGAGTGGGACACCGTCGGCGGACTGGTGCTGAGCCTTGCGGGTCGGGTGCCGCGTGAAGGCGAGGCCTTCGAGCTCGACCACCACGTCTTCGTGGCCGATCGGGTCCAAGGGCGCCGGGTCGCCAGGGTGCGGCTCACGCCGCGTCGATGACCCGGTCCGGGTTCGTGGCTGTGGTCGGTCGGCCCAACGTCGGCAAGTCGACCCTCGTCAACAGCCTCGTCGGGACGAAGGTCGCCATCACGTCTAGCCGCCCGCAGACCACCCGCAACACCGTGCGCGGCGTGCTCACCCGCGGCGACGCCCAGCTCGTGTTCGTCGACACCCCCGGTTTACACAAGCCGCGTACCGCGCTCGGAGAGCGTCTCAATCGCCTGGTCCACGGCACCCTGGCGGAAACGGACGGCGCCTTGTTCGTGCTCGACGCATCGCAGCGCATCGGCCCGGGCGATCGCCTCGTCGCCGAGCGGCTCGCCGCCTCGTCCGCTCCGGTCGTCGTTGCGGTCAACAAGGTCGACAAGGCGACGAGAGAGCAAGTGGTCGAACAGCTCGCCGAGGCGGCCGAGTGGGACTTCGCCGGGTACGTGCCCGTGTCGGCACTGCACGGCGAGGGGTTGGAACCGATCCTCTCCGAGTTCCTCGATCTCGTGCCCGAGGGGCCCTTCTTCTTCCCGCCGGACGTGACGAGCGACCAAGCGGACGAGCAACTCGCCGCCGAGCTCATTCGTGAGAAGTTCCTGGAGCGGCTGCGCGACGAGCTGCCGCACTCTCTCGCCGTGGTCGTCGACGAGATCGAGACGCGCCAGTCCGGCCTCGTCTACGTCGGGGCGTCGATCTTCGTCGAGAAGACGTCACACAAGGGGATGGTCATCGGTAAGGGTGGAGCGCTTCTCCGTGCGGTCGGCACCGAGGCGAGAGAGGAGTTGGAGCGACTCTTCGGTGCCCAGGTGTTCGTGGAGCTGCGCGTCAAGGTCGAGGCCGACTGGCAGCGACGCGACCACGCACTCGACCGGCTCGGGTACTGAATCCGGGCCGAGGTCGTCGGCAGGGGGGCTCCCGGCGAGCCCTCTGGGTCCGTCGGCTCATATCGGCCTTTTCTCAGCCGTTTCGTGTAAGAACTAGTCCATTCGGGTGTCTCATACTCGAAGGTCTTGCAACGGCGGGCCGCTCGGGAGTAGGAAGGCCGTGATCGTGCCGAACAGCCTGGTGGGGGCGGCATGATCGATCGAGGGACCGTTCCATCGGGAGCGGTCCCTCTTGGTCTCTCCGCTCCCCTGCCACGCTGACGCAAAGTACGGCTACCGTTGGTCACCACGGGGGGCTCGGAGAAGGCATGACAACTGCGCTACCGACCGAGGACGCCGACCTCGTCGTGCTCGCCCGCCGGGGCGGTGTCGATGCGTTCGCGATCCTCTACGAGCGCTACTTCGCGGAGATCTTCGACTTCCTCACGAGGCTGCTCCGCGATCGCGACGAAGCCGCCGACGTCGCCCAGGACACCTTCGTGAAGGCGTTCGAGCGCCTCGGCCACCTCAAGAACCCCGCTTCTTTCAAGAGCTGGCTCTTCACCATCGCTCACCGCAACGCCCTCAATCGCATCAAGCGCTCCAAGAGGGCGGTGGCCGTCGGCGGGTTCACGGATGTCGAGGTCGAGGAACGGACATCGCTCGCCATTATCACCGTCGACCTCACCGACGATCCGGTGCACCAGGTCGAGGTTCGTGAGGCGGCCGAGATCGTCTGGGAGGCGGCGGCCGGGCTCGACGAGCGCACGTACACGGTGATGGACCTCCACGTCAGGCACGGTCTCGACAGCGCCGAGATAGCCGAGGTGCTCGGTGTCTCCAAGGGCAACGCCTACACGATGGTGAGCCGCATGAAGAAGTCGGTGTCGGACACCATGGCGACGTACCTGCTCGTGCGGAAGGGTCGTCGCGACTGCGAGGGGCTGGCCGCCATCGTGAACGCCCACGGGGGACCGGAGCTGACTCCAGAGTTGCGCAGGTCCGTCGACAAGCACGCCAGGGAGTGCGGCGTCTGCCACGAGAACCGCAGGACGCTGTTCGTGCCCCTGAAGCTGTTCGCTGCATTGGCGGCGGTGCCCGTTCCCATCGGGCTTCAGGAATCGATCTGGGGCTCCGCCGCGGCCACTGCGGCAGCGGGCGCCGCAGCAAGCGCCGCCGCCACGATCGGCACCAATGGAGCGTCGGGTGCAGGGGGGGCCACGGCAGCCGGCGCCGGGGCGACAGGCGCGGCGGCGGGTACCGCGACGACCGCGGCGACGGCCGGGACCGCGACGACCGCCGCGGCGGCGGCCGTCGCCACGACCGCGGTGGTCGGCGCCGGGGCGCAGAGCATCGCCGGGATCGCTGCCGGGGTGCTGCTCCTCGTGGCCGCCGCAGCAGGCGGCATCGCCGTGATCACGTCGGACGACGTTCCGGCCGGTCCGGCCGCCATCGATCGCGTCGCCGACCCGAGCTCCGACACGACCGTTCTCGCAGGCGGCACCGGACCGGTCGTGGGAGACGACGGGGAGACGACCGACACCACCGTCGGCTCAGGCGACCCTGCCGTCGATCCGCCCGCCACCGACGAGCCCCGGTCGCCGCTGCCACCGCTCGTCACCCGCGACGACGTGGTGGTCGTTGCCGAGGACACCACGGCCGTCATCGATGTCCTGGCCAACGATGGCGGCGCCGGTGTGCCGGGCATCTCGATGGCGATCGGGGACGCTCCTCGCAGTGGGACCGCCACCGCCGGCGAGTCCGCCATCACATACCGTCCGGCACCCGACTTCAACGGACAGGACACTCTCACCTACACCGTGACGCGCCCGGAGGGTGACACGGCATCGGCAACCGTGCGGATCTCCGTCACACCGGTGAACGACGCACCGCGACTGGTCGACGCACCATCGTTCTCGGTTGCCGAGGACTCGGTCCTCCGCATCGATCCGCTCGCCGGGATCGTCGATCCCGAGGGCGATCCCATAGAGATCACCGGGTTCGACCGCTTCACCGCCCAGGGAGGAGTGGTCGCCTCAGGCGTGACGGCATACGTGCCCGCCGACGATTTCTTCGGCAGCGACTCGTTCACGTACCAGGTCTCGGATGGCGAGGCGACCCTGACCGTGCCGGTGAGCGTGACGGTCGAGGGGCGCAACGACGCGCCGCGCCACGGGGCACTCGAAGTGTCCGGCCGCGAGGACGTCGACATCTCGTTCGACGCGCTCTCCGGCTGGTACGACATCGAGGGCGATCCCGTGAGCATGGCCACGTCGGGTGAGCTCATCACTGAACAGGGTGGAACCGCGACTATCTCGGCGGCGGGATCTGTCATCTATCGGCCGCCGCCGAATCACAACGGCGCCGACTCCTTCGTGTACGACGTCACGGACGGCGTTGCCATCGCCTCGGGGACGATGGCGATCGATCTCGCTCCGGTGAACGACGCGCCCACCGCGAGCGACTTGCGGGTCTCCGTCGACGAGGGGCTCGGGAGCGGGTCCACCGTCGGGTCCCTGTCGGCGAGCGACATCGACGGCGACGAGCTCACCTTCGTGGTGACCGACGGTGACACGGACTGGTTGGCCGTCGATGACGATGGCGTCGTCACTGCCTCGAGAACCCTCAACCACGAGGAGTCGGCGGCGCTCGAGCTGCGCGGAAACGTCGTCGACCCCAGTGGGGCGCATGCCGGATTCGTCGTGGCGGTGGCGGTCGGTGACGTGCCGGAGCCGCCCCTCCTCGACGACCACGCCTTCTCGATCGAGGCGGGGGCCGCTCCCAACACGGTGGTCGGAACGGTGGTCGCCCGCGACGAGGACGAGGGGGATTCGGTTTCCTATGCGATCCTCGACGATCCCAACGAGGTCTTGAAGATCGACGCGGCGTCCGGGCAGGTCACGCTGGCGAGGCGAGGCCTCGGGCGGTTCTTCCCGCTCACGGTGCGGATCAGAGCCGCGGACACGACCGGCAACTCGACAATCGCTCAACTCACCGTGACTGCCCGCGACGTCGAGGGGCCCCGGCTCAGCAGACCTCTCGTCGACAACTACGTCGTGTACGAGGCGCTCGGCCCTGGTCAGGCGTGCCCGCTGGGCCCGAACAGGGCCCGCATCGGCGTGAGGGTCAGCGACCCGTCGGGGATCGACTCCGTCGTGCTCGACTGGTCGGCGGTCTTCAATGGCAGCCGGGTGACGGGCGTCACCGCCATGGCGTTCGACGATCCGTATGCCACCGGCTCGTTCACCTTCGAGGCGGGCCTGGTTCCCGAGGGGGAACGGACGACGCTCGAAGCGACCATCGTGGCGACGGATGGAGCCGGCAACCGGAGTCGTTCCGGGACCATCGTGATCACGGTGAGGTCGTGCGACGTCGGCGGCTAGGCAGGGCCGCTAGAGCTCGTCGATCGCCGAAGCAAGTGACGTGTCACGCTCCGTGAGGACGCCCTCCGAATGGGTGCTGAGAACGAGCGTCACCTTGTTCCATCGGATGTCGATGTCCGGATGGTGGTCGGCGACCTCGGCGGCGAGCGCCACCTGTGTCACGAAGCCCATCGCGTCCCTGAAGTCCCTGCGCACGAACGTCCTGCTGATCGACTCGCCCTCGAGCGCCCAGTCCGGGTGCTCCTCGAGGAACACGCCGCGGGATTCGTCGTCGAGTCGCGTCATCACACGCCTCCTCATCTGCCACTCGGGAACCAGGGTAAGCCGGACGGCGGGCTATCCGGGTGATCCCGGTGCCCGGCACCGCGCAGGCGTCGTGCGCCGTTACCCTCGCGGCTGGAGGACACCTGCAATGGCGTTGCGACACGACCAGGGGATAGTGCTGCGCTCCTATCCGTTCGGAGAGGCCGACCGTGTCGTGGTTCTGCTGAGCCCCAATCGAGGGAAGCTCCGTACCGTCGCCAAGGGTGTCAGGAAGACCAGGAGCCGGTTTGGGGGGCGCCTCGAGCCGTTCTCCCACGTCGACCTGGTGCTCTACGAGGGCCGCAACCTCGACACGATCACTCAGGTATCCCTCATCGAGCCGTTCCATCGACTCCGCAACGACCTCGACCGGGTCGTCGCCGCCGGGACGATGGTCGAGGTGGCGGACGCCGTCTCGGCGGAAGGCGAGTCGTCGGTGCGGCTGTTCCTCCTGCTGCAGCGGGGTTTGCGTGCTCTCGACACCGTCACAGAACCGCACCCCGACCTGGTCACCTCGTTCCTCCTCAAGTCGGCGGGGACGGTGGGTCTGGCGCCGGCGCTCGAGGCGTGCGCAGGATGCGGGCGCCGAGAAGAGCTGAGCCGGTTCAGCTTTCCCTCCGGCGGGGTGCTCTGCGAGCGGTGCCGCACCCCCGGCGCCTACGCGTTGCGAGCCGGTCTGACGGGCTACCTGGCTGCGGTAGCTGCCGCCGATCTCGCTGCTCTCCCGGCTGTCGATCCTCACCTCTCGAGGGACGCGATGGGCGTGGCGAGACGGTTCCTCGAGTACCACCTCGAGAGGCGGCTCGAGAGCCTGGCGGTGCTCGATGTCTGACCAGGGCGAATACGCTCCCGGCGTCGACCGCGCCCGCGTCCCGAGGCACGTGGCGCTGATCATGGACGGCAACGGCCGATGGGCGGAGGCGAGGGGCTACCCGAGGACAGCCGGCCACGCCCAGGGGGAGCCGGCGCTCTTCGACGTCATCGACGGTGCCCGGCTCCTCGGCGTCGAGTGGCTCACGGCGTACACGTTCTCCACGGAGAACTGGACCCGGTCGGCCGACGAGGTCGAGTTCCTCATGCACTTCAACGCAGACGTGCTGGAGCGGCGCCGCGACCAACTCCACGCCGCCAACACCCGGATCATCTTCATCGGTGACCGCCACGACCCTCGCGTGCCTGATGCGCTCCGGTCCCGGATCGCTTCGGCTGAGAGCCTCACCGAGCACAACACCGGCATGACGACCGTGTTCGCATTCAACTACGGGGGCCGCTCCGAGCTCGTCGCAGCCGCCAGGGCGATCGCCCAGCAAGCGGCAGCGGGCGGGCTGTCATCCGTCGACGAGAAGGTGTTCGCCTCCCACCTCTCCGTGCCGGACATGCCGGACGTCGACCTCGTCATCCGCAGCTCCGGTGAACATCGCACGTCGAACTTCCTCCCGTGGCAGGCGGCCTACGCCGAGTACGTGTTCAGCCCGGTGCTCTGGCCGGACTTCGACAGGGAGGTACTGGCGGCGTGCATCGAGGAGTACCAGGCCAGGGAGCGCCGCTTCGGCAAGGCCTGACCGAGGACGCCGGTGTTGGCGGCGTGGTCCCGGGCGGGCCCATTAGGGACCTTCGGCCGTGGTCGATCGGATGCTCATTCGTGATCCTCGCCACAACTCGATCTTCACAGTGGAGGACCAGTCGTGGCGGAGTCTCGCTCGTTCACAGGCCAGGGCAAGCTGTTCGACATCTTCGTGATCCTCGCGGTCGTGCTGGCGATCGGTGTCGTCGTCGTGGCCGGTATCAGCGCGGCGCGAGGTGAGACGACGGTCGCCGCACAGCCGGACGGCGACGGGGCAGCACCCACGGTCGAAGGCCAGGCGATCACGGCACACGTCTCACTCTCCGAGTACAAGATCACCGGTGACCTCATGGTCCCGCCGGGCCACATCCAGCTGGCCGTCCACAACGACGGCAGCGCCGAGCACAACCTCATCGTCCAGGGCATCGGCGGCACCGACGGCAACATCCAGAGCGGCGCAAGCGAGACCGTCGACCTCGGCGAGCTCGGCCAAGGCACGTATCAGCTCATCTGCAGCGTCGCCGGGCACGAGGCGTCCGGTATGCATGCGGTCCTGACCGTGCAGTCGGGGGCGCCGACGCCGACCGGCGAGGGGACGCGCGGTGGCGAGGACACCGACTGGGCGGCTCTCGACCAGGCGATGATGGACAGCATCCTCGCCTTCCCTGCCGAGACGGAGGGCAAAGGGAACCAGCCGCTCGAGCCGGCGATCCTGGAAGACGGGACGAAGCAGTTCGACCTCACCGTCGCCATCACGCCGTGGGAGGTCGAGCCGGGGCGGGTCGTCGATGCCTGGACGTACAACGGACAGGTTCCGGGCCCTGCGATCAGGGTCGACGTGGGCGACAACGTGCAGGTCGTCGTGCACAACGAGCTCCCCATGGGCACCGACGTTCACTGGCACGGCATCGCGACCCCGTTCGCCATGGATGGCGTCGCCCCGATCACCCAGGAGCTCATCGACTCCGGTGAGGACTTCACGTACGAGTTCGAGGCTCGCGCCCCGGCCATCGGCATGTACCACGCCCATCACCACGGCCAGATGCAGGTGACGAACGGGCTCTTCGGGACGTTCATCATCGGCGACACGCCGATCCCGTACGGGCAGACGATCTCGGGCGTGACGATTCCAGAAGATCTCGAGATCTCGCAGGAGATACCGCTCGTGCTCAACGACGCAGGCGTCATCGGCTTCTCGCTCAACGGAAAGTCGTTCCCGGCCACCGAGCCGTACGTGGTCAGCGAGGGAGACTGGATCGCCGCCCACTACTACAACGAGGGTCTCCAAGTGCACCCGATGCACCAGCACCAGTTCAAGCAGCTCGTCTTCGCCAAGGACGGTGTTCCGCTCGATCATCCGTATTGGGCCGACACGGTGCTCGTCGCCCCGGGCGAGCGGTACTCGGTGCTGATGCACCCGGACGAGACCGGGATCTGGGTGTGGCATTGCCACATCCTCACGCACGTCGAGCGTGAGGAGGGCATGTTCGGCATGGTGACCGCCCTCATCGTCGAGGAGGCGTGACCTCGAGGTTTCCCGAGTTGAAGGGGCTCGGGAAACCTCGGACCTCCCGTGGGCGGCTCCCCGGCCGTCCGCATCGTGGCCGGGAGGCGGTGCCCGACAACTACCATCCGCGGCCATGCCCGCCGACTTCGACACGATCGTCAACCTCGCCAAGAAGCGGGGATTCGTCTTCCAGTCGTCGGAGATCTACGGGGGCCTACGGTCGGCGTACGACTATGGGCCGCTCGGTGTGGAGATGCTCCGCAACGTCAAGGAGCAGTGGTGGCATTCGATGGTGCGGACCCGCGACGACGTGGTCGGGATCGACACTGCGGTGATCCAGGCACCGGAGGTCTGGGAGGCGTCCGGCCACGTGGCATCGTTCACGGATCCCCTCGTCGAGTGCCGCAACTGCAACAGCAGGCATCGGCTCGACAAGCTCGAGGATGCCGACCAATGCCCGACGTGCGGCATGCGCGGCACGTTCACGGAGCCCAGGCAGTTCAACCTCATGTTCCGCACCCAGATGGGGCCGGTCGAGGACGCCGGCGAACAGGTGTACCTCCGCCCGGAGACCGCCCAGGGCATCTTCATCAACTTCGAGAACGTCCGGCGCACCGCGAGGATGAAGCTGCCGTTCGGCATCGCCCAGATCGGCAAGGCCTTTCGGAACGAGATCACACCCGGCCAGTTCGTCTTCCGAACCCGCGAGTTCGAACAGATGGAGATGGAGTACTTCTGCCATCCGAAGGACGCCGAGACGTGGTTCCGCTACTGGGTCGACGAGCGCAGGCGCTGGTACACCGACCTCGGGATGAGCGAGGAGGCGCTGCGGCTGCGCGAGCACGAGAAGGACGAGCTCTCGCACTACTCGGCCGGCACGTTCGACGTCGAGTAC
>Ga0256865_1000160_pt1 | contig 23241 bp, 27 predicted proteins | sample RVTome_14_FD_187337 | JGI IMG/M metagenome (GOLD analysis project Ga0256865, IMG submission 187337) | Soil microbial communities from uranium-contaminated site in the Upper Colorado River Basin, Wyoming, United States - RVT145D125 HiSeq ... | reverse complement strand
GGCACTAGTGCACGACCTGGGACGGGTGGCGGTGCCCGCACGCATTTGGGAGAAGACTGATCCGTTGACGGTGGACGACTGGGAGCAGGTGAGACTGCATGCCTACCACACTGAGCGAGTCCTGGTCCGATCCCCTTTCCTCGCCGGACTTGCTGCCGCTGCCAGCTTCCATCACGAGCGTCTCGACGGCTCGGGTTATCACCGCGGCGTCGCTGCGCCGACCCTCGACCGGATCGTCCGACTCCTGACAACCGCCGACGCCTATCACGCCATGACCGAACCCCGGCCTCATCGAGAAAGGCTCTCCTCGAGCGAGGCCGCCGAAGCCCTCGTCGGGGAGGCCCGTTCCGGACGTCTCGACCGGGAGTCGGTCACTGCGGTGTTGGAGGCTGCCGGTCATCGCCGACCCTCGCTGGATCGGCCAGCCCGGTTGACCGATCGTGAACTTGAGGTGGTGCGTCTCCTGGCCCGCGGCCGGCAGACCAAACAGGTCGCACGCGCTCTTCAGATATCGGTGAAGACCGCCGACTACCACATCCAAAACGCCTACCGAAAGATGGATGTGTCGACCCGTGCCGGGGCGACCCTGTTCGCCATGCAGCATGGTCTCGTCACCTGGGAGAACTCCCGGTAGGCAACCACGGCTCACGCTCATAGGGTCACAAAAGAGCCCGTCGGAGGAGCGACCTGAATGAGCGATCGGCAAGTCGAGACAGTGGTAATCGGTGGAGGGCAGGCAGGTTTGGCCGTGGGTCATCAGCTCGCCCGCCGGGGTCGGCCGTTCCTGATCCTGGATGAGAACGACAGGATCGGTGAAGCCTGGCGGAAGAGATGGGATTCGCTGCGTCTGTTCACTCCTGCTCGTTACAGCGGGTTACCCGGAATGCGCTTTCCAGGTTCTCCGTCTTCCTATCCGACCAAGGACGAAACCGCCGATTACATGGAAGCATACGCGCGCGAGTTCGGGCTTCCGCTCCGAACCGGTGTCAAGGTGGAAAGATTGTCCAAGATCGGTGATCGTTTCGAGGTGGGGTTCGGCGACGACTCAGTGTTCGCCGAAAACGTGGTGGTAGCCACCGGCGGCTACCACCACCCTAGGATCCCGTCATTCGCAGCCGACCTCGACGAGAGCATCGTCCAGCTCCACTCCTGCGAATACCACAGCCCATCCCAGCTCCGCGATGGCGGTGTGCTCGTGGTGGGAGCGGGCAACTCAGGAGCGGAGATAGCGATCGAACTCGCGCAATACCACCAGATTTGGCTGTCGGGTCCGGACACAGGGCAAGAGCCCACCCGGGCAGGCACTCTTCCTGATCGGCTGTTCACACCCATCCTGTGGTTCATGGCAACACGGGTGCTCAATGTCAAGAATCCGGTCGGGAGGAAGGTGCGCGACCACTTTCTCAACCCACCGCGCGGAATACCCCTCGGCCGTGTGCGGCGAAAAAACATTCGCGCTGCAGGTATCGAGCGAGTCCCTAGGACGACAGGGGTTCGTGACGGTTACCCCGTCCTCGCAGACGGGCGGACCCTCGAAGTCTCCAACGTGATCTGGTGCACCGGATTCGTACCTGACTTCACCTGGATAGACCTTCCCATCTTTGGCCAAGACGGCTACCCGATGCACAACCGAGGTGTCGTTGAATCCCAGCCTGGTCTGTACTTCATGGGCCTGCTGTTCCAAAGCACCCTCAGCTCGGCGTTGCTGGGAGGGGTGGGTCGGGACGCCGAACACATCGCCGACCACCTGGTCTCGACCCGATCAAGAACAAGAAGGAAAGCGAGTGGCCAGACGATCCCAAAGTGAAGCTCCTTGGGCTCTGAAAGCCGGACAGAAGGAACGCAAACTCCGAAGCTATGCAAGAGCCGCTCCGATCTACGACGAGGAGATGGACTTCTTCGAGAAGTGGATTATCGGAACAGAACACAGAGGCTGGGCGTGCTCCCGGGCGGACGGGGTCACCTTAGAAGTCGCTATCGGAACCGGGCTCAACCTGCCCCACTATCCCGACCACGTAACCCTGATCGGCGTTGACCTCAGTCCCGATATGCTTGCTGGGGCACGAGCCAGAGCCGAGCGGATGGATCGAGCGGTGGAGTTGCTCGAAGCTGACGCCCAGGACCTGCCTTTCCCAAGTGACGCGTTCGACACAGTGATATGCACCTACGCCCTCTGCAGCGTTCCCGACGATTCCATCGCCATAGCCGAAATGGGACGCGTCCTCAGACCCGGCGGCCATCTGATCCTGGTCGACCACGTCCGGAGCACGGTACCGCCCATTTATTGGATGCAATGGCTCTACGAATTCGTCCCCAGACACACCAAGGGCGAATACATGACACGACGGCCGGCTCAACATGTGGATCCACACGAATTCCAGATCGTGGCGAATGATCGACTCCGAGCCGGCGTCATCGAGAGGCTTGTCGCTGTCAAACGCGCCCAGGCGTCTACGCAGTCTGAAAGGGAGAAGGAGGGACGAGGAGTCGTTTGACCGCCTCTCGGAGGCCTGGATTCAAGCAAGTCAGCGAGGCAGTCAGGCGCTCAGTATGGATCAGGGCCCTCCGAGCCGATCCAGCAAGTGGCCCTCCCTGGACGGCCTGGGAACTTCCAGAGCGACTCACGCCACGGCGAGTTCGAAGACAAATGGCAGTCCGGTTACCTGTTCGACGCGGCGCCTCGGCGATCTGGCTCAAAGTGCCTCTTTAGAGTTTCCGAGGAGATGAGGAGTACGCAATGATTCTCGACCTGTTTGGCGACCTGAACTGGCTGGCGATCGTCGTGGCGACGATTGCATGGTTTGCCTTCTCGGCGGTCTGGTACTCGGTTCCGCCGCTGAGCAAGGCATGGGCAAACGCGGCCGGGATCGACATGAGCAACGACGACGGACCTCCACTCGCGCTGCTCTTCATCCCGACCCTCGTCGGCTACTTCGTGACATCGGTGGTCATCGCCCTGTTGGCGGCCGGGATCGGGGCGGAGACGGTTGCCGACGGTCTTGTCCTCGGAGTCGTCCTCGGGGTCGGATTCGGTCTCGTCGGCTCTTTGGTGAATCAGGTCTACGAGAGCAAGGGCTCGGCTTACTTCCTGATCAACGGGATCAACTCGGTGATCGCGTACGCCATCGTGGGCGCCATCGTCACGGTCTGGACCTGAACGAGCTCGGGGAGTGACGCCCGAGGGCCGGATCGCCGGCCCAGAAGTAGGGTAAGGCCATGCTCGACATGAGACATGAGCCGCACCCGCTGCACCCCTCGGCGGAGCCGTTGGGATTCTTGATCGGCACCTGGCGTGGACGAGGCAGCGGTGTATTCCACAGTGTCGACGACTTCCTATTCGAGGAAGAGATCACCTTCTCCCACATCGGGCGGCCCTGGCTCCTCTACCAGCAGAGAGCATGGTCGGCTGCAGATCAGGCTCCGCTGCACACCGAGGTGGGGTTCTGGCGGATGGTCGACGGCGACGGAATTGTGAACGCATTCATCGCCCTCACTGCCGGTGTCGACTTCAGCGAGGGCAGGCTGGCCGGGACCTCCCTCGAGCTCACCAGCAGGTTGACAGCCATGGCGGATGGGGTCGAACAGGTCCTCCACCTGACGAGGGAGTACCTGGTCGAGAGTGACACCCTGGACTACCTGGTGATGATGGAGACCGACGAGCAACCCCGGGTTCGGCACCTCGAGGCCCGGCTGCACCGCGTCGTGTGGGCACCCGGGCCCAAAGTCTCGACCAACCCGCTACGGGGCCGTCCTGACGTGTGATTGCCTTCTGACTCGTCTGGCAACGATTACTCCTAGGAGTGGTCCGCCACCGAGGAGCAGGACCGTAAGTAAGCCAATGAAAAGGTTCTGACGGAAGACCTCAGGGATCGAGGCCTCATAGCCGGGTTCGATTCCGGTGAAAATCACAAGGTTCACCGCAGCGATGCCGCCGACCAGTCCTCCCGCGATCCCGCCGATAATAATATCCATTAGCCAATCCCGGCCCGCCCGACGGACCGGCTTTCCGGTTTCAGTGCTCGTTGGCATCGGCGTCTGCGCCTTTTCGACGGGCCGTTCCCTCAGGTTCGTTGAACGGTCCGATCGCCCACATCCTTCATGCCGAGACCGATCAGGATGAAGAGCACACCAGCCAGAGCTGCCATCGCGGAAACCCCGAACGCGACCACCGATGTGAACAGCGACGACTGCAGGAACGCCGCATTCTGGGCGACCTGACGCAGAGGATCGTCACGATCGAGCTCGGCGTATGTCATGCCATTGGTCGCATCGAGAGCATGCTTCTCGATCACGTTGGCCTCACAATATGCGCTGAACGGCCCGTTGACCTCGTCGCCGGCCAGGCAGGAGGCGTCATCCGCGACGGTGATGTTCTGGTCGGCCAGGGTCGAGCTCACCAAGACCCAGGTCCCGATGCCACCGAGGATCAGTGTCACGCCGATCAAAATCGACGCGATATAGGCGGTCTTTCTCATTGCTGTGCTCCTTTCGCACGGAGTTCGTATTTGCCATCTATCAACGGTGACTCACAGGAGGCGGAGGCACCATCGCCAGTCGAGTGTTGTCGATTTCCCACGTCAAGCGGTCCCGGACCGAAACAACACCATCCACGCGACCCGCGAGCTCTGCCAGCAGGCTGGCATCGCTGCGGGTATCCAGTTGGCCGGTGAGGATGACGTTTCCGTCATCGCAGACCACCTCGACCCGCTTGGGGTCGATCCACAGCACCTCAACCATGACGTGGTCGGCGATCTCGTCCCGGATCTCGGCGTCGGAACGGGCAAAGACTCTGAGAAGGTCGCGTCGACTCACCAGCCCGGCGAGCCTTCCGTCCTGGGACAGCACCGGAATCCTCTTGATGTTGGCTTGCTGCATGAGACGCGCCGCCAAAGTGTGATCCGCATCCGCTTCCAGGGATAGGACTTCTTCAGTCATTGCATCACCGACGGTTTGATAGCTGCCGGGCACTCCGGTCGGGTCCAGCCAACGTAAGAGTCGCGCTCTTCTTTTGGCACGCCGATTGGCTTCCCTCTTGACGAAGTCTGCCTCTGTGATGATACCGATGAGCTTCCCCGCCTCATCGGTCACCGGGAGTCCGCTTATCCCCGCCTCAACCATCCGACGCGCCGCCTCCTTGAGCGGTGCATCGGACCCGATGGTGATCACATCCGTCGTCATCAGCTCGCGAAGTTTCATCTCGACCTCCTATCAGTACCAAGGATGCGCCAGGAACCGCCCGGGGATTAGGGGCAATGTGCCCGAGGGGGTGGGTCTTTGTCCCCCTGATGGGTCTGTTCATCGCCGTGGCTACGACGGGACCTTCGCCCGTCGGTACCGGGACCTACTCCTCTGTCGCCCGCTTGCTCCAGCCATGAGGATTCGGGGCGTAAGCAGATCAACATCAAGAAGGAGAAGTCCAATCATGACTGCCACAGAGACAAGGCGGCCAAGTGTTGTCCAGAGTAAGGGCCGCACCAGCCGCATCCTGGCGATCGCCGGGATTATGGCCATGGTGGTCGGTGTCGGCAGCTTCGCCGGCGGGGTGTTCGGCGCCTGGTACACGTACGACCAGGCGGTCGCACAGAACGTCGTCACGCCCGACGACGCCGCCATCGCCGAGACGGGGGTGCGAGGCCCGTTCACGATGTGGGCGCAATCCGACATCATCACCCAGCACCAGTTGGAGAGCACGGATGGCCTCTACTACGCCGAGATGGATCGGATGATCCCGCAACTCGATGAGTCGGGTCAGCCAGTCGTCGGTGACGACGGAGCAGTGGTCATGGTTCCCAACGAGGCACGGGCCTCCTGGCTGAATGCGACTGTCTTGACGACGGCGTTGGGTCTGGGGATCGTCTCCTACGCCCTCTCCGCATTCGCCATCGTCGCCGGTCTGACCCTGGTGGTGGCCGGCTATGCGTTCCTCCACATTCGCAGGCGGGCGCTCATCCTGTAACAGGTGACCTCTGTTCGGACCAACGAGGCCCCGGATCACCCGGGGCCTCGTTTCCTTGTCGGCGGCTCGGCGATCGAAGGTCCCAACGACTTGGGACCAAAGGCGGTACCAGCGCGATCACCCGGGCCGCAGAATCGAATCATGATGAGAGGAGTAGCGATGACCGTGAGGGACCTGATCGGTGGCGAGGTTGTGGCCACACGTCCAGCAAGCAGAATGAGGGAGGCCATAGGCCTCATGGCGGATCGAGACGTCGGGGCGCTTGTCGTCGAGGACGATGGTGCTCTTGTCGGCATTCTCACCGAACGTGATGTCGTTCGGGCATGTGCCCACGGGGCCAAACTGGATTGGATGCCAGTTGATATGTGGATGACGAGGGATCCAGATTCCCTCGAGCCGGATATCGACATCGACGAGGCTGCCCAGTGGATGCTCGCCGCCGGTTACCGCCATCTTCCGGTAGTCGACGGGACGGATCTCGTGGGGGTCGTCTCGATCAAAGACGTGCTCTGGGCGCTGACCGACCGTTCTGCGGTATAGACACATGGATCCGCTCACCAGAGAACAGGCCTTCCAGCTTCTTGACGGTGCGCCGGTGGCCCACATCGGTCTCATCTCCGACGGCGCGCCCTATGTCACACCGATGTCCTTCGTCCTCGACGGTGAGCGGATCCTGTTTCGCACCAAGCCCGGGAAGAAGCTGGACGCACTTCGCCACGACCCGAGAGTGTGCATCGAGGCTTCCCAGTATGACCCGGGGTCAGGGGAGTGGGCGAGTGTGATCGTCTTCGGAAACGCCACCGAGGCGGATGATTCTCCTACCGGCTCGCTGACGGTCGAGCTGCTGTACGAGAAGTACTCCGGCGTCCTCGGTGATCCGCTGAGTCGGGGCGGCTTTCAGCCAATGGCCGGTTTGCCCCATGTCTTCTCGGTTTCCATCGATGAGATCACGGGTCTCTCATCTGGCCGTGGATTCACCCCACGCACCCGCCCCGGGCGGCTCTGATGTTCGTTCAGTACTACACGCACGTCGATGTTCCGCTGAGCACTGTCGAGGCGCGCATCGATGAGATTCGCGCTCATCTCGATGACTGGGCCGGTGTGGCATACCGGGACGGTGAGGAGCTGTTCGCCGAGGTCGGACCCGGTGGGGGAAAGTATGCCAAGAAGGTACGTCTCGATATAGGTATCGCCGAGATTCGGCGGGCGGGTGTCGTCTACCCGGTCAGCTGGACTGCGGTCGGTGGGGAGAGGCTGTTTCCCAGTCTCACCGCCGACCTGATCGTGTCCCATATGGGGCGTGACCGAACCAAGTTGTCCTTGCAGGGCACCTACACCCCGCCATTGGGGGTCATCGGCAGAGTCGTCGACCGGACCGTCCTCAAGAACGTTGCTGAGTCGACCATCCAGGATTGGGTCGATCGGGTGGCGGCTGCCGTCTCGTCGACTCAGTCCGTCAGCTGATCGGAATCGTCACCACGATCCGGGTTCCGTCGCGCGAGGTGGCGATTTCCGCTCGCCCGTTCCTTCTCGATACCCGGGCCCGAAGGTTGTCGAGTCCCATCCCCTCCGTGGGAGCTGTCGCATCGAATCCGACTCCATCATCGACCACCTCGATCTTGCAGCCGGTTTGGTCCAGAGACACCGCCACTTCGATCGATGCCGCAGATGAGTGACGGAGTGCGTTCGAGAGCGACTCGGTGACGATGGACAGGATCTCGTCGTCGAGATGGTCGTCATCCGTATCGAGCTCCAGACTCAGTCTCACGGTCGCCGGATAGGCAGATCCCATTCGCGACACCAGCTCCTGAAGACGCTCGTCGAGGGCGTGTCGGGACTCCGGCTCTCTCCGCAGCTCGAATATGTAATGGCGCAGGGTCTCGACAGCCCGGTCGAGACGATCCACTGCATCGAGGAGAGTGGCTTCGGCCTGAGGAATCTCGACCAACTGTGAAATGCCTTGCAGGGCGAGGCCCACGGCGAACATCTCCTGGATCACGGAGTCGTGCAGGTCTCGGGCTATGCGCTGGCGGTCCTCGATCACCGCGACGCGGCGAAGGCGGTCCTGGAGGCGGGCCGTTCTCACCGCAGCCCCGGCGATGCGACTCAGCGCCTCTATCACCAGCACGTCCTGGTCGGTGAAGCCACCTTCCTTGTCGGTCAGATAGAGGTTGCCGAATGCGGTGTCTCCCACCGCGACCGGAACGCCCAGGAAACTCTCCATTGGGGGATGGTCCGGGGGAAAGCCGACGGCGTCGGGATGCTCTGAGATCTCGTCGACACGGATTGTCTGGTTGAGTCGGATCACGGTTCCCAGCACGCCGCGTCCGGCGGGAAGACTGCCGATTCTGGCTGCCTCCTCGGCAGAGATCCCCTCATAGAGGAAATCCGAAAGAACACCGTGCTCGCCGATTACGCCCAGCGCCCCGTACTTCGCACCGGTAGCGGCACGGGCCTCGGTGACCAGCCGGCGCAACACCAGCTCGAGATCGGTCTGCTCGACGACGCCGGCCGCTGCCTCGATCAGGCTGGAGATCCGGTCGAAGGTGGGAGCCTGGGTCATCGTCGCCACAGTAACGGCCGCTACTGTGGCATTCCGTGGCGAACTTGAGAGTCCTGTTGGTGGATGACCATGAGGTGGTCCGGGCCGGTCTCAAGGCCCTGCTCGATGCTCAAGAGGACATGGTCGTCGTCGGGCAGGCCGGGACCGCCGAGGAGGCTGTCCGGCGAGTTGGCTTCGACGAGCCCGACGTGGTTGTGCTGGACGTTCGACTCCCTGATGCCAGCGGCATCGAGGCTTGTCGCGAGATCCGCTCCCGGTTCCCCGACGTCCAGGTCCTGATGCTGACCTCGTTCGCGGATGAGGAGGCCCTGATGGCGGCGATTCTGGCCGGGGCGTCGGGATACGTCCTGAAGCGGATCAAGGGTGAGGATTTGGTCTCGGACATTCGCCGTGTCGGCGCCGGTGAGTCGCTCCTGGACCCGGAGATGACCGACAAGCTCTTCCAAAGACTGAGAGCAGGCCCCAAAGAGGATCCCCTCCTTGCCATGCTCACGAATCAGGAACGGACGATCGTCGAGCACATCGCCGAAGGCCTCACCAATCGTCAGATCGCAGAGAGGATGTTCCTCGCCGAGAAGACGGTGAAGAACTACGTCTCGAACCTGCTGGCCAAGATGGGCATGAGCCGACGCAGTGAGGCAGCGGCCTACGTCGCCAGGCTCGACGCCGAGACAGACTCGGGTCCACCCGAGAGCTGGGAAGAACTCCGCTAGAGCCGTTTCACCCGGAACGGTCCCGGTTCGATTGGGACCTTGTCCTCTAGTTGTGTGAGTTCATTAGTTCTTGACTCAGGAACTGATGAATATTGCGTTCCAACGTCGAACCGATCTAGCCCTTGCGGCGATGCGGGCCCTGTCCGAGACCGGACCGATGCCGGGTGTCGACCTTGCCGATCGCCTGGGAACCACCCTCTTCTATCTACCCCAGATCATGGGTCCACTCGTGAAGTCCGGTTGGGTGAATTCGGTGAGGGGCCCGGGAGGCGGCTATCAGCTCACCGACGAGGTGGGTGGAGCATCGCTCCTGGACGTCGTCGAGGCCGTGGAGAAGCCAGAGGACGGTCTCTGTGTCCTCAGGGATCAGCCTTGCCCGGGGGAGACGGCGTGTGCCGTTCATTCCGTGTGGACGCAAGCAGAGATGGTCCTGCGCAACGGTCTAAACGACATACCGGCGGTTGCCCTAAAGGAGAAGCAGCTATGACTCAGACAACCATTCGCCCCGCGCGAGGGGCACCCCAGGAGGCCAGGGCTATTCCCACGCACCCTCATTACACGATGGGAACCCTCATCGTTCTCGGCATTCTCGGGACGCTGGTCGCGGTGGGGCTGGGGATAGCCGCGCTGATGATCACGGCGAGCCGCAATTCCGTCGATGACGCCATTGTGGCCGAACGGGTGGACAGCTATGTGGCGGCCAACGGGATTGTGCCTGTCTCGGATAAAGCCACCGGCGACGTCATCCCGAGCCTCGTACCGAAGGCGGAGCTGACTCCGGTCCCTGAGTCTGAGGTGAACGTCGCCGTCGCCCCCAACATGCCTCCGCCGTCTGGCCGCGCCAGCCAGGCAGTCGTCGAGGTCCATTTCGAGGTGGTGGAAGGTGTGTCCACGATCGACCCGGCGACGGGCGTCGAGACGGAAACATGGGGATACAGGCTGGTCGACGGCCCCGATGGAATAGTCGTCGGGACCCCGGGACCTGTCATTCGTGCCCGGGTCGGCGACGTGCTTCGGTTCACCATCACCAATCCTTCGAGCAGTCTCCACCCGCACAATGTCGACTTTCATGCGGTGACGGGCCAGGGCGGCGGCGCCGAGGCAACCACGGTTGCCCCCGGGGAGACCAAGACAATCGAGGCCCGACTCCTCTACCCGGGATTCTTCATGTATCACTGCGCCTACGGTGATATTCCGGCACATATCTCACACGGCATGGTGGGTGGGATCCTGGTCGACCCGGAAAGCCCACTCCCTGAGGTGGATCACGAATGGTACGTGGTGCAGTCCGAGTACTACACCGCAGGCAAAGAGCCCGGTGTCGTCGATTTCGATCGCGAGGCGGTCACCAACGAGACGCCCACATTCGTCGTGTTCAACGGTGCCGTTGGGGCCATTGCCGGAGAGCATGCGTTGCAGATGAACGTCGGCGAGCGGTCCCGGATCTACTTCATCAACGCCGGCCTGAATCTCGACTCGAACTTTCATCCAATCGGCTCGCATTGGGACAAGGTCTACCAAGAGGCCGCCCTGCTCAACCCGCCGCTGCGCGGTTCGCAGACCACCCTGGTCCCGGCCGGTGGCGGCACGGTGGTCGAGCTCATCGGGCAGGTGCCCTCGACGATCGTTCTCGTGGACCACGCCCTGGCCCGGGCCGTCGACAAGGGCGCTATCGGGCAGATCGTCGTGACCGGGGAGGAGAACACCGAGATCTTCGAGGATGCCACCACCGAGGAGCCGGCCCCGGGCGAGGACGGGGGCGAAGGCAGCGAGCTCACCTCCGAGGTGAATGTTTCTCTCGTCGATGGTGCATGGAGCACTCAGGATCTGGACGCGCCGGATGAGTTCGCCGACAACGAGGAACCGACCGACTATTCGGTGAATGTGCTCACGATCGCCGTTGGAACCACGGTCACCTGGACCAACGAGGATCCCGGTCAGATGCACACGGTCACAGACGTCGGGGGGGCCTTCGACTCGGGATTCTTCTCCACCGGTGAGACCTACAGCTACACATTCACCGAGGTGGGCGAGTACGAGTACTACTGCCTGCCCCACCCCTGGATGAGGGCCAAGGTGGTGGTCGAGGCCTGAGACATCGATGGTCGGAGCGGGGCGGAGGTCCCCTTTGACGTGGACTTCCGACCCTGTTCCGACCCAGCCCCATTGCTCACACTGGGCACCAGGTGCCGCCACGGCGCCACGGCCTGAGCCAGGAGTGTTTCACCCATGCCAAACAGTGACTTCTCGAAGACCTTCGATCGGACCCTGATCGTACTGGCGGTGTTCGCCGCCCTGACGGTCGGCCTCGCCCTGGTGGCGGCAATTCGCGCACCCGAGGGCGGCGCCGTCGAGGCCGGCCAGGAGACGAGTGATGGAGCGTCGGTGACCGCAATCATCGAGTTGTCCGAGTTCGCCATCAGCGGTGACCTCGAGATTCCGGAAGGGGATGTCGAGTTCGAGATCATCAACACCGGGGTCGCGTTGCACAACCTCGTGCTCGAGAACGGCCCGTCGTCAGTTGACCTGAACAGTGGGGAAACGACCACGCTTCAGGTGGGACACCTCGAGCCGGGCGCATACACCATTTTCTGCAACATCGCCGGTCACCGGGATGCGGGCATGGAGGCCCGGTTGGTGGTGGGAGACATGGGTACCGCGCCGTCTGGCGCCGACGGCCACGACGAGATGACACCGGCTCAGATAGACCAGATGATGATCGACTCGATGCTCGCCTTCCCCGCCGAGACCGTAGGTCTGGGGAATCAGCCCCTGGCGCCTGCGGAGGTGAAGAGTGACGGAACCAAGGTCTTCGAGCTGACGGCGTCGATCATCGAATGGGAGGTCTCTCCAGGAGAATTCGTCGAGGCGTGGGCCTACAACGGCCAGGTGCCCGGACCCTGGATCAGCCTCGATCTGGGTGACTCCGTGGAGATCAGGGTCACCAACGAGACGCCACTGTCGACAGACATTCACTGGCACGGGATTTCCACGCCAAACAACATGGACGGGGTCTCTCCTTTCACACAGGACCCTATTGCCCCAGGAGAGACCTTCATCTACGCATTCGACGCGACCAGGCCGTCGATCGGCATGTACCACGCACATCTGCACAGCCAGATCAGTGTCCCCAACGGGATGTTCGCACCATTCACCATCGGCGAGTCCCCACTGCCCCTTGGAGAGACGGTGTCCGGAATCGAGATCCCGGCCGACGTTGTTCCCGTCCGGGAGATACCGATGGTCCTCAACGATGCCGGAACGATCGGGCTCAGCCTCAACGGCAAGTCGTTCCCTGCCACGGAGCCCTATGTCGTCGCCGAGGGAGACTGGGTGGTGTATCACTATTACAACGAGGGGCTCCAGGTCCATCCGATGCATCAGCATCAGTTCCCTCAGCTCGTTTTCGCCAAGGATGGGATCCCGCTGGATCACCCCTATTGGGCCGACACCGTCAGCGTTGCGCCAGGTGAGCGGTATTCGGTACTGGTGCACGCCGATGCTCCCGGCACCTGGGTCTGGCATTGCCACATCCTGACCCACGTGGAGAACGACGAGGGGATGTTTGGGATGGTCACGGCTCTCATAGTGGAACCCCGGGAGTCATGATGCGAGACCGTCACAGGGGTCGCCGACCTGAATCACCAACTGGTGGTGGCAGGTGGGGAGCTACTCACCGTCCCGCCGACGATCCGTTGCAGCAGAAGATCGATCGTGCCTCGACGTCGGGGAAGGCCGCCGGCTCGACCGTCCGCAACGGGGTGACGGTGACATAGTTCTCCGAGCAGAGGAACGTGTCCGACGCCGGGCTCCAGGTTCTGGTGCGACCTGTCGGCTGACCCCTCACCGACCGGGACGATCCTCGCCGACCACTAGCGCGCGGCGGCTCGGCGGTAGGACTCGACCAAGCCGATCGAGACGGCTCCGATCGTCATCACCACGGCACCGACAACCGAAAGCCTCCCAAAATGACCGGATCCGATTGCCAAGCCGCCCACGACCGGGCCGAACATCCTGCCGACCGCCATCGCAGCTTGTGCGTCACCCATCCGCTCGTTCGGCGCGAGCGACCATTCCGCCAGCATCTTGAGCACGGCCGGCACCGCCATCCAAAAGGCAAAGCCCCAGATCGCGAGGGCCAAGTAGAAGACGGTAGGAGATCCGAGGAGACCCACCGCCAGGGCGGCCGCCGCCGTGGCGGCAATCCAGTATCTGACCGTCCCGGGGCGCGCCTTGACCCGGGTCGCGACCACACCGGTGATCGCGTTGACGCTCAGGGCCCAGGAGACCTGCAAGGCGGAGAGGCCCTGCACCGATTCGGCCGTGGCTGCGCTGAAGACGAATACCGATGAGCCCCCAAGCGTGAGGATGCCGAGGGAGAAGAGGAGGACCCGATTGCTCTGCGATGGGCTGACGGTCTTCCCCACTTTCGGCATGTCGCCGACATCGATCCTCAGCACCAGGCCGGCTGCGGCGACAGCGGCCAGCACCGCGTAAAGCAACGGATAGCCTCCGGTCCCGATGACCCAACCGAAAATCGGCGACACGATGGCCGCAGTGAGAGGGGCTATTGCGGCCACATCTCCCAGGCCTCGTGCGAATCGTGTCGCGTCCGCCCAGGCAATCCATGTGAGTGTTCCCATGCCCAGTCCGGCGACGACGCGGGTCACCAAGAGCCAGGGCAGGTTGGTGGCGAGGGACGAGCCGAACGATGCCACGGCGAGGATGCCCAGCGCCCAGTAGTGGAGATATCCACGTGGCTTGAACAGGCGCCCCGCCAAAAAGGTGGCCGCAGCGAAGCTTCCCACCTGAGCCGTGCTCAGGAGACCCGTCGCCCCGATGTCGATCGCCAAGCGGTCGGCGACGTCAGGGAGGAGGAAGGGTGTGGCGGCGAAGTTCGCGGCAACCACCGCAGCCCCGGCCATGACACCGGCTGACGCCTGCGGTCGGACAGCCTGCAACAGCCGGGTCGGAAGCGTCATCTGACAAGCAGTATCACCTGCCCGCGGAATCGCTCCTGGGATTGCCACCGCGCGGCCACCCCCGGCCGGCCTCAGGCCGCGGAGCCCCCGGATTCCACATGTCTTTTCAGGCCGTTCAACATCCTCTGCCAGTTGGCCTGGGAATGTTCGCGGCGTTCTGCCGTCTTGTTGTTGCCCTGAATCAAGATGACGTCGGTCCCGGTCTCGTCTTGGGCCAAGTCGATCGTCACGTTGTGATGGTTCTCCGGGATGTCCTCATCCCCGCCGAGCGGGCTGAAATGGCTGTAGGCCAGTCGCCAGGGAGGATCCAAAGCCAGGATCGTGCCCTTGTCCGCGTAGCTCCTGCCCTCCCAGGTGCCGCTCCAGGTGATCGGGCTACCCACGGTCCAATCGGTGGAGACCTCGGCTCCGAACATGTATTCCCGGATTTGCTCGGGATCCACGAGCGCAGCCCACACCTCTTCGACCGGGGCGTCGATCTCAACTCGGGCGCGGGCAACGAAATCGGACCTGGGCATGACGTCACTCATCTTGCACGAACGCCCTTACCCGGCCCGGAGCGGCATCTAAACCTGGCCACCGGCGGCCAACTCGAGTTGGAACCGGAGGACGGGGCTGAGACGTCCAATACCAATCGTGGGAATAGCAGAAGCGCGGCGTGACCGGTTTCACGCCCTGATAGATCGCGTGCACGATCCCCTCTACCGGTATCTGCGCCGCCGGGCTCCGGTCGATGCGGCGGAGGAGGTCATGGGGGACGTCCTCCTCACGTTGTGGCGACGAATCGATGACATACCCTCCGACGGCGAGCTCCCCTGGTGCTACACCGTCGCTCGCCGTGCCCTCTCCAACAACCGAAGAAGGGCCGGCCGCTACCTTCGCCTCGTCGAGCGCCTCCAGTCTCAGCCTCATGATCACATCGTCGAAGGGGCCGTTGATTTTCCCGAGCTGGCCTCCGCGCTCGAGTCTCTCTCGCCGGGGGAGAGGGAGTTGGTCACGCTCTGGGCGTGGGACGGTCTCGAGCCCAGGGAGATCGCCGTCGTGCTCGACACCACAGCGAACGCGGTCAGCCTTCGCCTGGCCCGGATCAAGGACAAGATAAGCCGCGAGATGGACCGACAGACCTCCCTCGTTGCCGGACACAAGAAGGATGGACGTGCAGGAGAGCAGACGATATGAAAGACGACCTGAGAGAACAACTCAGCAAGCTGGATCCGATGCGCTCCGATGTCCGCGTTGTATCACCGTCCCGTGACGAATTGGAGAACATCATGCAAAGCAACCCCGTCAAGTCGTATCAGCCCAGGACCAGGTGGCTGTCGGCGGCGGCCGTGGTCGGAGCGATCGCAGCGGTCGCGATCGCGGTGCCCGTGCTCAACGGCGATTCGCCGGGCGAAAGCCCTGCACCGCCGGCCCTGCAGCTGTCCCTGGGCGGCGCAGCGCTTCAGTCGTGTATCGCATTCGATGTGGCCATCCTGGCGGAGATGGAGACGGCGTTCGAAGGAACCGTTACCAACGTCGAAGGCGAGCAGGTCACCCTCGTCGTGGATCATTGGTTCACTGCCGGCGAGGCCACGGTCGTCGAATTGCATGCTCCCGACGGCATGCAAGCGCTCATCGGCGGGATCGACTTCGTCGAGGGAGACCAGTATCTGATAACCGCAGCCGGCGGCAACGTGAACTATTGCGGCTTCAGCGGACCCTCAACCCCCGAGTTCCGCGCTTCATTCGAGGAGGCGTTCGGGAGCTGAGATCCCGGGCCCAGTGGCCCGTTGCAGGAGATAGAGGAGCCCCTGGCCAGTCCGGGGGCTTCTCCTCGTCGGAACCGTGGTAACAAGGTCCCGACTGTGGTCACCGATCCAATCTGCGTGTGAGCCGTCGCCGGGCCTTCCTGGGATGGACGGCACTTCTGCTCGTGATGTCGCTCGTGGTCTGGGTAGGAGCCGACCAACTCTCGAATGAGCCGGATGCGACGGCTTCGATGTCGACGACCACCGCCGGCGTCCTCGAGGCCACCACGACTACGGGTGTCGCATCCCCCGTCACGACCCTTCCACCAATCACGACAACGAGTGTCGCGAGAAGTCGGCTGATCATCCATGCGGTCGGCGACGTCAATCTCGACGCAGACGTCCTGGGTGTGTTCCAGTCAGAGGGTTTCGGTCATGCATGGTCCGGCCTCGGCGGGTTGTTCGTCTCGGACGACCTGACCATCGTGAACCTGGAATGCTCGCCCTCACCCGATGGCCCGGCCGAGACGAAGGAGTTCGTGTTCGGATGTTGGACGGAGGGATATCCGGACGCGGTTGCAGCGGGCGTCGATGTCGTCAACCTCGGCAACAACCACTCACAGGATCATGGCAAGGCAGCCATGCTCGAAGGCCGGGACCTCCTCGCCGAAGCAGGGCTTCATCCGGTCGGAGCCGGTTCCAATGATTTGGAGGCGGGCGCACCGGCGATCTTCGAGATCGGGGGGTGGAAGGTTGCGGTTCTCGGTTTCGGAGGAGTCATTCCGTGGGAGGGGTGGCTGGCGACCGCCGACCGGGCCGGTATGAGAGACGGGGACACGATCGAGACCATGGTCGAAGCAGTGAGGGCTGCCGATGCCGTCGCCGACATCGTGCTTGTCACCATTCATTGGGGGGTGGAGTTGGATCTCGCGCCGAGGCCCGAGGACCGGGAACGGGCCCGGGCCATGATCGAGGCCGGGGCCGATGCGATCTTCGGCCATCATCCGCATCGTCTCCAACCGATGCGGGTGATAAAGGGGCGTCCGGTAGCTTGGTCACTGGGCAATTTCGTATGGCCGAGACTCTCCACGGCCGGCTCGACCACTGCCGTTGCCCGCGTCGTCTTCGAGCCGGACGGGACAGTCGACGGCTGCCTGATTCCGGTGGAGATCGTGTCCGACGGCCACCCGGTGTTGGTGGGGGAGGCACCCTGCGGTCCTCCGATTGGGAGCTGACGACGAAGTCTTTTGCGCACCGACCCCCGCAGGGGTATCGTGTTTCGATAACGATTCTCATTATGAGTTTGCCCATCACCCGGATATTCACCGTTCGAAGGGTCGCCGTCACCCTCCTCCTCGGGTCGCTCCTCGTCACCGCGTGCTCGGCTCGACAGGCCGCCGATGCCGATCTACCAAGCATCGTTGTCACCACGACCATCCTGGGCGACCTGGTCCGAAATGTGGTGGAGGATGGGGCGGAGGTCGAAGTCCTCTTGCCCAATGGTGCAGATCCCCACGACTACCAGGCCTCACCGCGGCAGGTGGCCACGATGGCGGAAGCGGATCTGGTGGTCACCAACGGCCTGGGGTTGGAGGCGGGAATGGGTGACATCCTGACCGAGCTGGCGGCCGAGGGGGTCAATGTTCTCGAGCTGGGACCGCTGCTCGACCCGGTGCCCCTGGCCGACAATCCGGACAGACTCGACCCACATTTGTGGTTGGACCCGATCCGAATGACCGACGCGGTCCTGGTCATCGCAGCCGAGCTCTCCGACGAGTTCCCTTCGGTCGATTGGGGTGCTCGGGCCGATCATTACGCGGAGCGGCTGCGAGCGGCCGACGACGAGATCAGGGCGATTCTCGAGAAAGTGCCCGACGGGAAGAGGACGCTGATCACCAACCACGAGTCGCTCGCATACTTTGCCGGCAGATACGGGTTTGTCGTGGTGGCCACCGTGATCCCCGGCGGGTCGACACTGGCCGAACCGAGCTCGGCGGAGCTGGCCGCGCTGGTCGCCGTCATCGATGACGCCCAGGTGCCGGCGATCTTCGCGGAGACCACCGCGCCCGATTCACTGGCCCGGGCCGTCGCCGCCGAGGCAGAGAGAGAGGTCGCCGTGGTCGAGTTGTTCACCGAGTCACTGGGTGAGCCCGGCTCCGGGGCCGAGAACCTCATCGAGATGCTGATTCTCGACGCCCGCCTGATTGCCGACAGCCTCACCTCAGCGACAGGCCACTAGCGGATGGCTCGCAGCGCCCCGCGACGAACCCGGGCCCGGAATGGCGGTGTCCAGCCCAAAGCCGATCCGATCAGCCCGAACGCTTGACGATTCCAGTGGTAGAAGTCGAATTGGTCCACGTGGAGCTGTATCTGCCCGTCCTTCATCGTCATCCGAGATTGAATTCGGTTGTGGATCCGGCGGCCGGTCGGAGGGAACGTATACCGAGCCTCCCAGTCGATCAGAGCGCTCATCTCGCCCCCGTCGACTACCTCGAAGCTGAGGTCGAGGTCGGTCGAGCCGGAGCAGAGAGCCCGCCACATCCGGCCGATGTCGGGTCCGGTCAAATCGAAGACCGGATCGGTGAACCGTGCCGTCTCGGAATAGAGAGAGCCCATCGTCTCGTGGTCGAGAGACTCAAATGCCTGGTAAAAGCGAGATGCGATCTCGGCGCCGGTCATTGGATTCCCATCAGCTGGGGAACACCACCGGAGGCGAGAACCACGGGCTTGACACCTCGACGTTCCAGCAGCCCGGCGGCGATGGTCGCTCGGTAGCCGGAGCCACACGTCACCCAGACGTGCTCCGCCTCGATATCACCCAGCCCGTCGAGGAGGTCGGGGACGTAACGGTGGCGCGAGCCCTCGATGTGCCCGGATTGGAATTCGGAGGGAGCCCTCACGTCCAGAATCGGGCTTCCTCCGCGCACCGCCTCCGAGAACTCGGACAGTGTCGCGGTCCGATACGACGACAATTCGTACCCGGCCCGCTTCCATGGGCCTAATCCCAGCATGACTCCCTCGACGGTGTCGTAGCCGATTCTCGCCAGTTGGATCACAGCCTCGGAGGTGTCCTGGCCGGGCTCCGCCACCAACACCAAAGGACGCCCGATATCCGCGATCCAGCCCACCCAGGTCGCGAAATCGTGTCTCATCTCGATCCCCAGCGAGTCCGGGATGTGTCCTCTGGCGAATTCGTGTCGACCACGGACGTCGACCACCGTGACGCCCTTGATGCGACCTGCGATGTCGTCGGGCAGGAGCCGGGGTATGTCGAGGTCGGGCATGGGCCCTCCTCCGGTGAGGTTGATCGGTCCCATGTGCCCGTAGTAGGCGGGGTAGGGCCGCAGGTCGGACAGCTGGCTCACGACGAAGTCGTCTTCATCGTCCTGCTGTAGAGCCGGGTTCGTAGCCTTTTCGATCCCGATCGTGGAGGTGTTTCCCCCGGTCGCGACGACGGTGCAGAACGATCCCGCCCCGTGTGTGGGGAGAAGCTCGATGTCCCCGGGGAGGCCGGCCAATCGTCGGAGCGATCGAAATTGGAGCCGGGCCAAGGTGTCGGCGCGCTCCCGGCCGAGGAGATCTGATCTTCCCGCCGATCCGACGAGGAGGGATCCGCCGGAGAACAGCGCCATCTCACGGTCGTCGACCACCAGCAGGTACGAGGTGTGCTCCGGGGTATGGCCCGGGGTGTGGATTGGGCGCAGCCTCACGCCGCGTTCGGTGTGGTCCTCGTAGTGGAACGCCGGAGTATGAGCGAAGACCGGGGCGGCCGACGATGGGATCAGGAGCTCGGCCCCGGTCGATCGTGCTGCTTGTAGCCCTCCCGACACGTAGTCGTTGTGAATGTGGGTTTCGACCACCCAACGGGGTTGTGCGCCCAGGTCGTCGAAGACGTCGAGGAACCGATCGATGTCGCGTTGAGGGTCGACAAGTATCCCCATGCCGTTGGCGGCGACCACATAGGTGGTGTTGCCCAAGCCTGGCGTGCGCACGGGCCATATCACCGTTCCGGCACCGGTTTCGCTCATCACATGATCGTAACGGTGAGGGTCCCGGTGGTGGATTCGCCCGTTGCAGGGGCGCGGCCGCGGCTCAGGTGGTGGGTGTGAGGAGGGGGACTCCGTCATCGACGGCCGAGCGCCTTGGAGTTGACGCCACCCGTGCCAAGACCGCAAGTGTCATGTTGACCGATGCGTGAACCGTGAATGGCGCCCAGATCGAGCCGGTCTCCATCCTCAGCCATCCTAGGAACAAACCCGCGGCTGTCATTGCCATCACCGTCGTCAGGACGTGCACCGCGCCTTGCGGTCCGATGAAGCCGTTGGCCCTCGCCTGCGAGAATCCGGGGGCGACGTGCCAGATGCCGAACAACGACGCGCTCACCACAAGAGCCACGCCCGGGGAGTAGACGGCGTTGAGCGCGGCAAAGAGTGCCCCACGAAAGACCGCCTCCTCGATCAAGGCGGTCAAGACCGGGATGCGAAATAGGATCTGACCGGCCAGGGCTGTCCTGCTGAGCCTTGCCACTCTCGGGTCGGCGAGGAACCTCCGGGTCGCCGGGCGGACGATCATGACCCCGCCGATCGCCCCGGACATGGCTATCGCACCGCTTCCCCACATCGTGACCGCCGTGGCGTTCGGTGCCGCGAAACCGAGAATGTTTGGATGAAAAACCTGGAGCAAGAGCAGGGTCAGAGCCGAGCCGCCGACTCCGGTTACCACCGGGAGCCAGGTGGTCCGAAATCGCCGAGGCAGGGCCAGGTACGCCACCGTCTGGAAGAGCAAGGCGTACAGGGCGAGAAAACCTGCGGTTGAGGCCAGCGTCATCACGATTCGTTACCCATGTATAGCGCCGTCCACACCTGGCGCGGCGCCCTTTTGCTACTACCGATGCGGTCGATGTCAGGGCCCGGCAGTGACGCTCTTGTAGCGCCGGATCGCCAAGGGCGCGAACACGCCGATGATGATCACGATCCAGACGAGCGTGTACAGGACCGGGTTTTCCATCGGCCACACCGTGGGCTCCGGGGACCCGGGTGGGATATTGCCGAACAGCTCCCGACTCGCCTGGGTGATCGCCGAGACCGGGTTCCATTCGGCGAACGTCCTCAGGACGGTGGGGAGGCTCTCCGATGGCACGAACGTGTTGGCGATGAAGGTGAGAGGGAAGATCACCATGAACGAAGCGTTGTTGATCACCTCCACCTTCGGTACCAAGAGAGCAACCAGGGCCATGACCCACGAGATGGCGTAGGAGAAGAGCAACAGCAAGGCGAAGGCAAGCGCCGCATCGAAGACCCCGTTGTTGATGCGCCATCCCACGACCAGGCCGGTCAGCGCCATGATCGTCAGCGAGATGAGGTTGTAGATGATGTCGCTCGCCGTTCTCCCCACCAGCACCGCCGAGCGCGACATGGGAAGGGATCGGAAGCGATCGATGATGCCCTTTTGCATGTCGTCGGCCAGCCCCACCCCGGTGAAGGTGGCTCCGAACACCACCGTCTGGGCGAAGATCCCGGCGATGAGGAACTCCCGGTACGAGCCACCCGGGATGTCGATCGCGCTGCCGAATACGTAAGAAAACAGCAGCACGAACATGATCGGGGACAGGAGCACGAAGACGATCACCTCCGGCACCCGAATCAACTTCAGGATGTTCCGTTTGGCGACGACTGCGCCGTCGGCGATGAAATAGGGCACGCTCACGAAGCCACCTCTTCGATCTCCTCTTCCTGCTGCTCTTCGATCTCCTCGGCCACGTGGCCGGTGAGTGTCAGGAAGACATCATCCAGCGTCGGCCTCCTCAACCCAACGTCCCGGATCCCGATGCCGGCGCCGTCGAGGATCCGCAGCGCCTGGGTCAGGGTTGCGGCCCCACCCTGGATCGGGACCAGGAGGGTGTCGATCTTCTGCTCGAGGTGGGTCTCACCCACGGCGAGCTGCGCCAGGACGTCGTTGGCCCGACTCAGTTCCGAGCCGTCCTCGACTCTGACCTCGATCCGCTCCCCGCCGATCATCGCCTTCAACTCGTCGGCGGTGCCGTGTGCGATCGCGTGCCCGTGATCGATGACCAGGATGTCGTCGGCGAGGCGATCTGCCTCCTCCAGGTACTGCGTTGTCAGCAGCAGGGTCGAGCCCTGGGCCACCAGGTCTTCGATTACCTTCCACAACTCGATGCGACTCCGGGGGTCGAGCCCTGTGGTCGGTTCGTCGAGGAAGATGACCTCCGACCGGGCGACCAATGCGGCCGCCAGGTCGAGCCGCCGCTTCATACCGCCCGAGTAGGTCTTGACCGGGCGGTCGCCTGCGCCGGCCAGGCCGAACGTCTCCAGCAGCTCTCGCGCCCGCGCCCTCGATACCGCCCGACCGAGATGGTAGAGACGGCCCACCATGTCCAGGTTCTCGAACCCTGTCAGGTCGAGGTCCACGGCCGCGTTCTGACCCGAGAGCCCGATTCTCTTCCGCACCTCGTTGGGCTCTTCGAGCACGTCGGCCCCGGCGACTCTGGCCCAACCCGAATCGGGCTCGAGGAGCGTCGTGAAGATCGACACGGCGGTTGTCTTCCCGGCGCCATTGGGCCCAAGGAGGGCGAGGACGGTCCCCTTCTCGACTTCGAGGTCGAGCCCGTCGAGGGCGATGACCTCCTTGTAAGTCTTGACCAGTCCACTGGCCTCGATGATGTGATTCATTTTCTTCCTGGATATGGGTCGGGCTTTGTAGCGAGAGGCTGTCTTGTTGTCGAGGGGTGTTTTCCCCTGGGCGGCGTCACGTCCTACCGATCTTGAATTTATCCGCCCGCTGTCACAAGAAAGAACGACGCCCCTCGGAGCGGACGATCAAGCAACGACAACCGTCTTCACGTTGAGAAATTCCATCATCCCGATGTCGGAGAGCTCGCGTCCGTATCCGCTCATCTTGATTCCCCCGAACGGGAGCCGCGGATCGGATGCGACGAAGGAGTTGACGAAGGTTGCCCCGGCCTGGAGCCGGTCCCGGGCGACGGTCTCGCCCCGGGCGGTGTCGGCGGTGAATATCGCCGCGCCCAAGCCGAACTCGGTGTCGTTCGCAATCCGGACGGCGTCATCCAAGTCGGTCGCGGTGATGACCGCCGCCACCGGTCCGAATGTCTCCTCATGGTAGACGGCCATCCCCTCCTTTACCCCGGTGAGCAGGGTCGGCGGGTAGAAGGCGCCGGGCCGGTCCGGGACCTCACCACCCATGACCAGCTCGGCTCCGGAGTCGACGGACCGTCGGACCTGGTCGTGTAGCTCGTCGCGGAGGTCGGTTCGGGCCATCG
>Ga0256865_1000159_pt1 | contig 23384 bp, 20 predicted proteins | sample RVTome_14_FD_187337 | JGI IMG/M metagenome (GOLD analysis project Ga0256865, IMG submission 187337) | Soil microbial communities from uranium-contaminated site in the Upper Colorado River Basin, Wyoming, United States - RVT145D125 HiSeq ... | reverse complement strand
GCTACCTCCATCCCGGCGAGGACGTTCTCTTCGGGCCCAAGAAAGCCCATGGCGAGGAGGACCAGGTCGGCCGGGATCATCCGCTCGCTGCCGTGGGTCTTTTTCGGCGTCAACCGGCCCCCCTCGTCCTGCCACTCGATGTCGTGGATCCGGATCGCCTTGACCCGGCCGGCGCCGTCGGCGATGAACTCTTCCGCGGTCACCTGGTAGCGGCGGGGGTCAAAGCCAAACCTGGCCTGGGCCTCTTCCTGGCCGTAGTCGAGCCGCTCGACCCGCGGCCACTGGGGCCAGGGGTTGTCGTCGGCCCGCTGCTGCGGCGAGCGCGGCATGATCTCCAGTTGGATAACGCCGGCGCACCCATGGCGCAGGGCGGTGCCGACGCAGTCGGTGCCGGTGTCGCCACCCCCGATTACCACCACCTGCTTCCCCTTGGCGCTGATTTCGGGGGGGACGCCGGCGAGGAGCCGCCGGGTGTTGTGGGTGAGGTACTCCATGGCGAAATGGATGCCTTTGATCTGCCGTCCAGGAATCGGCAGGTCGCGGGGGCGGGTGGCGCCGCAGCAGAGGACGACGGCGTCGAATTCCTCCTGCAGTTCGTTCAGGGTGAGGTCGCGGCCGATTTCGGTCCGGGTGACGAAACGCACCCCCTCGGCGGCGAGGAGATCGACCCGGCGCTGGACCAGCGCCTTATCGAGCTTCATGTTGGGGATGCCGTACATCAGCAGGCCGCCGATGCGGTCGGCCCGTTCGAAGACGGTGACCTGGTGCCAGGCCTTGTTGAGCTGGGCGGCGCAGGCCAGGCCGGCCGGGCCTGCGCCGACCACCGCCACCCGCTTGCCACTGCTCCCGGCCGGGGGCCGCGGCACGATCCAGCCTTCAGCGAAGCCGCGGTCGACGATCGCCTGTTCGATCGCCTTTATCGTCACCGGCGGCTCGATCAGACCCAGGACGCAGGCCCCCTCGCAGGGGGCTGGGCAAGCGCGGCCGGTGAATTCCGGGAAGTTGTTGGTCATGTGCAGCCGTTCCAGCGCCTGGCGCCAGAGGTTGCGGTAGACCAGATCGTTCCATTCGGGGATCAGGTTGTAGATCGGGCACCCCGAGGCCGCCCCGGCCAGGGTCAGGCCGGTGTGGCAGAAAGGGGTACCGCACTCCATGCAGCGCGCCCCCTGCTCGCGGTACTTCTGCTCGGGATGGTGATGATGAAACTCGCGCCAGTCGCCGAGCCGCTCCAGCGGCGGCCGGTCGGCGGGGAGTTCGCGGAAGTATTTGAGAAATCCGTCAGGTTGGCCCATGGCGCCCATCTATCTCCTACGAGGTTTAGATAATCCCATCTGACGAAGCCGAAGCGAGGCTGGCGTTTTGGGAAAAAGACCGGCAAATGTTCGAGCGAAGCGAGTTTTCGTCGTCAGGGGCGAAACCCCTGGTTAACTAATTCCCCCCGACCCTCGCCAGATCGCGGGCGTTCTCCTCGAAGGCGGCGCGCAGGGCGTCGTCCCCCGAGAGCCCGGCCTCGGTGGCGCGGCGGATCGCCTCCTGCATCCGGCGGTAGTCTTTCGGGTAGACCTTGACGAATTGCGTCTGGTGCCGGGGCCAGTCAGAGAGAAGGGCGTCGGCCAGGTTGGAGCCGGTCAGGTCGCGGTGGCGTTCGATCAGCGCCTTGACCCGGGTCGCCTCCTCCGGGTCGGCGAGGGGCTCGAGATCGACCATCTCGATGTTGCAGCGCTCGGCGAAATCTCCCTTGTCATTCAAGACGTAGGCAACCCCCCCGGACATGCCGGCGGCGAAGTTGCGGCCTGTCGGGCCGAGGATGACGACGTTGCCGCCGGTCATGTACTCGCAGCCGTGGTCGCCGACTGCCTCGACCACCGCCGTCAGCCCCGAATTGCGCACGCAGAAGCGCTCGCCGGCCATGCCGCGGATGAAGGCCTCGCCGGCGGTGGCGCCGTAGAAGGCGACGTTGCCGACGATGATGTTGTTCTGCGGGTCGAAGGTGGCGCTGCGCGGCGGCACCAGGATGATGCGGCCGCCGGAAAGCCCCTTGCCGCAGTAGTCGTTGGCATCCCCTTCGACGGTCAGGGTAATCCCAGGCGGGATGAAGGCGCCGAAGCTCTGGCCGGCCGAGCCGTTGAACTTGAGGCGGATGGTGCCGTCGGGGAGGCCGGCGGCGCCGTAGCGCCGGGTCACCTCGCTGCCGAGCATCGTTCCCACCACCCTTTGGACGTTGCGGATCGGCAGGGAGGCATGGACCGGAGTCCTGGTGTCGAGTGCCGGCTCACAAAGCTTGAGCAGCACGGTGCGGTCGAGGGCCTTTTCCAGCCCGTGGTCCTGTTTGACCCGGCAGTAGCGGCCGTTTTCTCCGGGGGTCTGCGGCCGGTGCAGAATGGCGGCGAAGTCGAGGCTGCGGGCCTTGGGCTCGAGGCCGCGTCGGGGCTGGAGCAGATCGCTGCGGCCGACCATCTCGTTGAATGTGCGGAAGCCGAGGCGCGCCATCAACTCGCGCACCTCCTGGGCGATGAAGGTGAAGAAGTTGACCACGTGGTCCGGGCTGCCGCGGAAGCGGGAGCGCAGCAACGGGTCCTGGGTGGCGACCCCGACCGGGCAGGTGTTGAGGTGGCAGACCCGCATCATGATGCAGCCCAGCACCACCAGCGGGGTGGTGGCGAAGCCGAACTCCTCGGCGCCGAGCAGGGCGGCAATGACGACGTCGCGGCCGGTCTTGAGCTGGCCGTCGGTCTCGACCGTGATCCGGTCGCGCAGGCCGTTGAGCATCAGCGTCTGGTGGGTCTCGGCCAGCCCCAGCTCCCAGGGGAGGCCGGCATGGTGGATGCTGGAGAGGGGGGAGGCGCCGGTGCCGCCGTCGTGGCCGGAGATCAGCACCACGTCGGCCTTGGCCTTGGCCACCCCGGCGGCGATGGTGCCGACACCGACCTCGGAGACGAGCTTGACGCTGATGCGGGCCCGATCGTTGGCGTTCTTCAGGTCGTGAATCAGTTCGGCCAGGTCCTCGATGGAGTAGATGTCGTGGTGGGGCGGCGGCGAGATCAGGCCGACGCCGGGGGTGGAGTGGCGCACCCGGGCAATCTCGGGGTAGACCTTGTGGCCGGGAAGCTGCCCCCCTTCGCCCGGCTTGGCCCCCTGGGCCATCTTGATCTGCAGCTCCCGGGCATTGACCAGGTACTCGCTGGTGACGCCGAAGCGGGCCGAGGCGACCTGCTTGATGGCACTGCTGCGGCGGTCGCCGTTGGCGTCGGGGCGGTAGCGGGCCGGGTCCTCCCCCCCTTCGCCGGTGTTGGACATGCCACCGAGGCGGTTCATGGCGATGGCCAGAGCCTCGTGTGCATCTTTGCTGATAGAGCCGTAGGACATGCCGCCGGTTTTGAAGCGGCGGACGATTGCCTCCACCGGCTCGACCTCGTCCAGGGGGAGGGGGGAGGCCGGGAAACGGAAGTCGAGCAGGCCGCGCAGGGTGCGAGCCTGCCGGGTCTGGTCGTCGGCCCGGGCCGAGAACTCCTTGAAGAGGCGGTAGTCCCCCTTGCGGGTCGCCTCCTGCACCAAGTGGATCGCCATCGGCCCGAGCTGATGGGTTTCGCCGTCCTGGCGCCACTGGTGGCGGCCGCCGGCGCTGAGCCCCTCGTCCGGATCGCGGCGCTGGGCGAAGGCATGCCGGTGCCGAGCCAGCTGTTCTGCAACGATCGTTTCCAGGCCGATGCCGCCGATGCGGGAGGCGGTGCGGGTGAAGTACTTCTCCACAAGCTCCGGCGCAAGGCCGACCGCCTCGAAGATCTGGGCCCCGCGGTAGCTCTGGATGGTGGAAATCCCCATCTTGGCCATGGTCTTGACCACCCCCTTGGTGGTGGCCTTGAGGTAGTTGTAGCTGGCCTTGTCTGGATCGACCCCGGAGAGGAGCCCTTGGCCGTGCAGCTGTTCGAGGGTCTCCAGGGCCAGGTAGGGGTTGATCGCCCCGGCGCCGTAACCGATCAGGACCGCGAACTGGTGGACGTCGCGGGGTTCGGCCGATTCGAGGATCAGGGCGCAGAGGGTCCGGGTCCCCCGGCGGATCAGGTGGTGGTGCAGACCCGCCACCGCCAGCAGCGCCGGAATCGGCGCCTGCTCGGCGGTGACCCCGCGGTCGGAGAGGATCAGCAGGGAATCGCCGCTGGCGATGGCCGCATCGGCCTGCCGGAAGAGCTCTTCGAGGGCATCTTCGAGCCCTCTGGCGCCGGACGCGGCGGTAAAGAGGATCGGCAGCGTGACCGCTTTCAGTCCCGGGCGGTCGATGGCCCGCAGCTTGGCAAGGTCGGCGTTGTCGAGAAGGGGGCTGGAGATCTCCACGTGCCGGCACGACTCGGGGGTGGCGTGCAGCAGGTTGCGCTCGGTGCCGAGGGTGGTGGCGGTGGCTGTGACGATCTCTTCGCGGATGCTGTCGATCGGCGGGTTGGTGACCTGGGCGAAGAGCTGCTTGAAGTAGGAATAGATGAGCTGCGGTCGGTCGGAGAGGACGGCGAGGGCCTCGTCGGCCCCCATCGATCCGACCGTCTCGACGCCGCTGGCGGCCATCGGCGCCAGCACCTTGCGCAGCTCTTCGAAGGTGTAGCCGTAGGTCTGCTGGCGCTGGAGGAGGGTGGCCGGTTCGGCGGCGGCTGCGACCGGGGCCGCCGGCAGCTCGTCGAGGCGCACCAGGTTCTCATCGAGCCACTGCCGGTAAGCATTCGCGCCCACGATCTCCGCCTTGATCTCATCATCAGGGATGATGCGCCCCTGCTCGGTGTCGACCAGGAACATCCGCCCCGGCTGCAGTCGCCCCTTGTGCAGAATGCGGTTGGCGGCGACCGGCAGTACCCCGGTTTCGGAGGCGAGGATCACCAGATCGTCGCGGGTCACCCAGTAGCGGGAGGGGCGCAGGCCGTTGCGGTCGAGAACAGCGCCGATCTGTACCCCGTCGGTGAAGGCTATGGCGGCGGGGCCGTCCCACGGTTCCATCAGGCAGGCGTGGTATTCGTAGAAGGCCCGCTTCTCCGGACTCATCTGCTTGTGCCGGCTCCACGGCTCGGGGATCATCATCATCACCGCGTGGGGGAGGGAGCGGCCGGAGAGATGAAGGAATTCCAGGCAGTTGTCGAACATCGATGAATCGCTCCCCGACTCGTCAATGACCGGGAGGATCTTGGCCCACTCGTTGCCGAGCTCGCGGCTTGCGAGAAGCGCCTGGCGGGCGGCCATCCAGTTGACGTTGCCGCGCAGGGTGTTGATCTCGCCGTTGTGGGCGAGGTAGCGGTAGGGGTGGGCCCGCACCCAGTTGGGGAAGGTGTTGGTCGAAAAACGCGAGTGGACCAGGGCCAGGCCGCTTTTGATCTCGGGGTGGCGCAGGTCGAGAAAGTAATCCGGGAGCTGGTGAGGGGTGAGCATCCCCTTGTAGACGATGACCCGGGCCGAGAAGCTGCAGACGTAAAAAGTCGCCTCCTCGTGCGGACCGAGGGAGCGGACGGTATTGGTCAGGTGGCGGCGGCAGACGTAGAGGCGGCGCTCGAAGTCGAGTTCATCGGTGACCGAGGCCGGACGGCCGACGAAGAGCTGGCGGATGACCGGCTCCAGGTAGCGGGCCCCTTCGCCGAGGCGGCTGTTGTCAGCCGGCACCGTGCGCCAGCCGAGAAAGCGCAGGTCGTGCTCGGCGACGATCTGCTCGGCCAGACGTTCGCAATGGTGGCGGCCTTCGCGGTCGCGGGGGAGAAAAAGCATGGCCACCGCATAGCGCCCCGCCTCGGGGAGGTGAATCAGGTCGTCGGCACACTCCTCGACGAAGAAGTCGTGGGGGAGCTGCAGCAGGATGCCGGCACCATCGCCGGTGTCGGGGTCACAGCCGACGGCGCCACGATGTTCGAGATGGCCGAGGACTTCGAGGGCCTGCTGCACCAATTGGTGGCTGCGAACCCCTTTGATGTGGGCGACGAAGCCGACCCCGCAGGAGTCATGTTCGTAGCGCGGGTCGTAGAGCCCTTGGGCGGGAGGCGGGTTGATCGGTCTGGACATGGGCGGACCTCGAGAGCTGAGAAGGGCCAGCGGCGGCAACGGGGGCAGATAAATAACCCCCTTTGTTAAAGTCCGTGACGGAGCAGATTCAAGAGATGTTTGGGACAGTATAGCAACTGAATGCCGGGGCGCCAGGTGCCCCGGTCGACCCCGGCCCAAAGTTGGGAAGTACCTCTGGGGTCGTATTTGACATTTAAACATTTTCGCCTATTTTCCTCCAATGGCCCGCAAATCCCGAATCCATTACCCCGGCGCCCTTTACCATGTGATCCTGCGCGGCAACGCCGGCGATCCCGTCTTCTTCGATGAGGGTGACCCGCCTACGCACTTACCAGCCGGCTACGGCAAATCCTCAATGACCCCCCACAAAACTGCTCGGGCCTGATAAAATTCAAATATTCGCCTGTCAACTCTTGCGCAGAAAGGGTGTCTATTATGCACAAACATGTCTGGGTCGGCCTGCTGGCCGGGGTTTTGCTGTCTTTTCCGGCGATGGCCCCGGCTGCGGAGATGATGAAGCCGGGGCTGTGGGAAATCACCGCCAGCATGGAAATACCGGGGATGCCGTTCCAGCCGCCGCCGCAAACCATGCGCCATTGCTACACGGCGGAGGATGTCAAGGGGGAACCTGTGCCGGCAGATGAAAACTGTCAGATCACCAATTTCAAGTCGTCCGGCAACAAGGTCACATGGCAGCTTGAATGCACGGGGGCGATGGCCGGCAGCGGGGAAGGGGAGATCGTCTTCCAGGGGGACTCGGCTTACGAGGGGAAAGCCATGATACAGGCACAGGGGATGACCATGACCACGATATATACAGGCAAACGCCTCGGCGAGTGCAACTGACCGCCTGGAAATCGACGGCAAACGGCTGCGGACACGGGGCGAAGGTTTGAACGTTCCCCTCCGGCAGGAGGAGCCGGGCAATGGAGACAATTTTCGGACTTATCGTCGGCATCGGTCTCAGTGCGGCCTGCGGGTTTCGCGTGTTCGTGCCGCTCCTGGGCCTCGCGGCGGTCATCTGGATCTGCTTTAAGGCGATCACCACCATGGCCAGATCTGCCTTGTTCAAAAAACTGTTGGGGTAACAAGCAGCTTCGTTGGCACAGGGGGATACCGTTGCCAGGCTGCAAAATCAGCCCTCGTCCCCGGACACGCCACTCGCGCGCACCCCGGTTGCCAGGGCAAACACTGCCTGCTGCCCTTCTTGGTGGCGGCATCCATCGGAGGTGACGCATCAAAGTGGGAATTTGCCCTGATCTCCTTGAATGTGCTATTCTTTTTTCGTTGTCGAACAGCTGGTTTCTATCACCGCACCCGCAACCATCCCTACCCCAGGGCATCCAAAACAACTGGTCGGGGTAGGCCTGCGGGCATTGAGGGCTTGATGCGCTTTTACCAGCCAAAATCCTTTCTGACCCTCCTGGTGCTCGGTTTTGCCGTGGTGCTGCTGCCGATGCTGGCGGCACTGTTCAACGCGGAATGGGCGTTGGGGCGCCTCTCCCAGAAGGGAGCCGGGGCGGTCTACCACTCCGTCGACATGACGCAAGGCAGTCACAGCCTGGTCGAAAAGATCATCGACCTGGAACGGCGGGCGCGGCAGTACGACGTTCTCGGGGATCGGCATCTGCTGGACGAGGCTGCCAACATCCACGCCGAAATCGAGCAGGCCCTGACTCAGCTTTTTGCCCTGCCGATGAACGAAGCCCAGAAGCAGCGCCTGGTCTCGTTGCGAGCCGGCGAGATGGCCATCTTCAAAGTCCTGAGCACCGCCTCCCACGGCTCCCCGGAGCAAAAGGAAGCCTTGCGGATGTTCGGGGTACTCAACGTCCTGGCCAATGAGATTTATGCGGAAAGCAATGAACTGATCTTCCGGGAAGTCGACGGCATGCGCAAGGCTACGGCCGAGGCGCGCCGCTCCGTGCTCTTGCATGCGGCTGCCCTGATCCCCTTTACCCTTCTGGTCCTGGTGGGTTCCATCCGCCTGCTGTCCCAACCGGTCCGTCAGATTGACAAGGCGATTCACCGCTTGGGCGAGGGCGATTTTGAAACTCAGGTCACCGTGACCGGTCCTGACGACCTCGTGTTTCTCGGAGAACGGCTCGACTGGCTGCGCAAGCAGCTCGCTGAAGTGGAAAAAACCAAGGCCATGTTCGTCGCCCAGGTCTCCCATGAACTCAAAACCCCTCTCGCTTCGATCCGGGAAGGGGCGGAATTGTTGGCGGAGGGGGTCGTCGGTCGCCTGAATGCACAGCAGCAGGAGATTTCTGCTATTCTATGCAAGAGCAGTATCCACTTGCAGAAGCTGATCGAAAATCTCCTGGGTTTCAGCAAGTCACAGGCATCCATCTCGCCCCTGCATCTGTCTGATGTGAGGATGGCAGAGGTGGTCACCTCGGTGATTGCCGATCATCAGGCGGTGATTTTGAAGAAAAAGCTTCGAATGGAAGTTAAACTCAAGCCAGTAACCGTTCATGGTGATCATGCGCGACTGCGGACCGTGGTGGATAACCTGCTTTCCAATGCCATCAAATACACGCCGCATGAAGGGCGAATTGACCTGACGATGCGAGAGAGACCGGGCGAGATGGTTTTCGAAGTGACCGACACGGGGCCAGGGATTCCGGTCGCGGAACGGGGAAAAATATTTGAACCCTTTTATCAAGGGAGTATCCATGCTCCCGGTCCCGTCAAGGGAACGGGACTGGGGCTCTCCATTGCCCGTGAATTCGTCCTCGCCCATGGCGGGACGCTGCAACTAGTAGACAGCACAGCCAGGGGTGCCCGGTTTCGTCTCACACTGCCGCTGCAGGCTAAGGGGGACCTTCCATGAAGACCCGCTTGCTGATTCCGTTGGTTCTGGTCATAGCCGTAACGGTGCTGCTGGCCGGCGGTTGTTTCCAGATGGAACCCTTCCGCCAGAACAAGACTGAAGACGCCCCATCTCGTCAGGAAGCGTTTCTTGTTCCCAGACCTCAGGCCGACGATATTCTGGCTTACCTGCAGAGCATACTGGCCATGCCCGCTACGCAGCAGGCCAAGGAATTGGAACAGGCGCAGCTAGATTTCACGCGAAGCGGCAAGCCTGAGGATCGACTCCGCCTGGTTTGTCTGTCCCTTCTGCCCGGACGGCCTTCGGCTGACCGTGCAAACGCCGCCAGGTTGCTTGACGAATACCTGGCCGACCCGAAACGGGATCAGGGCGGTCTCGAAGGGTTGGCGACTTTGCTCAAAATGCAGTTGAACGAATATCGTGCCGTGCAGAAGCAGGTGAGCGCCGAAAAGGACCGGGCCGATTCCTTGACAAAGCAGTTGAATGAACAGAAAACCCAACTTGACGATCTGAAGACGCAGTTAAACGAGCTGAAGAAAATTGAAAAGATTATCAGTGACCGAGAAAAAGCAGGTTTGCCGGAAAAACAATGAAATGATGACTGACAGAAAGTTCAAAATTTTTCTCGTGGATGACGACCCCGATCTCTTGAGTCTGCTCACCATGCGTCTTTCCAGTGCAGGCTATGAGGTACATACGGCGCAGAGTGCCGAACAGGCTCTGTCCCAATTGCCACTCATCAAGCCGCATCTGGTCATTTCGGACCTACGGATGGAGGGGATGGATGGATTGGCCCTGTTTGAGGCCATCCGTAAGTTCCATGTTTCCCTGCCGGTCATCATCCTGACCGCCCACGGTTCCATACCCGAGGCGGTTGCCGCCACCAAGAGTGGGGTGTTTTCATTTTTAACCAAGCCCATCGTCGGCCGGGAGTTGCTCAAAGAGGTTGAAAAGGCTCTCGACCTCTCCGGCACGGGGAGCGACGATGGTGCCGATGCGGCCGGTTCGGAATGGCACAGCGAGATCAATACTCAGAGCCCGATCATGGAGCAACTGCTCAGCAAGGCTAAGCTTGCTGCCGAGAGCGGCTCGAGCATTCTGGTCCGCGGGGAAAGCGGTACCGGCAAGGAGTTGCTCGCCAAGGCGATCCACAAAGCCAGCCCCCGGGCCGCCATGCCGTTTGTGGCGATCAACTGTGGTGCGATCCCCGAAAACCTTCTCGAATCCGAGCTCTTCGGCCACACCCGGGGCGCATTCACCGGGGCAGTGAAGGATTCTGTCGGTCTGATCAAGTCGGCCGATGGAGGAACCCTTTTTCTCGACGAAATCGGTGATATGCCTTTACCTCTGCAGGTCAAGCTGCTGCGGGTGCTGCAGGAAAGGCAGGTGCGTCCGGTTGGCTCGACTCGTTCAGTCGATGTGGATGTGCGAATCATCTCTGCCACCCACCGGGACCTGGATGCGGAAATTGCAGCTGGCAACTTTCGTGAAGATCTCTATTATCGGCTCAATGTGGTTTCTCTGGATCTCCCCACTCTCAATCGACGTCGAGAAGATATTCCTCTGCTTGCCCGTCATTTTCTGCTGCAATTGGCGGCCAGGAACAAGAAAAAAGTAACCGGTTTCTCCCCGGAAGCCATGGAAGAACTGTTGGCCGCCTCCTGGCCCGGCAACATCCGCCAACTCGTCAATGTTGTCGAGCAGGCCGTTGCCCTCAGCACTGCGCCGGTCATTTCGGCGGACCTGCTGCAGAGCGCCCTGTCCAAAAACACTGAAAAAATTCCACCTTTTGTCGAGGCCCGCCGGCAGTTCGAGCAGGATTACATTTTACGGCTGCTGAAAATCGCCGACGGCAATGTCAGCCATGCGGCGAAGCTGGCCGGGCGTAACCGCACCGACTTTTATAAACTTTTGCAGCGTCACCACATCGTTCCCGGGATGTTCAAATCCTGACAGCAACAGGTACCCCTTCGTGAGATTGTCGCAGAATTGCGACGACGTTCGCAACGGGGAGGGACGACGGCAAGACCTGCTGGTAGCCCCTCCTACCTGCTTCCGCTTCCAACGTTCCCCCGTCTTCGGCCTCTGCTTTTGGCAGGGGCCGACTTTTTTGTGTCGCCATTGAGATACAGGTTTTTCCGGCTCCACAGGGCGTTGTCAGGCGTCGTGTAAGTTTTTGAAGGTTTTTTTCAATTCCGGGTAATTAACAGGTGTTTTGGGTGGCCGGAGAAAAAAAGCCTCGGAGCATGAACTCCGAGGCTTTTGGGGGCTGAAGGGGGGAAGCGCAGAGCGCCAGGCGGGGCAGTTTAGCAGGCGGGGACCGTAGATTCTGTAAAAGCCCCACTCTCCGGCGGTTGTTGGTCCGCCGGCTCTAATTCGTCGTGCAGGCAATGTTGCTGTAATCACTCTCCAGGCCGTCGGAGTTGTAGGTCGTCACGGCGAAGCAGAATACTGTCGTGTCGTACGGCAGGTTCAATGTGGCGGTTGCGGTTTTCCCGACGTCTATGGGCGATTCACCCTCGTACAGTCCCGTGCTGTCGAAGGGTGGGGTCTTGTACGAAGGATCGCCGGCGAAGCTCTCCTTGTAGTAGAGCCGATAGCCGATGACCTGCGGATCGGCGCTCGGATCCCAGGCGAGGGTGATTTGTGCCGGAAGAATCGGCTCGGTGGACGCCAGCGGTACGTCGACGATCGACGCCGACCTGGTGGCGGTTTTGGTGACGCCGCCGCTGGTGTAGCTGGCGGTCACGGTCACCGTCTGGTTGGCAGTCACGGCCGAGGCGGTCAGCACGCCGCTGGTGCTTATCGTGGCGTAGGCCGAGTTCTCGCTCCAGGTCGGGGTGGCTGCGCTGGTGCTGCCGTCGCTCCAGGTGGCGGTCGCCGCGAAGGTGGCGCTGGTATTCTCGTCCAGGGAGGCCGGGCCGCTGATGGCTAAGCTGCTCAGGGTGCGGGTGGCAACGGGTTCGTCGACGATGGTTTGGGTCTTCCCTTTCCCGTTAGCGGAGTTAGGCGTGCCGCCTTTGGCGGCGAAACTGGGGGTGGAAACTGAGAAGGCGATCAGGACGGAGAACAGGAGAAATGCGGACTTTTTTACTTTCATCATGAATACCTCTGCTTCTGTGATGGATGCAAAATGGAGCGATGTAACGAAACTCCAGCGGCTGTATACGTTCAAGCGCCTCGCAGCGGCGACAAGAGAGACTGTCGGTAATTGTTCCCAAAAAAAACGCGCCCATCTTCTTCACCGAAGATGGGCGCGCTCAGACCCGACTGTACGTCGGGCAATGGGGACGTCCTGCTCTCTTCGGCAACCAGGCTGTCCTGCAGTGCGCAGGACCCTTGGCTTTGCGTCGCCGGATTACTCCGGCTTTGCCTTTTTCGGAGACATGTCTGCTGCCGTGGCGGAAAACCTTTCGATCCCGGCTTGGGGATCCCTTCCTTCCGCACGAAAACAGACTATGAACTCAATTGCATCTATCGTGCCAGATGATGGCGTAGATGATTTACATGAAATATTCGAATTCCCCGGCGGCACAGAGGTGAAAACGCTATCCCCGATAACAAATTTTGACTGTAGAACAGTCGGTTAGCTCAAAACGGGGAACCGCGGCAGGGTATCGACGGGGGCCATGCTAACGTAAACGGAGAGAATGAACCATGAGGAATGGCGTATGAATTTGTGCCTGACGACACAGAGGCAAGCTACGTATTCGCCCATCTCTCTGCCCCCCCTCATGACATCTTCCTTTTGCTCGGCAGGGCATTTTCCTTGCCCCCGGTTGACACGGATGGCCAATCGCCCGTAGAATGAAAATTCTGTATCTATTTGAAAGTGCGTTTATTTTCCTGAGAGGCTTTCCTCCAATGACCAACCGGGTCCATTGCCGCTCCGAAGCATCCCTTAAGGGCTGGGTTCCTGCGCTCCTGCTGATCCTGTCCCTTGCTCTGCCCACCTCTTCCGCAACGGCCCTGGAAACGACACCGGACCTGGCGGCAAGGGCCACTTCTAGTGGCGATGGCGGGCTCCCTGTAGCTCCCCCGGGCGGGAAGGTGGTCTTCCACAAGGGGGGGCATGCGCAGAAGCAGATTTACATCCTCGGGCAGAATCATCGCAGCTCGCTGACCGGAGGGAACGGCGATAAAACCCTTCTGGCTCAAATGGAAATCTATCGGATCGGGGAATGGCTCATTCGAAACCGCCAGGTCGAACTGCTGCTGCCGGAAGGATTTTTCGGTCAGAGTGCACAAGATGAAAGAACCCGGGACCTCCGCAGCGCCTCCGCAGGCGGGGAGCGCCTTCTCCACAAGAGTATCGACAATGCAGTCCTCAGAGATGAACTGGGCGACTCCCGCACCTTTACCAATGCCGCCATCCTGCTCAAATCCAATTACGGCGTACAACTCCGGCAAACGGAGGATAAGGGTCTGTATGGCGCAGTTGCCGATTCATTTCGGCAATTGACCGGTCAGGAGGGGAAAGCAAGTTCCGAATTTTTGACTCGGCTGGACTGTTTTCAGGAAAGACGGACGGCGGCCATGCTCCAGAAAATTCCCGCCGTCGTGGAGCGCGAGTTCCAGGGCGGAAGCATTCAGAGCAAAAACGCCATTTTCATCATCGGAATGGCCCATATCGCAGAGATCATCCAATTTTTGGAGAAAGAAAGCATTGCGCTCACCCCCTCCAGGGAGGAACTCCTCCGATCTGCGCCCTGCGAGCTTGCGTTATTGAAGGAAAACTATGGCGTAACCGTCATCCTGCCGCACTCGCTGGCTGAGGATGAAGAGGTATTGCGCCTGACCAAACTCCTTGGCATAATCTCTGAGTGACTGTCAAAATCAAATCCTTCAAGGATCGGGAAATAAAAAAACTACCTGAAGAACCAGGTAGTTTTTTTTGCAAGGGGGTCGACTTTCCGTTTGATGACATCCAGTGAGACCACCTTTCTCTTGGGGGTGTTTATCTAACTTTCTTCAGTTTTCCCGTGTTGCTCCTCTCTTCTGGGGATCCTCCCCTCGGTCTGTTTATTTTTCAGGGGTTTCTTTGGGGATTGCCTCGCTTTCAGGTCCCCAGTATGGAGCCTGACCGTAATGCTCGTAAAGTTCCCGACTGAACTGTTCTTCGGTCATGTCGGGTTTTTTCGCCGGCGAACTGGCCAGCAGGCTCTCATCGACGGTAAGGATCAGAGCATCGGCCGCCTCGGCAGGTTTGAAGGCGCTATAGGGAACGACACGCTCCTTCTCCCCGATGCCAAAAAAGCCGCCCGTGGTAACTACAAGGAACCTGATATTGCCGTTTTCATCCACCTGGGAAGCGGAAACCTCACCTATTGTCTTCCCTTCCCGGTTCCTCACGTCCATGCCCGTCAGCTTATCGACGGGAATGAATTCCCCGGACGTAACGGCTTTCTGCCCGCCTTCTTCAGCCTTTGTCATGCCACCGGAAAAACCGGTTCCTGCAAACAACAAAATGAACGATATTAACGAGATAGCCAAAATGCTTATTTTTCTCATGAGGTTAACCTCCTTTTCTGGTCAACCCCCTGCTTTGATTATTATTTTAAGACTCTCGCGCTTCCCTGTCAATGTCGCCCCATCATTTGATATGTTGGCAAAAATACTCGATAAATACCATTGGATACGGGCTGACAAAGAGAGCAAGGGGACTATAGAATGTCCCCTTCTGGTACGAAAACGGCAAAGCCCGCGAATGCGGGCTTTGCCGTGTCCTCTTTCCCCCCTCTTTTCTATTCCACCAGCACGATCTTCATGGCGGTACCCGTTCCCGGGCTGAGGCTGTCAATGTCAATCAGTGCCGGGTCCACGACCTCAATGACCAGGTTCGGCAGCTTGCTGCCGCTTGGGCCGTCAGGGTCCGAGCCAACGGCGATGATTTTGTAGGCCAGAAGACCTCTGCGCCATCCCAATGCGTTCACCGATGGAACCCCCGGGTTCAGAGTACTTATGTCGCTCTTGAATATCGGGCTGACCTGCACCTGGGAACTGACAAAGGTTTGATAAAGTTGATAAGCCCTGTCATTGTAATCAAGCATGCTTTCACCGGAAATTGGTGGAGGAACCACGCTGACCCCGACCAATGGATCAAGAAGCGCTTTGACAGCGGGATCATCCCGGAAACATCCGCACTCGTTATAGTTCAAAAAGTCGGTAAATGAGGGATCGGAGCCATCGTCGAAAGGGAAACCAGCGTGGCTGATATCAAAGACACCCTCATCGCCTTGCTGCCCCGTGGGAAGTTCAAGTATGGCTCCGGGTGGAAGGTCGATAAACCAGTCCCCGTTGTTGTCGCTGAGGAGGTATTCGGTGGTCACCCCCTCATCATCAGCCAATTCCGCCAGATCCTCGATCACGGGGATGTCCGTGTCGAACATCTCCTCATCGAGGAGAAAGCGCGACGACACTCCCGTTGATGTCGTGGTGACGGCGATGGCGTCGGCCACCACCGGCGTAGAATTCCTAAAGAAGAAAAAGTGGTGATTGACATTGCGGGCTGACGTTACCTTGACCGCGTTCGGGTCTACCCCTTCGGGGGGGGGGGGGGAAGCGGTCGGCAGCCGTTTGCCCGGTGATTATGGTCGTATTCCAGGTCCCTATTACCACGTCTGCCAGTTGGATGGCCACTCCTTCCTGGTCGACCTTGTTGGCGGCTCCAACGGCCACAGCCACTTCCGCAGGTATTCCGCCGGGCAGTTGCTGGGCTGCGGCGAGCGCCGCCGCATCGACGGCCCTTTGCAACTGCACCTTGACGTTGTGGATGTGCCCCAGGTCGGCTACCAGCGCCACGCAGACGACGATCACGATGAGCATGATGGCCACCAGGGGTGCCACGGCGCCTTCGCTGTTGTTGAGCTGCCTGATGCTTCGCATGGCTTCCCCCCCCCGCTGGTGGAGTGTTTGAAGGGAGTGGTTCCTGGGCGTTCTCCCTCTTCGTTGGTGAAAAACCTCATCAATTCTAATGCCTTTGTCTCCGCTGTCAAGTCGGGTGAGAAAACAGGGTCTTTCCACCTGACTGAAGGCAAGGTGAGGTGCTTGATATTTTCAGTTTCTCCGATATCCTGCCGGCCACGGCAAATCCTCAATGACCCCAACAGAACTGCTCGGCCCTGATAGAATTCAAATATTCGCCTGTCAACTCTTGCGAGAAAGGGAATCCATTATGCACAAACATGTCTGGATCGGCCTGCTGGCCGGGGTTTTGCTGTCTTTCCCGGCGATGGCGCCGGCTGCTGAGATGATGAAGCCGGGGTTGTGGGAAATCACCATCGGCATGGAAATACCGGGGATGCCGTTCCAGCCGCCGTCACAGACCATGCGCCAATGTTACACGGCGGAGGATGTCAAGGGGGAACCAGTGCCGGCAGATGAAAACTGTCAGATCACCGACCTCAAGTCGTCCGGCAACAAGGTCACATGGCAGCTTGAATGCACGGGGGCGATGGCCGGCAGAGGGGAGGGGGAGATTGTTTTCCAGGGAGACTCGGCTTACGAGGGGAAAGCCATGATACAGGCGCAGGGGATTGCCATGACCACGAAATATACAGGCAAACGCCTCGGCGAGTGCAACTGACCGCCTGGAAATCGACGGCAAACGGCGGCGGACACGGGGCGAAGGTTTGAACGTTCCCCTCCGGCAGGAGGAGTCGGGCAATGGAGACAATTCTCGGACTTATCGTCGGCATCGGTCTCAGCGCGGCCTGCGGGTTTCGTGTGTTCGTGCCGCTGCTGGGGATGAGCCTGGCGGCGCATTCCGGATACGTTACGCTGTCCCCCGGCTTCGAGTGGCTGGGGACGCAGGAGGCGCTGATTGCCTTCAGCACGGCGACCGTCATCGAGATCGCCGCCTACTACATTCCCTGGCTCGACAACACGCTGGATGCCCTGATGACGCCGTTGGCAGTCGTTGCCGGCACGATCCTTACCGCTTCTCTGCTCGGCGACATTTCCCCGTTTCTCAAATGGGCACTGGCCATCATTGTGGGCGGCGGTGTTTCTGCGATCGTCCAGGGAGGCACCGTTGCTCTGCGTGCAGCTTCATCCGGAGCAACGGGCGGGTTGGCGAACATTCTGGTCTCCACCATCGAACTTGTCGGTTCGATATTGGTAACGGTCTTCGCCATCCTGCTGCCGCTCCTGGGCCTCGCGGCGGTCATCTGGATCTGCTACAGGATAATCACCATTATGGCCAGGTCGGCCTGGTTCAAAAAACTGTTGGGATAACAGGCAGCTTCGCTGCCATCGGGGCACAGGGGATGCTGCCCCCGTAGCGGCATTCCGCGGAGGTCAAGCATGCAGCGACGGGCCGCTGTGCTCAAGCTGGTGGCGGCAGCATTCTTGTGGAGCCTGGGCGGACTGCTCATCAAGTGGGTCGACTGGAACCCGATGGCGATTTCGGGGATGCGCAGTGCCATCGGCGGCGCCTTCCTCCTCCTGGTCTGCCGCCGCCTGAAGTTCGCCTGGTCGCCGTACCTGCTCGGCGGGGCGGTGGCCTACGCTTGCACCGTCACCCTGTTCGTGCTGGCCAACAAGCTGACCACCGCCGCCAACGCCATTCTGCTGCAGTATACGGCGCCGGTCCATGTGGCTCTCTTCGGCGCCTGGTTTCTGGGCGAGCGCCCCGGTCGACGCGACTGGCTGACGCTGGCCGTCGTCCTGGGCGGGATGGCCCTCTTTTTCCTGGAGGACCTGACCCTGGCCCATTTCTGGGGGAACCTCGCCGCCCTGGGATCGGGGTTCGCCTTCGCCTGGATCGCCATACTTCTTCGCCGGCAGCGCGAGGGCGGGGCCATCGAGTCGATCATCCTGGGCAACCTGCTGGCGGCCGCTGTCGGTTTCCCGTTCATGCTCGGGGAAGCACCCGACGCCTCCGGCTGGATCGGTCTCGCCCTGCTCGGCGTGCTCCAGGTCGGCCTCGCTTATGCGCTCTTCGCCAGCGCCATCCGGCAGGTCACGGCGCTGGAAGCTCTCCTCATCCCTGCCATCGAACCGGTTCTCAATCCCCTGTGGGTCCTGCTCCTGCTCGGTGAAGTCCCCGGGCCGCTGGCCGTCGTCGGCGGCGCCGTGATCCTCGCCGCGGTCCTCGGCCGCGCCCTGCTGACGCTGCGGCAGGCGAAGGACTGACTCACGAGGGTTGCGGAATCCGCGCGAGGCCGGGTCAATCCCCTTTCGGCGGGATGTTGAGAGCCCCTTTGAAGAGATTCTCCGGGTCGTATTTCGCCTTGATGGCCTGGAGCCGGACCAGGTTCGGGCCGTACGCCCCTTCGAGCATCGCCGGCCGGTCTTCCAGGAAACCGGGGAAGTTGAGATACTCGCCGCCGCTGGTGAACCGTTGTAGGTCCGAATGAACCTTACGGGCCCAGGCGATGTTGGCGGCGGCCTCCTCCGGCTTCTCCCAGTTGGCCTCGATGCCGAGCATGTACTGGGCATCCCGCTTGAAAAAGGCCGTATCCGTGGCCCCCACCCGGTTCATGGCGCCGCCCAGGAACCAGACGTCGATGGACGAAATGGCCGAGGGCCTGGCTGCGGTGTGGCCGGCCAGGGCCTCGATGGCCGCATCGTCGAGAAGGTCGAGGTAGAGGGATTTCCAGTAGTAGCCGGCGCCGTCTGGGTAGTCCTCGTCGAGCTGTTTCTGGGCCTCAATCCAACTCTTCGGACCGCTCAGGTCGGCGATCGGTGAGCCGATGCGGCGCAGCGGGGCGATGACTTCCTCGCCCTTTTCAAAGGGCCCGGTGTAGCAGCCGAGAAGAATGACCACCGGCGCCCCGTGAAATTTCTCGGGTACTTCCAGCACCCTGGGAGCGCTCCAGTATACCCCCAGGACCATGAGCTCCTCGGGGGCCCCTGCCATATAATCGCGGCAGGCGCCGAGAACCTCCCGGGCGCGCTCCAGCGGGTACATGGCGAGCGCCACCCAGACCCTGGGCCCCACCGGGTGCAGGCGGAACTCGAAAGCGGTCGCCACCCCGAAATTCCCCCCGCCGCCGCGCAGGGCCCAGAACAGGTCGGAATTTTCGCTCGCAGAGGCCCTCTTCAACTGGCCGTCGGCCGTAACGACCTCGACCGCATTCAGGTTGTCGATGGAAAGGCCGTGCTTGCGCAGAAGCCAGCCGGCGCCGCCGTGCAGGGTCAACCCGGCGACGCCCGTTGCCGACACGACACCGACGGGGGCCGCCAGGCCGAAGGCCTGAGTTTCGTGGTCGAGGTCGCCGAGCCGTGCGCCCCCCTCGACCCGCGCGATACGCCTTTCCGGGTCGACCTGCACGCTGCGCATTCCGGACAGGTCGATCACCAGGCCGTTTTCGGCAATCGCCGCCCCCGCCACATTGTGCCCGCCGCCCCGGATGGAGACCAGCAGGCGGTGTTCCCGGCTGAAGTTCACGGCCGTTATCACGTCGGCGGTCCCGGCACAGCGGACGATCAAGGCAGGTTTTCTGTCGATGGCGCCGTTCCAGACCTTCCTTGCCTCATGATACCGCTGGTCGGTGGGGGTGATGAGCTCACCCCTGAGCCGCGACCTGAAAGTCTCGACCAGGTCACCCGAAAGTTCCATGACTGTTCCATTTTGCGTGGAGATCGAAACAGACATCTTCCATCCTCCTTTCCCGTCGTTTTTTTTAGCCTACCTGCCTCCCGGCAGATTGCAAACCTTAGCCGGTAATGGGGGCCCTTGCCAGCCCGGTTGATGAATTTCCCTTGCCTGCTATGGTTACCCCATGCCGCTCCCGGGCCATATGGGAAGACGCCGAGCTCAGGGGCGCAGATTTCAGGGCTGTCGACAACGAACCGGGCAGATTACAGCCTGCGGCGGGCAGAACGTTTGACAGCCCAGGATCTGGCGTTAGATTGTTCTGTATCGATAGCGGCGGGGCCGTGCGGAGTAAGAAAACTCTTTTGGGAGGTAACCTATGAGACGCGAAATGATTGTCGTTCTGGCCGGGGCGCTTTTTCTTGGATCGGGGCTTTCTCCTGCTCTGGGACAGGAAAAAGAGACGATGCCGATGCAGGAACAGATGCAGATGCAGGAGCAGGTCTTCGGCTGGCAGCTGATGAGCGAGCAGGAGCGTCTGGAGCACCGGCAGCAGATGCAGCAGATGAAAACCGAAGAAGAACGTGAGGCCTTCCGCCGGCAGCATCATGAGAAGATGCAGGAGCGCGCCCGGCAAATGGGCGTCACGCTGCCCGAAGAGCCTGGTCAACGCGGCAAGGGAATGGGGCCGGGAAGCGGCATGGGACCTGGCGGAAGCGGCATGGGACCGGGAGGAGGCATGGGACCTGGCGGCGGTGGCATGGGCGGCGGAAAGCGCTGAGCCCGAAGGCCGAATATCCTGAGAGGAAAAGCAAAAAGCCTGCGACGAGCAGGCTTTTTGTCTGTCTGTCAGGCAGGTGCCGAACACCTTGGATTGACCACCCTCTCAAGAATTCCCATGTGTCAATTAGCCCCTTTGGGACTTCGGCCGCAGGGTAGCGCAGAGGATACCGGCGATGATCAGGCCGATGCCGAGGACATGGAAGGGTAAGAGCCGCTCGTGGAGAAAGAGGACCGCGAGGATGGTGCTGAAGGCAGGCATGAGGTGGATGAACTGTCCGCCCGCCTGGGCGCCGACCCTGCGGATGCCGCTGTTCCAGGCCACAAAGGCGACGACGGAGGCGAAGATCCCCACATAGGCGATGCTCGCCAGCGTCGCGGGGGTCGGCTGAACCACCTTGCCGGAGGCGATCTCCAGGGCATAGAGGGGGGCGATAAAAGCCAGCCCGAAAAGGGCAATGACAAAGAGAAAGACCAGAGGGTCGAGCCCCTGCGGGTAGTGGCGCAGGCCGACCGAGTAGAGCGCCCAGGAGACGGTTGCTGCCAGCACCAGCAGGTCGCCGGTGGTGAAGGAGAGGTGGAGCGCCGCCGCCGGATCGCCACGCAGGATGATGGTCGCCACCCCGGCCAGGGAAAGGCCGATGCCGATCCACTGCCTGCCCGATACGGACTGGCCGTAGAAGAGCCGGGCAAAGAAGAGGATCAGCACCGGGATGGCCGAGTTGACCAGGGCGGCGTTTATGGCGGTGGTGGTGTGCATGGCGGTGTAGATCAGCAGGTTGAACAGGGTCACCCCGAGCAGGCCGTAAACGGGGAAGATCTTCAGATTGGCGCGGACGAGTGGCCACTGTCGCCGCAGGCGGGGCAGGACGATCGGAAAGAGAACGGCCAGGGCCACGGTCCAGCGCCAGAAGAGCAGTCCGACCGGCGGGATCAGGGTGACGACGGCCCGGCTCAGGACGAAATTGCCCGACCAGAGCAGAGCGCTGAGGGTGAGAAGGAGGTACGGTATCAAGCGGATTCTCCGCAGCGCCCGACTCCTTGAAATATACCTGGTCCTGCAACTTCGCCGTTCAGTCCCGGACCCTGAGGATGTAGGAAGTATTGAGATAAAGGATTTCCTCTTCGCGAAAGACGGGTAGAAACCGTTGTTGCTGGTTGAGACAATCCTTCACCCGGTTGGAGGCCTGGGGCAGGTTGACGTAAAGATCCACCACGATCTCCTCCTGGAGCAGAATGGAGACGCAAATGCTGTATTTCTCACCCAGCCGCATCAATTCGTCGGCCTCTTCGCTTTGGTCGGTCCGGGCGCTGACGATGAGGGCACTGTTTATTAGTTGGATGCCGGCAGCCGTCTTGACCGGCAGAAACCGGATTTTGGAGTTGAGCAGGTCGCCAAGCCGTTGTGGTCCCATGCGGTGGGCTTCGTAGAGGCTGAGGAAGACATCCCCCTCCAGTCGGCTGCCGTCGGCGAGCACCAGGCCGACCCGGCGTTTCTGCATGGCGATGCGCTGTTCATCCATGAGCCTCACCCCCCTTCTGCGGCTGGGGGAACAGGGATTTATTGAGAGCGAAGCGGAAAGCGGCTTCGCTGCTGATCCGGCCCCCCTTCAGCAACTCCAGCAGCGCCTGGTCCATCAGCTGCATCCCGTCGCCCCGGCCGGTCTGAATCACCGAAGGGATCTGGAAGGTTTTGCCCTCGCGGATGAGGTTGGAGACCGCGACATTGACCAGCAGGATCTCCAGCGCGGCGGCCCGGCGGCCGTCCACGGTCGGCACCAGTTGCTGGGCGATGACCCCCTTGAGGGATTCGGACAGCATGGCCCGGATCTGTTCTTGCTGGCTGGTGGGGAACACGTTGATGATGCGGTCGACTGTTTTGGCGGCGCTGCTGGTGTGGAGGGTGCCGAACACCAGGTGCCCGGTTTCCGCCGCGGTGATAGCCAGCTCGATGGTCTCCAGATCGCGCATCTCGCCCACCAGGATGATGTCCGGGTCCTCGCGCAGGGCCGCCTTGAGCGCCGCCGCGAAGGAGCGGGTGTGGCGTCCGACCTCCCGCTGGTTGACCAGGCTTTTCTGGCTGGCATGGACGAACTCGATGGGGTCTTCGATGGTGAGAATGTGTTCGGCCCGGGTGCGGTTGACGTGGTCGATCATGGCCGCCAGGGTGGTCGATTTGCCGCTTCCCGTCGGTCCGGTGACCAGCACCAGCCCCTTGCGGTATTCGGTGAAACGCAGCACCGTCGGCGACAGTCCGAGCTCCTGAGCGGTGAGGATGCGCGCCGGGATGATGCGGAAGACAGCGCTGATGCCGAGCCGGCCGCAGAAGATGTTGGCCCGAAAGCGGGCGCCGAGCTCGGCCACCTCGTAGGCGAAGTCGAGGTCGCTGTTCTCCTCGAAGGTCGTGCGCTGCGTTTCGGTCATCACTTCGTAGAGCAGGGCCTTGTACTGCTCGTGGCTCAGCTTCTGGGGAACGGCGGGGACCAGTTCCCCGGAGACGCGCAGCAGGGGCGGGCTGCCCGGGGAGAGATGGAGGTCCGAGCCTCCCTTGTCGCGCAGGATCTTGAACAACGCATCGAGCTTGGCCATGATGCTCCTTGCAAAAGCGGGATTTCGGTCCGGTGGGGCAGGCAAAACAGCCCCTGTCCTTCTCATCGGCCGGGGGCTCGGTCAAGTTTACCCAAAAAACAAAGGCCGGTTTGTGCCGGCCTGCAAAAATGAAGGCGCCTGTAATGGGCGCGACCCGACGGTTTTGCTTTGACCCACTACTTCGGTCGCTTGAGCCGGTCAGCGAGGGCAGCGAAGGGAGAGTGGCCGAGCGAGGGACGGTCCTGGCGATCGGCGGGACCGTCTGCGCTGCGCTGCTCCTGCACGCCACGGGTATGCTCATGGTCGTGACAGTAGAGGCACAGCAGTTCCCAGTTGCTGCCATCGAGCGGATTGTTGTCGTGGTTGTGGTCCCTGTGATGCACCGTCAACTCGCGCAGTTTTTTGCCCTCGAATTCGCGGGTGCATCGGCCGCAGACGTGGGGGAAGAGTTTCAAAGCCTTCTCCCGGTATCCGGCCTGACGCTTCTCTTCTTCCTTGCGCATCTCCGCGACGAGCCGGTCATATTTTTCGGAATCAGAATTGGTCATAAAACCTCTTTGAAAAACTAGGGATCACTCCTCGTATCCTTCTAGTTTTTCATGAATTATACGTGAT
>Ga0256865_1000156_pt1 | contig 23454 bp, 25 predicted proteins | sample RVTome_14_FD_187337 | JGI IMG/M metagenome (GOLD analysis project Ga0256865, IMG submission 187337) | Soil microbial communities from uranium-contaminated site in the Upper Colorado River Basin, Wyoming, United States - RVT145D125 HiSeq ... | reverse complement strand
GAGGAAGCCGAGGTGGAAGGTGAGGGCCTTGCCGGTGCCGATCACGACGAAGGTGCCCAGCCCGACGGCGTCGAAATAGAGAAGCGGATGCTGCAGGAATTTCAACCGGCGGTGCAGAAAGAATACTAGCAGGGAGACGGCTGCGGCGATATAGAGATAGGTTTCGTCCTGGAGACAAAAGGGTGGCGAGTCGCCCAGCAGCATGTCCCGCAGGGTGCCGCCGCCGGTGGCGGTGACGAGGCCGAGCACCAGCACGCCGAAAAGGTCCATGTCGCGCCGGATGCCGGCCCAAGCTCCCGAGGCGGCAAAGGCGGCGGTGCCGACGAGGTCGAGAATATAGAGCAGGTTCAAGTGATGTTCCTCCCGTGCGGCGAGAATAACGGCTTGCCCGGCAAAAGGCAAGGGGTGCCAGCGTCGGCAGACTGTGTTAACATGAACAGCCGGTTCGCCACTATCTTGTCCACAAAGGATGTTCCATGTTCCTCCCCATCGGCGACACCCCGAACCCGCGCGGGGTCCCCTACGTCAACTATCTGCTGATCGGCGTCAACGTCGGCGTCTTCCTGCTGATTTCGCTGCCGCTCACCTTCACCCGGCCGGACCTGAACGACCCGCTGCTGTTCGAGTACCTGCGGGCCGTAGGCGCCCGGGGAAGCATCCCGGCGCAGGCGATTCTGCAGCAGCTTTCCGCTTACGACCTGTTCATCTTCCGCTACGGCTACCGCCCGTCCGACCCCTCCCTCACCACCCTGTTCACCGCCATGTTTCTGCATGGCGGCTGGCTGCACCTGGTGGGGAACATGCTCTTCCTCTGGATTTACGGCGACAATGTCGAGAATCGTCTTGGTCGCTTCGGCTATCTGCTGGCCTACATCGGCAGCGGAGTGGCCGCGACCCTCTTCTTCGCCATTTTCGTGCCGGGATCCGATGTACCCATGGTAGGGGCCTCCGGGGCGATTTCGGGAGTCCTTGGATTCTACTACCTCTGGTTCCCCCGCAACCAGGTCAAGGTCTTCATTTTCCTCTTCCCCTTCATCATGAACACCTTCCTCCTTCCGGCACGGCTGGTGCTCGGCCTCTACCTGCTGCTGGACAACCTCATCCCCTTCCTCGTCAACAGCGGGACCGCTACGGGGGTGGCGCACGGTGCCCACATCGGCGGCTTCGTCGCCGGGCTGGCGCTGGCTTTCGGCATCGACCGGCTGATGGAGAGGAGGTAGGAGAGATGGTCATGGAGCGATTCTACCCTATGGTCCGGCCGCTGGTGGCCGCTCTCGTTTTGCCGCTGCTCGGTGCCGGCTGCGTGGTTTCGTCGCCGGTGCAGGAAATTCGCCCTGCTCCCTCCCTGGAAGCACCAGTCGTGACCCCGCCCGCCGCCATGCCCGTCCTGTCGCCGCATAGCGAGGGGATGAAGGGGGTCGCCACCTACTACGCCAAGCGTTTCAACGGCCGCCGTACCACCTCGGGCGTCCCTTACGACCCGAACAAGCTCACCGCCGCCCACCAGTCTCTCCCCTTCGGCACGCAGGTGAAGATAGTGAACCTGGCCAACGGCCGGGAGGTCACGGTCACCGTCAACGACCGCTGCCGCAAGCGCAGCTTTCCCTTCATCGACCTCTCACGGGCGGCGGCGGAGCGGCTCGGCTTCTTCGGCAAGGGGACGGCGAAGGTGCAAATCATCCCCATGAGCAGCGAAGGACAATAGCCGTGTTCTACTACTTCGATTACGATGAGCCGCTCTTCCGGCCGCCGAGCGAGGCGAACAGCCTGATCTTCCAGATCACGGTCGGCTGCTCGCAGAATCATTGCACCTTCTGTGGCATGTACAAGAGCAAGGCCTTCCGCCTACGCCCCGTGTCCGAGATACTAACCGAAATCTCTACTGTTCCGCTCCATCATCGTCCTCACATCCAGCGGATCTTTCTGGCCGACGGCGATGCCCTGGTCTACCCGAAGCAGGGGCTGGAGATGATTCTCGACGCCCTGGCGACGCATTTCCCCGGCCTTACCCGGGTCGGCGCCTACGCCTCGCCGAAAAGTCTGACGACGAAATCGGTGGAGGAACTTGCCCGGCTGCGGGAGAAGAAGCTGCGCATCCTCTATTTCGGCCTGGAGAGCGGCGACGACGCGACCCTGCAGGCGGTGCGCAAGGGGTATGCCGCCGCCACGATGCTTACCCTCTGCCGGCAAGCGCAAGCAGCGGGGCTGAAGCTTTCGGTCACCGCCATTCTCGGCCTGGCCGGCCGGGAACGCAGCCTCGAGCACGCCCGGTCGACCGCCGCCTGGGTGAGCGAATTGTCGCCGGAGTACTTCTCGCTGCTCACCCTCTTTCACCGGCACAACGACGATTTCCTGCGCAGCATCACGCCGCTTTCCCGCGGCGGCATCCTCGAGGAGGCCGCGGAGCTGCTGCGGCACCTCTCTCCGCACAAAACCATCCTGCGCTCCAACCACGTCTCCAACTTTCTGCAACTGGCCGGCAGCTACCCGAAGGACCGCCAGCGGCTGCTCGCCGAAGTCGACGCGGCGATCGTCACGGCCCGGCAGTATCCGGACTGGTACGGGGAGGTTCCGGACTACCGGGAGGAGCTTTTCTGAGGAAGAAAAGCAGAAAAGACACCCACGCCAGCGGCTCGATGATTTTTCTTTCCTTCACCCTTTGTCGAGACTCACCCGTACCGGTACCGGCTTGGCGACCGTGTTGAACACCGGTGAGTATTTCTGGGCCATCTGGATCAATTCCTCTTTTTCCTGTTCCGAGATGTCCGCATCGATCTTGAAGGTCACCCGGATTTCCTGGTAGCCGACGGGAATGCTCTCGGAGAGGCCCAGGAAGCCCTGCAAATCGAGATCCCCTTCATAGCGGGATTCGACCGACCTGATCTTGATGCCCCGGGCAGCGGCATGGGCGATCATCGACGTTGTCAGACAACCGGAGAGGCCAACCAGAAGATATTCCACCGGATTGGCTCCATGGTTGTTGCCGAGCAATACCGGCGGTTCATCGATTTCGAAGACCAGGGCATCCCGTGTATCATCCTGCTGTAAAGCCCCGTAAAAATCTTTGACCGTTCCCCGGTTGTGCGTTCCAGCGTCCCATTTGTTGGTTGCGCGAAACTTGAATTTCGAAATCTCCGGGTTGCCTTTGATCAATTCGATGGTCTCTAACAGTTGAGTGACATTGACTCCATTGACGATGCTGGTTTTTTTTGAGGTGGTTTCCATTTTCTGCACTCCTTTCGGTCGAGAAAACATGTCTGTCCGTTCCAGGGCCAGAAACAGTTGCCTCCCTGTTACCCGATCAGCCGTTTGACCATTTCCACTCCATGGCTGACCGGCCAGAGGTCGTGATAGATTTCGGCCATGGCAATCGCCCCCCCGAGAGTGACCATGTAGTCGTCCCGCAGCCTGTCGGCATCCAGTTGGCCGTAGCGCTCCCGGTCCGATTCGATCAGTTCCTGCGCCAGATCCCTGATCAGGCGGCGCAGACTCTCATAATGCATCAGCCCTTCTTTTCTGAGCAGGTTCCGGGGGTCCGGAACTTCGGCCACCATATTCAGAAAGGCGCACCCACGCAGTTCATTGGCCTCGAGCCACGGCCCCACCGATTCCATGACGGCCAGGAATCGCTCCCTGGGGGTCTTTTTGTCCTGGACGAAGGCGGTGATGGCCTGGTATTCCGACGTATTGCGATTCTGCAGATAGGCCAGGCACAAATCCTCCTTGGTCGGGAAGTGGTGGTAGAAGGTGGCTTTGGCCACCCCTGATCTGGAAATGACCTCGTTGATGCCCGTCGCCCGGTATCCCTGGTGGAAAAACAGGTCGGCAGCCGTGGCCAGGATGCGTTCGCGTGGAGACATGTTGTTGATTTTCATTTTCATGGTTACAGTTTAGCACTGATAGACAAGTCTGTCTAGCTTGGTTATGTAATCATTCGCCCTGATAATTCAGCGATGCAATTGCCGTTGAGCAGAGGGGATTCCAACAGAGAGGGTCCGGTAACACGCCCGGAATCTGATCGTACAAACAACTAGTTGCAAATATATTTTTCCTGAATCACTGTGGGCCAGTTGCCTCACTCCACCGGCCTGAGAAAAAAACGGTTGGCAGGCAATGACTGCTGTTTTCAGGTTTAATGCCGGCCTTTTCAGCCGCGTCCGCGCTGCATCTCTCAGACCCGGTCGCCAGCGCCTCGGGTCTGGAACCACCGGGAGAATTCTTCCGCCGGCATCGGCCGGGCGAGGTAATACCCCTGGGCCTCGTCACACCCTTCCCGACGCAGAAATTCGAGTTGTTCAGCGGTTTCCACTCCCTCGGCGACGACTTTCAGCTTCATCCCGTGGGCCATGGCGATGATGGCCCGGCTGATCTCGGCGTCGTCGGCATTGCTCAGGACCTCGGCGACGAACGAGCGGTCGATTTTCAGGCTGCTGATTGGAAAGCGTTTCAGATAGCTCAGGGAGGAATAGCCGGTGCCGAAATCATCCATCGTGATCCGGATCCCCATCTCCCGCATCGCCTGCAGCATGGCAATGGCCTTTTCGCTCTCCTGCATGATGGCGCTTTCGGTGATCTCCAACTCCAGGGCGGCAGGATCAAGGCCCGTCTCCGTCAGGATGCCTTGCACCGTCCCGGCCAGACCCTCTTCTCTGAGCTGGATGGCCGACAGATTGACCGCCACCGGGAGAAGGGGGAGCCCCTGCGCTTGCCAGGCCTTCGCCTGGGTGCAGGCGAGTCGCAGCACCTTCTCGCCGATCGGCACGATCAGGCCGGTCTCCTCCGCCAGGGGGATGAAGGATGCCGGCGGCACCAGCCCGTCTTCCGGCTTCTGCCAGCGTAGCAGCGCTTCCACGCCGGTCACTTCGCCGGTGCCGATGCGGATCTTCGGCTGGTAATGAACGACGAATTCGTTCCGCTCCAGGGCCCGGCGCAGGTCGGTTTGCAGGGCCATCCGCTCCTGCGCCCGGCGATTCATCTCCGCCGTGAAAAACTGGTAACGGTTCTTCCCCTGGCCCTTGGCGTGGTACATGGCCGTATCGGCCTTGCGGATCAGTTCGTCCGTGTCCCGGCCATCCAATGGATAGAGGGCTATGCCGATGCTGACCGTGAGGAAGACCCTTCTGTCTTCGAGAAGAAATGGCCTCGACAGGCTATCCACGATCCCCTTGGCCACCAGGACCACGTTTTCCGAGTCGGTGACGTTGCGCAGCACGATGACGAACTCGTCTCCGCCCATGCGGGCGACGGTGTCACTGTGACGCATGCGCTCCCTGAGCCGTTCCCCCACCTGGGCCAGGATCCGGTCCCCGCTGGGGTGCCCCAGGGTGTCGTTGATGTCCTTGAAATTGTCCAGGTCGAGCATGAGGAGAGCGGCCTGTGTGCGGTCCCTTTCTGCTTCGTAGAGCGTCTGCTGCAGCCGGTCATGCAGCAATTCGCGATTGGCCAGGCCGGTCAGGGGATCGAAAAGGGCCAGGTGGCGAAGTTGCTCCTCGACCTTTTTCAACTGGGTGATGTCGGTGGAAAGGGTGACGAAATGGGTCTGCTCCCCCCGCTCGTTTCTGACCGCATTGACTGTCATCAGGGTGGTAAAGGGCTCGCCGTTCTTCCTGCGCCCCCGGATCTCCCCCTGCCAGGCTCCGGCCGACAGAAGTGCCTGGCCATGGTGTTCATAAAACGGCTGGTCATGGCATTCAAGCTGCAAAACCCGCATGTTCCTGCCGAGGACCTCCTCCCGCGCATAGCCGGTCAACCGACAGAACGCCGGGTTTACGTCGATGATGTTGGCCGCAAGGTCGGTTACGGTGATCATCTCATCGCTGCTCTCGAAAACATTCCTGGCCAGCAGGAGTTTTTCCTCTGCGGCTTTCTGTTCGGTGATATCCTCGCCGACGGATTGAAATCCTGTTATGTTTCCGTCCTCGTCAAAAAGCGCGCGGTTTGTCCACCGCAGCCAGCGGATCTCCCCGTCGGCCCGGATGCCGCGGTGTTCTATAGTAGCCACAGGACGCGCGGGGCCGATCGAGGCGATATGCTTCCGCGTCTTTTCCCGGTCCTCTTCCGGAATGAGGGGCATGAAACTTCGACCCACCAGTTCCTCGGCCGACTTGCCGAAATAGCGGCAACAGGCTTCATTGACGAAGCTGATCGTCCCATCCGGGGTCCAGCGGCAGACGAAAAAGGGAATGTCTTCCAGAATGGCGTTGAAATAGGCCCGGCTTTCCTGCAGTTCAACAAAAGCCCGGCTGGCACGCAACAGGTAGTCGACGTGGTAACCGAGGGTGGTCCAGTTGATCGGCTTGGTGATGAAGTCGGTAGCGCCGGCGGCAAAGGCGCGGCGGATCGAGTCCGTATCGTCGAGGCCGGTCACCATCGACACGGGCAGGCCCCTGCTCTCCGGCCGTTTGCGCAGTTCAGCCAGGGCGGCGAAGCCGTCCATGCCCGGCATGAGCACATCGAGCAACACGGCATCCGGTTGCCGCAGGTTGACAGCGTCGAGCGCCGCCATGCCGTCTTCGGCCTCCTCCACGGCAAATCCCGCCTGCTGCAGGGCTTCGCGCATCAGCAGGCGCATGGCCGGATCGTCATCCACGATCAGGACCAACGGCCTTTCACCCGAGCTCGGCATCGATTTATCTCCCCTCCTTAATCTGTGCCGCCAGGGCCGGCCAGACTTTCCCGTATTCGGTCTCGATTGCGGCCACCTGCTGCGGCCCCCGGGCAAGGTCTCCGGAGAGGGCTGCGGCCTCCATTTCCCGGCAGAGCTCTGCCAGACAGCCAGCGCCCAGGTTGGCGCTGCCCGACTTCAGGCTGTGGGCGGCACGCCGCAGACCGACGACATCGCCCCGTCTGGCCGCCTCGCGCAATGCCTGCAGAAGTGCCGGTGTCTCGCGCAAATAGATGTCGATCACTTTCGCCAGAAGGTCCGCAGCGCCTTCGCGTTCCAAGGCACGGATCAATTCCAGTGCCCTGTCGTCGATGGGACCGGTCTGCTCCGGCTGCCGGCCGGCTGCGGCTGCGGCGGGGAGGGCCGCCGGAAGCGGACTCCCCGCACCGCCTGCAGCGTCAGCTCCGGGGGCCGAACCCTGTTTGCGGCCCAGCCAGCGTTCCGTGACCTCCCGCAGATGCTCCTGCCGGAACGGCTTGCTGAGATAGTCGTCCATGCCCGCATCCAGGCAGCGTTGCCGGTCGCTTGGAAAAGCATGGGCGGTGAGGGCGACGATTGGCGTGCGTTGGTGCGCTGCCGCGGTTTTTTCCCGCTCCCGGATGAACCGGACAGCCTCGAAGCCGTCCATCAGCGGCATCTGGCAGTCCATGAAGACCAGATCGTAGGCGGCGCGCTGGCAAGCGTCCACCGCCTCCCGTCCGTTGGCCACCGTGTCGACCCGACAGCCGAAGCACTCCAGCATGGTTTTGACCAACTCCTGGTTGACGGGATTGTCTTCGGCCAGCAGAACGTAACCGCGAAGTCCCGGCGATGAGGGGGGTAGAGGAGAGCTCCCATCTTTTGCCTGATCCCGCTCCCCTGTGGCCCCCGCATTCCACGAAGCCGGCCGGGACAAGGCGGGCTCCGGATTTTGCGCCAGGGAGGTCGGCTGCTTTTCCAGACGAGCGGTGAACCAGAAGGTGGAGCCTTTTCCCGGTTGGCTGTCGACCCCGATCTCGCCGCCCATCAGCTCGACCAGCTGTCTGGCGATAGCCAGCCCCAGGCCGGTGCCGCCGAAGCGACGGCTGTGCGAGCCGTCCACCTGGGCGAAGGATTCGAAGATCTGGTCACGAAATTCGCAGGGAATGCCGATGCCGGTATCCTTCACGGCGAACCGGAGCAGACTTTCATCCGGTCCCTGCACCGCAGTGGTCACCCGGATCGTCACTTCTCCGGCTTCGGTGAACTTGACCGCGTTGCTGACCAGGTTGACGAGGATCTGGCGCAGCCGGCCGGGGTCACCGCTGAGCGCCACGGGGACGGTCGGTGCGATATCGCAAGACAGCTTCAGCCCCTTTTGGCCGGCGTGGCCGGCGAAGAGCTCCGTCACCTCCTTCAGGGGCTGGCGCAGATCGAAATCGTGCTTTTCCAGCTGCAGTTTCCCCGCTTCGATCCTGGAGAAGTCGAGAATGTCGCTGAGCAGATCGAGGAGGGCTTCGCCGCTACGGCGCACGGTTTCGACGTAGTGACGCTGTGCTGACGTAAGTTCCGTGCCGCCGAGCAGCGCGGTCATGCCCAGCACCCCGTTCAACGGCGTGCGGATCTCGTGACTCATGTTGGCCAGAAAGCGGGATTTGGCCCGGCTGGCCTCTTCCGCCCGCCCGGCCATTTCCATGGCCTTGTCCATCGCTTCCTGCAACTCGCAGGTTCGCTGCCGGACTTCTTCCTCCAGATCCTGCTGCTGCCGTTCGACGCGGCAGCGGTACTCGCGAAGCCGTTCCAGCATCTGGTTGAAAGCCGTGCCGAGATCGGCGATTTCGTCATGGCTGCCGACCTCGATCCGGTGGTCCAGATTGCCTTGGGAGATGTCATTGGCGACCCCGGCCAGTCGGCGCAGAGGAGCGGTGATCTTTCGTGTCGCAAGCAGGCTGAGGATACTGCCGACCCCGATCAGCAGCAGGGTGAACAGGCCGGTCGAAAGGATGAATCGGTACAGCTGCAGACGCAGACTTTCCTGGTCCAGCCCCACCCGGAGATAGCCGATGATTCCGCCCCGCCCGTTCTGCTCCGGAAAGATCTCCGTCGTTCCCTTGGCGGGCAGGCTGTAGACCGGCGTCAGCAGTTCCAGGTACTGGCGGCCGCTGCGGTCGGCAACCTTCTGCCAGCGGGTCTCGCCTCGGAGGCCCGGTTTCGCCAGCGGTGCAACCTCGGGAAGCGGCAGAGCCGGCAGCCTGAAGCGGGCTTGCAGTGTCGCAGCATCGCGGTCGAGGACGGCAGCGTAGAGAACCTTATCGTCGGAAAACAGGCCGTCGAGAATCTGTTCCAGGGAGTCCTGATTCTCGGTGTAGATGCCGTATTCGCTGTTTTCCGCAGCCACGGAAGCGACGGCCAGGCCATGGTTCAGCAACTCCTCCTGTCGCAGGGTGATTTCATCGTGAACGACGTAGGCGGTGATTCCCAGGGCGGTGGCGAGGATCAGGGAGATGACCAGCAGATTGAATTTGGTAGCGATGCTGAGTTTTTTTGCGCCGGTGAACGTCATCTCAATCCTCCCGGAAAAGCTGGTCGGCGGCCTTGCTCAGCGAGGAGGGAACGTGCATCTTCATCTGTTCCGCCGTCTTGAGGTTCAGTGAATAGGTGACCCGGCGCGGCGGGACCGGCGCCAGCGAACCGGCATCGGCGCCCGCCAGCACCTTGCCGGCCAGCTCGGCGCACTGCCTGCCGATGTCGCGGTAATCCCGGTCGAGGGCATAATAGGCTCCAGCCTTTACCCAGGCCGTCGAGAGCCCGATGAAAGGAATACGATTGCGGAAGGAAAAGAGCAGGAGGCTTTTGGCCGTCTGCGGGGTGACGACGACATTGTCGCTGATGCCCCAGAGCACATCCGCCCGATTGGCCAGGCTCTCCAGCGCGCCCGGCAGCTCAGGTGGGGTGGCCACCTCCCGGGTGAGGAGTTCCAGCCCCATCCGGCTCGCCATCTTGCCCGCTGCCTCGATGGTGGCCCGGTTCTCCGCCGGGTTGAAAACGACGCCGATGCGGCGCGCTTCGGGCATCAGGTGTTGCAGCCAGGCAAACTGGGTTTCGAGCGGGAATTCGAGAAAGACGCCCGTGCTGCCGCGGACCCTTCGGATGTCCCCCTCCCGCAGTACCAGGCCGGCAACGACCGGGATGCCGGCGGCTTCCCGGCCGGCGGCCTCCAGAGCCAGGGAGCCGAGGGCCAGAATCAGGCAGGTCCCATCCTCCCTGACCGCTCTGGGCTGCCGGTGGCCCCGGCCGGACGCCTCCTGCAGTGGATAAACCTCATAGACCGCGGCGATTCCCTGGCGGGCTAGAGTTTCCTTGAACCCGGCCAGGGCTTCTTCCATGGGCGGGGCATCGTAGCTGACGAAGACGGCGATCCTGGCTTCGCCGGCCGCCGTTGCGCGCACTGCTCCCAGCAGGACGATCAGGACCGTCGCGAAAATCGTCAAGAGGAAGGCTGTTTTCGGAGGCTGCGAGGCCATATCCGGAACCGTCGGTCAAAAAGCGTACGCGAGTTTGAAGCGGAAGACCCGGCCGTCCTGCTCGATGGTCTCCTGAAGGTGCGCCGCCGAGGCGGGATTGCTGAACTGCTTGTCAAACAGGTTGTAGACGCTGGCCGATACGTCCAGCCCCTTGTACAGTTTCCGGCCGTACAGGGTCAGGTTGGTCACCGCATACCCCCCTGTTTCATCGCGGAAAACGGTTTTCCTGCTGCTCGTGTACTGCTCCTCAAGGCCGAGCAGGAGTTTTTCCCCGATCAGCGGGACGATGAGGTTGAGCTTGGCCAGGTGCTTGGGGGAGTTGGAAAGGAGCTTGTCCGTAGACCGGTCTTTCGCCTCCTGGTAGGTGTAGCTCACCCGTCCTTCCAGGCCTCGGCGCCATTTCCCCTCCAGTTCAAACTCCGCCCCACTGGCTTCGACCTCATCAAGGTTGTCGAAGACCAGCAGGCCGTCGGCCGGATTGAGAGTGAGGTTGATGAGGTCGTCGATTTCGTAGTAGAAGCCTGAGGCTACGGCTCGCAGATGCTCGCCGAGGTACTGCTCCAGGACCAGTTCATAGGTCCTGATCCGCTCGGGCTCCAGGTCGGGATTCGGTTTCTGCGTGGCCAGGCCGTCGTGGTAGTGCTGTTCGAAGGCATTGGGGGCACGGAAGGCCTCGCCGTATAGAAGCTTGAACGTGGTTTCCGCCAGCGGGCTGTAGATCAATGCCAGACGCGGATTGGTGGTGCCGCCGAAGGTGTCGTAATGGTCATGGCGCACGCCGAAGCTGAAGGTCAGGTTGTCGCGAAGTTGAAACTCGTCCTGCAGATAGATGCCCCAGTTGTCTGAGTCGTTCCGGGTGTCGAGGTAGACCGCCAGATCATGGTTTTTCAGGTCCTGGCGAAAATTGTTCTGAAATTCGCCGCCGAGGATGAGCTGGTGCCGGTTCAGGAGGCGTTTGCTGATCTGGAATTCCCCCCCCCACCATTCGCCGCGAAATTCGTCCTTGTTGACGACGAGAAAAGGTGTCGTGTCTTCGGAATAATCATAGACATAATCCCCGTCCGAGTGGAAAAGATTGTAGCTGACTGCGGCCTGGAAATCCAGTTGGCCGGCAAAGCGGTGCTCGTAAGCCAGGCGGCCATAGGCTTGCCGGCTCTCCCCCCTGGTGCGCGAATCGTTGAATACGGTGCGAAACGGGGCGGTGGGAATCCCTTTTTCCCGATCGACATAGGCCCCTTCCAGGGTGAAGTCGAGGAGGGAAAACCTGGCGAAGAGACTGTGAAATTCGTCCCCGTCCGCGTCTTCGGCGATGCCGTTGTTGGTGTCGGGGCTGTCGAACTCCGGGTAGTAGAGCCTTCCGTTGCCGTCGCTGTCGTAGCCGGTCGCCGAGAGGAGCATCTCCAGACCGCCGGCCAGACGGTTGCCGTAGCTGACCCGGCCCCGGTAGGTTTCATGACTGCCCGCTTCGGCGGCGACTTCCGCCCCCTTGAGATCCCGCCCGCGCCGGGTGATGACGTTGACGACGGCGAAGAAGGCGCTGGTACCGTAGAGGGAGGAACTCGGCCCGCGTACCACCTCGACCCGGTCGATGAGGTCGACATCGAGTATGAAGTCCGTTCCCACCGCGGCGGCCTGAAAGATGTTGTCATTGACCCGGTGCCCGTTGACCAGGAGCAGCACGCGGCTGTTGGAATCCCCGGGACGGTTGAAGCCGCGCACCCCCAACAGTTCGTTGGTCCGCTCAAAGGAGAGGTGAAAGCTTCGCAGGCTCCGCAGCAGGTCGGCCAGGGTGCGATAGCCGTATCTCCTGATTTCCGCGGCGGTGACGATGCTGACCGCCGAGGGGGCTTCGGTGATCTTCTGCTCGTATTTGGAGGCGCTGAAGACCGAAGGAATTTCCTGAAAGAGGAGCAACTCCTCCGCCTCTGTGGTCGACTCTCCCGCCTCTGCCCCAATGCAGAGGGGAGCGGACCAGCCGAGAAGAGCAACCCCCAGGGCGACGACCATGATACTGCGGATGCAGGATGGTGGCAACTTTTCCTCCTTTTTCAGGGGTCATGTCATGGCGGTGATTGCCGCGGGTTTCAGGGTGGTCGTGGCCTCCAGGTAATCGAAGGGCTCGCCGGAGCCGTACCAGTTTTCGAGTCGCCGCAGGAATCGGATTTCCGCGAAGATTCGATGAAGATAGTCGTTAAGACCCGTAACTGTCCTGGCATGCATGGAGAGTTTGTAGATATGTCGCTTCTCGGCTTCCGTGCAGACCGCCTGGAACAGGCGCAAAGCGTGATTTCTTCCTCTCTGCTCAGGCAATATCTGGATCATTTCCAGATACATCCTGTCGGGATCGTCCCGCAGGTCCGGGTCCCACGGACGCAGTTCCTCGACGACAAGGCTCTGGGGAAGGGCCAGCAGGTAGCCGATAACCGCTCCTGCCTGGTCCTGCATGATGATATTCAGGTTGCGCTCGTCGTCAAGCGCCTCGGCGAAATAGTTTTCCGGATCGCCCGACTGCATGTGCGCAGGGAAGGCCTGCCGGTGAAGCTCCACCAGGGCGGCCACGCGGTCGGGAGAGGCGCCGGTGACGGCACAAATGGTGACGGGGGGCATTGTCGGACTCCTTTCAATGGGTCAGTTCACTGACGCCAGCGTATCCCAGGGCGTAAAACGCGGTCCAGATTAACATTTGAATGGCGCTGGACGCCACCAGAAAACCGACCTTGGCACCTGTGGTGGTAAGCCTCTGCTGGAAAAAAATCAGCAATTGACACGGGCCGTCCCAAACCAGCAGCCTGATGAACGCAGCCGTCTCCAGAACGAGGCCGGTCCATTTTGAACGCGTGGCAGCCAGATCGATCAGGTCGCGCAGCGACTGCATCAGGGTAAGGTCGATGCCGGAACGGTTGTGAAACAGGACGACGCCGCCGGAAATCAGAAGGTTCGCCGCCCAGAACAATAGCCATATCTGCCATTCCGGCATGCCGTGGTGTTTGAGGAAGGCGAAGGCCGAGGCGGTGGCGGCAATCAGCAACCACTCCATGAGATAGAAAGAGGGTGCCAGAATCGCAGTCAGAACTCCTTTGCGGGTTTTTCGCCAACAGCTCGCTTCAACCTCCATGGCGCTCTCCCGCAGACTGCGTTGGCCGGTTGCTTGGTCTGACCCTGCCGCGATGCGCCGCCGGCCGCGGCTGGCTGGAAGTGATTTCCTGTTCCAGGTGGGCGGGATACCATGACCAGTAGGGCTCCCGTTCCCGGTCGACAGGGACCAGGGGGACGACCAGCGGCTTGATGCCGAAATGGTTTTCTATGCGGTTCATGGCGGGCTGAATGATATCCCGGGTGAACGTGGCCTCGTGCCCGTCGGTGTGAAAGTTTTCGAAGAGGATCCCGTGACAGACGTACAGGGCCAGGTGCCGATGCCAGAATTGGTCGGGTTTGCCGCCCATGCTCCGAAGCCAGTCGGTACTGTCACCGGTTTCGATCCCTGGGAGCCTGGTTGCCAGCAGCCGGTGGTGAAAACCGACGAAGTCTTCTCCCCACTGCGTCGTGATCGTGCTCAGCGGCTTGCGGTTGCTCATGTTGATGTCGATCACCTTGTGGGATGTCGATTTGTCGCCGTTGTTGCGTCCTTTGCCGTGGAAGAAGGTCATTTTGCCCAGCAGCAGCTTGTCGGGATTCTGGGTGCAGAATTTGTCGCCGGTATACTCCGAACAGAGCGGTTTCAGCCCGGTTTTCCCCGCTGCTTCGGCAAAGCGGAAGCATTCGTGGTTGGGGGTTGCCAGGTGCCGTGCAAGTACGGCTCTCGGTTCGGAGCGGAAAAACGCCGGGACATCCCCCACGTATTCCCTGACCCGGCGGTGCAGTGACAGGTCATTCCACCGGTTTCTGATCTCAACTCGCGCCTGCTCCATCGTAACGTACATGTCGTCCTCCCCTTCCGGGGATTCCGGGCGACATGCTTCCGTTGGCCCCGGTCGCGAAAATTACAGCCATGGCCATTGCTGCCGCCGGATTGCGGCAGGAAGGCGGGCTGTTCCAGGTCCTTTAAGTTTTCATTAACGATGCGCCGTGTCGGTCGCCGTTGCGATGCTATAGTATAGGGGGGTGTTGAAGATAGGCTGCTGGTGGCCGGAAACCAGGGAGTACAGGTCCGCAAAGGCATGGTTCCCCGCCTCCCGTTTTTTTTTGGCTTAATGCGAATCAACTTGGAAACTTTAGCCGAAAAAGTTGCGGGAGGCAACTTTTCCCCCGACAGCGCCGGCAAGGAAAGGAGCGAGGAGATGACGAACGAAAACTCGGATACCGGCGACCTGAAGGCCCGGCATTGCCGCCCCTGCGAAGGCGGGACGCCGCCCCTGCCGGAGGCGGTGACCACCGAAATGCTCGGGCGGCTGGATGGCTGGGAATACGCAGCGGGAAGCATCGGCCGGCTGTTCCATTTCAAGAACTGGTGCCAGACCATGGCCTTCGTCAACGCCGTCGCCTGGATCGCCCACCGTGAAAACCACCATCCCGATCTGGAGGTCGGCTACGGCAGCTGCCGGGTCAGCTACACCACTCACGCCATCGGCGGCCTGTCGGAGAATGACTTCATTTGCGCGGCGAAGGTCGAGGCGCTGTTCGAGATGTAGCGGCGTCAGGATGCGGGGACGGTTTGGTCCGTGAGGTTCAGGTGAGCGAGCCCCACCGAAAGGGAAGGAGAATGCAACGGCAAATTTTTGTGGTGCTGCTGACTCTCGCTGCCCTGACTTCCCCGGCGTTTGTTGAGACTTCCGGGGCCAGGGGCATCACCCTGCTCAACGTCTCCTACGACCCGACCCGGGAGTTCTACCAGGACTACAACAAGGCCTTCGCCAGATACTGGAAGGAGAAAACCGGCGACACTGTCACCGTGCGGCAGTCCCACGGCGGTGCCGGCAAGCAGGCGCGAGCGGTCATCGACGGGCTGGAGGCGGATGTCGTCACCCTGGCGCTGGCCTACGACATCGATGCCATCCACGAGAGGGCTGGAATGATCCCGGCCGACTGGCAGCAGCGCCTGCCGCACAACAGCTCCCCCTACACCTCGACCATCGTCTTTCTGGTGCGCAAGGGAAATTCCCGGGGAATCCGGGACTGGGACGACCTGGTGAGGCCGGGGATATCGGTCGTCACCCCCAATCCCAAGACCTCCGGCGGCGCCCGCTGGAACTATCTGGCGGCCTGGGGCTACGCCCTGCGCCGGAGCGGCGGCAGCGAGCAGGCGGCACGGGATTTCGTTGGCCGCCTCTACAGAAACGTACGGGTTCTCGACTCGGGAGCGCGCGGCTCCACCACGACCTTTGTTCAGCGCGGTATCGGTGATGTGCTGCTCGCCTGGGAGAACGAGGCCTTCCTGGCGGTGAACGAGCTGGGCCCGGCCAAATTCGAAATCGTCGTTCCGTCGGTGAGCATCCTGGCCGAGCCGCCGGTGACCGTGATCGACCGGTTTGCGGACAAACATGGCACCCGGCAGGTCGCCCAAGCTTACCTGGAGTACCTTTACAGCCCGGTCGGGCAGCGTCTGGCGGCGAAACACTACTATCGTCCGGTGGTGCCGGAGCACGCCGACCCGGCTGACCTCCGGCGCTTTCCGAAGATTGAGCTTTTCACCATCGATCAGGTCTTCGGCGGCTGGCGGAAGGCGCAGAAAATCCACTTCGACGACGGGGGCATATTCGACCAGATCTACGTGCCGGTTCGTTAGCGGGTTGATGAAAAACGCCCGTCTGCTGCGTTGCCCTTGCCCTCGTCGCTGCGACGCAGCTGCTGCTACGCCTCACTCCTCGGTCTGCGGGCGCCTTGCATCCAGGCATTTTTGATCGCCCGGGGAAATCGGTTTTTTCAGCAATCGACCGGTTGCCAGACCGAAATCTTGGCGGGACACCGCAGGGAGTTTTTTCATGATTTTTTTGCTCAGACAGCGCAGCGTCATCCCGGGCTTTGGGCTGGCCTTGGGCTTCACGATTCTTTACCTCAGCCTGATTGTTCTCATTCCGCTGTCAGGGTTGCTGTTCAAGTCGGCAACCCTCTCCTGGGAGGCGTTCTGGGGGACGGTAACCTCAGCGCGGGTGCTGGCCTCCTTCCGCCTGACCTTCGGGGCCTCGCTGGTCGCTGCTTCCGTCAACGCCGTCTTCGGCCTGCTGGTCGCCTGGGTCCTGGTGCGCTACCCCCTCCCCGGCAAGCGCTTCGTGGATGCCCTGGTCGATCTCCCCTTCGCCCTGCCGACGGCCGTGGCCGGCATCACCCTGGCCGGTCTTTACGCCGGCAACGGCTGGCTCGGCCGTCATCTGGAGCCTTTGGGCATCAGGGTTGCCTACACCCCCGTCGGGATCATGGTCGCCCTGACCTTTATCGGCCTGCCCTTCGTGGTACGCACCGTGCAGCCGGTGCTGAAGGATCTGGAAAGTGAACTGGAGGAGGCGGCCGCCTGTCTCGGCGCCAACCGCTGGCAGATTTTCCGCCGGGTCATCTTTCCTGCGATCCTCCCGTCGCTGCTCACCGGCTTCGCCCTCGCCTATGCCCGGGCCATCGGCGAATACGGCTCGGTGATCTTCATCGCCGGCAACATGCCGATGGTTTCCGAGATTGCACCTTTGCTGATCGTCACCAAGCTTGAGCAATACGATTATGCCGGGGCGACCGCTATCGCCACGGTGATGCTGGTCATCTCCTTTCTCATACTCCTTTTTATCAACCTGATTCAGTGGTGGAGCCGGCGTTATGCCGAAAGATAGAGACGAATTCCCCATACAGACTCCAATTTTCAACTCTGGCCGTCCGCCCGGGGTACGCACCGCAGGCCGTGACGCCCTCACCGAAACCAAGGCGATGCGTTGGCTGCTGACCGCCGTGGCGCTGGGCTTTCTGGCCCTGTTCCTGGTCGTACCGCTGGCAGCGGTCTTCGTCCAGGCCCTCGATAAAGGCCTGGAGACCTACTGGGCGGCCGTCACCGAGCCGGACGCTCTTGCCGCCATTCGCCTGACGTTGCTGACGGCGGCCATCAGCGTGCCGCTGAACCTCGTCTTCGGGATCGCCGCCGCCTGGGCCATCGCCAAGTTCAACTTCCGCGGCAAGAGTCTGCTCATCACTCTGATCGATCTGCCGTTTTCCGTTTCGCCAGTCATCTCGGGGTTGATCTACGTCCTGCTCTTCGGCTTGCAGGGGTGGCTGGGACCGTGGCTGGCGGCGCACGACATCCGGATCATCTTTGCCGTGCCGGGCCTCGTGCTGGCCACCATTTTCGTCACCTTTCCCTTCGTCGCCCGGGAGCTGATCCCCCTGATGCAGGCGCAGGGGATCGGTGAGGAGGAAGCGGCCCTGGTGCTGGGAGCGAGCGGCTGGCAGACCTTCTTGCGTGTCACCCTGCCAAACGTCATCTGGGCGATTCTCTACGGGGTCATCCTCTGCAACGCCCGGGCCATGGGAGAGTTCGGCGCCGTCTCCGTCGTCTCCGGACATATCCGGGGGCTCACCAACACCATGCCCCTGCACGTTGAGATCCTCTACAACGAGTACAATTTCGCCGCCGCTTTCGGTGTAGCCTCCCTGTTGGCCCTGCTGGCCCTCTTCACCCTGGCGGCGAAGACGGTGCTGGAGAGAAAGGTTCGCCAGGAGGCGAAAGCTACAACCGGATAGACGGGAGTGGCCTGGGAATTCAGCTATGGTGCCCGGAGTCCTCTCTGTCTCCCCCAGACCACTGTTGACAAACATCCCTTAGACTTCCATACTGGTAAGGAGAGTAAGGAAGGAGGAATGCCATGCCGTTCAGCCGTATTACCAGCAAAGGCCAGGTAACGCTCCCCAAGGAGGTCCGTGAGGCGCTTGACCTCGGCAAGGGGGACCTGCTGGCCTACGAGATCCAGGACAAGGTCGCCATCCTGAAAAAGGTTGAACCCTTCGACTGGGCCTTTCACGGAGCAGTGGCCGAAACGCTGGAAGAATGGGACAGCCCCGAGGACGAGGAGGGTTTCAGTGATCTGTAGGCCCTTTGAGATCGTCGTGGTTCCTTTCCCATTTACCGACAAGTCTGCCGTCAAGAAGCGACCCGCCCTGGTTCTGAGCACGGAAGAATTCAATCGGCAGGGGCATGCCGTGCTGGCGATGATCACCACCAAAAATCATGCGCCCTGGCCGGGCGATTGTCCCATCGAGAATTTTCAGGAGGCCGGCCTGGGCCTCCCCTGCATCATCCGCCCCAAGCTGTTCACTCTCGACACCCGGTTGATCCTTCGCAAAATGGGAGCGCTTAGCGCCGAAGATGCCGAGAGGGCAAGGAAACTCTTGCGCTCCGTGCTGGCTTTCGGCTGAAGTGACCCGTCTACGCCAGCCACGATTGCGTAGGCCGGCATAAGCGCAGCGTTGCCGGCAACTTAGATAGAGCACTGCCGGAAACCGCCTTTGGCCTTATCCCGGCCTACAGGCTGAAAATTCTCCAAGGAGTCAAAAAAGCCATGCATGACCTGTTACCGGATGGAGAAGATGTTCGGCGCGCCGTCAAATGGGTGTCGGGCAACCTGCAGGAGAATCCCGGCCAGCCGGTCGGGCCGCTCGTCCAGAAAGCAATCTTCAAGTTCGATCTTTCCCCCAGGGATGCCGAGTTCCTGATCGGGTTCTTCAGTCAAAGGGATGAGGAACCTTAGCCTCGTTCACCTCACCCCGGCGCAGGAGGCTTTCTACCGCGAGTACGCCGGTGACGGCATATTCCGCCTCTCCGCCGGCATCGAGGACCTTGCGGATCTCTGCGCAGATCTGGAGCAGGCCTTGGCACCCCTGGCGTAGGATTTATTCGCATTTCCCTGATTCCTGTTGCGGAAAATCAGCCTGCCCGTCTGCTATATTTATCTAGGCGAACCAGTCAGATTCTTGAAACAGGCCGGATAGTTTCTGCAAAGGACGAGCATGGAAGCCGGGATTGAGGTCCGCAACATTTCCAAATGCTTCGGCTCTTTCTGCGCCCTGAGCGACGTCAGCCTGATCGTCCCTGCCGGCAAGCTGACGGCTTTGCTGGGGCCTTCCGGCTCGGGCAAGACTACCCTGCTGCGTATCATTGCCGGCCTGGAGTTTCCCGATTCGGGAACAATTTTTTTGAAGGGTGAAGATGCGACCAGGGTTCCGGCGCGAAAGCGCCGGGTCGGTTTCGTTTTCCAGCACTATGCTCTGTTCCGGAATCTGCGCGTGTTCGACAACGTCGCCTTCGGGCTCAGGGTGATGCCGAGAGGCTCCCGCCCTTCCCGGCAGGAGATCCGCGACAAGGTTTTCGAGTTGCTTCGCCTTGTCCAGCTCGAGGATCTGGTCGACCGCTATCCGTCCCAGCTCTCCGGGGGGCAGCGGCAGCGGATAGCCTTGGCCAGGGCGCTGGCGACCGATCCCAAGGTCCTTCTGCTCGATGAGCCCTTCGGAGCGCTGGATGCCAAGGTGCGGCATGAACTTCGGCGTTGGTTGGTCCGGTTGCACGACGAACTGCACATCACCAGTCTCTTTGTCACGCATGATCAGGTCGAGGCCCTGGAAGTTGCCGACCAGGTAGTGATCATGAACGAGGGAAGGATCGAACAAATCGGCACCCCGGTGGAAATCTACGACCGGCCCGCCAATCCCTTCGTCTACAATTTTCTCGGCAACGTGAATGTTTTTCATGGTGTGGTGCAGGCGGGCCTGGCCCGGATCGGCAACATCAAGGTCTGTCTTCCCGAATTCCGTAAAACCGCCCACCGGCCTATGGTAGGTTTTGCCCGCCCGCAGGATATGGCGGTAAACGATCATCGCGAGTCGGATGAAGAGATCGAAGCCAGGGTTTTGCATCTCCACACAGCCGGACCGACGGCGCGCCTCGAACTGGAAAGTTTGAATGGCCGTGAGCTGTTGGAGGCAGAACTTCCCCAGGAGCTTTTCCACCGTCTCAACCTGCAGGAAGGCGATCGGGTTTTCGTTCGTCCCAGGAAAATGCGGATTTTTGAGGAAGAGGGCAAGGGACAGGGGCCATTGTGATTACCGTTGTCGGCATCAGAAGGGCCAGAACACGGGAATGAAAATCGTCGCCAGAACCCAGAAGATGAGGTTCAGAGGCACGCCGACCTTGAGGTAATCGGTATAGCGGTAGCCGCCGACGTTGTAGACCATGGCGTTGGTCTGGTAGCCGATGAACATCGGGTCAACATCGGGTCAAACATCGAACATCGGGTCAGGCCTCCAGTGCGGCCGGGCAAGGTCGTGTAATCCAGCGGGTGGGATGCCCGCCCCGGAAGGTTGGCCAGCCACCGTGACAAACATCGGGTCAGGCCTCCAAGTTGCCAAGTTAAGCCGTTGAGGTAAACTCATTTCCATGGCTCGTAAACCCCGCGTCAATCTTCCTGGCGGCTTTTATCACGTCATTCTCCGTGGCAACGGCGGCCAGGATATATTCCTGTCCGATGCCGACCGCTACCGTCTCTATCTGTTGTTGCAAGAGGGGACGTGCCGCTTCGGCTACCGGGTTCACGCCTTCTGCTTCATGACCAATCACCTTCATCTGCTCCTCCAGGCCGGCGACATTCCCCTGTCGCGGGGGATGCAGAATCTCTCCTTTCGTTACACGCGCTGGGTCAACCGGCGTGAAAAGCGAACCGGCCACCTCTTTCAGGGGCGTTTCAAGGCGCTCTTGATCGATGGTGACAGCTACTTGCTCGAACTGGTGCGCTATATCCACCTGAATCCGCTGCGGGCGGGAATGACGCAGAGTCCGGAGGAGCACCCGTGGACCAGTCATCACGCCTACCTCGGTCAATACGATCTGTCATGGCTGACGACAGGCGTGGTCCTTGGCCAGTTCGGCGTGACCGCGGGGAAGGCGAGAGACGGTTACGTCCGGTTTATTCTGGACGGAATCGGAGAAGAGCACCGGAAGGATTTTCACTGCGGCACCGACGATCCTCGCATTCTCGGCAGCGACGCCTTTGCCGAGTCGGCCCTGTCGGACGGGGAAGGGCGGGCGCGGCGGGTGAGTATGGAGCAGGTGCTTGAGGAGGTTCTGGGGGTGTACCGGATCGACCGGGAGGCCTTGCGGAGCGCTTCGCAACAGCGACGCCTCGCCGAGGCCCGCGCCATGCTGGCATGGCTGGCGCGGGAGAGCGGCGCCGGCAACCTGGAGCAGGTGGGCAGGATCGTCAACCGCGATGCCGGCTCGCTGAGTTCGGCGGTCCGGCGTCTGGTCGCGCGGGCAGGGGAGGATGCTGCGGTCGCAGGGAGATTCGCCGGGGCAAAATCGGCGCTGAATAAACTTGTCGACTTGGAGGCCTGACCCCGCTATGACCCCGCTATGACCCCGCTATGACCCCGCTATGACCCCGCTACTCTACTCTACCTATTGCTATTGACCCTACATCAGAAAAATCCGCAGGGCAGGAATTGCTGAGTGGGTTTTTCTCCAGACTCGTTAAAATATCCTGGGAGGCAAAAGCATGTTCAAAACCAGCAAAGAAGAGCTGCAAGCGGCCTTGCAGCAACTGGACCAAGCACTCTATAACCATGAACAATGGCACAATGAACTCACTCGTACGATCATCTGCCGACTGCCCTATGACCCTAGCGACGTGGCGGAGGATGCTCATCGTCGATGTCGCTTCGGTAAGTGGTGTTATGACAAACCGCCTCAGGCGCTCCGCGACCACCCTGCATTTGCTGCCATCTCAATTGAGCACCATCGCATGCATCAGCTTGGGTCACGATTGCTTATCGCGTCGGTACATGATCCGTCAGGCCTTCCGAAGGACTATGATAGTTTCAGAAATGCCTTGGACCGCCTACGCCTGGAAATCGATACGCTGAGGCGCGAAATCGAGGATTCGCTGTATAATCGCGATGCCTTAACAGGGGCCGAGAACCGCGTTCGCATGCTCACAAAGCTGCGTGAACTCCACGAACTGGTTAAACGCCGCATTCATCCGTGCGGTATCGCGATCATGGATATGGACAATTTTAAGACGATCAACTCTAATTACGGACATCCCATGGGCGACCAAGTGCTTGCAACCTCTGTCCGCCACGTCATGTCGCAGCTGAGGCCCTATGACAGTGTGTTCCGTTACGGTGGCGACGAGTTCCTGATATCCTTACCTAATGCCGATCTGCAAATCACTCAGACGGTGGTTGATCGCATACTCGAGGGGCTTGCCACGCTTGCCTTAGCCACCGACAGACCAAAGTCGATCTCCACTACCGCTTCATTCGGGATTACACAACTCGATCCCGATGTCAGCGTGGAGGAGTCGATCAATCGCGCGGACATGGCGTTGTACGCAGCCAAAACATCTGGGCGCAATCGTTCTTGCGTCTGGGATCCATCGATGACACATAAGCTTGATGGAGAGGATAACGCCTAAAGCGCGAGGGGCGAACGGGACGTAGGTAAGTTATGTAACTTTTCTAGGTCAAAGCGAATCAAGTTACAAAAGTTACCAACGTCCCCCTAACCGCCTTCGGAGGTGACAGCCATGAAAATTATCGTCGTCGGCGCCACTGGCACCATTGGATCGGCGGTCGTCAACCTGCTGGGGAAAAGTCACGAGATCATCCGAGTCGCCCACAGCAGCGGCCAATACCGTGTCGACCTGGGCCTCAAGGATTCGATCCGCACGCTCTTCGAAACGGTCGGCCGCTTCGATGCCGTGGTCAGCACGGCCGGGCAGGCCCGCTTCGGCGCTCTGGCCGAACTCAGCGACGAGGACTACCGGGTCGGTCTGGACAACAAGCTGATGGGGCAGGTCAACCTGGTTCGGGTCGGTCGGGAGTTCATCAACGATGGCGGGTCCTTCACCCTGACCAGCGGGGTGCTCGCCCAGCATCCGATGGTCGGCAGCACGGCGATCAGCATGGTCAACGCCGGTCTCGAGGGGTTCGTGCGGGCCGCGGCCCTGGAACTGCCGCGGTAGAATATCCGGGTCAACGTCGTCAGCCCGGTCTGGGTCAGCGAAACCCTGAAAAAATTGGGCCGCGACCCCGGCCAGGGGATGCCTGCCGACCAAGTGGCCAAAGCCTATCTGGAGAGCGTCGAAAGCCGGCGCAACGGCGAGGTGCTGGCAGTCAAGGATTTTGCCTGACGGCAGTAGAATAGGCTAGGGATGCGAGCTGACATCGACCGCGTGGTCGGTGCGGGAAGATTTGGCCTGGTCGATTTTCTGGCCCATGAGGGAGGCGAAAACGCTGAGAATAATGACCATGATGAGCGAAGGCAGCAGGTCCCGAAGAAAAAAAGTTCGGAGGCGCTGGAGAGGGGAAGCCTCGGCTTTAGGCCAATTCGACGGGTTAGGTTTTGCC
>Ga0256865_1000155_pt1 | contig 23675 bp, 21 predicted proteins | sample RVTome_14_FD_187337 | JGI IMG/M metagenome (GOLD analysis project Ga0256865, IMG submission 187337) | Soil microbial communities from uranium-contaminated site in the Upper Colorado River Basin, Wyoming, United States - RVT145D125 HiSeq ... | reverse complement strand
AGGTGGGGCAGACGGCCGAACAGGCTCCGCAGGAAACGCAGCGCTGGCCCACCTCCTGCCACAGCGCCCGGCCGGCGCTCTCGGCGAAGAGCTGCTCCAGGTTTTCCGGCACCTTCTGCTGCCCGCTCATGATCGTATCCGGCAGCGGCTGGTCGCCGGGCGGAGAGAGGTCCGCCAGCAACGGTTGGAGCAGGGCCTCCCCCGTGGCGGATCCGCACCAAAGCCGGCCGGAGGCAAGAAACAGGTCAAAGGGGGGCGGCTCGCGCCGCGGCGGGCAGAAACATTCAGGGGTGGGTTGGCAGCTGCTGCCGACCAGCAGCAGTTCCTGCCGACGACGCTGGTATGAGGGATCGTCGGCGAAGACGAGATCGAGATAGGCGAGAGCGTAGAGGTCACAGGGGGCGATGCCGACCAGGGCCACCGGCACCGACGACGGCACCGGCTCCCGGTACTCATTCCCCATCAGGGTCCAGAGCACATCGTGGGGCGGGAAGACGACTTTTTTAAGCGGGATGAGCGGCAGGACCCCTGGCGACAGCTCTGCCCAACTGCGCACCGGCTGCAGCCGGCCGACCCCGTCCGCCCCCCGCACCGGGGCCAGTACCCGGTAATCACGCCGGAGAGACTGCAACAGACGATCTTCGAATCCTGTCTGAAAGGCCCAGCTTCGCATGGCGCCCTCGCCGTCAGCACGAGACTGTTCCCATTCTAGCACCGGGAAGGAGGCTGGCAAGCCGGGCACTACGCAAGGAGAGTCGCGGCACCCGAAAGGCGGTGAATAATTGACGTCAGCGATGACGGTTTGCAAAGAAAAAGGGCCGGCCATTTCTGGCAGACCCTTGATTTTTCATGGCGCGCGATACAAGATTCGAACTTGTGACCTCTGCCTCCGGAGGGCAGCGCTCTATCCAGCTGAGCTAATCGCGCACGGGTTGTTTTATATACCCTATCTTCCCCGTGATTGCAACGGCAAATTTCCATTCCGCTGCCCCTCCTGTTCCTTCTAACTCTCCGTCCCGGCCGGCAGCAAATACTCCCGGCTGTGCACGGTCAGCAGCCAGAAGGCAAAGAACAGAATATTTTCCACCAGCAGAATACCGACAGGCATGGGCGCTGCCGGAAGAATGAAGAACAGTCGCTCGGCAAAGAACCCCGCCAGCACAATTGCCGCCACGGCGCCGACAACGCGGTCGCTGCGTTTGGCGCGCCGGCCGAGCAGCCCCAGGAAGGGTACCAGGAAATTGGCAGCCAGGAAGAGAACGCAGAGCGCTCGCAGGGGCAAACTCTCCAGGCGCCGGGCGATGAACTGAATCTCTTCGGGCAGGTTGCCATACCAGAGCAGAAGGTACTGAGCAAAGAAGAGGCCGCCCCAGAGGACGCTGAAACCGAACAGGAGCAGGCCGATGTCCCGCAGAGGTTTGACCTCTTCAGCCGCGAGCCCTTCCCCCTGTCGCGGAGGCAGGAGGAAACAGAGAACCCCCGCCAGCGCCAGGCCGGCATAGAGGGCCTCGACGAAGAAATAGGCACCGAAGAGGGTACTAATCCACGGATATTCGAGGGACATGACCCAGTCGAAGGCGACCAGGGTCTGGGAGGCGACGAAAGCGAAGAGGTAGAAGACGGCGCTGCGGGGCGTTCGCGGGTCGCCGCGCAGGGAGCGCAGGGCATACAGACGGCCCGTGCCGTAAACGGCTAGAAGCAGCGCCAGGTTTCGGAGCAGGAAGAACGGTACGTTCAGCCACTGCCCGGGAGCCTCGGCCCACGGATAGAGATCAAGCCGGGGCACCAACAGAATGAGCAGGAGGGGGGGAACCAGCAGCAGCGGATAGGCGGCCATAATTTGCCGGCGCAGGACGGTGATCCAGCGAGCACCCACCAGATCGGCCACCGCCGCCGCGGCGATGGCGCCCTGCAGCAGGGTGGTCCAGAAGACCAGGGTCATCAGCAGGGACCCTTTGCCGGCAACCAGGCCGCCATATTCGAAGAAGGTGACGGCGACTACCAGCGCCAGAAAATAGAACGGGAAAGTCCCCCGGCTCATCGTGACCGTAATCATGCCCCCTCCCCTGTCTCGACGGCGATGACGAAGCGCTCCGGGAACTCGGCATCCGCGGCCAGGCTCCGCCCGCTCGGCAGCCGGGCCAACAAAAGGAACCCGGCAAAGGCTCCAAGTGCACCGAAGAGAATGGTCAACAGATAGCCGATGAGCAGAAACGGCGGCAACGAAACGATCGGTTTGCCGCCGACGATGATCGGCCAACTGAGGACCGAGTAGATGGTGAGGGCCAGCCCGCTGCCGAAGCCGGCGATGCCGCCGAACAGGGCAAAGAAACGCAGCCGGTCGGGACCCTCGCCCAGGACCTGCAGGGCCTCGGGGACGTAAAATGGCATCCGGACGCGGATGTTTTCCGGGTCGGTCCCGGCGTCCACCAGCGCTCGCAGCCGGTCCAGAAACTCCTCCCGACTTTCGCAGACGAAGCGCGCCATTACGAATGCTCCTTGATCTCGGTCACGGCGAGGACCGGCAGCAGTCGGGCGAAGAGGAGGAAAAGCAGGAAGAAGAGGCCGAAGGAACCGACGGTGATGCCGAACTCCACCAGGGAGAAGTTGTAGGTCCCCCAGGCGTACGGGTCGTAGTCGTGGGCGAGGGAGGTGACGATGATGACGAAGCGCTCCAGCCACATCCCGACGTTGACCAGGATACCCAGGACGAAGAGCCAGGTCAGGCTCCGCCGCAGCCGCCGCACGAACAGGGTCAGAGGCAACAGGGAGTTGCAGACGATCATGATGGCGAAGAGCAGCCGGTAGTCCCCGAGCATGCGGTACAGATACTGGTCGTGCTCGAAGGGGTTGTCGCCATAGAAGGCCAGACCATGCTCGACGATATAGGTGTAGGTGATGATCAGCGAGGTGAAGAGGAGAATTTTGGCGATCGCCTCGAAGTGGTCGACGGTGATGTACGGCTCCAGGCGCAGCAGGCGGCGCATCGGGATGGTCAGGATGAGAACCATGGCGGTGCCGGAGAAGATCGCCCCGGCGACGAAATAAGGAGCAAAGATAGTGGTGTGCCAGCCCGGGACGATGCTGACGGCGAAGTCCCAGGAGACGATGGAATGGACCGAGGCGACCAGCGGCGTGGCGAAGGCAGCCAGGAAGAGGTAGAGCCGGCCGTAGTGGCGCCACTGGCGCAGTGTCCCCTCCCAGCCGAGGGAGAGCAGGCCGTAGATTTTTCCACGCAGGCCGGGGAGGCGGCGACGGGCGATGGCCAGGTCGGGGATCATCCCGACGTAGAAGAAGACCAGGCTGACGATCATGTAGGTGGTGACGGCGAAGACGTCCCAGACCAGGGGGGAGCGGAAGTTGGGCCAGATCAGTCGTTCGCTGGGGTACGGCAGGAGATAGTAGAAGACCCAGACCCGGCCGAGATGGATCAGGGGGAAGAGCCCCGCCACCATCAAGGCGAAAATGGTCATCGCCTCGGCGCTGCGGTTGAAGCTGGTGCGGAAGCGGGCGCGGAAGAGGAAGAGGACGGCCGAAATGAGGGTCCCCGAGTGGGCGATCCCGACCCAGAAGACGAAGTTGGTGATCAGCATCGCCCACCCGACCGGGTTGTTCTTGCCGGAGAGACCCATTCCCCGCCAGACGAGTCCCCCCCACAGGGCGAAGAGCATCAGTACGAGCAGGGCACACAGCCCCACCGCCGCCAGGTAGCGCGGACCCGGCCGGCGCATGGCCGCAAGGACATCATTTTCGAGTCGCTGGAAGGCGCTTAACTTGTCCTGCTCCTCACTCCTCACGCCTCCCTCCTCATTTTTTTCTTCAGGTACCAGACCGACGGCTCCGTCCCCAGTTGCTCGAAGACCCGATAGGCCCGCTCCGACCGTACCAGCGCGGCAACCCTGGAAGCGGCGTCGTTCAGGTCGCCGAAGACGATGGCGCCGGTCGGACAGCTCTGGGCGCAGGCGGTCACCACCTCGCCGTCCCGGACCGGCCGGCCGTCGTCCTTCGCCTTGTCCTTGGCCGCGCGGATGCGCTGGATGCAGAAGGTGCACTTTTCCATCATCCCCCGGGTGCGCGCCGAGAGGTCGGGGTTGCGCATCCGCTCCAGCGGCTCCGGCGGGCGGTGCGTCCACCAGTTGAAGCGGCGCACCTTGTACGGGCAGTTGTGGGAGCAGTAGCGCGTGCCGATGCAGCGGTTGTAGACCTGAACGTTCAGCCCCTCCGGGTTGTGGTAGGCGGCGTAGACCGGGCAGACCGGCTCGCAGGGGGCGTAGTGGCAGTGCTGGCAGAGCATGGGGAGGAACTCGGGGTGCCCGCTTTCGTCGTAGAACGGCTCGATGCGCAGCCACGACATCTCCCGGCCATGCAGGTGATCCTCGGGACCGACCACCGGCACGTTGTTTTCCACGTAACAGGCGGCGACGCAGGCGGCGCAGCCGATGCAGAGGGTGAGGTCGATGGTCATCGCCCAGCGGTGCCCGGGATGGGCAGGCTCCGGGTAGAGACTGACGCGCTTGTGCTCCTCCTGCCGATGCACCGGGTCGGGGATGAGTCCCCGGCCGTGCTGGGAGGCAGAGCCGGAAAGGATCGGCAGCTTCTTTCGCCCCACGGTCTTCTCCAGGCGAATGCCCAGGCTCGCAGCGGCCTCGCCCGTCAGGGGATCAGGGCCGGCCGGCGCCGATTCCAGCAGGTCCCGCTGAACGACCAGAATCCCGGTGGCCAGCCCCGGCTGGAGCTTCGCCGGCAAGGCCGCCGACCACTCGCCGGCGCTGAGGCGGAGCTCGTCCCCGTCCCCGACACCCAGCCGCCGGGCATCCTCGGTCGATATGGAGACCCAACTGCCGTAGGAGATCGTCGTCAGGGGATCGGGAATCTCGGCGAGCAGCGCGAGCGGCCGGCTGCGCCCGTCGAAGCGGCGGATGGAGGGGACGACGATCAGGACCGGCTCGGCCGTGGCTGCGGGCAGAGTCATCTGCTGCAGAAAAACGGCCACGGAGGAGGTGGCAAGGCGAACCTCGACCTGCGACACCGCCTCTTCCGCGAATCCGCCAACGGCAAAGGATTCCAGATCCTGACGGCTGAAGTGGCGCCGCCACTGCTCGAAGAGATAACTCTGGTAGCTCTCCGCAACGCTCTCTCCAGAGCTGCGGCGCAGAGCGAGCAGTACATCCCCCTCGCTGCGGGTGTCGTGCAGGGGGGCGACCGCCGGGCGGACCAGGGTCCGCACCCCCCGGCGCGGTTCGGCATCCCCCCAGACCTCCAGCGAATGGGACAGGGGGAGAAGCAGGTCGAGTTCGCGGGCGGTCTCGTCGAGAAAATCGGTCAAACCCACCCGCAGGGTTGCACTCTTGAGCCGCTCGGCGAAGGCCAGAGTGGTTGGCGCCTGGAAGACCGGGTTGGTCCGGGCGACGAAGATGACGCCGATTTCCTTTTGCTCCAGCCGCTGCGCCAGTTGCTCCAGATCCAGTAATGAACCGACCCCGGCATAGTTTTCCGCCAGGGCGAAATCGACCGTCGAGCCGAGGGAACCGCCGGCCCACTGGAGCAGCCCGGCAAGAACGGCCGTCGCCAGACCTCCCTCGCCGGCAGTGGCGACTCCGCCGGCCAGAACGAGCGGCGACGCGGCTCGGTTCATTCCATCGGCCAGGTGCTCCAACTGGTCTTCCGTCAATCCGGTTAACCGCACCGCCGCGCTGGCCGGGAGCTCAGGCAGGGAAGCAAGGACCTCGGCCGGCAGCCGGCGGCGCGGCCCGTTGGCCGCGAGGCGGTGCAGCAGCCAGAGCAGCAGGGCCGGCTCGCCGCCCGGGCGCAGCACCAGTCGCACGTCGGCATTGACCCCGGTCAGCGAGATGTGGGGCTCGGCATGGACCCAGCGGAAGCCGCTTTTGCCCTTGCGGGCGGCGGTCTGCCGGGCGAAGTCGACCGGGCTGACAAAGGTTTCCAGCAGGTCGGCGCCAAGGGTCAGCAGGAAATCGGCCGCCTCGATGCGAAAATGCGGCAGCTCTTTCTGCCCGAACAGGAGGCCGTACGCCTTGCGCAGGGCGGCATGCGAGTAGGGCTCGAATTCGGCAAGCCGCTCCACCCCCAAGGCGGAGCAGGATGCCTCGATCAGGGAGGCCAGGGAGCCGGTGGTGCGGCCGGCGAGATAGACGTTGCGGCGTCCCTGTTCCCGGCTCCGGGCCAGGGCGGTCTGAATCGTCTCGAAGGCTTCGTCCCAGGAGATCGGCCGGAACACCCCCTCTGCATCCCGCAGCAGAGGTGCAGCGAGCCGCTCGGGGTGATAGAGCCGCCAGAGCGACGACTGACCGCGCACGCAGAGACCGCCGCCGCTGACCGGGTGATCGGGTATCCCTTCGGCCTTCACCGGCCGGCCCTCCCGCACCCGCACCTGCAGGCCACAGCCGGCCGGGCACTCGGTGCAGGTGGCCGGATACCAGAGAGCCTCGCCGGGAATGACCCCTTCATCCGGGGGAACCAGGTAGGAGATCAGCCTTTTCTGGCCGTCCTCCGACCCGCAGGCCGACAGCAGGGTGGTACCGGAAAAAAGGCCCAACAGGTGCAGAAACTCACGTCGCTCCATCTTCATCCATCCCCGGTCAGCTCATTACAGGTCTCACTCATCCCTCAACTCTCACTTATGACAGGTGGCGCAATCGGTCGGAGCCCCCTTGAACCGGTGGCAGGTCACGCACCACCCCATCTCCAGCGTGCGAACCTGACGTACCCGGATCATTCCGGCGATCGCCCCATGGCAGGCAGAGCAGTCGATCCCTGCCTTGATGTGGCGCTTGTGGGTAAAATGGACGTGGTCCGGCAGAGTGTGAACCCGGTTCCAGAGGATCGGTTCCTGCTGCGTCGAATGTTGGTGCAGCTTCTGCACCTCCGGGTTGTCGAGGGCGATCGAGCGGTGGCAGGACAGACATTTCTCGACCGGCGGCACCCCCGCCTGCGGCGAGCGGGCCGCATCGACATGACAGAAGGTGCAGGCGAGGCCCAGGCGGCCGGCATGAACGGTATGCGGGAAGGCGATCGGCTGCAGCGGCGGCTGCCGAAAGGCCGCCCAATGGTAGGCCAAGCTCGCCGTCAGCAGCAGGAAGATGCCGAAGTAGCCGAGCAGGGTGAGCCTGATGAACCATCTAACCATGCCAGATTCCCGTGCAGTTTTTACCTCGGTGTTTCCGATCTCGCCGGTGGGGGATTCCGATTATTTTTCTGCAGCATCGAGGCGGGCCAGCAGATATCGGGCCACCGCATCGATCTCCGACTCCTTCAGCCCCAGCTGAGGCATGGCCGGATATTCGGGATTCTTCTTCACCGGCTGACGGATGAACGCCTTGAGCGCTTCGATGTCCTCCCGGTAAGGGGGGAGAACGGCCTTTAAGGGGGGACCGACCAGTTTTTCATCGAACCGGTGACAGGTGGTGCATATCCGTTCGAACACAACCCGACCCTCGCTCTCGCCAGCCGGCTCCTTTTCCTCCTCGAGCCCGGGGGCAGTTGATTTGCCGATCCCCTCCAGGCCGGCCAGCGTCAGTTCGCTGATGGCGGCTTCGCGCTCCAGGTGATTGCCCAGTACCCAGATGGCGAAGAGGACCAGGATCAGACCGAGGAGAAAACGCCCCCCCCGCACCTCGCCACGCCGGAGCATTTCCGCCAGCCGTATCGCCGCCACGGCTGCTGCCCCAACGCCTGCCGCCGCCAGGCCGTAGACACCTGTACCGAGAGCGATCTCGGGAAGGTTGATCAGCCCGAATAGCATGAGCGGGGGCCAGGCCAGCAGAAAAACGAGGGCCATGGTCGCACCAATCTGGCGGGCCAGCCGGAACTGCGGCGCTTCACTGTCACCACCGGCGGCGGAGTCGCCCAGAAGAAGAACCACCGCCCCGGTAGCAGCCAGAGAAAGAACGGTGAACTGCAGGAAACAGGCAGTTCCGCTCCAGGAAAGGAACAGAAGTGGCATCGCCCCGACCATCGGCCACTCCTCCGGCATCACCAGCAGGCCGGCGCCGCAGCAGAGCAGAAAGCAGGAGAGCAGCCCGAGCAGAATGCCGGCCGCGCCGAGGCCGGAAACGAGCGTCAGGGCACTCTCCTCACGAGGCAGTAGCCGCCGGTAAGCGGTCAGGGCAAGGAGGCCGACGAAGAGGGGCACCAGCGTCAACGCCCAGAAGACCCCGGTGGGGGCCAGCGGCGGATAGCCGAGCTGTACGCCGAGCAGGAGCAGGGCGCCCGTCAGCGTCAGCAGCAGGGCCGTACCCTGGCCGGGCATGGTTCTGACGACGAGTTCGACGGCCAGCGCCCGCCAGTGTCGGCGGCGGTCAAGACGACCGAAGGCATCGAGGACGACAGCCGCCGAAGCCGAGCCCAACAGCACCCCGAGCAGGGAGAAATGCGCGAGCAGCGTCAGCAGCAGAACAGATTTGAGCAGCGGCAGGTTTTCGGGAGAGATGGATGGCATAACATTCCCGCCTGGAACCGTTAAACAGTACAGGGACACAGGATTGCCGGAGCGTCAGCGCTGCTCCTCGTCCAGGTAGGCCTTGTGCAGGAGGAGGGCGAGGATGCCGCCGAGCACCAGCAGAGCCACCGCCCCTCCACCCCACAATTTGCGCCGGGCCAGTTCATCCTCGATGGCGGCGCCGTGGTTGCGGATATTCCCCAGCTTCTGCTGGAAATCGGCCGTCTGGCTGCGAACCTTATCCACATCGACACTGTGGAAGAGGCGATGGAAGTCGTTGCGCAGGGAAAAAAGCTCTCCCCGCATCTCTTTGGTGGCAATCCCGACCCGGTGCAGTGCCTCCAGCGAATGCTCCAGGTCGGCGATCATCCGGTCGGTCTCGACCACCGCCGATTTGATCTCGTCGGCGCGGCCGTAATCGTGGCAGCGCGTGCAGTCCTGAGGATTGATCAGATCGGGCGTAGCCATCCGGACGGCATGGTTGCCGTGGCAGGTGACGCACTGCGGCCCGCCGAGACCGAGGGCCTTGCCGTGGGCGCTCTGCAGGTAGTCCTCCTTGACCCCGACGTGGCAGCGGCCGCAAAAATCGGGGATGGCCTCTTCCTTCGGCACCCCGATAAAGCCGCGTGCGGGACTCATTGCATTGGCGAAATCAGTGGGATCGCCGCCGTGACAGCTATGGCAGGAGATGCCGTTGGCAGCATGGATGCTCTGCTGCCACAGAGTGACCGGTTCGCCGAGCCGGCCGGGCTGGCCTCCGTGGCACTGGATGCAGACGGTCTCCTGGGCGAAGAGAACGCCGGGCAGCACCAGGGTCAGCAACAGCAGCAGACAGCTCTTGGCCAGCACCATCACATGTGCCTCCCTCATGAGTAATGCCCCCAGACGGAAATGCCGGCAATGAGCAGAACGCCCAGCACGTAGCAGGCCACGAACAGAGGCCGGCGGGCCGGTCGCCGTTCCGGTCCCCGGTCGATAAAAGGGAGCAGGGCGAGGAAGGTCATCAGCCCGACCTGGACGCCCAGGCCGAGAATCTTGTTCGGAAAGATCTTCAGCGTCTGATAGGCCCAGAGGAAGTACCACTCGGGTTTGATGTGCGCCGGGGTGACGAAGGGATCGGCCGGTTCCAGGGCATCCGGGGGGAGAAAGAGCCAGGGGGCGAAGAAGACCACTCCCAGCAGCGCCGCCAGGAAGAAAAAGATGACGGCCGTGTCCTTGGTCGTGTAGTGGGGAAAGAACGGGATGCCGCCCGGGTGCTCCTGGTGCCGGAAGCTCCCTTGCGGCTCCCAGGTTTCGTAGTCGGCACCGAAAGGGGGGCGGGAGACCCCCGCCCGGCGCACGCAGAAGAGATGAAGGCCCACCAGCAGCCCGAGCAGCAGGGGCATGCCCATGACGTGCAGGGCGAAGAAGCGGCCCAGGGTGACGTCCCCGACCATCGCTCCGCCGCGCAGAAAGCGCACCACCTCATCACCGATGAGGGGAATGGCGCCGGCGGCGTCGGTGGCGACGGTGGTCGCCCAGAAGGAAAGCTGGCTCCAGGGAAGCAGGTAGCCGGTCAGGCAGAGACCGAGGCTCAGGTTGAAGAGCAGGAAACCCGAGAGCCAGGTCAGCTCGCGGGGCCGGTAGTAGCTCTTCATGAACAGCACCGAGAGCATGTGCAGCAGCAGCGCAATCACGATGATGTTCGAGCCGACCACATGCAGATAGCGGATCAGCCAGCCGAAGGGGACCTCGTTCATGATCCTGCTGACGCTCTGGAAAGCCTCCGCCGGGTTGGGAACATAGTAGATCAGCAGCAGGATGCCGGTGACGAACTGCAGGACGAAGAGGGTGATCAGCACCGCCCCCAGGGTGTACCAGACATTGATATTGCGGGGCAGCAGGTATTTGGTCAGGTTCTGCTCGAGGAGATCCCGGATCCCCAGTCGCAGGTCGAGCCAGTCCATGATTTTCTTGCGCCAGGCCATGGTTGTCTCCTATCCGATCACGATGGAATCATCCTGTACGCTGACAGGATAGGACTCAAGAGATTTGGGGGGCGGCCCGCCGAGCACCGTGCCGGAGGAAGAAAACCGGCCGGCATGGCAGGGACATTCATACTCGCCCTTCTCTGGCAACCATTTGATGATGCAGCCGAGGTGGGTGCAAACCGCGGTGAGGGCGATGAACACACCCGCCTTCTCCTGCAGGACCACGGCAGGATGGCCACGGAACGTGAAGAAATACGTCCTGCCCAGCGGCACCTGGTCCCGGGGGATGGTAACCTTCTCCTCTTCCCCCACCCCCTTGCGGGGAGCCAGATACTGCCAGACCGGCCAAGCGGCGGCCGCCGCCAGGACCGCCCCGATGCCGCTCAGCATGATGGTCAGAAAAAAACGCCGTCGTTCGGGCGGTATCCGGTCGTTCTCCATGGAGCCTCCTGCCTGGCAATCCTGCATGAAAGGGCGGCCAGCGCCCGAAGGCCGACAGCCACGTTGCAATCAATAGCAAAGCGCCCTACATTATAAACGTCGGTCATCTTCTTTCAACCATTTGCTGAAGGAAAAAGCCATGCCCGCCCTGACTGCGGTCTTCATCATCGACCCGCCCGAGCGCCTCGACCCACCCACCGACACCTCTCTGGCCCTGATGCGGGAGAGCCTGCGCCGCGGCCAGCAGGTGTATTACTGCACGCTGTCCGAACTGCACCTGGATGGCGAAGCGCCCATGGCCCGGGTCCGTCCGGTGGTCTTCCCGCCCGGGGCAGAGCTGTTTACGGCCGGCGAGGAGCGGGAGCTCGAGTTGGCAACCATCGATGTGCTCTACATGCGCAAGGACCCGCCGGTGGACGCCGCCTACCTGCACGCCACTTACATCCTCGATCGACTGCCGTCGCGGGTGCTGCAGGTCAACCCGGCACAGGCCCTGCGCCGCCACTGCGAGAAGCTGATCCCGCTTCATCTGCCGGGGCTGCTGCCGGAAACGATCGTCTCCCGTGCCGCCCGCGACCTCAACGACTTTCTCGACCGGATCGGACAGATCGTCCTCAAGCCCCTGGATGACTGCAGCGGCCGGGGTATCTTTTCCCTGACCCGCGACGATCCCAACCGCCGTACCCTCATCGAACAGGTGACTGCTAACGGCACCCGCTTCGTGCAGGGGCAGCGCTTCCTGCCTGAAATTGCCGAGGGCGACAAGCGCGTGCTGTTGCTGGGGGGGGAGATTCTCGGCTGGCTCCGGCGCGTGCCGGCGGCGGGCGACTTCCGCTCCAACGTCAACGCCGGCGGCCGCTGCCTGCCCTGCGAACTGACCGATAGTGACCGCGCCATCTGCGCCCGTCTCGGGGCATGGCTCAGCGGGGAAGAGATCCACCTGGCGGGTGCCGACCTGGTCGGCGAACACGTTCTTGAGGTCAACATCACCAGCCCTTCCTGCCTGCGCGAGATGGACGAACTGACCGGCGAGAGACTGGAGCGCAAGATCATCGACTATGTCGAGCGCCGCTGCCGAAGCTGAGCCGGCAGCTTCGAGACGCGAAAGCCCCCTCGACAGGAGGGGGCTTTCCTGGCGCAGGCCACATGAAGGGGGATGTTAACGGCCGAGGGGACTCTCTTCGACACTGCCGTAAACGGGCAGACGCAACTGGGGAACCCGCGGGCTGCTGGTCTTGATCATGACATAGCCGCTCAGCCGCGCCTTGCCCTCCCGCGGCAGCGCCCTGACGACCAGTTGGACACTCTTGCCGGGAGGCAGTTGGAGCGCGGCAAGCTCCGCCCGCAGCTCGGAGCTCGTAGTTTCCGGGGGAGACAGGGTAATCTCCTGCTCTCCCTGGTTGGTCAAGGTGGCACGGGCTTCCGTTTCAGTCCCCGGCGTCAGTTTGCCCAGTTCGACCTGCTCGGGTTCCAGAACCAGCTCGGGCTTGACCGTCCCGCGCAGTTGGAACTGGGCCACCGGCTGCATCGGATCGTTGACGTAGAGATAAACGGTCTTTACCACGGCGCCGCGAAAGCGGGCGGAATCGAAGGTGGTCCGTATTTCGCCGGTGCCACCGGGGGGGATCAGCGTGGCCGAGAGCAGCGCCGCCGTGCAGCCGCAAGAGCTGCGAACCTTTTCAACGGTCAGCGGGGCCTCGCCGTCATTGCGGAAACGGAAGGTGTGCTCGACCTTCGTCCCCTGGAACACCTGGCCGAAGCTGAAATCCGCATCCGCTGCGACGAGCTTCGGGCCACCGGCGAGAACCTCTGCCGGCAGCAGCAGAAGAAACATCGACAGAAATCCGAGAAAAACTGTTTTCATGGTCGCAACCTCCCTGGTCTGGCACAGGCATCGACCCTCATCGATGCCCTGGAAACGGAACATCGACAAGATAACATAGCACCGACAACGCTGGCCAGCCCTTTTGCCCGAGCGAATAAATTGACACAAATGCTCTATCTTGTTATAAAATAACCCCGCCAACCGCATTTCTCAACGATCAGGATGAACCATGTCGCAGCCCCCCATGAAACTTCTCTTTTCGCGCACCCGCATCGCCGATCAGGTCGAGCGGCTGGCGGCCGAGATCAGCCGCGACTACCCGGACCGGGAGATTCTTCTCATCGGGGTGCTCAAGGGCTCCTTCCTGTTTTTCGCCGATCTGGTCCGCTCCATCACCTCGCCGACCGTCATCGACTTCGTTCGCCTGGCCAGCTACGGCTCGGAAACCCGGTCATCGGGCATTGTCGAAATGCGCAAGGACCTGGAACTGCCGATCAAGGGGCGCGACGTGATCGTCGTCGAAGACATTATCGACAGCGGCTACACCCTGGAATCGCTCTATCACCGACTGCTGCTCCGCGAGCCCCGCACCCTCAGGATTTGCACCCTGATCGACAAACGGGCCCGGCGGGAAGTGGCTATCGAAGCCGACTATGTCGGAATCAGCATGGACGATGGTTTCCTCGTCGGCTACGGTCTTGACTATGACGAACGCTACCGTAACCTTCCAGATATTTACCTGGTGGAAAGTGCCTGAACGGGCCTGAAGGGAGAGACTCGATGGTTATCGAATGTACCGAGTGCCATACCCGCTTCAAGCTTGCTGATGACAAGGTAAAGCCGGGTGGCACCAAGGTCCGCTGTTCCAAGTGCAAGAATATCTTCACCGTCGTCCCCCCGGAGCCGGCACCGGTGCTGCCTCCCAGTGAGGAGGAAATCGACTTCGGCGAGTTCAACATGGAGCGCCTGGCCGAGCCGGGCAAGGAGCCTGCCGCCGCCCCGCCTGCGGAAGAACCCGCAACAACCGGCTGGGGCGGGGAAGGCGCCCAAACCGCTGCGGGCGAGTTCTCCTTCGACCAGGCGGCGAAGGAAGATTTCGCTTTAGGCGGCGAGAATGAAACAACCGAGACGGACCGGTTCGCCTTCGGAGAAGAGACCGAAGTACAGCCGGGGGAATCCGCCAAAGGCCTGGAGACCTCGAAGGACTTCGCCTTCGGCGAGGAGGAAGAAGAGTCGGACCAGTTCGCCTTCGCAGAGAGGGCAGAAACAAAACTGGATAGCGGCACCTCCGGCTTCGAAGAGTCGGAAGATTTCTCCTTTGGCGAAGAGCAGGACACTGGCGAAGGAGACACCGCCCCGGATGATTTCTCATTCGATGAGACGGAAAAATCGGGCTCCGTCGAGTTTGCTTTTGATGAGGGAGAAACCAGCACAAAAACCGGCGGGGAATTTTCCTGGGACGCTGACGAAGGGGATGCAGGCGAGGCAGGTTTTGCTTTCGACGAAAGCGACGAGCAGAAGGCGGAGAGCGACGATTTCGATTTCAGCGGCATCACGTTCGGCGAGGATGAGGCCGCCCCGGCCGAACTGATCGCAGAAGAGAAATACCTTGCTCCGGCGCAGGGACAATCGGAGATACTGGAGACCGAGACGCTGCTTCCGCAGCGGGAGTTTGCTGCCCCGAAAACATCATCAACGCCGCCAATGGAACAGCCGCTGACTTTTCCGCCGACAGCCCGTCGCCGGAAAAGTCCTCTCCAGGGGCTGATCTTCTTCATCGGTTTGCTGCTGCTGGCCATCACCGGCGGCGCTGTCTATTTCTACTGGCAGGGGGGGGTCCCGGAACTGACGAGCCTGGTCGATCGCCTGACCGGGCAGACCGCACCACCCCAGGCAAGCGGCCAGATCCGTCTCGAAGGGTTGACCAGCTTTTATGTCACCAACCAGGAGGTCGGGCAGATGCTCGTCATCCAGGGCAAGGCGGTCAACGATTACCCCCAGCCCCGCTCTTCCCTGGCGGTGAAGGGTGTTCTCTACAACAAAGAGGGCAAAGCCCTGCTGCAGCAAACGGTCTTCTGTGGCAACCCGCTCGAACAGGAAGCCCTCAGGAAGCTCCCCTACGCCAGAATAGAGGAGAGTATGAACAATCCCTTCGGCGAATCCCTCTCCAACCTGAACATTGCGCCCGGCAAGGCGATTTCTTTCACCATCGTCTTCCGGAATCTGCCTGCGGATATCGCCGAGTTCACCGTCGAGGCGGCTGACTCCAAGCCGGGCACCAAACAGTAGGTCTGCTGCACCTCAGGCAACAAAAAAGCCGCACAATCGTGCGGCTTTTTTGTTGCCTGTTCGCATTCATCAACGCTTAATCCGGCCGGTTCTGCTCACCCTTTTTCTCGTTCTGGCGCGGGGTAACATCAATCTCGTCACGCTCGCTGGCGGCCTTGCGGAAGCTGCGAATACCCTTGCCCAGGGCGCCACCGATTTCGGGGAGTTTACCCGCACCGAAAATGACCAGAACGAGAACCAGGATGATGATCAATTCTGTTGTACCGAGTCCGAACATTAATGCCTCATTACTCCCGAGGAGAAGCGGTTGCAGGAACCGCAAAAACTGTAAAAAGCGGGGGCGACCCGGTCAGGCCGCCCCCGGTTGACCCTTATCAGGGAGCCTTGATAGCATCCACAGGGCAGGTATCGACGCAGGCGCCGCAGTCGATACAGGTGGCCGCATCGATCACGCGGGCATCACCCTGCTCGCTGATGGCATTGACGGGACATACGGGCTCGCAAGCCCCGCAATTGATGCACTCTTCATTGATGGTATAGGCCATGGGTATCACCTCCTCCGGAAAAAGTTTGTAAACGGTTAACAACCGTCGTCATGTTACACTACTTTGCGACTCGCTGTCCACCCCAAAGCCCACGCCAACTGGACAAAATTTCTTGCAATTCACGTTCTATTCCTATAGTCTTCTAAGACATTTTTTGCCGACTATTCAGGCGGATGCCATGGTCGCACAGGACCTGCCGGGCGGTGCCGCGGGGAACGGAACCGGTTCGGCAAAACAGCATTTTACCTGAGCCGAGAGAAAAAAACCATATCCACAACTGAGGAGGTCATCTGCAATGGATATTCTTGCATTGAACTGCGGCAGTTCGTCCGTCAAGTATCAACTCTACGACTGGAAGCGAAAGGAAGTCGTCGCCAAGGGGATGGTGGAACGCGTCACCATCGGCGACTCTTTCATCATCCATGAAGTTCCCGGCCGGGAAACCTATCGGGAAGAGTATGAGTGCCCCGACCACCAGGTGGCCATTCACCTGATTATCAAAACCCTCAGCAGCAAGGCGCACGGCGTGGTCAGCGACATGGGCCAGATTTCGGCGGTCGGCCATCGAGTCGTGCATGGCGGTGAGAAGTTTACCTGTTCGGTGCTGATCGACGACGCCGTCCTTGATGCGATCAAGGAGGTTCAGCACCTCGCCCCACTGCACAACCCGCCGAACATTTCGGGAATCGAGGCGGCCAAGTCGGTCCTCCCCGACGTGCCACACATCGCCATCTTCGACACCGCCTTCCATCAGACCATGCCCAAACACGCCTACACCTACGCGGTGCCCCTTGAATGGTACGAGAAACACGGCGTGCGCCGCTACGGTTTCCACGGCACCAGCCACCTCTACGTTTCCAAGCGGGCGGCGGTTCTGCTCGACAAGGACCCCAAAGACTGCAACATCATCACCATGCACATCGGCAACGGCGTCTCTCACACGGCCATCAGGGGGGGCATCTCCGTCGACACCTCGATGGGACTTACCCCCCTCGAAGGGGCGGTCATGGGAACCCGTTGCGGCGATATCGATCCGGCCATTCCGATGTTCATTCAGCAGAAGGAAGGGCTCTCGGCCAAGGAAATCGACTCGATTCTCAACAAGAAGTCGGGTGTTCTGGGCATCACCGGCCAGTTCACCGACCGTCGCGACGTCATCGAGGGGGCGGAGAACGGCTGCGAAAAATGCGCCTTGGCCTTGGACATCGAGGCCTATCGCCTCAAAAAATACATCGGTTCCTACTGCGCCGCGATCGGCAGACTCGATGCGGTAGTCTTCACTGCCGGCGTCGGCGAGATGGGCTGGCAGATCCGCGAGCGGGCCCTCGACGGCCTAGAGCACATGGGCATCAAACTCGACAGGGAGAAGAACCGCAATACCATGACTCGCAAGCGCGAGAGCGTCATCACCACCCCCGATTCGCCGGTCAAGGTCTTCGTCATCCCCACCGACGAGGAACTGGTCTTCACCGAAGATGTCGCCGCCATCCTCGAAGGGACCTACACCGACCACATGAATTTCAGGTATTCCTTTTCAGGCAAGGATTTCCAGCGGAAGTAACCTGTAGGGGCGAGGCATGCCTCGCCCTGCTCAAAAAAGACGAGGCCGGCGAAACATTTCGCCGGCCTCTCGCTTTTTCGCCTGGGGAAAGGGCGGGTCTGAGACCCGCCCCTACACAAGATCACCCCTGTGCCTGCACCGCGGTAATGGCGGCGACGGAAATGATGTCCTCCACCGAACAGCCACGGGAGAGGTCGTTGACCGGCTTGGCCAGGCCCTGGATGATGGGGCCAACGGCTTCGGCGCCGGCCAGGCGTTCGACCAGCTTGTAACCGATGTTGCCGGCATCCAGATCAGGGAAAATCAAGGTGTTGGCCTTGCCGGCGACGGTTGAGCCGGGGGCCTTCTTGGCACCGACCTTGGGGAGCAGGGCTGCATCGGCCTGCAGTTCGCCGTCGATCTGCAAATTGGGGTCAAGCCCCCTGGCGATTTCCAGCGCCTTGAGCACCTTGTCGACGTCCTCGTGGCTGGCGCTCCCTTTGGTGGAGAAGGAGAGCATCGCCACCCGCGCTTCGACGCCGAGGAAACTCTTGCAGCTCCGGGCGGTACTGACGGCGATTTCGGCCAGCGCCTGGGCGTCGGGGTTGGGGTTGACGGCGCAGTCGGCGAAGAGAATGGTGCCGTTTTCGCCGAACTCGGGAGTCTTGGTCACCATCAGGAAGACCGAGGAAACGGTCTTCATGCCGGGAGCGGTGCCGACCACCTGGAAGGCGGCGCGCAGAACATCGCCGGTGGTATTGAAGGCCCCGGCCACGGCGCCGCCGGCATCCCCCAGCCGCACCATCATCGATCCATAGTAAAGATTGTCCTCACCGGTCAGCAGCTTCTTCGCTTCTTCCCGGGAAAGCCCCTTCTTCTTGCGCAGTTCGACCAGTTCGTCGACATAGGTTTCGAGCTTCGGCGAGGTTTTGGGGTCGAGCAGGGTCACCCCGTCGAGAGAGGCGTCCAGTTCCTTTGCTTTGGCCTGCAGGGTTTCGGGATTCCCCAGCAGCACCACCTTCGCCAGTCCGTCCTTGACTATCTGCCCGGCGGCCTGGACCATCCGTTCGTCGTACCCCTCGGGCAGGACGACGGTCTGCAGGTTATTGCGGGCCTTTGCCTTGATCTGATCAACCAAATGCATGTCAGTGTGCCTCCTCCAAACAGAGTTTGAATACGGTTTTCCTTTATACCCGACCTCCCTTGAACGGTCAACTTCTTTTGCCTCTCACCGCCGGCCAGGCCGCCTCCGGGAAATCAGTTCTGGCCCCGCGCCGCCGCCATCATGTATAATGACAGCGGTTCAAACCGCTGCAACCCTCACACAACGGATTCATGCAACTCGACCGCCATCAAAACGCCCTGCTGCTGGGGTTTATCACCGCTTCTCTGCTGCTGCACCTGCTGCTGATCTATCTGCTGCCGGAGCTGAGCCTCTTTCCGCCCCCCCCGGCCAAGGAGCCGGTGGTGGTCGAGCTCCGTCCGAGCGAACCGCCCAAAGTTCGCGAGAGGGAACTCGACCTGCCACCCGACACCCCGGAGACGCCCCGCAACAGGCCAGCCAAACGCCTGGGGTCTATGGATCGTCAGGTGGAACGGGAAACCGCGCCGAAGGGCGATTCCCCGGAAGACAGCACGCCGCGCACAGCCCGCCCGGCAACCAGGCCCGCGCCACCAGCGGCCCGGACCGAGCAGTTACTCCAGACGCCGGAGGCTGCTGAAAAACGACCTGCGGGTGAGGGCCTGGCTGCAACGGAAGCCCCCCCCTCGCCGGAGCAGCGCCCCGACGTCAGCATGAAGGCTCTGATGGCCTCGGCCACTCAGGCCGCACAAGCTGTCGCCGAAAAGCAGATTGCCGAGTGGCGGCAGAAATACCGCGAAGAGGTGGAACAGGGGGACGCCGTCTGGCTCGATATGGAGAAGGACCTGCTCCACTCCTTCTTTCAGCGCTTCCGGGACAACATCTACGGCGTCTGGAACTACCCGCGCCGGTCGGCGGAGCGGGGCGAAGAAGGAACCTGCCTGCTGAAGATCACCATTAACCACGACGGTACGGTGAAGGAAGTACAACTGAGAGAAACCTCCGGTCACCGCGATCTTGACGAGGAAGCGCTGGCGGCGGTCCGCAAGGGGGCGCCCTACGGCAAACTCCCTCCTTCCTACAAGGAGGAGGTCCTCACTATCTTCGCCTTCTTCCAGTACAACCTCACGCGCCGGATGATCTATTGACCAAAAACGAAGGGCCCCGATCGGGGCCCTTCGTTTTTCATCCTTCCCATTTCAGCCGCGGATTGCGCGCCGCCGCCGTCTCGTCGAACCGGCGGGTGCGGGTCTTGAGCGGCGCCTGGTGCAGCAGGTCCGGATTCTCCTGCGCCTCGCGGGCGATCGCCAGCATGGCGTCGCAGAACTCATCGAGCACCTCCACGCACTCGGTCTCGGTCGGCTCGATCATGATCGCCCCCTTGACCACCAGCGGGAAGTAGATGGTCGGCGGGTGATAACCATAGTCGATGAGGCGCTTGGCGACATCAAGGGTGTGGCAGTCGCCGCCGAGGTCGCGGTCCGAGAAGACGACCTCGTGCATCGAGCGGCGCCGGTGCGGCAGGTGCCAGGTTCCTTCCAGACGGGCTCGGATGTAGTTGGCATTGAGCACCGCCATCGCGGTGGCATGGCGCAATCCCTGCGGTCCCATCGAGCGGATATAGGCCCAGGCGCGCACCAGGATGCCGAAGTTGCCGTAAAAGGCCTTGACCCGGCCGACGGAGTGCGGTCGGTCATAGTCGAGGCGGAAGGCATCGACCTCCTTGACCACCAGCGGCACCGGCAGGAAGGGGGCCAACTCATCGGTTACGCCGACCGGACCTGCGCCGGGGCCTCCACCTCCATGCGGGGTGGCGAAGGTCTTGTGCAGGTTGAAGTGCATGACGTCGATCCCCATGTCGCCGGGACGGGCGATGCCGAGCAGGGCGTTGAGGTTGGCGCCGTCGCAGTAGACCAGCCCCCCTTTGGCGTGGACGACGTCGCAGATCTCCGTGATCTCCGACTCGAAGAGCCCCAGGGTATTCGGGTTGGTGATCATCAGCGCCGCCACCTCCTCGTCCATCACCGCCGCGACGGCTGCCGCCGAGAGGATACCGTCGGAAGCGACCGGCACCACCTCGTAGCCGCAGAGGACGGCGGAGGCCGGGTTGGTGCCGTGGGCGGTATCGGGGATGATGACCTTCCTGCGGGAATCGCCGCGTGCCTCGAGACAGGCGCGGATGACCAGCATCCCGGTCAGTTCGCCATGGGCGCCGGCAGCCGGCTGCAGTGTGACGCAGGCGAAGCCGGAGATTTCCGCCAGGGCCTCCTGCAGGTGGTACATGAGAGAGAGCGCCCCCTGCGCCAGGTGCTCGGGCGCGTAAGGATGGACGCCGGCCAGACCCGGCAGGCGCGCTGCTACCTCGTTGACCTTGGGGTTGTACTTCATGGTACAGCTTCCCAGAGGATAGAGTCCCGAATCGACTCCGTAATTCCAGGTGGAGAGGCGGGTGAAGTGGCGCACCACGTCGACCTCGGAGAGTTCCGGGAAGCCCGAGACCTCCTCGCGGGCCAACTCCGCTGGCAGTGCGGCTTCGGGGACGTCGAGCGCCGGCAGGCTGTACCCCTTGCGACCGGGATCGGAGTGCTCGAAGATCAGCTTCTCATTGAGGATCAGTCCGGTCGTGCCCAGACTCTTCATTGCGCACCTCCCGCCAGCGCCGCGACCAGGCCATCGATCTCCTCCCGGCTATTCTGCTCGGTGACGCAGACCAGGAAGCGCCCCGGCATCCCGCCGTACCAGCGATCCAGGGCAATACCACCGAGGATGCCTCTGGCTTCCAGGCGGCCCAGAACGGGGTCGGCCCCTTCCTGCGCCTCGACTACGAATTCGTTGAAAGTGGGGCCGGCAAAGGGGAGGGAAAAACCCGGCAGCGCGGCGATCTTCTCCTTGGCGTACTCAGCCTTGGCCAGGTTCTGCTGCGCTACTTCACGGAGCCCCTGCTTGCCAAGGAGCGACAGGTAGATGGTGGCCATCAGCGCGCAGAGCCCCTCGTTGGAACAAATATTGGAGGTCGCCTTCTCCCGGCGGATGTGCTGCTCGCGGGTGGCCAGGGTCAACACGAAGCCGCGCCGCCCCTCGCTGTCGACAGTTTCGCCGACCAGCCGGCCGGGCATGGAGCGCAGGTCCTTTTTGCGCGCGGCGAAGAACCCCAGATAAGGCCCGCCGTAGGAGAGCGGAATGCCGAAGCTCTGCCCTTCCCCGGCGACGATGTCGGCACCCAGCTCACCGGGGGACTTGAGCAGCCCCAGAGCGATCGGCTCCTGCACCGCCGCCACCAGGTAAGCGCCGCAATCGTGGGCGGCCGCAGAAATGGCCGCCAAATCCTCGATGACGCCGAAGAAGTTGGGGTAACCGGTCACCACAGCCGCCGTATTTTTGTCGAGCAGCCGCTCTAGCTCACCCGGTTCGGTGCGACCTGCAGCATCGAAGGAAACCTCGATCAGTTCCAGCTCCAGGTAGCGGCAATAGGTGGCCACCGTCGCCCGATACTCGGGATGCAGGGCGCGCGAAAGCAGGACCTTGCGCCGGCGCGTGGCCCGGACCGCCATCAGCACACCTTCGGCGCAGCTTGAGGCGCCGTCGTACATCGAGGCGTTGGCGGCGTCCATCCCGGTCAGCTGGCAGATCAGCGTCTGGTACTCGAAGATCGCCTGCAGCGTCCCCTGGCTGATTTCCGGCTGATAGGGGGTATAAGCAGTATAGAACTCGCTACGGGAGATGAGCTGGTCGACCACCGCCGGGATGAAGTGGTTGTAGGCACCTCCGCCCAGAAACGAGAGGTGGCTGGCGGCAGTGGCATTGCGGGCGGCCAAGCGACCGAATTCTCGCAGCAACTCACTTTCGGCGGCAGGCGCCGACAGCTCAAGAAGGCGGTTCAACCGGACGGCAGCGGGCACCCCTTCAAACAGGGCCTCGACGCTGTCGACACCGACGGTCTCAAGCATCTGCCGGATATCCTCTTCGGTATGGGGTATGTAGCGCATAAAATCAACTCCTGGAAAACCAGGTTAAATGTAAAAGGGGGAAGGTTTAAGACCTTGGACCAGGGACTTTGGACCTTGGACCAGGGACTTTGGACCTTGGACCTCTAGACTTCTTCCTCGGTGAACTCCTGGTAGGCATCGGCATCCATCAGCCCTTCCAGTTCCGCCGGGTCGGACAGCTTGATCTTGATCATCCAGCCGTCGTCGTAGGGGGAGGTGTTGATGGTCTCGGGCGAGTCGGGGAGTTCTTCGTTGATCTCGACCACTTCGCCGGAGACCGGCGCATAGACGTCGGAGACGGCCTTGACAGACTCCACGACGCCGAAGGGCTTGCCCGCCTCGACGATTGTTCCCACCGCGGGTAGTTCGACGAAGACCACATCGCCGAGTTGGTCCTGGGCAAAATCGGTGATGCCGACGGTCACCACCTCGTCCTCCACCATGACCCACTCATGCTCTTCGGTGTACTTCAATTCCTCTGGAAATTCCATGGTTGCCTCCTGTATGGGATGTAGGGGCGCAATTTATTGCACCCAGGGCGCGATGAATCGCGCCCCTACAACAAACATATAAAATCATTTCTTCACAAACGGCGTCTTGACCACCTCGGCCCCGACCCGGCGGCTGCGGATTCCGATCTGCAGCGGCGTAGCGATCGCAGCATACTCCGACTCGATCAGCGCCAGGCCGATGCCGACGCGCAGGCTCGGAGACATGGTGCCGCTGGTCACGCAGCCGACCTCCCTCTCCCCGGCGAAAACGGGATACTCGGCCCGCGGCACCCCAGCCTCGGTCATGCGGAAACCGACCAGCCACCGGGGAACACCCGCCTGCTTCTGGCGCAGCAGGGCGTCGCGGCCGATGAAACTCGGCTTGTCAAGTTTGGTGATCCAGCCCAACCCTGCTTCCAGGGGAGTGATTTCGGGGGAGAGTTCATGACCGTAAAGGGCGTACTTCATCTCCAGGCGCAGGGTGTCACGCGCTCCCAGCCCAATCGGCGCCAGGCCATCCGGCGCCCCGGCTTCCAGCAGAGCGTTCCAGACCTGTTCCGCCGCCTGGGGGGTGAAGTAGAGTTCAAATCCATCCTCACCGGTGTAGCCGGTGCGGGAGATGATGGTCGGCACTTCCGCCACCAGCCCCTCGTAGAAATGATAATAAGCTATTTTCGTCAGATCAGTTTCGGTCAAGCGAGCGAGGATCGTGGTCGCCGCCGGCCCCTGCAGGGCGAGTTGGGCAAAGTCGTTGCTGCGGTTGCGCAGCGTCACACCGGGGAAGTTTTCCTCTTCCAGAACCTCCTCCATCCAGGCGAAATCCTTGTCGGTATTGGAGGCGTTGACGCAGAAGAGGTAATGGTCGTGGTCGAAACGGTAGAGGGTCACGTCATCCACTACCCCACCATGCGGGTAGCAGAGGGCGCTGTACTGGATCTGGCCGTTGACCAGCTTTGAAGCGTCGTTGATGGTCAGTTCCTGGATATAGGCGAGCGCTCCGGGACCCTTGACCTCAATCTCCCCCATGTGGGAGACGTCGAAAAGCCCGGCGG
>Ga0256865_1000153_pt1 | contig 24015 bp, 21 predicted proteins | sample RVTome_14_FD_187337 | JGI IMG/M metagenome (GOLD analysis project Ga0256865, IMG submission 187337) | Soil microbial communities from uranium-contaminated site in the Upper Colorado River Basin, Wyoming, United States - RVT145D125 HiSeq ... | reverse complement strand
CCCATAACAGCCCTCCATCGGTTGATTATGAAGCTCTATTTTACAGAAAAGCAGCATGACCGCAAAGTGAAAAATAGGGGTTTGTCGGACAGGCTCTTAAACCCTATGTTTGGGGGGTTATTCGGGGAAGAGCTTTTCCAACTCTTCAAATTGAAGATTTTCAAGGGTGGAAACGATTTTTTCCGCTTTGTTTAATTTTTCTTTCGGATAACTGTTGGTGACGGCCAAACATTTCATTCCCGCTCCGTGAGCCGCATCCACTCCGGCCCATGAGTCTTCAATTACCAAGCATTCTTTAGCGCGAATTCCAGGGGCAAATCGTGGAACCTTTAGGTTGAGAGCGTAAAGCGCTTTTTGAAACCCTTCCGGATCGGGTTTTCCCTCCAGAACATCATCTGCACTGATAATGACCGGAAAAAGAGAAAGAAGATCTGCTTTTTTTAATATCAAATTTATTTCAGAGCGTAAAGCCCCTGATGTCATTGCTAATTTATAACGCAAGTCCGACTGTTTAATGAAATCCACGACCCCGGGAAAATAGGTGAGATTTTCCTGTATGGCCTGTTCATAATATTTTGCTTTTCGTCGAATTAAATCGTGAATTTTTTCCTCTGTGAGATCTTTTTGATTTGCTTTGTACACCTCTTCAAAGCACCCCCGGTCATCCAGCCCTAGATAAATGTCATAGTAATCCTTTTTGGTCAGTGTAATGGTTTCTTCCTTTAAAACCTTTTGAAACATCTGAAGGTGAATCGGTTCATCATCAGCGATAATGCCATTGAAATCGAAAATGAGGGCTTTGAGCATAGTTCTCTTTTCTTTTAACCTTTCGCGTGAAGTTTTAAAATTTCTTCCACAATCGAAGCTGTTCTGCACATTTCTGGAATATCCAGCCATTCGTTAACCGTATGAATATCATGCATTCCGGTACCCAGGTTTGCGACTTGAAAACCCCTTTGGTTAAGTGCACTGGCATCACATCCGCCCCCCATCTTCCGTGTTTCAATATTTTGTCCTAAATTGTGCGCGGCATTCAAGACCAATTGAACGATGGGGGAGTCGTCTTGGATATCGATCCGTTCGTAATCACGCCATACTTTTTCTTCTAAACGAGAAATATGAGTAATGCCGTCGACAACAACGGAATGTCGGCCAACCGCGTCCTGCAAGCATTTCCGCATATGCTTGGTTTGGGCAGAAAGCTTTTCATTGCTGTGACTTCTCGCCTCGGCCTTAATAAAAACCTGTTTGGCAACGATGTTGGGGGCTAACCCCCCTTGAATAACCCCGATATTGGCTGTGGTGTCCTCATCTAATCTACCCAGGCGCATGTTGGCTATGGCCTCACTGGCAATTTGAATGGCGTTCAGCCCTCTTTCAGGGCACATTCCGGCATGAGCCTCCAAGCCATGAACCGTAAACTCCATCCTGTCGGAGGCAGGTGCTTTTGTAAAAAGTATTCCCGCGGCATCACTGTCAAATACTAAACCGAAACGGGATTTAAGAAGGGAGATATCGAGATTTTTGGCCCCCTGGAGGCCATCTTCCTCACAAATGGTGAAGACCAATTCTAAATCCCCATGGGGAATATTTTCCTCCTGAAGGGAGCGGATAGCCTCACAGACAATTGCAATCCCTGATTTGTCGTCACCGCCTAAAACGGTGGTTCCATCCGTTCGGATGGTATCTTCATCGATTCTGGGTTTAATTCCTTCTCCGGGTTGAACCGTATCCATATGGGCAGATAAAAGAAATGGGGAAGCCTTTTGACCCGATCCTTTAAAATGGGCAACAAGATTTCCGATACTCCCGTTTATTTTCTCTCCTGCTTTATCAAAAACAACGTTTGCCCCCATTGTTTCCAGGTCATTTTTTAAGCGCAAGGCCACCTTCCGTTCTTTTCGGGAAGGGCTGTCAATTCGGATGAGGTCTAAAAGATGTTGTACCAAGCGGTCCCGTTGAATCATGAAAGGCTCCAAAAAATGGATATGTTACACCAAAACGTTATTAAATATAACAAAAAATCTATTTGTTTACAAAAGGGTTTGCAGAGAAATGGCCTTATAATGTAAAGTATCCCCAAATTGGGGAGGAACATATGATTCGGCCTTTTAAGGGGATTATCCCAAAAATCCATCCCTCTGTTTTTGTAGAGGAGAGCGCCATTGTCATTGGAGATGTGGAAATTGGGGAATCGTCCAGTGTTTGGTTTAACAGCGTTATTCGGGGAGATGTGAACTACATTCGAATCGGCCATTGGACCAATATTCAAGATCTGTCTATGCTTCATGTCACCAAGGACATTTACCCGTTGTTTGTGGGAAATGAAGTGACGGTTGGACATAGTGTGACCTTGCATGGTTGTACGATCAAAGACCGGTGTTTAATTGGGATGGGGGCGTCGGTTTTAGATGGTGCCATTGTGGGAGAGGAGAGTATGATCGGAGCCGGGGCGTTAGTGGGAGAAAAAGCGGTGATTCCCCCAAGGATTTTAGCCGTTGGCGTTCCCGCCAAACCTAAGCGTGATTTGACGGAGAAGGAACTTGCTTTCTTAAAAACCTCCGCACAGAATTATGCTCAATATGCGCAGCTTTATATGAATGACCAACCCTAAAAAGACAATGACCAGTCCCATTAAAATTCGAGGCCATACACTTTTATGCTTTCAAGGATTTCGGGGAGAGGGGTATTCTCGTGAATTTGTCGACAACATGGCCACTATTCACACTCAACTGAACAAAGACCCCACCTTAAAAGTTCTCGTCATCGATTCCCCGGATGTGGTTTGTTCATCCTGTCCAAACTTAAAAAACCATGAATGCCACCTTCATGGGAAAGGTTCCGAAGAAGGAATGGTTGTTCAGGATAGGGATGTCATGAATCGATTGGGAATCAAGAAGGGTGAAACCCTTTCGTGGGGTGAAATCTTAACCCGGATTAACCAAAAAATACGGGGAGAAATGCTCTCTAAGATTTGTGGAAAATGCCCGTGGTTGCCGTTGGGGTATTGTAAAGAGGGGATCCATCATTTGGGAGAATTATCCAATTAAAAAATTCCCTAAAGCCTCACCCCTTAAAATTTAAAATTAAGGTTCATGGCGGGAAAAAGATTTTCTTTTCAAGAGAACTCTTTTCCTCAATAAAAAGTTTCAGGCATTTAAAATTTTTTTTCTTCGGGGAAGGAAAAAAACCAGATATTCCTTAGGAATCAACATTGCAATGATTTATTTTTTGTTTTATTATATTCGTAATATTAGGGTGGAAATACTTTTTTTTGAGAGCCCGCGGGGAAAAGAATGAGTAGCTATTATTTTTTGAAGTAGAAAAAAATGAGGAAAAATTCAAGCGATTTTCTTTTCAATAAACTAATTTCAAGTTCAGGAGTCTGATTGTGAGTGAGAGTTCTAAAAGAACAAAAGGAAAAATTGAGGGGATCGTAAAAGAAAAATTTTTCCCCAAGCATCTGGAAATTGAGGATGAAACCTGGCGGCATGCGGGGCATGCGGGGGCGGTTTCCGGAAAAGGGCATTTTAATATGATCGTGGTTTCGGAACAGTTTGAGGGGGTGAACCTTTTAGATCGTAACCGCATGGTTTTTTGTGCCCTTGAAAAAGAAATGGAAGAGGAGATTCACGCCCTGTCTTTAAAGGCTTTTTCGCCATCGGAGTGGAAAAAAGAGTAAGCTTTACTTCTATCTAATTTTTTTCTTTTTAATCCCGAATAGGAGCTTGAAAGGTGCAAAAAATAAGTTTTGACCTTGCATTGGGTGTAAAAAAGGGGCATAATGTTGATTGAAATCAAGTTTTAATGTATCCTTTTCCTTTTTCCATACCAAGATTCTAGGAGGTTAAGATGATCAAAATAACTGAAATCGCTAGGGAAAAAGTCCTTGCGGCCATGGAAGCCGAAAAGCGTGAGAGGCAGGCCCTTCGGGTGACCGTAAAGAACGGGGGAACGGTTAACGTTCAGTATGGCCTGATGTTTGATGAAGAAGCAAAGAAAGAGCCAAACGATGCAGTTGTAGATGGCGGGGGTTTTAATCTTTTAATTGACGCGAAAAGTGTGCCTTTTCTGGAAGAGGCAACCGTTGATTATGTCAGTAATTTGAATGGAAGCGGGTTTAAAATTACCACCCCGGCAGCACCCGAACTTCCAACACCTGACCTTTCCACCCCAGAGGCCCAAGCGGTTCAAAAGGTTATTATTGAAAAAATCAACCCGGGTGTGGCTTCCCATGGAGGAAATGTAACACTGGTTGATGTGAAAGACGGAATGGCTTATCTTCGCCTGGGGGGTGGTTGCCAGGGTTGCGGGATGGTGGATGTGACCTTGAAACAGGGAATTGAGGTTATGATTAAAGAAAGCGTTCCTGCCATCAAAGGCGTCTTAGATATCACCGATCATGCGGGTGGTAGCAATCCTTACTACCAGCCCAGCAAATAAACCAAACTTTTCTTTTCCCTCCCTTCAGTGATGCGGAGGCTTTTACTCCTCATACCAAGCACATCCTATAAGACCCACCCTTTCCTTATGGCCGCGCGGCGGATTGGGGTTGAAGTCGTGGTGGGCTCCAATCGACGCCAGGTTTTGGAGGATTACTCCCACGGGGGAACCCTCACCCTTAATTTTCGAGACACTGAAATAGGAACACAGCAAATTGTTGACTATGCGAAGGAACATGCTTTAGAAGCGATTGTCTCGGTTGACGATGAGGCCTTGGTCTTAGCCGCTAAGGCATCTTCTGTCCTTGGTCTTCCTCATAATTCTCTTGAATCCATTTTTTCCATTCGAAATAAATTCCGAATGAGGGAAAAAATTTTCAAAGCGGGATTGCCCTCCCCCGAATTTCACCTTTTTTCTATCCATAAAAATCCTGAACAATTGAGTTCACAGGTTAATTTTCCCTGTGTTCTGAAACCGACCTTTTTAGCAGCCAGCCGTGGGGTAATCCGAGCCAACCATCCGAAGGAATTTAAACAGGCTTTTCACAGAATTAAAAGCATCCTGAAGGACCCTGAGGTGAAGTCCTTGGGTGGCGAATCAGCGGATGAAATCCTCGTTGAGGATTATATCCCCGGGCAAGAAGTAGCTTTGGAGGGGTTAATGATGAAGGGGGAACTTCAGGTATTGGCACTGTTTGATAAACCGGATCCACTGGAGGGACCTTTTTTTGAGGAGACCATTTATGTAACGCCTTCCCGATTACCCCCATTTGTGCAGGAACAGGTTGTTCAAAATATCTTTCGTTCCGCTCAAGCCCTTGGCCTAATGGAAGGGCCTATTCATGCCGAGTTGAGATTCAATGAAAATGGGTCCTGGTTGGTAGAACTTTCCCCAAGAACCATTGGGGGCCTTTGTTCCCGAACATTGCGTTTTGGTACGGGGTTGACCCTCGAGGAAATAGTTTTAAGACACGCCCTTCGTTTGCCAATTAACTCCATGGAGAGGGAAAAAAAGGCTTCTGGTGTGATGATGATTCCCATTCCCAAGTCGGGTATTTTAAAAAAAATTACAGGAAAAGAGAAAGCCAAAAAAGTCCTAGGGGTAGAAGAGGTGAGTTTTCTGATCCCAACGGGTCAGCAAGTCATCTCCCTTCCTGAGGGTCACCGGTATCTTGGATTTATTTTCGCCCGGGGGGAAACCCCCGCTCAGGTGGAGTCCTCACTTCGAGAAGCCCACCGAAACCTTGAAATTTTAATTGACCCCGCCTAATAACCTCCTTAACCTTTCTTTTTTCAAAAGTTATAAAAAAACAGGGGAGAAAAAAGGGAATCAAATTTTCAGTTCTTCGATGGAACGAAGTTGGTTTTCCATGGGTTCTGCACAACAGAACCAAGATTCGGTCAAACGGGGAGGGCGTTTACGCGGGGCGGGGGTGGATAGTTGAAATTCCCTGGGAGATCGATGCTCCTTAAATGAAATGGCCAGTTCCCGTATCCGGTGGAACGTTATTAGGGGGTCTTCTTCAGTTTGGGTGGCGGCTTCCACCACATGGGCTGCTTTTTTCTGGAGGGTTTCCATTCTGGGATCTGGGTGGTTCCATTGATAACTGAAATTTTCCTGAATTAAAGGGCCCAAAAATGGTTTTAAAGAGGGATTTGAAAGAAGAGATGAACCCGGAGGAATCAGCAATCGAATAGTATATTGAACAGGGTCGATATTGTCGATGAGTTCTTGTTCTTCTACAAAATTCAGCATGAAAATGTAGTCATCTAGGGTTTCCCAAGGGGTGAAAGAGACCAGTGAGGGTCTCATGGGGATTTTTATCTTTCGGAGGATGGATAGGGCCTCGATAATATCCTTCCGGGTGTGGTTTTTCTTTAATTGATTGAGAACCGTATCACTGAGGGATTCAACCGCGGAAATCATAAAAATGCAGCCCTTTTCAGAAAATTCTGGAAATATTTCTTTGTTCTTAATGATATGTTCAACTTTTGCTGTAAAATCGAAAGTAAGATGGGGAAATTCCTGATGTAAGGCCCTAACTATTTTTAAGGAATGACGGGGGCCATTTAAAAAGTCTGGGTCACCGAAGGTAATGTGTGTTGCTCCCGCCTTAACCTGCTGACGGATATCCTCCAATACGACCTCCTGTGGAATTAAAAAGAACCGACCATTATAAACAGGAGGAATGGGGCAGTGCAGACAAAGATGTTTGCACCCTCGGCTGGTTTCTACATATCCCACCAAACGGTGAGAACCGTTTTCTTCCAAAGAGGCGTATTTCCCAAGTTCCGGAAGAAGCTCTCTTTTAGGTTGAGTAAATGAAAGGTGATCAAGAAAAGGAGACGAGAAAGATGTTTTATGGCTCACCCCTTTGATGGGGGTAGTGGTCCCTTTCTCCAAGGTTTTTATCAAATGGACCAAGGGAATTTCAAATTCCCCCCCAATTACAAAATCCGCCACATGTTTTAAAAGATATTCTGAATTTAGGGAAGCATACAGCCCATAAAAACAAATATAACAGTGGGGATTGATTTCACGAATCCGCTTGGCGACTTGAACACCTAACCGAAGGGCGGTATGCATGGGAACCGATATTCCAACAAAATGAGCCTTCCCCACTCGTTCAGGATCCAGAGGATCAACCGATGTGTCAATGGCATCAGGTTGGTACTCTGCTTTTTCCAAAAAACCTATGGGGAGAGCCAGCGCAAAGGGTTGATGGCCCAGCTCATAGCAGGAAATGAGTAAGATTTCTCCAAAAGCTTTCATGGTTTAGAGTACCCCCGGAAAGGAATCATGTTTCAACTGATCGTTACCCAGTAAGTCAGGCTTGGCCAAAGGTTCTCCTTTTTCTATGGGGGGACTTAACCCCACCTGGTCAAGGTCACACCAGCTTTTCCCTGTTTGCAAAAGTATGGGCGTTTCAAGGTTAAGGAAAAAATCGGATGGGATTGTTTTCGGTAATATACCATCGGTAACAAATTTGGCCCTCTTGGTTACCTGGGGTTCCCCTATACGCTTTCGGGTTCCCCAAGCCACAAGGGCGGTTTCACAGGTTGGGTCTTGGTTGTGGTTTTTTCCTGCAAAAGCTACATCTCTTTCGATATTAAAATGGTATTTCATCATGACTTCCTCAAAAAGCATAGCCACATCTTCAAATTCGTTGGAGTAGTTATAATTATCATTGGCAGCATCGGGTTCGAAAAAAGAGCCTACCAAGACGGGTGTATAGTTTTTCTGTGTTGGGGAGGCGGTTGCCCCATGGTATAAAACACGGGCCAAATCCTTCAATTCCTTGGAGGTCAGCTGAAAATTTTTATCCAGGTGCGACGAAATCCGTTTTTCCTGGAGGTTATCCATGGCATTTTTAATTAGAAAACTCGAATCTAATTGGCTGATTTGTCCTGGCGGAAAAAAATCGTTTGCGTGAGCAAGCTCATGATAAAGAATATGGGCTATCAGATAAAAAATATCGTGAAGGTTTCTTTCCAAAGAACTGTCTAGGGAAATTATTTCATAGGCTTTTTCATATTGGGTTCCCCCGGCATTCTTTTTTACATAACGGGCCAAGGGGACCAATGGGAGTTCCAACCCGAAACCGATTCGAAAATCCTCTTTTTTATTGATGGTTGCCTTTTCTTCGTTGGTGAGCCAGAGATGACCAGGATCAAGATAAATTGCTCCGGTGATCCAATAGTATGAAGGTCTCACATCATTATCGATGACCACCGCGGTGACTGCTTTCAACAGAGTAAGAATATCGGGAGGAAGTTTTTCAAGAATTTCCCTAAACCGTTGGCCCATCCAATCATGGGATACCACCACCCTATCCATGATATCGTCAACGGTGGGTTGTTCCTTTTCCTGTCCAATTAAGGGTAATTTAGATAGTGTGCAGGTTTCTTGATCGGTTGTGGCAGCGATGCAGGGGATAATTACCCCACTATAGGGTCCGGCAGAATTTACCGCTTTAAGGTCCGAGAAAGGTCCTTTGGTTATCCCGGATGGAATCTCCATAAATGATTGGTCATTACTAGAACCACACCCAGCCATTAGAAAAGAGAACAGAAGAAAACCTATATAATTGAATTTTTTAATTAAATCCCTTTTATAGGGTGCAAAATTTTTCAATGGGAGAACCTTTTTTAAAGAAATATACATACAGATTAGCTTTTTTGAATTCTGTGTGTCAACGGATTTAAAATCTTTGTTTTTTCAGTAATTTATATCCATTTGGAGAAGGTGTGTTTTAATAAAAAATGATCAATTTTTTTTCGGGACCTCTTTTTGTCTAATGAATATTGAATAAAGAAAATTTCTTGACAAAGGTTTTCTTTTTATGATAAATGTTCCATGTTCAATACAAAGCAGTGTTGATTTAGACAGTGGCGTCTTTTGGGTCAGCAAGGTCCAGGAGGCGTTTTTTTTTGTGATTTTAGGGGTTTCTGAGGAATGGCGCGGTTGTTTTCTGCGAGGAACCGACATTTGTGTGGGACCCTGTGAATCGTTTTGGGGTGTTGATCTTTAATTGAGGTATATGCTATGAATATGGCCATTATTTTTAAGGTTTTGTGAGATCTGGATGGTCTTACATTTATAAAGGATAAAAAAGAGAGGAGGAAGCAATGACGCCCAAGGAAGTTTTAGAATTTGCAAAAAAACAAAAAGCCGTGATGGCGGATTTAAAGTTCGTTGATCTGTTGGGAACATGGCAGCATTTTTCTGTGCCCATCCATGAAATTGAAGAGGCCATATTTAAAGAAGGGTCAGGTTTTGACGGTTCCAGTATTCGCGGTTGGAAAGCCATCGATTCAAGCGATATGTTGGTGATTCCTGATCCCAACACGGCGGTGATGGATCCCTTTACGGAAATTCCCACACTTTCCCTAGTTTGTAACATTAAAGATCCGATTACGAAAGAATGGTATTCAAGGGATCCCCGATATATTGCCCAAAAAGCCGAGGCCTATCTGAAGGCGAGCAAGATTGGGGATGTGGCTTATTTTGGTCCAGAGGCCGAATTTTTTATTTTTGATAACATCCGTTTTGACCAGACTGCAAATAGCGGGTATTACTTCGTGGATTCTAGTGAAGGGGTTTGGAATACGGGTCGAGAAGAGAATCCAAATTTGGGGTATAAACCCAGGCACAAAGAAGGGTATTTTCCTGTAGCCCCTACAGATTCCTTCCAGGATCTTCGGTCCGAAATGGTTATCGAAATGGAAAAATTTGGTTTGATTGTAGAGAAACAACACCATGAAGTGGCTACCGCTGGCCAGGCAGAAATTGATATGCGGTATGGGGCGTTGCTTCAAATGGCGGATATGCTAATGGCGTACAAGTATATCGTCAAAAATGTTGCTAGGCGCCATAATAAAACAGCCACGTTTATGCCAAAACCCATTTTTGCGGATAACGGTTCAGGAATGCATACCCATCAAAGCATTTGGAAAGGAGGAAAACCCCTCTTTGCCGGAAATGAATACGCGGGAATGAGCCAGCTTGGGCTGTATTATATTGGTGGAATCCTCAAACACGCTCCTGCCCTTGCAGCCCTTACGAACCCCACCACCAATTCCTATAAACGTTTAACCCCTGGGTTCGAAGCCCCCGTAAACCTGGTGTATTCAAACAGGAACAGGAGTGCAGGGATCCGGATTCCGATGTATTCGGATAGTCCCAAGGCAAAACGGATTGAGGTTCGATTCCCTGACGCAATGTGCAATCCCTATTTAGCATTTTCAGCCATGCTCATGGCGGGAATTGATGGGATTGAGAATAAAATTGATCCCGGGTTGCCCATGGAGAAAGACCTGTATTCAATGGCACCCGAGGAGTTAGCAGATGTCCCCAATATGCCGGGATCCCTTGACGAAGCCTTGAATGCCTTGGAGAGAGATCATGCTTTTCTAACCAAGGGAGATGTTTTTACACCAGAGATGATTGAAACCTGGTTGGATTATAAAAGAACCAAGGAAGTGGATCAATTGAGGTTAAGGCCTCATCCTTTTGAGTTTTTCCTCTATTATGACGGTTAAAAATAGCCGCGTTTCCCGATGGGGAAGTGGAGGAAAACCAGGGAGGATAAAATAAGCAAAGGATACGCTGAAGTATCCCGGTTTTTTGGCGAAGGTGCCAGTTTAGGTTTTTAACTGGCACCTTTATTTTTTTATATTAACAGAATGGGTGAATTTTTTTAACCCCAATAAAAGGGATTTGAGATGATTCAAAAAGTTGAAATCAATGAAGACAAAATTTTAGAGCTTACCGCCCTTTATGAAATCAGTAAAACCATGTCTTATTCCTTAAACTTAGAGGGAACTTGCCGGAGAATCATGGAAATCTTGTCCACTATTTTAGGAATGAGGCGGGGAACCTTGACACTTTTAAACCCAACCACAAAGGAATTAAACATAGAGGTGGCATATGGGTTGACCAACGAAGAAAAGGCCCGGGGAAAATTCCGTATTGGGGAGGGAATTACGGGAAAGGTTTTTGAACAACAAGAACCGATGGTTATTCCCGATATCGGTAAAGAGCCCCTTTTTTTAAACCGCACCCGCTCACGGGGAGATATTGAAAAACAAAACATTGCATTTCTATGTGTTCCGGTTCGGGTCAAGGGAGAAACCATTGGGGTTCTCAGTGCGGACCGTTTGTTTGGGGAAAGAATCTCTTTGGAGGAAGATTTAAGGGTGTTAACCATTATCGCTTCTTTAATTGGCCAAACCGTAAAACTGAATCAAATCATTGATGATGAAAAGAAAGAGCTCATAGAGCAAAATCAAACCCTTCAAGAAGCCTTAAGGGCAAAATATCAATTTAAGAACCTTGTGGGGCAAAGCAAGCGGATGCAGGATGTATATGAGGCAATCCATCGGGTGAGTCAAAGCAAAGCCACCGTTTTATTAAGAGGCGAAAGCGGAACCGGGAAAGAACTCATTGCCCATGCGATTCATTATAACAGTCCCCGTAAAGATAACCCCTTTATTAAATTAAATTGCGCAGCTTTCCCTGAAACCCTACTTGAAAGCGAGCTCTTTGGCCATGAAAAAGGTTCCTTTACCGGTGCGATCGCGCGCCGAGAGGGGCGGTTTTTCTTAGCCCATGAAGGAACCCTGTTTTTAGATGAAATCAGTGAAATTCCCATGTCGATGCAGGTAAAACTCCTTCGAGTTTTACAAGAGAGAAAATTTGAGCGTGTTGGAGGGGCCGATACCCTGCACGTGGATATTCGATTGATTGCCGCGACCAACCGGGATTTGGAACGGGCGGTGAAAGAAGGAAATTTCCGGGAAGATCTCTATTTTCGCCTTAATGTGGTCCCTATTTTTATTCCCCCTCTTCGTGACAGGAGAGACGATATCTCTGTTTTAATCGAGCATTTTTTGAAACGGTTTAATTTAGAAAACCAAAAAGGCGTTCGGTTTTCTTCAAAGGCTTTAGACCTGTTTTTGGCCTACCCCTGGCCAGGAAATGTGCGGGAACTTGAAAATGCCATTGAACGTGTGGTGGTGATGAGCCAAAACAGGGTGGTCCAAGTCGAAGATGTTAAACCCATTCTTTCACTTTCCTTGGTTCAAACCGAAGGGCCACTAGTCCCGGAGAAACAAGAGATGTCCTCTTTGCCAGAAAAAGTTGTATCTATTGAACGTGCTCAGATTATACAGGCGTTAGAAAAATGCGGATGGGTTCAAACGAGGGCGGCGAAGCTATTAGGTTTAACCCCAAGACAAATGGGGTACCGAATTATTAAATATGGAATTCTCCCTAAAACACAAGGTCGGACACATATGTAATCTTTGCTACACAATTGTTGGTCGGTGGAAAGGGCTTCCGTGCGTTTTATTTATTATTAAAAACCTATTATAGTTTTTATCGACGAGCTTTCTTTTATTTTTTTAAAAAAAGTAATTTGGTATCCGTATTGCACTATTAATAATGCTAGGTGGTTTGGTTTGAAAGGCAATGGCGCCTCTTTTCAGAAGAGGCTCTTTTTTTTTCTATGCTCCCAGAAGATATTGAAACTTGTATAAACCATGAAATGGGACCGTGAAAAGGTTAATTGGATTCTTTGTTTATATATACAGGATGGATCCTATTCTAAGGTGGGAAAAAGATTGGGTTTAAGTCGTGAACGGGTTCGGCAAATTTTAAGATATGGGGAGAGAAAAGGGTGGGTTTGGGTTGGAACCCCACCAAGGGATTTTCGAATAAAAAGGCAAAGCCTACTAAATCAATTTTCAAACCAAAACGTAATCGAATCCATTTGTCAAAATGGAGGGAAGGGAAGAACAGCCCGTATTTTAGGAATCGGGGATAGGGATTTTAATTGGCTTTGTTCCTATTATGGAATCGAATGGCGAATTTACTATCAAGAATATCGTAAAAAAGAGATTTTAAAAAAATTCATGAAATTCCGGTTAAAGGAAGAATCCCTTCCCAGCTCCTATTACCTCCAACGGCAACGTGGAGGGAAAACCTTATATCACCAAATAATATCCTGCTTTAGAAGTTACAAGAATTTACTTGAATTTGTGTCTGTTGAACCTAAAAAAAGCCCGTATTTAATGGAATTTCTCAAAGAGCGGGTTGGGGGAGTTAAGTAGGAAATGCGTGAAGGAGTCATTTATCCAAAATTTGCTGAGAAATTTTTCCGGATCGATTTCGAGGCCAGTCCAATGCCTGTTTTGTCTTTATATCCCATTCCCAACCCAGTGGAATTGGAAAAATTGAAGGTGGAGCTATGTGGCCTTGAGGAACACCCAAAGGCAATACCTTGGGTTTTATTCAAAAATATTCCACGTGTAAAATTAAAGGTTCCTCTCATCTGCCAAATTTTTAATTGGTCAGAAATGGTGGAATGGGAGGGAGTGAGGTTAGTTGATGTTCTTGACTATTTTAGAATGGAAACCCATCCAGAGGGATTCTATGCCATTCATTCAAGAGATGGTGTTTATTTTGAAACCCTCTCTCGGGATGAGGCAAGGGATCCAAGAGTCTTGCTTGCCTATGGTCTGAATGGGTCGCCTCTTCCCGAGGCCCATGGGGGGCCTCTTCGTCTAGTGGTCCCATTTCTCCAGGGGTATAAAAGTGTGAAATGGGTGGGGGCCATTAGGGCTTATCGGAATGACCCTTATGGGATAAAACGGCTTTTGGGTCAAAGCCCCAGTGCCCAATTAAATGAAACCTGGAGAGAACGGTATGAGATAAAGGTCCCCAAAGGAAAGGCGGGTGATCCTCCTCTCCTGTCTCAAAAACCTCCCCCACCCGTTGAAATCCCACAACTGACCATTTCAAAGTTTGGAAAGGTTCAGGGGAAGATCATTTTACACGAAAAGGATAAAAAGGGGAAAGCCCTTCCCACAAAAAAAGCCACCTTGTGTGAGGTTTTGGCGGTTTTAAGGGTTGGAAAACGCGAAGCAACGCGAAAAGCCCTGGATCAGGTCGGAATTTCCGCTTACACGATTTATGAGGGGTTAGGGCGAAGCCGTCAGCGGGGGTTAAAATTTAAACCTCAAGGTGAGGGGGGCCAAAATGGAGAAGCGGTGATAACGTTTCTTCCCAAGGAAATTTTAACGGTTCTGGTGGAATCAACTAAAGTTCAAGCAGTTATCGAGGCAATCATGAAAACCAATCGGACGGGAAAAGGGCAGCCTGGAGATGGTAAGGTTTTTGTTTTGGAAATGGATGAAGTTCTCCGAATTAGTACCAATGAGGAAGGTCTTTCAGCCATTTAAGATAATGTTAGTTTTATTCCTTTTTTTGAGGAAAGCTAAGAGTTTTTCACCATGAAAATGATTCGGGCGATTATACGCCCTGAAAAAGAAAATGAGGTCCTATCCCACCTGGAAGGGGAAGGATTCTTTGCTGTGACCAAGTTTCCTGTATTAGGGTGCGGGAGACAACGGGGGGTTCAGGTCGGGCCATTTACCTATGATGAACTTTCTAAATTAATGTTGATTCTTGTTGTGGAGGACCAGGACTACGAGCGTGCCGTTCTTGCCATTGAAAAAGGGGGGCATACCGGAAATCCCGGTGATGGAAAAATCTTTACCCAAGATGTGCGGGATGTGTTTACGGTTCAAACGGGATCAAAGGAACTTTAATTCCACTCCTTTCATTTGGAGGATAAAATATTGAGGATAAAGGAATCGGGCAGTCAAAAACGGCTGGTGGTCATTGGGAATGGAATGGCAGGGGTTGCCGCCGTTGAGCAGGTTTTAAAAATTCGCAAGGATTTCAATATCATTATTTTTGGTGAGGAACCCCATGTGAACTATAACCGCATTCTTCTTTCTGATGTTTTAGCTGGGAAATATTCAAAAGATAAAATTTATTTAAACACCCGCCAGTGGTATGAAGAGAACCAAATTGACTTGCGAACGGGGTTGAAAATAAAAGCCATCGAACCGGCTTCCAAAACCGTAGTGGACGCATCGGGAAAGGTGACTTCTTACGGAAAACTTCTCATTGCCATCGGTGGAAGACCGGTGATTCCCCCAATTCAGGGGGTAGATAAAAATGGGGTGTTTGTTTTCCGAAACCTTCAGGATACCCAAGAAATTTTACAGTGTGCCCCTGAGGTTAAAAACGCTGTTGTGATCGGAGGGGGATTGTTGGGGCTGGAGGCGGCCCGGGCCATGACCCATCACGGCTTGTCCGTTACGGTGGTCCATTTAATGACCCATCTCATGGAACAGCAGTTGGACCTTACAGCTGGAAATATCTTAAGGCGGGAAATAGAAAGAATGGGTATTCGGGTAATGCTGAATGCGACCGCTATAAAAATTTTTGGCGATGACCATCCGGAAGGAGTACAGCTGAAGGACGGGCATAAAATCCCTGCTGAAATGGTCCTTATTTGTGCAGGGATTCGTCCCGATTTAGAACTGGCCAACTCCGCTGGTCTTCAAACGAATAAAGGGATTGTGGTCAATGATCAATTGCAAACCAGTTTCCCGGATATTTACGCGGTAGGGGACGTTATCGAGCACCGGGAAAAGATTTATGGGTTGGTGGCTCCTTTACACGATCAGGCCAAGGTGGTGGCTGACCAGCTTGTTGGCGATAAAAAATTACAATACGAAGGAACAGTCTGTGCAACGACACTGAAGGTTGCAGGAATAAAACTTACCTCTGCTGGGGTCTTTGAGGAAAAACCAGTTCAAGAAACCGTTGTCTATATGGATACCCAATCAGCCGTTTATAAAAAACTTGTTTTTGATCAAAACCGGTTGGTGGGAATGATTTTATTGGGAGACAATCAAGATGGACAGCGGTTGTTTCAAATTATTAATTCCCAAGAGGATGTGTCGGCCACGAAATCAGAGGTCGAGCAAATGATTCTTAAGCAGCCGGGAATTAAAACCTCCCCTGGATTGAGTATTTTGGACCAAATGCCGGATTCAGAGGTGGTCTGCAATTGTCACAGCGTAACCAAGGGAACGATTCTTTCCGCCATTCGAGGAAAAGGGATCAAAACCCGGGGGGGAATTGCCGCCGATACCCAAGCGACAACCGGATGTGGAAGCTGTACTCAATTGGTGGAGGATCTTTTGTCGAATTCGGATAAGGTTAAAACAGAATTAAAACCGGTTTCTCAAAAGAACCAAACATTTCCCTTGGAACCGGTTTTAGAGGAAAAACCGACTCTGGGATACCCTGAAGTATACCCTAAATCGCTAAATTTGGAACGAATCAAACAGGAAGGACTGGGATTGGATTTTGAAAGGATTCGTCAAAAAGGGGTGATGGCTTTGACAGAGGATGATTACTACCGTTTAAAGACGTACGGTGTGTGCAGCCAAAAACATCCCGGCTATTTTATGGTCCGTATTCGAATTCCAGGAGGTTTTTTGAATGTTAGACAGTTGATGGGCTTGGCAGATCTGGCGGACATTCATGGGCGTGGAAGAGCACATTTCACCACCCGCCAAAATCTGGAGCTCCACTGGGTCCGTGTGGAAGAGGTACCCGAGATTTGGGAAAAATTGGGTGCCATAGGACTTTCGACCCGTTCTGCATGTGGTCACACATTGCGAAACGTGGTGGCCTGCCCTCATGGAAATATTAGTGAGGAAGGAATATTGGATGTTTTACCATTTGCAAAAGCAATCAGTGACCATTTCATCCAACGCTCTGATTGGATCAATCCAAAGATGCCAAATCGTCTTAATATATATTTAGCTGGATGTCCTCAATGTGCCCCCGATGTCCAGATCAACGATATTGGTTTTGTAGCTGTTAAACGGCCAGGTGGGCATGATCTTGAAGAAGAAACTGGTTTTGAAGTATGGGCGGGGGGAAGTTTAGGAGCTCACCCCATCCTAGGAATCAAACTAAGTGATTTCATTTCAAAGGAAGATGTTTTGGCTGCCTGTCAAACTATTTTTTACCTGCACACTCAATATGGAAACCGGAACAAAGCAAAGTCCAGATTGAAGTGGTTATTGGATCAATGGGGGCCTGTAAAATTTACAAAAGCATTTGAGAAGGTTTTCGAGAAAAAAAGGACACTCCCGGAAAATAAATTGTTAATGGAGTCGTTGTCAGAACGTGGAGGTTCTATCCCAGGTCCCCATATAAAACTAAAGCCGAACTTTACTCTCTCCTATGATCCATTTTCCCTACCGCCAGGATGTTATCCCCAAAAGCAGCGAGGGTATGTGTGGATGAAAGCGGGTGCTCCTCTCGGAGAGTTTCGTTCGGATCAACTTCGGGAGCTTGGGAAAATATCCAAACGTTTTGGAAACGGGGAAATTTATCTTACAACCGAACAGGCTGCAGAATTGCATTGGGTCCGCACGGACAAAATGAAAAAAGCGCTTCGCACCCTTGAGAAAAATGAACTTCGCCCAATCGCCGAAGCCGCTGGACCGAAATTGCTGGCCTGTCCCGGGACCGAATTTTGTGTTCTGGCTGTGACCAATGCCCAGGGTGCTGCAAGAGAAATTCTCCGGAACTATCAACCTAACGGTTCCGAAAAGGCTGATCTCCTTAAAAAGATTTCCATTCATATTTCGGGATGTCCCAATAGCTGCGCAAAACATCAAGTGGCAGACATCGGTTTGGCAGGAACTTTTTCCTCCCAAGAAGATGGTTCACGGTTTTCCTATTTATTATTTCTGGGTGGCGCGATGGAAAATGGGGTTCGATTGGGGCAAATGGTTCGAAAAGGGATTACCGAAGACCAACTGATTCCTGAAATTGATGCTTTGCTGGATATAATTTTGGACAATGGAAAACCTGATGAACCTTTCCGGGATGTGGTAGAGCGAATGGGCCCTTCAACGTTCGCCAACCTTCTGGAGTCAAAATGGAATTCCTCAAAATCAGAATCTTTTAAACCTGTACCCATGGAGTTGGATTTAGCGGAGGTATAAAGAATGAAACTGATTCAAGCCATCATCCGGCCCGAGAAAGAAAAATCCGTCCTCAACAGTTTAGGAAAAGCTGGGATTCATGGGTTTACAAGGTGGGATGCGATGGGGCGGGGACGGCAAAAAGGAATTCAAGTGGGCCCGGTTCGATATGAAGAGATTTCTAAAATTTGGTTAATGGTGGTTGTGGATGAAAGCCTAGTTCATCGGGCCTTAGAGACCATTAAGATTGCGGCTCAAACGGGTAATCCGGGGGATGGAAAAATTTTCATTTCTTCATTAACTGAGGTCCGAACCATCAGTGCCTCGCCCCATGGTGGGGAGCCCTCTTTAAAAATTAAACCTACAATAAAGTCATAGTTCAAACATCTTTGTCTTACCTTCTGGTTATACCCCCTTCCTTTTAAAGTCTGTTCTTACATTAAATTGTCGTCGGTAAAACCACTCCTTTCAAAGAAAAAGACTCGTGGCATGATTTTTGTAGTACAAGGTAATTCTATAAACATTTACCCATAACCAAATTTAAGATAAATGATGAAGCCATTTGTTAGGGGGAGACCATGCCATGTCTGAAATAAAATTTAACCTGTTTACTTTTACGGGAAAGGTTCGAACCTTACATCTGACCTGGGTTGCTTTTTTCTTAACCTTTTTCGTGTGGTTTAACCACGCCCCTTTGATGGCATCCATGCGGGAGGCCTTGAACCTGACAGACCAGCAAGTGAAGCTCCTATTAATTCTCAATGTTGCTCTAACCATTCCAGCGCGGATTATTATTGGGATGCTGGTAGATGCATTCGGGCCCCGGCGCATGTATTCTTTATTGCTGTTTATTTCTAGTTTTCTCTGTTTTGGATTCGCCATTGCGGATAATTTTGAACAAATGGCCCTGATGCGTTTTCTTCTTGGTTTTGTGGGTGCTGGGTTTGTGATTGGCATCCGAATGATCAGCGAATGGTTTCCTGCCAAGCAGGTTGGCCTTGCAGAGGGAATTTATGGGGGTTGGGGGAATTTTGGCTCTGCTGCAGCTGCTTTGTCCCTTCCAACCATAGCCTTGGCTTTTGGAGGGCCTAGTGGATGGCGATACGCTATAGCCTTGACTGGAATTTTTGCCCTGATCTATTCAATTATTTATTTCTTCAGTGTAACGGATACGCCTCAAGGGTCAACCTACTTTAAACCCAAAAGAAATGGTGCCTTGGAGGTTACCAGTAAGGGGGATTTCTTTTTGTACCTGATCATGAATATACCCATGTATGGGGCCTTGGCTGTTTTGGCCTGGAAATTGGGTCCTGTAAACCTTCACCTTCTTAGTCTTGGCATGACCAATTTGATTTATTTGGTGTTAGTGGGTATGTATATTTTTCAAACCGTCAGGATTTATCAAATCAACCAACATGTTTTTGCAGAACCCGCTCCTCAATTAGAACGCTATAAGTTTAAGCAGGTGGCCGTTTTGGATCTAGCTTATCTCGTGACATTTGGATCGGAATTGGCGGTGGTTTCCATGCTTCCTCTTTTCTTTAAAGATACCTTTGGAATTTCCCTGGTGGCTGCGGGTTTGCTAGCCTCGGGTTATGCTTTTATGAATCTTTTTGCTCGGCCGGGGGGAGGGCTCATCAGTGATAAGTTTGGTCGGAAGCGAGCATTGGTTATGCTTTTAATTGGATTGGCTGCAGGGTATTTTCTGATGAGTATGATTAATTCCAATTGGCCAGTTTTCCTGGCCGTGTTCATCACCATGGCATGTTCTTTTTTTGTGCAATCGGGGGAAGGCGCCGTATTCGCAATGGTGCCCCTGGTAAGGCGACGGCTCACGGGCCAGGTTGCCGGAATGGCTGGGGCATATGGCAATGTAGGGGCGGTGAGTTTTTTGACGCTTCTTTCCTTTGTTTCCCCTCAAGTGTTTTTCTTGGTGATTGCCGTGGCGGCAGTATTGACTTTGGGTGTTGTCACCGTTTTCCTGGAAGATCCCCAGGGACATATGGTAGAAGTTTTACCAGATGGGACCGTTCAAATAATTGAGGTTACCTGATGGTTAAATTGGGTTGAAAGACCAATGAGTGCTTCATTAAAAGTAAAAGTAGGGCAATCCAGCGATGCAGGGGTCAAAAACAAAAATGATGACTCCTGTGGCATTTACATTCCTGAAGTGCCCCTTTTGACGACAAAGGGAATCGTCGCCGTTATCGCGGACGGAATGAGCAGCAGCGAAGCGGGGAGGGAGGCCGCTGAAGCTTGTGTTCTTGGTTTTTTATCCGATTATTTCAGTACTCCTGAATCATGGTCCGTCAAAAAATCCGGAGGCAAGGTATTGTCCGCGCTCAACCGGTGGCTTTATGGGCAAGGCCAAAAACTCCATGGTTCATGCCGGGGAATGGTTACCACCTTAAGTATCCTTGTGGTTAAATCCACGACCGCTTACCTTTTTCATGTTGGGGACACACGCATTTATCGGTTCCGGGGAAATGATTTCGAATGTCTTACCCGAGATCACCGGGCTTTATTGTCCGCTGACAAACATCATCTAACTCGGGCAATGGGAATCGAATTAGAGTTAGCGATAGATTGCTGTACCATCCCGGTGGAAAAAGGAGACCTTTTTTTGCTAACCACCGATGGTGTTCACGATTACATTTCACCTCAGGAACTAAAAGAAATTCTAAAAAAAATTGATGACCCGGAATTAACGGTCCGTGAAATTATTGGTCGCGCACTGATGAATGGAAGCGGTGATAACCTGACCTGCCAAATGGTTCGAGTGGATCGACTTCCTCTGGAAAATAAAATGGATCTCTATGAGAAGCTGACGGAGCTTCCATTTCCCCCTTCTCTGGAGCCGGGGATGAGTTTAGATGGATATCGGGTTCTCCGAGAGCTTCATTCGAGCAACCGTGTTCAAATTTATTTGGCTTGTGACATTGAAACCGCCCAGGAGGTGGTCCTTAAAACCCCATCGGTTAATTTTGAAGATGATCCTGAGTACATTGAGCGGTTTTTGCAGGAGGAGTGGATTGGAAGACGGATTCACTCCTCTCATGTATTGAAAATTCTTCCACACCATCGTCCACGAAGCTTTTTGTATTACGTGACCGAACGGATCCCAGGCCAGACCCTACGGCAGTGGATGGTGGATCACCCCCGTCCCGCCCTTACACAGGTGCGTTCCATCGTGGAGCAAATTGCGTTAGGCCTGTATGCCTTTCACCGTCTGGAAATGTTTCATCAAGATTTAAAGCCAGACAATATAATGATCGATGAACATGATACGGTAAAAATCATTGATTTTGGTTCAACAAAGATCGCTGGTTTAGAGGAAATTGCGGTTCCTTGGAGTCGAAATCCCGGAGGTGGTACCCTTCATTACATGGCCCCTGAATGTTTAAAAAGAATCATGAGCACAGAGCAATCGGACCTTTATTCTTTGGGAGTGATTACCTATGAAATGTTAACAGGAAAACTGCCTTTTGACGAAACCTTTTTATCTTCTCATAAAAATCAATCGGTTTTTATCCCCGTTATGATCCATAACCAAAATATACCCGTTTGGGTAAACGGGGCCATCCAAAAAGCAGTGGAAAAAGATCCAAAAAAACGTTATGAAAATATTTCAAAATTTATTTATGATTTATCACACCCCAACGCTGTTTTTCTATCGAATGTTTCAAAGCCCCTGCTAGATAAAAACCCAGTTTTCTTTTGGAAAATCTTTACCGTTTTACTTCTAATCATCAACCTAATACTTTTATTTTTGCTTGTTCCATAAAGCCAAACCCCCCAAAAAAAACTTTTGATTTAAGCCCCTGTTGAACCTAATTCTTTTTTTCTAGGAAGGATAAAAAAATAAGACAATTTTGTAGTTAATGACAAAATTGTTTGTTAAAGTAAAAATCATTAAAAACCAATCAGTTCTAAAACGTGATTTTGTGAAAGTTCAAAAATTATACAATTTTGTAGTTTTATTTAATTTCTCCAATAATAATTATTTCCGAGAATCATTAGATAATATTAATATAACTTATTGAATTATATAGGTTTAAAATTTTATATCTTTTTTAAAAGTGTGTTGGCACAGAGATTGCGTATTAGTGAGTTTATATTGGGTTGTGATTATCTTTTTTTTGGCAATGGCGCCATTCAACCATTTAGATTTGAATGGCGTTTTTTTTATTAATTAGCAAACGGTATAAAGTTTTAGGTAAGAAATCTTGAAAAATTTAAGGAGGAACTGTCAATGTTTAACTTTCCCTTTCAAAAAACAATGACCAGAGGATTTAAACTTGAAAAGATTTTCCTTTGGTTAATTTTCATGATAATTTTTTTTCCTGGGAGTGCCATTGCCCAAGAAGAGGCACAAATCAGTGCGGGTGATACCGCATGGATGTTAACCGCGACGGCATTGGTCTTATTTATGACCATCCCGGGGCTGTCCCTCTTTTATGCCGGGATGGTTCGAAGTAAAAATGTTCTGTCGGTTTTAATGCAATGTTTTGCAATTACATCTTTAATGACGGTCCTATGGGTTATTTATGGTTATAGTATTGCTTTTGGGGGTGAGGGGGCCTATTGGGGTGGACTTAGCAAAATGTTTTTAAAAGGAATTGGCGTGGATACATTGAGCGGGACGATTCCTGAGACGGTATTTATGACCTTTCAGATGACGTTTGCCATTATTACTCCCGCCCTAATCGTAGGGGCCTTTGCGGAGCGCATGAAATTCTCCGCCATGCTGGTTTTTATGGCCATTTGGTTAACCATTGTTTATGCTCCCATCACCCATTGGGTTTGGGGCGAGGGTGGTTGGCTGGGTGGAAAAGGAATTTTGGACTTTGCGGGGGGTACCGTGGTTCACATCAATGCGGGGATTGCGGGGTTGGTCGCTGCACTTGTGTTGGGAAAACGAAAAGGTTATCCCAATACCGCAATGCCCCCACATAACTTGACCTTAACGGTTGTTGGCGCGTCCATGCTTTGGGTGGGCTGGTTTGGTTTCAACGCGGGAAGTGAACTCGCAGCCGATGGGGTAGCGGGGATGGCAATGGCGGTCACCCAAATTGCAACGGCTACCGCAGCCCTTGGGTGGATGTTTAGCGAATGGCTTGCTCATGGAAAGCCCAGTGTTTTGGGAATTGCTTCAGGAGCAGTGGCTGGTTTGGTTGCGATTACACCGGCTTCTGGGGCCGTTGGTCCCATGGGAGCCCTCATCATTGGGGCAGTGGCCGGAGTGGGGTGTTTCATCGCTGCTACCAAGATAAAGCGTGCATTGGGTTACGATGACTCCTTGGATGTATTTGGAGTTCACGCCATTGGGGGTATTATTGGGGCAATCCTTACGGGGGTGTTCTGTGCAGAAAGTTTGGGTGGAGCCGGTTTCGGTGACGGTATTTCGGGAATTGGTGGTCAAGTGGTTGTTCAATTTACCGGGGTAATGGCCACCATTATATATACCGGCATCGTTAGCCTCATTATCTTGAAGGTGGTTGATGTCATCATGGGGCTGCGTGTGAGTGAAGAAGAAGAGACTGAGGGTCTGGATATTTCCCAACACCAAGAAAAAGGCTATATACTCTAATGGCTGTTTGGCCGAGAGAGGCGATGAGGCAAGGAGGATTTCTAACATGAAAAAAATTGAAGCAATTATTAAACCGTTTAAATTGGAAGAGGTCAAGGAAGCCCTGACCGATATTGGGGTTCAGGGGATGACTGTAACCGAAGTTAAAGGTTTTGGAAGACAAAAAGGACATAAGGAAATATATCGGGGAGCTGAGTATACCGTTGATTTCCTTCCAAAGGTGAAAATTGAAGTGGTTGTATCTTCCAATCAATTGGATCAGGTAGTGGAAACCATTATTCGCTCAGCAAAAACCGGAACCATTGGTGATGGCAAAATCTTTGTAACCGATCTAACTGAAATGATCCGGATTAGAACAGGTGAGAAAGGAGATTCTGCGTTATAGGAAGTGGTTATTGAAAAAATCTTTTTTCTTTATTTGGTGAATCCCGATTTGATTAAAAAAAGGGGGGACGATTGAGTCCCCCTTTTTTTTGGGGGAGCTTTCAGGTACTGTCAAGTATTTTGTGTGAATTTAGTGAACCAGTGTAATCTATGATTCACCCTGCCCACCGGCGTTTTCCTCCAAGCCAGCTCCATCTTTAATGCAATAAAAGCCAGAAGTCTGTAACAAGA
>Ga0256865_1000148_pt1 | contig 24671 bp, 23 predicted proteins | sample RVTome_14_FD_187337 | JGI IMG/M metagenome (GOLD analysis project Ga0256865, IMG submission 187337) | Soil microbial communities from uranium-contaminated site in the Upper Colorado River Basin, Wyoming, United States - RVT145D125 HiSeq ... | reverse complement strand
CGGTTTGCCGTATCATCGCCTCAGCCCTCCTTGGTGGTTAAGGTTTCACCTATCAGGTGAGTAGTATACTCACCCGAAACCCTAATACCAAGAGGGCTTTTTCATTTTCTTGAAGCTTCTATCTCTGTTTTAGGGGAGAAATTGTTTTAGTCAACTCCCAGACCGAACGGTTATTTGGGTATAACCGCGAAGAACTGATTGGACAAAAAATTGAAATCCTCGTTCCCGCGCGGTTCCGTTCAGAGCACGCCAGTTTCGGTCGCCGGTTTATTTCCAACCCCCGAGTCAGACCCTTGGGGGAGGGGCGAGACCTCTACGCATTGAGGAAGGATGGTAGTGAGTTTCCAGCTGAAATTTGCCTAAGCCCCCTCGAAACGGAAACCGGGACTCTCATCACCAGTGCTATTCGGGATATAACCGAACGGAAAAAAACCGAGGATGCATTGAGAGATCAGACTAACATTCTCCAGTCTATATTGAAAAACATTGGTGATGGTGTGGTTGTCGTTAATGAAAGGGGAAAATATGTCCATTGGAATAAAGCGGCGGAGCAGATCCTTGGAGAGAGCCCCGAAAAAGTCCCGTTAAAGAAATGGCCCCGGTGTTTTGGCATTTATTTGGGGGATAAGAAAACCCCCTGTTCAATACGAGACCTGCCCATGATCCAGGGGATTCAAGGAAAAAAAGTTGATGACGAAGAGTTTTATTTAAAACCTCCCAAAGCTTCTCAAGGTTTTTGGGTTTCCTTTACGGGAAGGCCACTAAAAGATGGAAAAGGGATCACAAGGGGTAGCGTGTGTGTTTTTCGAAACATTACGAATCGCAAGATTGAAGAAGAAAAAATTTCGCACCAGGCCCACCATGACCCGTTATCCCAATTGCCAAACAGGGCATTGTTTATCGATCGTTTAACTCAGGGATTAATCCGTGCACCCTGGAATCATCGGAATGTGGGGGTTTTATTTCTTGATTTGGACCACTTTAAAAAGGTCAACGACTCCTTTGGCCATAAGGTGGGGGACTTGCTCTTGAAATCGGTGGGTCAACGCTTAACGGAGTGTGTGAGGGATGGGGATACTGTTGCCCGTTTGGGAGGGAATGAATTTACGGTGGTTTTAGCTGATATCGCTCGGGTGGAAGATATCCAAAATATAGCCAAAAAAATAACTCGTGAATTGGCCAAACCCTATTTTCTGGAAGGGCAGGAAATTCTAATAACCAGCAGTATTGGTATCAGTTTATTTCCAGTAGACGGACAAGATGCGGAAACCCTGTTAAAAAATACCGATATGGCGATGTATCGTGCGAAGGAACAGGGTAGGAATACCTTTTTTGGTCATTCTCTGGTAATGGGTCGATAATTTTTAACCGGTCTAAAGACCTTTCTTAGATCTTTCCTCCTTACATCTGGTATTTAAAAAAATATTTTGATAAACTTCTGTTTTTTTGGTGAAAACCCTACTTTGGGGAAAAATTCCTTTGTGTCCTCCCCCTGGATGTATTAAGTGATATTCAAAAAAGCTCTTATACCGGGCATTTTGTTAAAAAGATACAAACGATTTTTAGCAGATATCCGTTTAACTGATGGGAGAAAGGTTACGGCTCATTGTCCCAACACGGGAGGCATGTTAGGGTGTTCGAAACCGGAAAGCCGTGTGTTTCTCTCCCAACACCCCCCCTCCAAAAGGAAGTACCCCTACACCTGGGAATTGGTTAGGGTGGGAAAAACATGGGTCGGAGTGAATACATTTTTAACCAACCGATTGGTTGAAGAAGGAATTCATGCCGGAAAAATTTCCGCTTTAAGGGGTTATTCCGATGTGAGACGGGAAGCTCCGGTGATGGACAGTCGCCTTGATTTTCTTTTATCCAATGGGGCCAATTTATGTTACCTGGAGGTGAAGAACGTTACATTAGGTGAAAAAAATGTCTCCTATTTTCCGGATGCGGTGACGGAGAGGGGAACAAAACACCTTCGAACCCTTCAAAAATTAAAGGAAAAGGGAAATAGGGCGGTGATCTGTTTTGTGGTGCAAAGAGAGGATTGCAGGATGTTTATGCCTGCGGATCACATTGACCCGATTTATGGCAAGAGTCTTCGGGAGGCCCACCAAAAAGGGGTGGAGATTTTGGTGTGTGGTACAAAGGTAAGTCCCAAAGAGATAAAAATTAATGGAACGCTCCCGTTTCGGCTTTGATTAAGGCTTGGGAAATGGTGGGTGTCTTACCAGGCTCCAAATGGGGCCTCTTTTTTCCTAAAGAACCCTATCGATTTTCGCAGCCATAATGAAATCGCTTTCGGTCAAGCCATCAATCTTATGGGTCCAGAGGGTAATTCCCACCTGCCCCCACGCCAAAAAAATATCAGGGTGATGTCCTTCTTCTTCGGCTTTTTCTCCTACTCGGTTAACGAAATCCAATGCGTTTTTAAAGTTTGAAAATTTATAATTTTTTGCCAAGTGGTGTTCCTTCACCACTTCCCAGCCCTCCAGCTGTTGGTTTAAATCTAAAAGGGCCTTTCCTTTAAGGGGGGGAACCCCTCCTTTACATGGAATACATTTTTTTTGTGCAAGGCCTGACATTTTTTCCCTCCTTTTATAAACCCTCATTTCATTTTGGGTTAGGGGTTCTTTCATTGGTTTAATAAGAAGAAGCCATTTAGGTGCTTTTCTGATTTCTTCGCAATCTTTTTATTCTTTTTTCCATCTTAATTTTGGGGATCTCATTATGTGTCTGTTCTCCCACAGTGATCCCTTTTTCATATACGCATATGGCCTTTTCTATTTGATTCAAATGTTGGAGGGCTTCTCCCAGTTGCAAATAGGCTGCCGTATAATCTGGTTTTTTTTCGATGGCTTTATAAAAAGCATCTGCAGCATCTTCGAAATATCCTTCCTCCATGTACGCTCGTCCCAACCCAAAAAAGGTGGCTTCGCTGGGGTCAATTTCCGTGAGTTGTTTGAATTGGGAAATTTTAGAAGAGGCCATCTGTTTTTTTAAGGGTGGTGTTTTCGTTTTCTCATTTTTATGGGTTTTTTTCTTTTTTTTGATTTTTCCCCCTGTTGTTTCATATCTACCAGAGAAAAATCAATCCGGCGCTGATCGATATCCACCCGTTCCACCCGGACCCGAACTTCATCACCCAATCGAAAGACCCTTCGTTGATGTTCACCCACCAGGGCATGTTGTTTTTCAACATACGAATAATAATCGTCATGCAGAGAAGTCATATGGACCAACCCTTCAACAAAGTAAAGTTGGAGTCCCACAAAAAACCCGAAGTTGGTTACCCCTGTAATATAAGCATCAAATTCTTCTCCAATTTTATCCAACATAAACCTGGCTTTTTTAAAATCAATCACTTCCCGTTCGGCTTCCATGGCTTCCCGTTCCCTTTCAGAGGATTGTTTGGCAATACCGGGAAGAATTTCCTCCAGGTGTTTTATTCTTTTTGAGGGGAGGGCTCCGTTGGACAATACCTCTTTGAGGAGGCGGTGAACAATTAAATCAGGGTAGCGCCGGATAGGGGAGGTAAAATGGGTGTAATGCTCTGCAGCCAGTCCGAAGTGGCCTTTTTTTTCTGTGGAATAACGGGCCTGCTTCATTGAACGAAGGAGGACATGATTAATGAGTTTTTCATATTGAGTGCCTTTGGCTTGATCCAGAAGCTTTTGAAGGGAGTTAGGTTTTATTTTATTGATTCCCTTCAGGTAAAGGCCAAAAGGCTGAATAAATTCGTTAAAATCTCTCATTCTATCTGCATCGGGTTCTTCATGGATTCTGAAAACCATTGGTGTTTGAAGGTTGGTTAAATGTTCTGCAACGGTTTCATTGGCCGCCAACATGCATTCTTCAATGATGCGGTGGGCAATATTTCGCTCCTGACGGAGGATATCCGATACCTGTCCTTGAAGGTCCAGGATAATTTCCGGTTCGGGCAAATCAAAGTCGATGCTCCCTCGCCGCCGACGCTTTTGGTGAAGCCGTTGAGATAAATCTTCCAGAATTTGGAGAAGGGCGATAATGTTTTTTGACTGAGAATGTTCAGGCCAGGGTTTTCCTTGAAGGATTTCCTTGACCTGGGTATAGGTCATTCGGGCTTTGCTTAAAATGACACTTTCGTACACCTGATAGGATGTCCGGGTACCGTTCGTATCAAAGTCCATTTCACAGGTCAGGGTTAAACGGTCTTCGTTTGGGTTCAGGCTGCAAATTTGGTTGGAAAGTTTTTCGGGAAACATGGGAACGACCCGGTCAGGAAAATAAATGGACGTTCCTCTTTTTAAGGCCTCCTGATCCAAGTTCCCGTTCCACGGAACATAATGACCTACATCTGCAACATGGACCCAAAGCCGAATCAGGCCGTCCGGGAGACGTTGAGCGGAAACCGCATCATCAAAATCCTTGGCCTTTTCGCCGTCAATGGTTACGGTGATCAAATTCCGGAGGTCCTTTCGGGTATGAACGGCCCCCTCTTGAACCTTTTCAGGAAGGCCCTGTGCTTCTTTAAGAACCTCGTGAGGAAAGGTTTTGGGCAACCCGTGGCTTTCGATGATCAGATCCGAATCAATCCTGGCGTCTGAATGGTGCCCTAAAATTTTTGTGATTGAACCGATGGGGTTTCGTTTTTTGCTGGGGTACTGCAGGATTTTAACAATGACCATGTCGCCATCCCGGGCATGAAGACTGTTTCGGGGTGTAACATAAACCACCTGAGATATCCGTTTCTCTTGAGGAACCACCACGTTGATATTTTTGTTTTTTTCAAAACGGCCTACCAAATCAGTCCTGGCCCTCCCCAGCATTTGAATAATTCTACCTTCTCGTTTTCCTGCAACGGAAGGTTTTTCAAACCTTGCAATCACCCGATCCCCATGCATGGCTCCCTCCATGGCACGGGCAGGAATAAACACATCTGTTTCTCCTTCTTCCTCCGATATGACGAAGCCGTAACCATCCGCATGGCCCTGCAGGTTACCGATGATGAGGTTCATCCGGCTGGGTAGGCCAAAGCGGTTCTCCCGCGTTTTAACCAAGACACCCTTTGAGACCAGATTTTGAAGGTCTGTATTTAAGGTTTGAATTTCATTTTCGGGTGTGGGAAACCGTTGAATCAGTTCTTCTAGAAGAAGGGGATGGGTTACCTGTTCCCGAAAGAAGGTCAGAAGCTTATTTTGTGACAAGGACTCTTGCATTTAGTTTCCTCTTTGAGAATTGAGTAATGGATTTAAACATCCATTATATTCCCTGGTTAACCTGGGGGAAAGGAAAAACAGTTATTTTTCTGGCCATTGAATCAAGGCGGCTCCCCAGGTGAGGCCCGCTCCGAAACCTGACAGGAGAATCCATTCTCTTCCTTTGAGTTTCCTGCTTTTTACGAGAAAATCAAGTGTGATTGGAAGCGAGGATGAGGATGTATTTCCGATCTGGTCCAGCGAAACCACCAGTTGTTCATCCCGGAATTTAAGTCTTTTCGAGATGGCTTTGATGAGCCGAAGGTTGGCCTGGTGCAACACCACATAGGAAAGAGTGGAAACAGAAAGTTTATTTCTCTCCAAAATTTCTGTGATCACACTGACGGTTTTTTCCACGGCGACACGAAATAAAGAGGCACCCCTCATGGTAATGGTATTTTGTCCTGTTCGTAGGGTCTCTGAAGTGGTGGGGCATCGGGAACCTCCCGCAGGAATTTTAATTAAATCTCCGTATTGACCATCGCTTTTCATGATCAGGGATATAAGCCCGAATGAATTTTGGCTTTTTTGGATGACCGCTGCACCGGCCCCATCCCCGAAAATAATTGCGGTTGTTGGGTCTTTTGGGTTAACAAATCGCGTTTTGACTTCCGATGCAATCACCAAAACATTTTTCACTTTCGGGTTCTTCAATAGCTGGTCTGCAATGGATAGGCCCACGAGGAATCCGGAACAGCCAGCGGAAATATCAAAGGCGGAAGCATGGCGGGCTTTAAGGTTTCTTTGAACGAGGCAGGCCGTTGCGGGGAAAAACATATCGGGAGAGGTGGTCGATAAAATAATAAAATCGATCATGGAAGAATCAATATTAGCCGAATGAAGGGCTTCTTGAGCCGCGTAGGTGGCGAGATCAGATGAAGCCTCTTGAGGGTTGGCTTTCCTCCGTTCGCGGATACCGGTCCGTCTTTGAATCCCTTGATCATCCAGCCCTGTGTTTTCTAAAAGTGAGCTGTTTAAAATTTTATCTTCGGGAAGGTAGGAACCGGTTCCAGCGATGGTGGAATGAATTATTTTCATAAGTGTTTTTTCCCAAAAAGGAAAATCCTGATAACCCCTCCGATCACGCTGATGGTTACCGACTTAATCAGAAATGGGTTCAGGAAATCACTCTTTCGGGCTCCTACTGCCAGAAGGGAAACAAGGTTAATCCGTTTTGATTCATCATGGGGCAAACGGGCTTGAATTGCCAATATTTTCTAGATTATAATGTGCTATTATAATGACTCCCAGTCAGGGAGTTCAATAGAATTAGAGTTTTGTGCCTAGGAGAATTCAGGTTCTGCTTGAAAAACAAACGCAGGGTCCCACCTTTTTTAATCATTTTATGTATCGCGGCAAGCCCCTTTTTATTGATTTTTTTAGTGGATGAAGAGGCTCGACGGGGGGTTGCTCCGGAGATCCAGGGAATTCAGGCATGGATCAATTCAAAACCTTTGAGCATCAATGAACTGAAAGGCAAGGTGGTTTTGGTTGATTTTTGGACCTATTCCTGCATCAACTGTTTGAGGACCATTCCTTACTTAAATGCATGGCATGATAAATATGGGGAAAAGGGTCTGGTTATCATAGGCGTCCATACCCCCGAATTTAATTTTGAAAAAGCCAGTGAACGGGTGAAAACAGCGGTGAATGATTTGAGAATCCGGTATCCTGTGGCTTTGGATAATGAAAAGAAGACCTGGAAAGCCTATTCCAACACCTATTGGCCCCATAAATATTTAATTGATGCCGGGGGAAATATCCGTTTTGAGCAAATCGGTGAAGGGGGTTACAAGGAAACCGAAGATATGATCCGAAACGTTTTGTTAGAGGCCCATTATCAGTTAGATGAGACGAAGACTCAGGTTTTTGTAGAACCGGTTGAGCATAAGCGGATTCAAACACCGGAGATCTATATCGGTTCTCACCGGAATCAATTTCTTGGGAATCCCCGGGGTTTAAGGGTTGGGGGAAAGGGAGAATTTAAAGAGCCTGAATCCATCGGAGACAACCTTTTTTATTTGGTGGGATTATGGGCTGTGAAGGACGATTTTGCCAGGTTTGAGGGCCATCAAGCAGGAAAATTGATCCTGAATTATACTGCTAAATCGGTTAATATGGTGGCGGGTGCTCCCGGGGGAAAGGTACTGGTGGAAGTTCTATTAGATGATGAACCTTTAGACCCCCAGGAGGCGGGTGAAGATATTCACTTCGACTCCGAAAATCGAAGTTGGCTTTCCGTGGGAGAAGGGCGTCTTTATTCTCTGATTCATAACCGTCGGGACGGATACGGAAAGCACACACTGACCATTAAAGTAGATAGAAAAGGGTTGGAAGCTTATACGTTTACCTTTGGTTAATCTCAGGAGGGTAGTATGGAAGCCTTTTTGAATCGGCCTGGCTTTTTAGGAACATACGGAACAATTGGTGCGGATCTTAGCTTTTTGTTGGCGGTTGGTTTTACGGTGTTGTTTATTATGGGCTGGCAAAAAGCGCGAAAAGCAAAAGGGAGGCATCATCATACAATTACCCTCTGGGCCATGATTGCCATGTTGGGTTATTTTGTTTTTTACTACCTTAGCAGGGGGTTAGGGGCACTGGCCGCGGAAGGGAAAGAAGGATTCGGGGGTTCCAAGTTTTTGTACGATTGGATTTTCAGCCCGCTCCTTACCCTTCATGTAGCAGTGGTCTCGGTGGGGATTATTATGGCGGTTTATATGATCATTTTAGGATACCGGGTGGCACAGCGGAAGGGGCAGGAAATGGTCCTTAAGGCGGGTGAGCTGAAGGTACACCAAAAGACGTTGATTAAAATTTCCATTTGGGCCTTTGGGGTTTTTATTTTGGTTTTCGTGTCCCGAAGTTTAAGCACCGAAACAGGTTTTACAGCGGGAAAGTTTTGGGTTTATTTTTCAGGGTTTCTTTTAGTGGCATTGGTTCTTGGTCTTGAACGGTTTATCGAAAGGGCCTTGCCTGACGGAGAGAGGCGGCACCGGCTTCTGGGAACATTTACCATGGTTTTGTATGTCGTAGCCCTGTTTACCACTGCCATTACTTACTTTTTGTTGTATGTGGCTTATCCCCCAATACATAGTTGAGAATTTTTCTTAAACCTTATTATTTTCCTCCTATTTAAGAAAGGGACCCCGGTAGCCCTCCTTTGAAAAAGGAGGATTTTATGGTAATAAAATCTTCCCTTACCCCCTTTGCCAAAGAGGGGAATTTTTAACAATAATTTCTTGTCTTAACAAGAAGTAAGCCTGGGCATTTTCCCCTTTTAGAGAGTCCCAGTATCTTGTCCTATTTTTAATTCTTTTGTGCTTTTCCCCCTTTGAAAGCAGGATTTTATAACCTTACCTTAATTCGAGGAAGCCATTTTTTGCATGGATAAATTCCTTTATTTTACCTTATATTGGAGATCAAATTTTGATGGGGAATTTTGTTGAATTAGAACAGGAATTTGGCATATAATACGCTTTTTCTAAAACGTGGAATATTTAAAGGAAATAAAGAAAAATGGCTCCTCAAAAAGATCTAAAATCCATTTTGAGCAAATTGCAGTACCCCGATGACGCCCAGGTTATGAAGCAGATCGTGGATCAAACCATTCAGGTTAAAACCCGGATGGGGAGAATCCGCCAAAAAATCGTGGTGATGAGCGGAAAAGGCGGGGTGGGGAAAAGCATGACCACCATTAATCTCGCCTTGGCATTTGCCCGTCAGGGTCTCCGGGTTGGGATTTTGGATGTGGACCTGAATGGGCCCTGTATACCATTAATGCTTGGGATGAAGGGGCAGCAGTTTGAGTTTACGAAAGAGGGTGCGATTCCTCCAGTGGGTCCATTGGGTATTAAGGTAGCCTCCATGGAGTTTTTTTTAAAACCCGACAGTCCGGTTCGTTGGAAAGGTTCAATGGAGCTCTCACCCGTATGGCTGGGGATGATGGAAATGAGTGTGATTCGGGAGTTTTTGGGAGATATCGTCTGGGGAGAATTGGATCTTCTCCTGGCGGACCTTCCTCCCGGAGCGGCCGCCGATAAACCGCCCGCCATCATTGGGTTTATCCCTGAATTGGATGGTGCGGTTGTGGTGACTACCCCTTCAGAGGTTTCAGCCGATGTGGTAAAAAAATCTTTGGTTTATGCGCGGGATGTGGGTTTTCATGTTCTAGGGGTGGTTGAAAATATGAGCGGTTTTTTATGCCCGGAATGTAAAACCGAAAGCCCTTTGTTTGAGGGAAATATCGAGGAGTTATGCAAGAAGACGGGTGTGACCTTACTGGGGAAAATCCCTTTTAACCAGAAGTTGGCGGCGGCATGTGATAAAGGCGTTCCCCTTCAGGATGAATCGGAGCCCATTGTTCAACGATTCCAAAACATCACACGAAAAATTTCGGATCAACTCAATATTCAGGTAAAGGCCTCTTCAAAAGCAATTTCCGCATCTCCTCCCCTTTAAGAAGAGGTGGATGAAGGAGGGGGGTGGAACCCTTTTTGGAAAATGAAATTTAAAAATGAATTCTTATGTTTGAAAAATAAGGAGGAAATTTAAAATGAAATTTGTTTGTATGAAATGTGAATCCTTCATGTTATTTCAAAAGGTCGAAAAACCAGGAGAGGACTCCCTCGGGGTCATGTTTGAATGTCCAAAGTGCGGGGGCCGGTTTTCCATGGTAACCAATCCGGGGGAAACGCAATTGGTGAACGCCCTTGGAGTGAAAATCGGCGGACGAACGGATACCCCAGCGCCTTTTGAATTGACCCGGGGAACTTTGAAAGAATCCGTTTCCGCTCAGCCACAACCGGCGGAAGCCGCAAAATCTGAAGCAGGCAGTTGTCCTTTTTCCTCCATGTTGGCGGGGATGGGAAGCGGGGAGGCTCAAAAACCTCTGAACTGGACATCGGAAGCATTGGATCGTATGGAGAAAATTCCGGATTTTATCCGGCCCATGGTGAAAAGCGGGGTTGAGGCCTATGCAAGAAATAAAGGGTTTCAGGTGGTCACACCGGCGGTCATTGAGGAATCCAAAGGTGACAACGGCGGAATGAATTGGTCCCCGGGAGCACAGCAAAGGCTTAACAATATTCCAGAATTTATACGTCCCATGGCCAAACTGGAGATTGAACGCTTGGCCCGGGAAAAAGGTGTTGAGACGGTTGATGAGGTCATCATGGATGAGTCCAAAGGAAAATTCGGTCAATTTATGACGATGTAAGGATTCGAGCGAATTGTCCATGAACGCCCAGGAATTTATTGTTCGGTTGCAGAAGGAGGTGGAGGCTCATGAAGCCGTTCATCATCCTTTCTTAAAACGGTTTTCCAAAGAACCACTGTCTTTAGATCAGCTTCAACGGTTCGGTTTACAGCATTACCAGTTGGTCAGGATTTTTGTGAACTACATGACCAACCTTCTTCCCCGCATTCCAGACCCCGATGCTGGTGTTCTGCTCCGTTCCGTATTTGATGACGAATTCGGCCAGCATACGATCTTTCGAAGCCACCCCGCGCTCTACCGGAAGTTTTTAAAATCGTTGGGTTTAGAGGAAGAAGCCTTTGGCCGAACCCAACTGTTGCCGGAGGTATCCTCTTTTATTCAAATGCATATGGATGTAACCCGCGATGAGGACTTTCGGACCGGATTAGGGGCCATCGGGCCGGGTCATGAATTCTCGATTCCGATCATGTTTGGTTACCTGGTCAAAGGGTTTAAGAACGCCAAGATTATGAATGAGGACATGGAATATTTCACCATGCATATCGTGGAAGACAAAGAGCACGCGGAAGTTTTTAATACCCTGATTCTCCGTCATGTCCAAACCACGGAGGGACAGGAAAAAGTTCGAGAAGGTGTCATGCGTTCCTTGGAAGCAAGGAAAATCTTTTGGGACGGCCTCGACCGGGTCGTCTTTGAAAAAATGGCTTGTTAGGATCGAATTTAAAAAAGCCTGTCATTCCCTCATCGGCGGGAATCCAGAGGTGGGAAAAAAAACTGGCGTCATTCCCGTGGAAACGGGAATCCAGGAATATCATTAGAGGAGTTCATCATGTTTGGCAGCTCAAAAAATGAGGATATCATTTGGGAAGGTGACGCCCTTCAAAGTCTGGAGAAAGCCCCGTTTTTCTTAAGGGGGATGGTCAGGCGGTTGGCGGAGAAAAGGGCGAAGGAAAAAGGGGTTACCACCATCACGAAAGAGATGCTCACCCAGTGGAAGAACGAAGCCATGGGGGGCATGGGCGGAGCCGATGACCTCAAAGAAGCTGCCGATGCGATGCTGCAGGGGCAGTTGCCCTGGACCAAAGCCGCAAAAGAAAAATTAGCGGACGTTCCAGAATTCATGCAGTCCATGGTCAAGAGAATTGCCCAGGATATTGCCCGGGAACGGGGCCACATGGAAGTCAATGTGGAGCTTTTGGAGAAGGTTGAGGCCTTGGGAGAGATAGAAGAGGCTCCCCGTGAGGAGATGAAATGGACGGAAGGGGCCATGGCCAAGCTCAATAAAAAAATTGAAAATACACCTCCCATGGCGACCGAATTTGTTCAGCAGATGCTCAAGCATGACGCGGAGGATTTGGCCAGGTCCCAAGGGTTTAAGGAAATGACCGAGGAGGTTCTGACCACAGTTTGGGAAACCCCTCTGGAAGAAATCAAATGGAATCCAGAAGCGTGGGACCGGTTACAAACCTCCCCTGATTTTGTAAGAAGCGGAATCAAAAAAGCCGCGGAACGGCGGGCGCGTAGAGAGGGGGCCAAAGAAATCAATTCGGATATGCTCACCCGTTTTCGTAATGAGGCCATGATGAAAGCGGTCCTTCGTATCCGTAAGTTGGGATTCAAAGAACTCACCTTTGATGCCTTTGAAGAAGCCCAGAAAAAAGTCAAACGCCTGAAAGGCAATGACCAAGCCGAAAAAAGATTGGCCGAGATCAAGGAATATATGACCCACAAACCCCAGGTGGGGGTTTTGGGTGAAGAGCTCATGGGCCGTTTTAGAAGTTACCTCAAGGAAGGCGGCCACCTCTCCGTTGATAAATCCGACGAAAAATCCGACCCATCCAAAACAAGCAGTTAGGAATTTCCTTTTGAAATAAGAAGATCCTATCCGTCATTCCCGCAGGCCTTAAGCGGGGATCCAGAATTTTTTCCCACTGCTTAATTTAAGCCTGGACATACCAGACAAACAATATTTTTTTTATCCCCTTTTTTGTGGTTTGACTTTGGAGGAATAATCAATAGATAATGAGTTTTGTAAACATCCCTTTGAGATAAGGAAACAATGACCTCTACGGATGAACTAAAACCCGATAAAACCCTGGACTGCAAAGGGCTTTCCTGTCCCATTCCCATCGTGAAGACCAAGTTGGCGGTAGATTCCCTTCAACCAGGTCAAATCCTTGAAATGATTGCAACGGATAAAGGATCCAAACCCGATATGGCCGCTTTTATAGAAGAAACCGGAAACAGATTAATTTCATCCAAAGAGGAAAACGGGGTTTTTTTCTATTACATCAGGAAAGAAGACTAAGAAAAATGGATCCAAAACTAAAAGAGGGTTTAGACCCCGCACTTGAAGAAAAAATTAAAGGGCTGGTGGACGAGCGGATTGAGGAATGGGCTAAAACCAAACTATTTTCCATTCTGGAGAAAAAACCAACCAAAAAAAAAGGGCGGCTTGCGATAATCGTATCTAAAGGAACCCTGGAAGCGGCCTATCCGCCTCTCATACTCGCTACCACGGCCATTGCCTTGAATATGGAAGTCGGCATTTTCTTCACCTTTTTCGGGTTGCATATTTTGAAAAAGGGTTCTGCCGAAACTTTAAAATTTGTTCCGTTGGGAAATCCCGCCACCCCCATGCCGATGCCCAATATCATCTCCGCACTTCCGGGGATGACTGAATTGGCAACGGTGATGATGAAGAAAACCATTTCAAAGAAAAATATTACTTCTGTTCCGGAACTACTTAATCTGGCAAAAGAGACCGGGGTGACCCTTTGGCCTTGCAATATGACCATGGAGATGATGGGAATTAAATATTCCGATCTGATCGATGGTTTAGCGGAACCGGTCGGTGCCGCTACCTTCCTTTCCTACGCAAAAGACTCTGATATCTCCCTTTTTATTTAAATCATAAAAATATCCTTTTGGTTTAAACAGATTTTCACTAGGATCAATGAGGGTGTCTATGTTTTTTATCATCCTCTGGGGAATCATCATCGTAGGACCCTTCCTCGTGGTGTGGACCTATAATGATCTCCCCGTGGGGTGGTTTAGAACAGGGGTCAAACAGGGGAAACAGAAACAGGGGTCAAATCTGCTCTTGACTCAAGTGGGAGAATTTGATAAACCTTTGCCATGTCCCGTCCCCTACGGATAGAATTCCCCGGTGCCTACTATCATGTAATGAACCGAGGCCTTGCCTACCGGGGAATTTTTACGAACCGAAAAGATAGACAGTGTTTTTTGGAACTTCTTTCTGAATGCCATGAAATGTGGGGTATTCGGATTCTTGCCTATTGCTTGTTAAATAATCATTATCATTTGTTAATGCAAACCCCTCAAGCCAATCTTTCCCGAACTATGAGGCATCTGGATGGGTTGTACACACAGCGCTATAACCGAACGCATAAAAGGGATGGGCCTTTATTTAGGGGAAGGTATAAGGCTATTGTGGTGGATGCGGAGGAATATTTCCTTCAGGTAACCCGATATATACACCGAAACCCGGTGGAAGCAGGTAAAGTTCAAAACCCCATGGTTTATGAGTGGAGTAGTTGCCGGTATTATAGAAAAAGAAAAAAGAAACCCATGTGGTTAGATGTAGAACAACTACTTCGGAGGTTTCCAAAACGAGACCCATATAAGGCCTTTGAGAATTACATGAAATCGGAGATTGATGAACCGATAAAAACTTTTTATAGTGGTTCCAGATGGAATCCCATTTTAGGGTCAAAAAAATTTTTGGAAAGCATACGAAAGAAGATCAAAGGATTTGAAAAGAAAACGAAAGAAATACCAGAGGCACGAACTTATATTCAACCAACTCTAGAGACCTGCCTAAGGGCGGTAACAAGGGTATACGGGGTTAGGGAAGCTGAAATAAAGCGAGTGAGGAGGGGTCAAAGAAATGAGGCCAGGGCGATGGGGATATTCGTATGTCGAAGGATAGGGGGCATGAAGCTTGAAGAAATAGCCAAGGAATTTGGGATGGATGGATATTCAGGGGTAAGCAGTGTCATTGGAAGGATGGGCAGGGAGATGGAGAAGGATAGAAGGACAGCAAAACGGTTTGAGGAAATAAGGATAAAAATTCAAGGATGAGCCAAGTGCAGATTTGACCCCAAACTTCATGGACACTAAAAAAGGGGACAATACCCCTGGAGGTGTCCAATGAGGAAACCTCGAACCTTTCGCAAAACTTTTAGGTGCGTAAAAGGGGTCGATTCTATGGTTGTTGGTTGAGTAAGAATACCCCAAAATCCCCGGGGCTTGGCTCATGGGGGGATTCCCCCTTCGGGACCACAATTCTTCGTTAAGAAATTTCTCTTTCCTTCAAATCCATGAAACCGTAATTTTTCCAATTTTTTTTAGGAAATTACTTCTGGATTTCCGATAAACCCGTTCGGGAATGACGGGAGTGGGACTGGGAAAATCTTCATCGTAAAATCCCCCTAGCCCCCTTTGCGAAAGGGGGAAATAAAAAGCTGGATTCCCGATAAAACCGTTCCGGAATGACGAGAGGATGTTGCTAAGGAGCATGTTTGAGAAAGGCGGCCATGAGGATGATGAGGACGCCTAGGATCATGGAGGTATCTTGAAAGGGAATGTATGGCATACCGGTTTTTTTATTGGCCTCTGAAAGATTTTTTAGATTTAGAACAAAAATGGAAAGCAGAAGGGTAAAAAGGAGAATTTTAAAACTGAGGGCAAAAAAATAGGGTTGGCTGAACTCCATTCGGATACCCCGGGCGATTTTAATGTTTATGGTTCCCGTGACGAGAATGAGAGAGACCAGGAAAATGGAGATTTTCGTGAACTTAGTGTGAAGTTTTAAGAGAAAAGGTTCCCCGATTTCTTTGGCCACTTTTGATCTGAGGGTAGGCAATAAAACCAGAGAGTTAAAAAGAATTCCCCCGACCCAAATAAAGGCAGAAACCAGGTGAATCCAGAAATTCAGTACTTTGTAGAATTCCAATCTCGCACCAGTAGAGTGGGGGGGTCGAGTGGGTCCGTTAGGGAATTGTGTTCTACAAACCGTTTTTTAGTTGCCAGCAGGTTTTGTGGAACTTGGTTGAGCTGTTGCTTGGCCGTTACCCTGGGATTTTTTGGGCATGAGCTTGTCCAAAATCTCCTGCATCTTTGAGGGATCTTTGACCGCTTCTTCCATGGTGGCCTTGGCCTGTTCAATTCCCTCGTTAGCAATCTCCAGCGTAATGGCTTTTACCCCTTTGGACCGTGCATGATTTTCAACCATGCTCTGTGTGCAATCCCGCATATAACCAGGGGGAACTTTCTCGAGCCGGGTCTTCGCATCCCGAGTCCATTCAAATTCTGGGGCAGGAGCTTTGATTTTTTCCTCATTGTCTCCTAACAGTTCATCTTTCCAGCTGACTTCATCGGCGTATTCCATAATAATTTTTCCTGTAAAGTCGGCCGTGATGGTTTTGATGCCCATCTTTCGTGCCGATTTTTCAATGATGGCCTTCGTCCGGCGGCGCATATAGCCGGAAGGAACAGACCTTAACCTTTCTTTTGCTTCAGAGGTCCATTCAATGACGACATCGTCATAGGCCATTTCGACTTCAATGTTTCCTTCTGCCTTGGCGGCCGCATGGATAATTGACTTGTCGATAATTTTGAAGGCTGAACCCTCTCCCATACAAATCGGGCATTTCACTGGTTGGGATCCTTTGGCCAAATGGCCGCATCCAGAGCAGACCCAGTAATCCAATTCCCGGCGCTGGTCATAGTTGAGAATGTCCGCTCCAGCACTGGCGGCGGCGGTATCACCCATTAAACCCATGACCTGTGCGCTTTGGGTATTCATCAGATCTCGGACCACACCATCGTCTGCGGTCATTTTATTTCGATCGATTCCTTGTTCATCCAAGGTTTTTCCCATACCTTTCATGGCGGCTACCGCTTCAGGAGGGAGAAGATGTCCCATGGCTGTGTCTACCACTTCGTTGCTGATGATGCTGTGGCCTTTTTCAATGGCATAGCGATGAATGGCTGTTTTGGCCACACCGCGGGCAAACACGGGGATCTTTTCCATTCTTCTGGAGGCCTCTTCAGTCCAGGCCAGTGTATACATGGCCGTGGTGTCAATGGCCGGGGTATAGGTTCGGTTTGAAATTAAGATGTTGCAGGGAGCAAGCCGTAGGAGATTCTCGGTGTTGCTTCCCATATCCATGGTGTCATCACTATGGACCCCAATTCGGCCCAATACCAAGAGCCACGGTTTTTCCTTTTTGACATACTGAATGACCCGGTCAAATGGTTTCCCATCCAACAATGTGGTTTTAATTTTGGTCTCATCGGCTTCGGCCTCTTGCTTTGAAATATCCAGATGGGCCTGGTAAATTTTGGCGAGACCGCTGTCAATAATTTCCTCATGGAGTTTTTCCTGTTCTTTAAAGCGGAATACTTTTCCTGCTTCTTCGGAGAGAACGTCTGCGATACTGTTAAACATGGCGTAGTGGAAGTAGGGATCAAATGCGGAAACAGCCTCTACCGGAATATTTAGGGCTTTGCCGATAGCGATGGCTGTTTTGAGTCCCCCGTAGGAATGTGCGCTTCCATCCACTGCAGCCACAATTTTCCGGTTTCCGTTCATCGGTTTAAGGTCTTTGACCACAAAGATATCAGAAGACCTGGTTCTTCGAATGACCCTTTCGCATACGCTGCCGATAATGCTATCTCTCACTGCACCCACACCGAGTGCTCCCATGACCACCAGATCGTATTTTTCCTGGTTGATATCTTCGGTTATGACCTGGAAATTACGGCCCTCTAAGGCCCTTCGTTCAAAGGAAACGTTGGCGGATTTACATTGCTGATCCATGACATCTAAATAACAGTCCGTAATAATCACCAAACCACGGGTGATTAAGGAGTCGTGGATTTTCCGTTGGCGCTCCAACTCCTTTTCATCATGGTATTCTTCGGGAAGGCCTGATTCCATCTGTTTGAACCGCTTATCATGCATTTTAGCGGCGTAGGCGTGGCTGCCGATGACTGTTCCTCCGAATTGTTTGGCCAGATCCACTCCGATTTCAATGGCCTTGTTGGAATGGTCTGAATTATCAACAGGAACATAAATCCTTTTGTACATGGGTCTCCTCCTTAAAAAATAAGTCCTTATTATAAAAGGGTTTTAAATGCAAATCAATGAATTTTTTTGATTTTTTTGGGGTTTGCAACGCCATGGTTTTTCGGATTGAGAAGTTTAACCGGTGGCCGCCCCCTCTCCTAAGGTCCTAATAAAATGGATAACTTTCCAAACCTCTTCCTCGGTAATGATGGATGGTGAATAGGAAAACATCCGGGTCCCGGGGCTTCCGTTCCGTATGACCCAAAAAATCTCACCATCGGTTCTCAATCTGGCGAATTCAGGATTCGAAAAATCCCGGGGTCTTGGCCTTAATTCCAACCCCGCAGGTCCATCTCCCCTTCCGGTCATTCCGTGGCAGGTAAAACATGTTCCTTTCCCTTTAAATATTTTTTCTCCCTCGGAAATGGTTAGGGGGGAATTGGGAATTGGGTTTTCAATATTGCTTGCAGAGGCCGGGGCCCGGGGAATTCGAATATCCCTTTCCTCTGGTTCAGCGGATTTCTCTGGTTCTAAAAAAACAAAGAGATACATGAGGCCAGTAATCACGAGAAAAACCATTGTGAGTTGGAAAATGGCTTTTGGCAATTTATTTAAACTCCAAAAGGATGATGCAGTGGGTTTTCGGTGGTTTGAATTTTGAGGGTCAAAATGTGGTTTTTAAATTTCCTCCTCTTCTTTAATCATATCTTTCCATAAAGGCGGGCCTTCTGTTTCAAAATTTTTTGTGGATAGAAAATTAATCCCGTTATAGAGGTTGAGTTTAAATTTTCCGCCTCCAAAACGCTCAGATAAAAACCCTTTTACATTTTCCACAAAAGCCATGTCCATTGCTTTGTACCTGTCCATAAAGTGAAATTGAACCACCATCCCCACTTTTTCCTGGGCCAATACCTTGACCGTAGAGTCAGGCAGGAGAGTTTGAAAGGCGCTTTTTTGCTCTTCTTCAGAGGGGTAACCTTTTACCTGCGCGTGAGAGAACTTTTTAATATGCTCCCTATATAGATCCCACACCATCCCTTTATAAATGTCTTGATTTTCCATTGTAAATTAATCCAGTAACGTTTTTCGTTTCAGATTGATTAGAGGAGTCCTACTCTTTTTTTACACCTTCCTTGGGATCAACGGGCATGGCTGTTTGACATTTTGGGCACTTCACGTAAACGATATTGTCGAATAAACCGATGCTGTAATGATGAGAAAAAAGATCATATTCCGTTTGGCATGATTTGCAGGTGGTTACATTTTTACTGTATACCTCCTGGACCTTTTCTTTTGCCTGTGAGACCTCAGCCTGAACCTGTGATAAATTGGAATTGAGTTTGGAAATGGTTTTTTGCTGGTCTTTAAGGATTGCTTCTAAGTCTTTGAATCTTTGCTCAAATTTTTGAATGTCAGAATTAGTCATGTCATTCCCTTGGCTACGTGTTCTATGATCGGGACATCTTACAACAGCTCATTTCTCTTGTGCAACCCCTTTCTAGAAAAATTTAGTTGTTTATCTTTAGGTTTTGGGTATTTATGGGATGTTTTTTTTAGAGCGAATCTTGAAATTCACTTTCTTCCAGCCTTTATTCTTTGGGAAAATCCTTCTTTAAAAAAGAGGGAAAGGGGAGGTTTTTAAAAATTTTTTTGAGATTGAAAAAGGTCTGGATTTAACCCCTATTGAGACAAAACCTTATTAAAAAAAGTTTCATGTTAAATCTCCACCATCAACCGAGAACTTATCTTTTCCACCTGTTTCCCCAATAAAAGCCTTAATATCTTTTAATTTCAGGTTCTTGCATCGTCTTGATACATTATAAAGATCTTCCTGCTGGGATTTTTCATGCAATATTTTGGGGTAAAATTTGTTCAACGATGCAACATTTAGGTGTTGACAAAGGCATTTTTAAAATATATTTTTCCCTAGATTTTCTGTCTTATGAAAAGATTCTGAAGTTATTTTACCTTTTTTGTCCTGTTTCCTCCAATTGACGTAGGAATTTTTGTGGTAAAACGAAACCTCATTTTCCTTTCTTTCATTTCTATCCTCCTATTCTTCCTCATACCAAAATCCGGTGAATCCCTAGTCATTCCTCCGGACCCATTTGATTCTACCGACCGTTATGCGCTCCTGTTTAAGAACTCGGATGGGTCCATCACCCAAATTCAGGCGAAAATAAAAGCCCCCGGACCGGGCATTCTCGGGCCTGGGGAACTCTTTGCAGAGATTCGCTATAAACTTCCTCCCTCTGTTACGAGTGAACCCCCTAAATCATTCCATTATTCTGTGTCACTTCCTATTTCGATTCACACCCTGGATTCTGTAAATCCCATATTAATGAGCTTTGATTTCAGCAATGAACCCATTAACCCTCAAGCCTTCCATCGCCGGTTAGAAATTTTCTACCTCAGCCCGGGAGAAGATTCCATCCCTCAAGAGATTATCGGATTTCCTCCCGAACGATTATTAATGCGGGAGGGTGAAGAAGCTGTGAACCAAACCCAATTGGTCTCCTCCCAATCCGCTGTGGATGGGGAACTGCTTTTGGGACCTGTTACAATCCTTCGGGAACGGGGGGCACCCGAGACCGAAACCATTTCGTTCAATATTACGGATCATACGGGGTCCTACATGCTTCGCCTAAAAAATGGGGATTCGCAAGGTCATTTCCGAGTCTCGGCTGCGGTCATTACTCTAAATGGACAACAAATCTTCCGGCCTTCGGAATTTAATAGAAAAGTTTCCGGTCTAAATCGGCAGGTGGTTCTCCAGAATGGGGAGAATATCCTTGAGGTCAATGTCAGAGGGGAACCCGGGACCCACCTCACCTTGGAACTATATCAAAAGGACGCTCAGATCTGCCGTGCTCTTGGCCCTCAAACCTTTGTGCGTGCAACGGGAAAACCCATTACCGAGGAGATTATTTTTTCCCTTGGTTCACAGCTATCCGGACCTTTTACAGTACATCTGATCAATGGGGACCCCGATGGTTCTCATCGGGCTGATTCCGGCACCGTTACCCTGAACGGGCAGGTGATCTTTGATTCCAGCCAGTTCAATGAGCAGGTTGAGGAGCTTTCTCAAGTTGTAAACCTTCAATCGAACAATACACTTCGTGTCCATCTCAATGGTGCTCCTGGGGACCGGATTTCACTGGAGATAACCGGTTTTGACAATATTCCCCCACAGGTTTCCATTACGAGTCCCCTTCCCGGAGAGGTTTTTTCCGCAGGCCCTATTTCGGTGACAGGAATTGTGGATGATCCCTCCGCAACGGTGACCGTGAACGGGATTGTGGCAACGGTGGCCCCGGATGGAACATTTACCGCGGAGGGGGTGCCACTGGAAGAAGGACAAAATACTTTAGTTGTGGTGGCCACCGATTCCTGCGGGAATCAGGGGGAGGATCAGATAACGGTGCAACTACAAACCACCCCGGTTGGACCCGAGCTTCAGTTTTGCGCGGAACCCTTTAGGGAGCAGGTCCCGGAACCACCAGGGGAGGAATGTGGCCCCCAGCCTTTTGGGAGATCCTATGGACTGGTGGTGGGCCTGACGGATGAAACAGCCGAAACCGTGACCATCAATGAGGTTTTATTACCCGATGGGGTTGAGGTTTTTGAAAATGGGCCTATTTTTTGGGGTTTGCGTGAGGGGACCTTCTTTTGGGCCTTTGTGAATTTACCTCCGCCGGATGGCATCCATTCTTTTACGGCGGTAGCCACTAATGCGGATGGGCAGCAACGGATGGAAACCGTTACCTTTCTTCGAGATACGATTTCGCCTCTATTAACCATAGTATCTCCTCCCAACGGAATGGTAACCAATGAGTTTTCAGCAGTTGTTACCGGAACTGTCGATGATCCTGAAGCAACCGTTCGACTGGGTTTTTTCGGGCCCCAGATTCCTGTTATCAACGGAACTTTTGAAGTTACCGTGAGCCTTTTGTTGGAGGGATCCAATCGGATCACCATTTCTGCAAGGGACCCTTCCGGGAATCCCTCCAATAAAAGCGTAACCATTATCCGAGATACGATTCCTCCCGTGATTACGATTTCGTCCCCTAACGAAGGGGCGGTGGTCAATCTATCACCTCTTACCGTCGAAGGAACGATTATTGATTCAACCCAAGTCAATGCCACAATTGCTGTGAACGGAGGAACCCCAACAACCCTAAACCTTTCCGGAAGTAATTTTAATGACAGTGTTCCCCTAAACGAAGGATTCAATACCATCCAAATTGAGGCAGCCGATGCAGCAGGAAATATCGGCAGTGCAAACCGGTCCGTGTTTTTGGACACGGTACCCCCCATTGTCAATCTCACTTCACCCTTACCCGATGAACAACTCAGTGGAACCGTGTCTGTAAACATTGACGCAAGCGATGCCTCCTCGGGAGTGACCCTGGTACACCTTCTGGTGGATGGGGAAGTCCAGGGAACCAAACTTATCCCACCGTATTCATTTGACATCAATACTCTATTGATTCCTACAGGTGAAAGGACTTTGACTGCACAGGCTTTTGATTTGGCCGGAAACAGTGCGGAAGATAGCGTTTCTGTCGGAATCCTTCCCCAAATCCAACTTCAAATTGATTCTCCGGCAGATGGAAGTACCATCAATAAACCTTTTACACTGGTAAAGGGAACTTTTCCAAAGAACACGCCTGAAAACGGCATAACCGTGAACGGTGTCCTGGCACAAACTTATGGAAATCAATTCGCCGCAAATCAAGTTCCGTTGGCCGAAGGAAACAATACCATCACCGCCCAGGCTACCGATGGCCAGGGGACATTGGTCGAATCCCAGGTTAACGTCCAGGCTGTAACCACGGTATCCTATATTAACTTGCGGGCGGATATTGAATTGGGCGTCCTTCCAATGACCTCAACCCTTACGCTGACTGGGACCGCTTCCATTTCAACCTCCACCTTGTCTTATACAGGACCTGGGGGGTTTTTCGGGCCTCAAATTACACAAATCAGTCCGGAAGAATTCAAGGTTACCTTTCTCGTGGAAGGCATTTACTTCTTCACTGCCCAGGCAAGCGATAGTCAAAGCAATACCTATACCGACACACTGGCCATTGCAGTTTTAAACTTGGCAGAACTAGATGCTCTCCTCAAAGAAAAGTGGGAGGGGATGAAAACAGCGCTTTCAGTGGGAGACCTTGACACTGCCATCACCTATTTCACCCAAAAAGCAGGTGATCGTTACCGCCCCGCCTTTGAAACCTTAGGGGCAGATCTACCACAAATCATTGCTACATTTCCTTCCATTGATTTGGTTGAAATGAGAGGAGAAAGCGCAACGTATATCATTAGTCGATTACAAAACAATGAAGAGCGCCTTTATTTTATTACCTTCAGTCAGGATTCGCAGGGACTATGGAAGATTCAGTCATTCTAAAAGCAGGGTAAAAGGTGTTAGTAATTCGCACTAGACTTTGCAATATGGACCAAAAATTCACGATGGGGATAATGGCTATTCTCCTGCTTTGGCCGTTTACCACTCATGCAGGATTTTTCGATTCTGAGCCCTGGCGCTACTCCGCAGAACCCATAGAGGGAAAAGTGATTGATCATGAGACGGGCCAGCCCATCGAAGGGGCAAATGTTGTGGCCCAGTGGGTACTGGCCGGAGGCTGGGAAGGCCATCATATTGACCGGTGGATTGTGATCGAAGCGGTCACGGATGCGGAAGGACGTTATAGGATTCCTGGATGGGGTCCAAAATGGCGTCCCTGGTTTCGGTGGTTGACAAACGCGGATCCGGAAATTGTGGTCTTCAAGCCGGTTTATTGGCCAAGAATGGAACGAAATATGGCGCGTGGAAGCTTTTCAATGGAGGGAATCAATCCTTCAGGGACAAAGGTGAGGAAGTCCTTTTGGAATGGGAAGGACATCGAACTCTGGCGGTTTAAATTGGGTGAGCCCATTGAAAAACAGTATATGCCTGGGGGAAGGCCATTTCCAGATGGCACGATAATGACCGAAAAAGAGTGGGCAGGCAGAATCAGTATGGTCCAGACCATCGTTGGTTGGACCCGGATGCTTTTTGAAGGAAAAGAAGAGGATTGGCTTAAAATCCAAAATTTAATAAAGACCCTTCAAAAGGAATGTCTTCACCTACCCCGGAAATATCGCGGATCCTATATTCATCTCCTTCCTAAAGAATACAGAAGCAGCCTATTGGGCAAGGAAGCAGAGCCATGCTTATAAAATCGGTAAAAATAAGTTTCATGTGCCTTGTAGCTATTTTTCTTACCACTTCAAATCTCGAAGCTTATGAAGTCCCAGTGCATGAAAGGATGTCCGAGGAGGCGTACAATCAGTCGGTCCTCTCACAAGCGAATGGGAATTATCTTGCTGAATTAGGACTGGGACAGAATGAAACTATCAATGGACGTTTAGTTATTGGCTGGCTCTCTCTGGGAAGTGATTTAGAGGACAATGGTTGTTGCTCCCGCCCTTTAAATCACTTTTACGATCCTTCCACAGGAAACGGGCTACTCAACCTTCCGGATTTCGTCGCCACAGACGCCATTAACTGGGGTTTGGAGCTTGGAACCACTGGAACGCTCACTCAAAATTGGTCGATTCCCGATGCACGTGGATACCTCTATATGGGATTAACTGATCCAAACCCCGCTATCCGTGAGGAAAACCTGGCCAAGACTTTCCGGGCCCTTGGCCATGCAATTCACCTGATTCAGGATATGGGTCAGCCCCAGCATGTGCGAAATGATCCCCATTTTCATACCAACCTCTGGCCATTCAGATATTTTCTAAACTGGGACCGGAGCCGATATGAACTGGATACCCAAAGAAACATTTTGGATCTTACATACACGGGTTACCCTGTTGTGGACTTTGACCAGTTTGTCTCTTATTGGGTTTCAGGTGATGGAAGGGGATTGGCTGAACTAACCAACCAAAACTTCTTGTCCGAAGAGGCAGACCGGATCATCTGCAGCGGGGATATCTGTAATGAAGAAAACTATCCTCAGCCCGCCTTCACAAAATCATCGGGCGTGAATGAAACTTTATCGGTCCAGTTACAAGACGGAACCCAAAAAAACGGAGTTTTTACCTTTTATCCTCATACCTTTAATGATCCTAT
>Ga0256865_1000147_pt1 | contig 24693 bp, 23 predicted proteins | sample RVTome_14_FD_187337 | JGI IMG/M metagenome (GOLD analysis project Ga0256865, IMG submission 187337) | Soil microbial communities from uranium-contaminated site in the Upper Colorado River Basin, Wyoming, United States - RVT145D125 HiSeq ... | reverse complement strand
CTCTCTTGCATATACCATGACTTCCATATCGATGGACCCTCTAACTCTTCGATGGATGAATAATTCCGCACGGATCACATTCGCCAATGTGCTATCCCTAACTTAATGGTTTGCCGGACAGGCTCTAATAGGATTTTTTTTACTCTTAACCATATTTCCAATAATTGGTAAGACCATAGAATTAAATCCTACAATAGAGAAAATTCAAAAAGCAATTGATGAGGGCAAAGTCTCTGTTGATAACTTTAAGATAAAAAACAAGTTTGGCCTTCCTGGTTCTTGTGGAATCGGAACAATAGCCACTAAATTATCAAACATATATTTTGGCAGCTATTCAAAAGCCAAAAAGTTTAAAGAAATAGACCAAGCTGAAATCGACATTTTTTTAAAAGATTCAAGCATGGTTATTAGCTATCTGGTATGCCACGACAGTCCTGACAAACAAGACATTCATATGGTAATAAAACAAGGAGAAAAGGTTATCCAGCCGGAAAAAGTAAACGTGGACTTTCCCAACACAACATCTCGTTGGCCAAACTCTCCGGCTTATAGTTCCTGGGTGAATGCCTCTTTTGCGTATGATTCTATTAAGACTAAAGAGAAAGCAACGGTTATTGTTGTCCCACAAATTGGTGAAAATACCGAGTGGGATTTAGATTTATCGGAATTTGAGTAACTCTTTATTAATTTTCAGGCACCAGTATTCATAAAGAAGGAATTAGAATGGCCCTAATAAAAAGCAAAGAATGTTCCCATGAAGTAAGCATCAAGGCTGAAAAATATCCTCAATGTGGGGTAAAGGATTAAAAAATCTAGTTCTATAATTTTTCGGGTTGTTTTATTATTTCTAGCATTTATTGTTTTGTTCGTTTATTTACCCACTACTAAATTCCCATCTCGAAGCGTTTCCGCCGAATCCGATGTCAAATCAATATCATCCTATCCTAACAAACTAAAAACATTTATGGAGGCAAACATCGAGGCCGGCCTTGTTCGCTCTTATGAATTTTCCAATTATGAAAGAATCGTTTACGTTGACCAAGAAGTATGGGGTTTTTTTCCCGTTAAGGATAAGAAGGATTTCCTTCTGGTCATTAAGTCTGATTTGGAAGAATTGATAGGTTACCACCGATTTAAGGTTAGAGATTACAGATCGAATGAGGTATTGGCCGAAGTAACCGCTTTCAGTGGGGCCATAAAAATATACAAGTGAAACTCCCCCTCCTCCTAAAATAACACCCTCAAGCATGGAGGGGGGATGGGAAAATTTTATCAATAAATCTATAGGGATGTTTTGAAGAAGGTGTGAGGAAAAGCTCTATAGGAAGTATTTAAAAAAAACCTTTTGGTTTTTAACAATTAAAGAGGTGATGTAAAATAGATGAAGCTTAATCCTTTTCGTCCAAACTCCCCTGTAGCCCCCGGGATGTTTGCAGGCCGAACAGCTGAAGTTAAGCAGTTTGAGCAGGCCCTGTTTCAAACACGTGCAGGCCAACCAAAGCATTTCATGATTACAGGGGAGCGTGGTATAGGTAAAACTTCCCTCTTAATTTTTTTAAAATTCATGGCGGAGGGTGCTATACCCTTAAACGAAACAACTTTCAACTTTCTAGTCATTGAAACTGATATTGATAGCAGTACTTCGCCTCTTGGTTTGGTAAATAAAATCGAACTTGGCCTTAGAAATAAACTGGGGGAAACAGAACCATCCAGGAAGTTTTTCCAGGATGCCTGGGGTTTCCTCCAAAAGGTAGAAGCTTTTGGGGTAAATCTTGGAGGTGTAAAAGATGCAATAAACCCAGAGATCCTTCAGGAAAGTTTTGCTTTTTCCCTTGCAAAAACCGTGAGCCGATTAACCGAAACAGATGAAACCAGAAAGATTTTCAGCTCAACATACGATGGCGTTTTGATTTTGATTGATGAATCCGATAACGCTTCTAAATCATTGAGTCTTGGGTCTTTCATGAAACTTCTTCTGGAAAGACTTCAAAGGAACAATTGCAACAATTTAATGGTAACCTTAGCAGGGCTCCCGGATTTGAGGGACATACTCCGAGATAGTCACCAATCGTCTCTCCGTTTATTCGACGAAATAGCATTGGGACCGCTCTTAGATGGCGAGGTTAATTTTGTTTTAAATTGTGGGTTAAAAAAAGCAAACACAGAAAATACAACCCCGACTCAAATAACCGAGGAGGCCAGAGTATTCTTGGCAAGACTATCACAGGGTTATCCGCATTTTGTACAACAGTTCGGTTATTCTTCCTTCGACCATGACTCCGACTACCTCATAGACATGAATGATGCCATCAGCGGGGCTTTCAATAAAAAACCGAGAGGGGCAATCGAACTTATAGGCGATAGGTATTACCATAGTGATTTCTACAAAAAGATTCAAAAGGACAGTTATCGGCAGGTTTTGAGAATAATGGCAAATGAATTAGATGATTGGGTTACAAAGAAGGAAATAAGAAAACAATTCAAGGGCAAAGGCTCAACCTTAAATAATGCGATCAGGGCTCTTTTGGACCGCCATATAATCTTTCCCAAAGAAGGGGAACGGGGAATTTATCGGTTACAACATAGGGCTTTTGCTTTATGGATTAAATTGTGTGCCACTGACCCTCAAAAAATACAGGGTGAAATTGGGAATGGGCAACGGTAAGCAAACAAGGAAAATTTATTTCCTCAATTGAAACGGACCCTCTTAACCCTAAACCTTTTTCTCCTTTTCGCTTTTTCCATCTCCTTGAGAATTTCTCCCTCCCGCACTTTCTATAATTAGGGTCAGGTCTTGAAATATAATAATTTGACTGGTAGGATTCTAATTTATCATGGCTAGACCTTTACGAATTGAATACCCAGACGCCGTTTACCATGTTACCTCCCGGGGAAATGCCCGAAGAAAGATCTTTCGAGATGACCATGATAGGGGGAAATTCCTTGAAGTCTTAGGGTCAGTGATCAAAAAGTACCATTGGCTTTGTCATGCGTATTGCCTCATGGATAATCATTATCACCTTCTGATCGAAACCCCGGAGGCCAATCTCTCTATAGGAATGAGACAACTCAATGGGGTCTATACCCAGTCCTATAACCGGAGGCACCGAAAGCCGGGCCATATCTTTCAAGGCCGGTTTAAGGGAATCCTTGTTGAAAAAGAGAGTTATCTCCTTGAACTGTGCCGCTATGTCATCTTAAACCCTGTTAGGGCAAAGATGATCAAAAAGCCGGAAGACTGGAAATGGAGTAGTTACCGGGCGACTGTTGGGTTAAACGGGGCTCCCGGCTATTTAACGGTTGATTGGATTTTGAGCCAATTAGCTAGTCAAAAGGCGGTGGCACAGAATAGATATAAAGCATTTGTGATGGAAGGCATCCAAGATAAATCACCGTGGGGAGAGCTTAAAGGTCAAATTATCCTTGGGGAGAAGGGGTTTATTGAAAAATTCAAGGGCCTATTGGCAGAAAAGGAGGGAATTAAAGAGATTCCCCGGCGACAACGCTATGCAAACCGACCTGCCTTATCCGAGATTTTTAAGGAAGGGCGGAGGAGGGATAAAACAAGGAGAAACCGGAAAATAATCACTGCGCATCTGAAGTTTGGCTATACATTAAAAGAGATTGCGGATTATTTATCGCTTCATTATACTACCGTAAGTAAGTCCTTAAAAGACGGAGAGAGCTTAAACTGATAATTCAAGACCTGACCCCTTTGTGTTCTTCTACCGTAAGTAAGTCCTTAAAAGACGGAGAGAGCTTAAACTGATAATTCAAGACCTGACCCCTTTGTGTTCTTGTGACCCCTTTGTGTTCTTGGGTGGCTGAATAAAATAAGGGAAAAAGTTATGGAAATGGGAATTATTGCTGGGTTAATTGGTTTTAGGTATGGGTATTTTTGGTTTTTTTTGGTTTAGGTTTCGCCCAAAAACATTGGGTCGTGCCAGCAGTTTAAATGTTTATTCTACCATTGAAGAACTCCGTTCGGTTGGAGAACTTGTCGTTTTTAAACTGATAACAAAAGAAATTGTAACTACCGCTGAACACTGGTTTGGAGAAATGGGAAGGAAGTATTTTAGATGGCTTGTTTCAACAAAAAAAATGGCAATGGTTTTTGAATTTGATATTGACTTTAAATATGATCTTCGAAGCCCAGATTTTTTAATTAAACAAGAAAATGGCGGGTCTTTTTATTTAAAAATGCCTAAATGTTTTTATGAAATCCATATTAGGGATATTAATTTTTATGATGAGCAAAATGCAAAATTTCTTCCTTGGTTGCTTCCTGACCTTTTGAATAGAGCCTTTGGAATGGGTTTTGATGAGGCTGATAGGAATCGTCTGAAAGAAGAAGCAAAACAACAGGCGGCTCAAATTGCTAAAAACCTTGTCCAAAAAATTCGTTCTGAAGTTCAGGCATCTGCTAAAAAAACCTTAGAAATTTTAGTTAAAGGTTTTGGTGCACAACACATCAGTATCGATTTTAGTGACGCTGAACTTGTTCAAGTAAAAGTGGAAGCCCCATTATTGGAAAAAGGAATTAGACCATCCTTAGAGGAAAAATGAATTTTATTCATTTTAATTGGGGAGAGCCAAATCCATCCCATCCCTAAATATTAAAAAAAGTAAAACCATTCAGCTCATGTGAGGCGTAAGTCGCAATATCTTGAAAAGATGAGGGGAGAGGGGGAATGAAGATTCAGTTTTTAGGGGCTACGGGAACGGTAACAGGATCCAAATACCTTGTGAGCGCCGGTTCAAAAAAACTGTTGGTAGATTGCGGCCTCTTTCAGGGATTCAAGCAATTGCGGTTGCGGAACTGGGAGTCCCTTCCGATCAGCCCGTCACAGATTGATACCGTCATTTTGACCCATGCCCACCTGGATCACACAGGATATCTGCCGTTGTTGGTGAACGAGGGGTTTTCCGGAAAGGTCTACTGCACTGCCGGTACCCGGGACCTCTGCGCGATTCTTCTTCCGGATAGCGGCTACCTTCAGGAGGAGGATGCGGACCGGGCCAATAGGCACCGTTATTCTAAACATGCGCCGGCCCTTCCCTTGTATACCAGGGAGGATGCCGAGCGGTCCCTGGGTTATTTCCATCCCGTGGACATGGATCGCGACGTGGATTTGGGTGACGGTCTGACCCTTCGGTTCATGCCCGCCGGCCATATCCTGGGATCCTCTTTGGTTTTCCTCCGGAACGGCGAGAGGTCCATCCTGTTTTCCGGAGACCTAGGTCGCCCCCGGGATCGTCTCATGAACCCCCCCGCTGTCATTCGGAAAACCGATTACCTGGTGATTGAATCCACCTATGGGAACCGCAGGCATGATCCGACGGACCCCAAAAAGGCACTGGGGGCGGTGATTAACCGAACGGTGGAGCGCGGAGGTATTCTCCTGATTCCGTCGTTCGCAGTGGGGCGGACCCAGTCCCTCCTCCATTACCTCCGCCTGCTTAAATCCGAAAAGACGATCCCGGATATTCCGGTCTTTCTCAATAGTCCCATGGCCATCGAGGCCACGGATATTTTTTGCCGTTATTCCAAGGAACACCGATTGACCCCTGCTGACTGTAAGGCGATGTGTGAGGGGGCCCGGTTTGTCAAAACCACTCAGGAGTCCAAGGGGTTGAATCTTCTTCCCGCACCTATGATCGTGATTTCGGCCAGCGGTATGGCGACCGGCGGCCGTGTGCTTCACCATATCAAAGCATGGGCACCGGACTCGCGGAACACCATTTTGTTTGTGGGTTTCCAAGCGGGGGGTACGCGGGGGGAAGCGTTGATCAACGGGGTTCCGTCGGTCAAAATTCACGGGGAGTACGTTCCTGTGGAGGCTGAAATTGTTTCCTTGGAATCTCTCTCCGCCCATTCGGACTACGCGGAAATTCTGGAGTGGCTGGGGGGCTTTGAAGCCTCCCCTAAGATTACGTTTATTACCCATGGGGAGCCCCCTGCAGCGGATGCCCTCCGCCACCGGATTGAAGAGCAACTTCATTGGCGCTGCCGCGTTCCGGAATATTTGGAAGCGGTAACATTGAAATGAAAAGGGATTTTTTTTAAAATCCCCTGAGGAGTGACGGGTAGGAGAAAGGGAAAAAACGGTTGAAGTTAGAGGTGAGAGGGTTGAGGTAAACCCTCAATAAAACTATGAAGGGTAGATGAAGGCATGGAATCGTAGATCCATTCCCATGAACCCTAACGGGAGACTTAACCCAGAATGAGCGAACACAACAAACAGGATCCTCCATCGGGAACAGGGGTTCCCCGGCCGGTTCACCCTCACAAGCGGCGAGAACCCTTACCCGTGGAAAAACCCAAACCTCCTGAGGCCAACGGGGGTGCTCAACAGCAGATAGAGGCCATCTTCGCCAGCTCCAGCTATCGGATGGCGGACCAGGACGTGGATTTTTTGAATTTGAATACAACCCGGGGGGTGCGGCTCCAGCTCGATTATCTGAAAGCCGAAACCCTTTTGGTCCAACACAATATCCCGCATACCATTGTGGTTTTCGGAAGCACACGCATTCCCGAGCCGGAAGAGGCCCGAAAAAACGTCCGGGAACTTCGGGATGTCATGGCCCGATCCCCGAATGATGGGTCGCTGCAACGGAAATTGGCGGTTGCGGAAAGGCTTCTGGCCAAGAGCCATTACTACGATGTAGCCCGGAGCTTCGGCCGCCTGGTGGGGGAGTCTGGTGGGGGGCCCGAAGACACACGGGTGGTTCTAATGACTGGGGGCGGTCCGGGGATGATGGAGGCCGCCAACCGGGGGGCCTTCGATGTGGGCGCCAAGACCATTGGGTTGAATATTTCCCTTCCCCATGAGCAGTATCCGAATCCGTATATCACTCCGGAACTGTGTTTCCTTTTTCACTATTTCGGGATTCGAAAACTGCACTTTCTATTGCGGGCGAAGGCCCTGGTGGCTTTTCCTGGGGGATATGGAACCCTTGACGAATTGTTCGAGACCCTGACACTGATCCAGACCCGGACGATCCAGCCCCTTCCTGTGGTTTTGGTGGGCCGGTCTTTCTGGAAGAAAGCTTTTGACGCTCGGTTCCTGCTGGAAGAAGGGGTGATCGACTCGGAGGACGAGGAACTGTTTTGGTATGCGGAGACCGCGGAGGAGGTCTGGGAGGGAATTCTCGTCTGGCACAAGGCAAACGGAACGCCGTTATTTCAAGCCTAAGTGCTCTTTTTCGTAAATTCACTAACGTATTTTGGCGGTGTTGAAATCTGAGTCTATCATTCCCGAATGTTTTATCGGGCCCGCCTTCCGGCAGGCAGGAATCCAGGCTCTTTAAAATCAACAACTTCTGGATTCCCGCTCCCCGATAGAGGCATTCGAGGACAGGTTTCGCGGGAATGACGGCTAATGCATAGAATATAGATTGTTCTTGAAAATCTGTAGTGCTTGCAGCTCAGAGGGAAGCTCCGCGCTATACTTTTCGGAGGATAATGTCATCGTAATTATGAAAAGGAGGACTAAGGCGTAAACCGTGAAGGGGTAAAGCCAGAGGATGGAACATTTGGGGGCAGGGGTTAGAGGCGTCCCTTTAAATAATTTAAGGAGGGAAGTAGGCACGGGGTCGGACCAAGTCAAGAAATTGTGGTTAGAAAGGGGTTTTCAAGGAAGGGCGCCAATGAAGACCCTTTCGGACAGTCTTAATTTGGAAATGGAGAAAAAAATCGCTTAACCAAACCCAGGGGTACTGGTCCACTCAAGATTCATTCAGAACACCTCTTTCCAGTCGGTTTTCCTTAGATCGAAAATTTGATGTGTTTACACCTGTGTAACCGTGTGGGCAGGCTGCTTGTAGGATCTCACCATTACTCCCAGTCTAAAAAATTCATGACCCTACCTCATCCTGCCCTTAATTTAATTTATTAAAGGTATATCTACCAAGTAAATTCACGTATAATACTTTTAATCAAACATATCTTTTTAGGAGCATACCCATGAGAGTTTATTTACACAAGGATTGCGGGGATCCCGCTGTTGAGACCCCCGATACCATCTTGGCACAAACCCCGGACGACTTTCCCTTTACCTGCCTGAGTTGCCTTGGAGAAATCGAGGACGAGTCGGACATTAAGACCATAGAGGTGATGAGCCAATAGTCTTTTGATGAAGGGTCCAGGGAATTTTCTAAATGGGTTTTGTGGTCTACCAAGAAAACCTGGACCGATTTTTTAGGGGAGGGTTATTTCCTAAAAATGAGGGATCAAGGATACCACTCACCAGTGGCGGGGACATCCCTTGGTAAATAAATATGCGGGCGAGTGGATTTGCATGGCTCGGCGACTAGGTTTCTAGGTATTTTTTCAATGGCTCCCAATATCTTTCATTCCAACCTTGCTCTAGATGACCTTTATGTTCTTCGGGAAATCCAGTATGATCAAAGACCAATTTGGTTTCCCTATCATTTATTTTTTCAAATTCAAATTTGACGATTGAATATACCCCGGGCTCCCAGTTACCCACCCGCCACGCCTGTACAAGCCTTTTATTTGGCACGTTTTCAATTGTTATACCTGATATTATTCCACCAAAGCACGAAAACTTCCCTCCGGACTCTGGATTAATTTCTGCGGGGGAACCCGAAAATTCACCAAACTGTTCTGCCTTTGTAAGAGCCTCAAAAATCTGTTGAGACTTGCATTTGAAATTTATTTCCTGATGTATTGACATGGTAAATTTTCTCGCCCTTCCATCCCTGCTTGCAACCTGAAAACTGGGGGTCCGATTAGAATACTGCTTATCTTACTCTTTTCTGGTGATTAATAGGGAGAAGAGTTTTACAGTAAATAGGCCATAAAAATGAATTTGTTCCCATTTTGCACAATATTCTGGAACAATAATTTTAATTTTTCTCCCTAAAACCTTAAATGAGAATCCAAAAACCATATCTTTGCCCGAAATCTTACACAGGAAAGAGGTTTATCTTTTTTGGAACCCAAATTGGAAAACCGGTTCAAATTTAGGAAACTGTTTCTAAGAATGTTATTGACTTAATCGGTTTTTTTCAGTTACTATCCGGTCAATTGGTGCTCTTCCGGACTGAGTCTAACCCATTGAAAACACAATCCCTTTCACCTCAACAAAGGATTATTTTTGCTCTCGATTTCCCTTCATTTGATGAAGCACGTCCCTATATAGAAGAATTGAAGGATCATGTTGGTATATTTAAGATTGGCTGGACTCTTTTTATGGGGGATGGACTCAATGTCATCAATAAAATACAAAAAATAACAGGCGCAAATAAATTCTTTTTAGATTTTAAATTTTCCAGTCACACCATCAACGATATTCCGAAACAAAGAGGAGGGGTGAAGGCCGTTTTTTTGTCACGATCTCAGGACATTGAATTTATCACCGTCCACACACACGAGGAGGAAAAAGCGGTTTCCGAAGTGGTGAAGCAATTTAAAACAGGGGAGGTCAAAGTGCTTGGGGTGACGGTGTTAACCAGTTCAGGCAGAGAAGATATAGAAGGAATTGGCCAGCGAAAAACCGTTGAAGAAAGGGTTTTAGATCTGGCTCGAAAGGCCAAAAATGCGGGCTGTCATGGTGTGGTCTGTTCAGGACAGGAGGCCAGATCGGTTCGAGCGGAATTTGGAAAGGATTTCATCATTATCACCCCGGGGATTCGACCCCAAGGGTCCCACATTCACCAGGATGACCAACGGAGAACAGTTACCCCCGGGGACGCGGTTAGAAATGGCGCGGATTATATTGTAGTGGGTAGGCCGATTTCCGAGGCAAAGGATCCAATAGAAGCCGCTCAAAAAATTGCAAAAGAAATTCAGGAAGCCTTAAAACAATAAAAACCCTTCCAACCCTTTTTCCCAAAAACAAAAACTTATTTTTATTTTTTCCACACCGGGGGTGCCCACTTAAAGTCGTTCCGTTCAACAATCCCATTTAATCGCTGGGAGGGTCAAAATTTCCAGGCTGTCGGTTTTCCCACGGAATGAGAGAACGCCGGGTCTGCTTAATTAGGCTCCGAAGGTTGATTTCCGCTGCGCGAAGGTGTTTTTCCTCCCCATTTTGGATTAGAACAGACAACAGATGAAATAGGTTCCGTTCTGCGGGACGGGCTCGAAGAATCTGCTCCATCACGGGATCCACCGATCCATTCAAAGGGCTATCCGGACCTGGACTCTCTTCGGGGTCATCCAGAGTTAATGCATCGAGTTGGTCGGGGTCACCATATAGCCACGATACCGGTATCCCGAAAACATCGGCGATGGATGCCATCATCGATATCGGTGTATCCCGTTGCCCAGTTTCCAGCCAATGGATAGATGTGGGGGATAAGCCCGCCCTTTGTTCAACTTCCGAGGTTGAAAGCCCGCGCTTCAAACGCCAGCGTTTTATACAAAGCCCGATTGACACCCTTTCATGATACCAAAATACAGGTAATTGTTTCAACATCTTGTGGGAAACCCATGGTGGGGCCAAGCGATAGGGTGGAGGAGTGAGGGAACCCGTGAAAAGTCTGAAAGGGTGGCCTCATTCCTCTTTGGTTTATCATTTTAATTTACTTAAAGGAAAGATAGAAAATGAAGGCCAAAAACCATTAGGATAAAAGGTTATGGCTATTTTTATAAGAGTTTTTCTTATTCTCATTTTTCAAGTTTTGGTTTGCCTTCAGGTCTCTCTTGCGGGGGAGTCACCTATGCAAATAAAGGTGCAGGTGGAGGGGATCCAAGGGCAGCATCTTGCGAATGTTTTGGCGTATCTAAGTCTTGAGCAAGAAAAGGACTTTCCGAGCTTGACGGAAGGGATTATTAAACGGATGTATCGAAATTCCGACCAGGAAATTCGATCTGCATTACAGCCTTTTGGTTTCTATAATCCATCCAATGAATCGGATCTCACTTTTAAGGATGGCCAATGGCATGCCTTTTTTAAAATTCAACTGGGACCACCGGTGATTCTTTCTAAATTGGATTTAAACATACAAGGAGAAGGAAAAGAAGATGAAGCGTTTCAAAATTGGTTAAAACAACCTCTGTTTCAGGAAGGGCAGATTTTGGAGCATGTGGGCTATGAAAAAGCCAAAAAGGAATTACAGGAAATGGCTTCTAACCGAGGGTATTTGGATTCAAAATGGGTGGCCCACAGCATTTATGTCGATCCGGTTCAAAACAGCGCAGAGGTGATTTTGCATTTTGATACGGGACCCCGGTACCTTTTTGGGGATGTTATCTTTATTCAGGAAAAGTTTGACCGGACCTTTCTTCAACGGTTTGTCCATTTCCAAAAAGGCGATGCCTATTCGGTTTCCAAACTGTTTCAACTTCAAAATGACCTCAGCAACAGCGATTATTTCAGCCGTGTGGAGGTCAACCCCCGCCGTGATCTTGCTGAGAAAATGAATGTTCCCATTGAAATTAATTTGGAACCCGGGCCGAGAAATAAATATTCTTTGGGCATTGGTTACGGGACCGATACCGGTATTCGCGGAAGTGCAGGTTGGGAAAACCGCCGTATCAATCGGAAAGGGCATCGCATGAAGGCGCAGGTGAGGGGATCCCTCATTAAAAAAAGTTTCCAGACGCAATATATTATTCCTTTAAAAGATCCTCGATCGGAACATTTGGATTATTCGGCGGGGTGGGTTAGGGAAAATACGGATACCAGTAACAGCGAAACCTTTTTGTTGGGGATCAGTCATGCCCACCTTCGGGGAAGATGGCAGGAAACGGTGAATGCCAACTTTGAGCATGAAGTGTTTGAGGTTGCGGATGAAAAGGGGGTTTCCAATCTTTTGATCCCAGGGATTACCTGGTCCCGTACCCAAGCCGATGATCGAATCTTCACCCACCAGGGGGGCCGGTTGGTTCTGGATATCAAAGGTGCCCATCGGACCCTCATTTCGGATGCCACTTTTCTTCAGCTCCGTTTGAACAGCAAATACATTTACACTGTGGGCAGTTTTGGAAGATTCATTTTTCGTGGAGATGGGGGAGCCAGCCTGGTGGATGAGTTCCCAGAGGTTCCTGTGTCCCTTCGGTTTTTTACGGGAGGGGATCAAACCGTTCGAGGCTACCCCTATAATTCTTTAGGCCCGAAAAACAACGCGGGACAGGTGACTGGGGGACGGCATCTGTTGGTGGGAAGTGTGGAATATGAGCAAATGGTTTTCAAAAAATGGAGTCTGGCCGTTTTTTTTGATGCCGGCAATGCCATTCAAGAAATTTCCGATCCTTATTACAAAGGTGCTGGGATCGGGATTCGATGGAAGTCCCCTATCGGATCTGTTCGTGTAGACGTGGCCAAGGCCCTGGACCAGGAAGGCAATGTGTGGCGCTTCCATTTGAATATTGGGCCCGATTTATGAAACAACCTATTAAACGACTGTTGTTTTGGGTCCCCTTTTCTTTTCTGATTCTGGTGATGGGTTTCATAGGTTATATTTTATTCACGGAACCCGGGTTAAAGTGGATTTTTGATCGCGCCGTTCAAATGGTTCCGGGTAAACTGTCTGCAGGGAAAATCCAGGGACGCCTGATGGGACCGTTTGAAATCCAAGCCCTAAAATTTTCCGATATTGCCACGTCTGTTTCCATCGAAACTTTAAAAATAGAATGGGTTCCCTTGGATTTGTTTTTATTGAAGAACCTGAGGGTCTCACGGATGGGGATGGAGGGTGTCCGGGTTGAAACTTTTCAAACGGAAAAACAGGAAAGGGTTTCCCTCCCCCCGGCGGCTGAATTTAAAGTTCCCCTTGGATTGGTATTGGATCATGGCCTGATCAGGGAGGTTTCTTTGGTGCAGTTCGAGAATCCTTCTCCTATTCTTGTGAACGAAATATTCTTAAAGGCTGAGTGGGATCGGAAAAAATTGAAAATAAAAAATGTCCGGGTAAAAGCCCCAAAGGTTGATTTGGACATTAAAGGAACAGTAAATACCCATGATGATTTTCCAATGAGTTTAAAAGTAATTTGGAGCGTTCGTTTGGAAAAGGATCTTTCTTTAGAAGGAGGCGGGGTTTTAGAGGGATCCCTTAAAAAACTTGAAATTACCCAGGAGGCCCTATCTCCCTTTAAGGCCTCTCTTTCCATCAATGTCTCTGACCTGATGGAGGAAGTCAGATGGAAAGGGTTTTTAGTCGTTGAGAAGTTCCCTCTTCAAAAGGTCAATGTGCAGTGGCCTGGGGTTTTTTTAGGCGGAGAATTTCACACCGAGGGGAATCTTTCCCATTTTGACCTGAGCGGTGCCATTCAAGGGCATGATCCCATGTTTGTGGGAGATTTTGAGGTGAATCTTTTGGGAAATCAGCAACAGGGGCATTGGGAATTGGAGCAACTCTTATTAACCCTTCCTAAAAGTGAAACCATGATTAATATGAAGGGGGTATGGTCTCCCCAAAATCCTCAGGAGGTTTTTATGTTGGAGGGAACCTGGGAGTCATTGGTTTGGCCTATCCTTGGAGATCAGGTGGAATTTCAAAGCCCACAAGGAAATTTCAAGATCCAGGGAGCTTTTGAGGATTACCGGCTTCAGATCGGAACCTCCGTACGGTATGGAAAAATTCCGGGTTCCAGTTGGAATGTGGGTGGAAACGGAAATCTTAAAGGCCTGAGTTTTATGATCGAATCGGGAAAGTTGCTCCAGGCAGAGATCCGGGGGAAGGGGAAATTAAAATGGGATCCGCGGGTGGAATGGGAAATCACCCTGAACGGGCAGGGGTTTAACCCGGAGGAAATCTATCCCGAGTGGCCAGGGAAATTTGAACTGGCTGGCTCAGCCTCTGGTTTCCAGGACAAGGATCAAAGGCAATTTAAAATCGATCTCCATTCCATTAAAGGGGATCTTCGAGGTCGGCCCATCGGGGGAAAAGCCCATCTAGAAATAAATGGGGAGCAGTATTCTTTATCGGAAATGAGCCTGCAATCGGGGACCGTAACTCTTTCTGGCTCCGGAACTTTGACGGAAAGGTGGGATGTCTTCTGGAAGGTTGATGCAGAAACCCTTGAAGACCTTCTTCCCGAAGCAGAAGGGTCTTTAAAAGGAAAAGGGAAAATCACCGGTTTTCGAAAAACCCCTAAAATCACCACTCAAATGAAAGGAGAGCATTTGAGGTTAGGGGCCTATGGGGTACAAGATGTTACCTGGGATGTAGCCATTGATTTAGCGGACATTGAAGGTTCACGTATTGATCTAATTGGAAAGGGGTTTGCCATCTCTTCTGATGAGATTAAGGTTTTTTCATTGAAAGGCCGGGGGAAAATGGAATCTCATGATTTATCCCTTGAAATTGCAACACCCAAGGACTCTATACTGCTATTTTCCAAGGGAGGATATCATGATCACCGATGGTCGGGGTATATTTCGAAGGCCGAGGTTGAAACCATGAATTATGGGAAGTGGTTTCTTCAGCAACCCGGGGAAACTCAAGTTTCTTTAAAAAAAGCCACTACATCAGACCTTTGCTGGGCGAAGGAGGCTTCACGAATTTGCTTTAACCTCAATTGGGAAGACACCTTGGGATTTCAAGGCACGGTTCAAATTTTCAAATTGCCACTGAATCTTTTCAAGTCTCTCCTCCCCCCCCCGTTGGGATTTGGAAGGAACATTAAATGGCCGAACAGAGGCCCTTTATCGAGATGGAATTCTTCAAAACGGAGAAGCAAAATGGAGTGTTTCAAGAGGGGTTCTTTCCTTTGAGGCTGACCAGGAGGAGAATTTAGAAGTGGTTTTTAACGAGGTTTTAATCAACGCAATGATTAAAGAAAACGCTTTTTTGTTGAACACAGAAATGCTGTTGAACGAGGGCGGATCTTTCAAGGGTCATTTTATGATTCCTTCATTTTTTCCCATTAGAGACCCTCTTACGAAACCCATGCAAGGAAACCTGAACCTGGTTTTAAAAAAACTTGATTTTATCCCGGTTTTCTTTCCAGAGATCCGAGATTCCAGGGGGTTTTTAAACGCCCAAATCTTTTTTGCCGGAGACCTTTCCGCCCCTGTTATTGAGGGGAAACTCTCCCTTGTGGATGGGGAGGTAACCCTTCCCAGGCTCGGAGTGACCTGGAAAGGGATTCGGGTTTTGGCAGAAAGTCAGGGTGTAAACCATTTTACATTGAGTGGGCAATTAAAATCGGGAGAAGGGCAAATCAGTTTAAAAGGGGAAGCGCATTATCCTGTTTTCGGCGAAAGGTTTTTCCGATTGAATCTCATGGGGGATCGATTTGAAGCCATTAAAATTCCTGAGGCTTGGATGGTTGTGTCACCCGATTTGAAAGTACAGTTTAAGGGGGAGGAGATAAGAATCGAAGGTGAGTTAGGAATTCCAGAAGCTAATATCGAACCCAAGGACCTTTCTGGATCAGTCCAGATTTCCCCAGATGTGGTCATTCTAGGAGAGGAAGAAAAAGACCAGACTCAAAGGAAGATTTACAGTAAGGTGCGGTTTAACCTTGGGGATCAGGTTCAATTCAACGGATTGGGCCTCAAAACCCGTTTAAAGGGAGGGCTCATGGTCCAGGAAGAACCGGAAAAACTTACATCGGGCTCAGGGGAAATTCAAATTTTGGAGGGAAAATATAAAGCCTATGGCCAGGAGCTTGAAATTGAAAGGGGACGGTTGATTTTTGCCGATAGTCCCCTGGATAACCCCGGTCTTGATATTCAAGCTGTGCGAAAAATCAGTGATGTTACTGCCGGGGTTAACATTGGAGGAAGACTTAAAGACCCCCAATTGACTCTTTTTTCAAACCCATCCATGGAACAGGCGGATATCTTTTCCTACCTATTGTTAGGCCGGCCCATCCGACAGGCTTCCGCCTCTGAGGGGAAAGAGCTTCAGAATGCTGCCACCTCGGCAGGGATTGCAGGGGGTGGTTTTTTAGCAAAAAAATTGGATCCTTATTCGGTTTGGAACAGGTCGAAATAGAAAAGGGAGACACTCAGGAAAGTACCACCTTATTTATCGGGAAGTATCTGTCCCCAAAGATTTTTTTGTCCTATGGCGTAGGCCTATTTGATCCGATTAATACTTTTCGTGTTCGGTATCAAATCAGCCGGCAAATAATATTCCAAACAGAATATGGGATGGAAAATAGCGCGGATCTTTTATTTCAAATGGAATCAAAGCCGAAAGAAAATTGAAGGGAATGATCTGCTTTTTTCCTATTGACTTCTGATGACCAAATGTAGCAAATGAGAAAAAGGGAAATATAGCTCCACCTTCTATCATGGCAAACTACTGGTAACGGTAGGGCGCAAAGCTTCGGATCTTTTAGGTTTCGCGCTGAGAGCGGTTAATCATTCGCTAAAGTGAATGGGTAAAAGATGGCCGGGCCACCGAGGTGACAGAAATGTCAAACTGGGGGTTCGGCTTTTTTTATTGTTTTATTAGGGACTTATGAAGATAAAGGGTTTAATCATTTTTACGGTGTTTGCGTTGGGGATTTTCTTAATCCGCCCTGGTGTGTATGGGGCCGAACCTTCACGCTTAATTTCACTACAAACGAAGGATTAATGGGAACCGAATTGGCCCCCCAGAATTTTTTTGGGGCAGGAAATCCCTGTGTGGGTTTGGGAAGGGTGTCGGCGGGGGATGATTTGAACGGGCTGGCTTGTGCGGAAATGGGACGGGAGTCCGTTGAGCAATGGTTGAGTGGGGGTTATTTCGATCCAAGGGCTGGAACAGACCTAATCCCTCCTAGTGGAGACCGTTCGGGATGGAGGCTGATGATGGTGGACCATTTCAGCCCGGGTGCTTTTTTAACCGGATTTGCTCCTTTCTTAAACCAATTCCCGAACTTCCCCCAAGTGGGAACTCCTGGGCCATCCAGGTATGATCCCGACCTTTTAATGCTTTTCCTAGATCATCATGGTGAGCCTCTGACACCGAGAAGGTTTCCTAAATACATCCCACATGAGAGACAGGCCTGGGCGGATACCTTATTGGTAAAATATGTATGGTCGGCCTCAGAAGAGTTTAGTCAGAGCCTTCGATCTCAAGTAGGTCAATTCCGGGGAAATGCCTCTCCTGGAACCACTGTTTCATGGAGATCCATGAGCAACGAAAGTGCTGAGCTCTGTTCCGGCGGTTGGTGTAATTGGACCTTCGATGTGGGCGGGGATGGGATTGCCGGGAGCACGGATGATATTCTCACCCGCACGGATGGGGTGGGAACCGTGACGGTGACTTCATCATTGAGGGTAAACAGTTTTTTTGCAGCGGGAGACGGAACGGTGGATCAATATCTACCTTTGGCCCCTATTGAATCCATCCCAACGGTGATTGATGATGGGTTGGATCAGGGAATGACCGATGGCGTATCGATACCCCTCCAGGTGTTTCGTACCGCGATCCAGGTGGTGAGCGGGCCAAACTTCCACGGGGAAGAAGGCAACGATCCTTACACCTGGGTCATCTGTGGATCCCGAACGGGTGGTGCAGGGGAGGCGGACTGTGATGCCCCGACTTCGGTGATTATTGATGAATCCACCCAATTTGCTTTTATTACTGGCGGAGCATTTGGGGCAGGCTCAGTCTATGATCAATCAGAGCGGTTTGGAGCGGATGGTCGGTTTTTCACCACAGACGATGGTGCAGGGACCGATGGTGTCAAAGGAACATCCGATGATACCATTGTGATGTGTGCCGGTGCGGCTGGAGCCACCGTTGATGGTCAGGGCAATGCTTTCTGGGGTGCTGACTGCGATAGTGATCCAGGTATCGATTTGGTTTATGGTACCTCTGATGACGGTGTGATCTACTATAGGGAGGCAATTGAAAACGGATTCCGGTCTGGTGCTCGAGAGAACCGAGCGTTTGCCTTCTCCTTCATTAACGCTTTAGATTCCCTGAGACAAATCATGGAACAGAATACGGAGGGAAATTTTATTATGTCCTGCCTCAATTGTGATCTTCCAGGGCTTCCTCCAATTGGCCCGTTGAACTACGAACAGATTTGGCATGATCCAAAAATTCCTCCCCTTGGGCCTTACCCCCCCAACTTTTCTCAAAGGTTTAATATCCTCCCAGCTCCCTAGTCGGGAGAGGCTTTAATTTATATTTTTTCCAATTAAATAAAATTGAAATTTGGAATGGGATAATGGGAAGAAAGTGGGTTGGGAAATAAATACCTTTTCCCAATTAGGGGGTTCTATATTTGTATTTTTTTACTTGGCCCCTGCCTTTGTTAGAAGCCGTACTATTTCAATGTTTTTTGCTACATCAAGTGGGGTTTTTCCATCAATTGTTTTGATATGGACATCCGCTCCATGTTGAAGCAACAGTTTGGCTACCTCCGTGTGCCCTTGTTGAGAAGCCACTAAAAGGGGAGTGGCCCCCTGGGTTGTGGGGATATTGACCTTAGCCCCATTTTCCAAAAGGAGCGTAACGGATTCTAAATGACCTCCCCCTGAGGCAAAAAACAAGGGGGTTGCACCGTTGAGGAGTTGGGTGTTGGGTTGGGCACCTTTTTCTAAAAGGATTTTGACCGCCTCACTTTTGGGTTGGTTGGATGCATAAAATAACGCCGTTCCGCCTCCGGGGGTTTTAAAATCGGCCTCAGCCCCAACCTCAAAGAGAACTTGTAAGATTTCACCTTTTCCAGCGACAGCAGCTTCCATTAGAGCGGTTTTGCCTTCCTTGGTTTGGATGTTCAAATCTGCTCCATATTGGGCTAAGGCTTTTACGATATCGGAATGACCGCCTTGCGTGGCATAAAACAAAGCGGTTTTGCCTTCCTGGTTTTGGGCGTTGATATCCGGGTTGTGCTTCAACAAAAGCCCTACAATTTCTGTTATGCCAATTCCCGAGGCTACCATTAAGGGTGTGGCCCCATATTCCATTTTGACATTTACATCTGCCTTTTTTTTCAGAAGGGCTTGAACCAGTCCAACATGCCGATGACGTGAGGCGAAATAAAGAAGCGGCTCACCTGTTTTATCCCTGATATTTGGATCTGCTCCTTTCTCCAGAAAGGTTGTGGCCAATGGGATTAACCCTTTTTGAAGGGCAACAAACAAAAGGGGTTGCCCCTCCTGATTTTTTCCATTGGGATCGGCTCCTTTTTCTAATAGTCCGTTTACCTGGTTTTGATTTCCTTCTAAAATGGCTTTTTCTAATTTCTGTTCGATGGTTTCGTTTGAGCAGGACCATAGCAACAATAAGAATATGAGCCGTGCGGTTGGGGATAAATATTTTAAGATGTTTTCCTTCTTTACCATTTCAACAAATTAAGAAAGGGTCATGTTCCTTTAAAATGAGAATGAAGAAATTTTACAAAAAAAGCATCTTTTTAGAAATGGGTAAAATCCATCTGGGAATTTGGGAACAAAGCCCATCGTTTCAATGAAAAGGTGTTTATGGATGGATCTAAAGGAATTTGGAGAATATAGAAGAAAAAGAACAATTTTATTTTTCCCGGGGTTTTGCGCTTTTTAAGGCCTCTAAATATCCCTCCAGTTTTTTTGCCTCATCCACCCGGCCAATATTTTTCATGATTTGAATGGCCTCTTGGGAAGCGCGAATTCCCTCCTTCATTTTTCCCTGAACCTCAAAGGCATTAATTAAGTTGAGGTGGGTGTTAAAATCCTTTGGATTTAATTTCACCGCTTGTTGAAAATGCTGTGTGGCATTTTCTAAATTCCCTAATTCGATCCAGGTGGTGCCTAATGCCAAATGGGTCCTGGCGGAATTGGGGTTTGATTTTAACTCTTTTTGATATTCTTCTACGGCTTTTTGGAGGGCTTGATGGGCTTGGGTGGTTTCCCCCAATTGTCTTAACGTTAGCCCAAGATTTGAATAAATTTCTGGAATGGGACTTTCATCGGGGGATTTGTGGACTAAAATTGCCTGCTGAAAGGATTTTGCCGCCTCCTTAAAGTTTCCTTGAAAGAGGTGAACCTGGCCCATTTGATTATAAATCCCCACCCCCATGGCCGGAGAAGTTTTCGATAAGCCTTCAAGGATTTTTAGACTTTCCTCATACGACCCAACTTTGCTCAAAGCAAAGGCTTTTGTAAAAGCCGATTGGTAAAAATTTGGCTTGATCTGAAGGGCTTGGTCGGCGTGGCGGATGGCTTCATCGAAATTTCCCGTCTGGATTAAGGCTGAAGCCAATTTTTCATGAGCCGGATAATAATGGGGCAAGAAAAATAAGAATTTCGTAAACGCTTCAGAGGCGCCTTTTGGGTTTTGGCTGTTTTCAAGGAAAAGGGCAAAATTATAATATAACCAAGGGTCAAAAAAAGATTTTATAAGGGCTTCTTTGTATTGAAGAGACGCACTCATCAAACCGTCCAAATGCGTAAACTGGCGAAGTTCATCGATTTCTTTTTGCCTCAAGGCATCCTGGCTCTGGTGGTCCAACTGGCTGGTAAAAGGGAGCCTCCGGGTTCTCATTAACATATCATACGCGATCCGGTAACGGTCATAGCCGGTATAGGCCAGAAGATGAGCGATTTGTCCTTCGGTTAAAAAGGGGCGATCCTTTTCTTTTCCACCAATCCAAGTTGGCAGACTCTTTTCAAATTCCCTAAAAAGGGCAGTTGCCAGGAGGTAGTTTCCGTGAAAATTCAGGTTGGCATGTTCATAGAACAGGTCGTTCCCAGGGATGCCTTCGGGGGAGGTTTTCTCTAGAACTTGGACGGAATCTAATAGGGTGACCCCTTGATCGGCGTGACGCGAGGCGGTGGTTCGAATGATTTCGTTTATTTTAGAATCCGCCCGGAAACGCAAGGTATCCAGATCCCGTGCCAGGATATACCTTTTTCGAGCTTCTTCAACGTTTTGCAGGGAAAAGAAGTTTCGGGCCAATCGGTATTGCAAATCTGCAAACTGGTCATCCATTTCAGCCGCTTTTAAAAATTGAGAATTGGCTTGTGATCCCAAACCCTCTGATTCGAATTGAACCCCCTTTTGGTAAAGGCTTTCCCATTGTTTTCTTTCATGATCCGGCAAATCCCTTCGGTGAAGGGAGGCAAAAGGGGCATTGTCTTTTAAATTGGTGGCCACTGTACTTAAAATAGTTTTTATTTGGTTTTTATTTGCAATTTTGAGAATGTCTTCTAAATTTTTTTGAAAATGCTGATAAACTTTTTCCATGCCGGGATCATCGGCACGAACCTGATTTTGGAGAAACATTTCCATTCCTCCCCTGGTGTCGGTTTCCATCCCTTTTTTCGAGGTGTGAAATACCTGACCCAAGGCCTGGCCTATGCGGGTGGTTTTTACAAAAATACTTCCACGAATCAGGGATAAATTAGGGGATAAGGGAGAGAAAACGGTTCCTGCTCCAAAGGGGCCAACCACCTCATTGTTTCCAAGATAAATAATGAACAGGTCTCCTTCTCTTACCCCAATGTCTTTTGCGATTTGATAAACCACATGGGAATTAATGGCCGTCATTCCCACGTTGATGACATCGAAATTAACTCTGGGGAATTGGTCTCTCAGCATGACTTGAAGCATGCGGCTGAACCCATAAGACGGGTCCGGATCACCCTCGGCAGCAGAACCTCCAAATACAAAGATACGGTAAGTATTGGGGGGTTTTGGGTTGATAATGGCAAACGATCGAGGTTCACGGGCAATGTTCTGGGGAAAAAAAAGCTGCCCAAATTGGTTATTTTCACAATAACCTTTTAAGGCCTCCGAAGGACATTTGATTGTAAACGTGGTTGGATAACCAAAGCCTGCTAATCTCAGCCCCCCTTCCAGAAACACTAAGAGAATAACCGGAACAACGAGGATTGCAAAAAGTCTAAATAACCATAACCGTGGATTTGCCATTTTAACCTCAACGGACCTTTTTTAATTTAGAGTTTTCCTGCCGGGTTGTCCAAAGTGCCTCAGAATGAAAAACAATTGGAGGGGGCAATTTTATTCTTTTTTTCCGTTAAAATAAAGTGTAAATAAATGGGGCGATGGCCGGATTCTGTGCCAAGGAAATGAGAATTCCAAATAAAAATAGAACGACAACCAACGGAATGAGCCACCATAACTTTCTCTCCCATAAAAAGGTCAATAACTCTCCCATAATTCCTAACCTGGATTTCATTTTATCAACAATTTCCATGAATGGCTCCTTTTTTCTTTCCGATGGTAATGAAAAAAACCCCTTCTCGGCTTTGGGTGAAGATAAAACTCAAATGAAACAGGTCCATTTGAATAAAGTTCACATTTAAAACATTAAAATTTTTCTTGAAGGCCATTCCCTTGGATATGGAATTGAAAGAGAATTCAATTCCAAGCACGTCTCGATTTAGTAAGGATAGAAAAATCGCTAATTGTCCTGTCCCACACCCCGCATCTAAGATTCTCGCTCCGTACCGGATCTGTTCATCCAGTAGCCGGGCGTATAGGCTTCGATTAGATTTTTGCCCCAGGTCTTGAATATCCTCACAATCTTCATTTCCGGGAAAAGACCATGTTTCATAAAACATCCGGACGAGATGGCCTACTTCTTTAAAAGGTTTGTCCATACTGAATTTCCATTATTTTTTTTCAATAATGAATGGACCCAGAACCAAGGCATCCATTCCACTTTTGCTGAAGGTATTAAAAGCATCTTCTGGAGAATTGACAATCGGTTCCCCTCTCAGATTGAAAGAGGTATTCAGGATCATGGGGATTCCTGTGGCTTTCTCAAACCGTTGAATCAGGTTGTAGTAGAAGGGGTTGGTTTCCATGCTAACGGTTTGTGGTCTGGCCGTTCCATCCACATGGGTGATTGCGGGAACCAGCTTTCGTTTTTCCTCTTTTACATTGGCCACATAAAGCATGAAACGGGCCGGGTATTGTTTCTGAATGTTTGAGATTTCAAAAAATTTTTCCGCTTGATCCACTAATACAGAAGGGGCAAATGGCCGGTAAGGTTCCCGAAATTTTATTTTGGTGTTGATAATATCCTTCATATCTGCCCGTCTGGGATCTGCGATGATGGACCGATTCCCAAGGGCTCTGGGGCCCCATTCAAATTTTCCTTGAAACCAACCGATGACTTCCCCCTGGGTTAACCGATCCACGACTTGGTCGTAGAGGCCCTCTGGGTGGCTGGCCTTTTGATATGAAATATTGGCGTCTGTTAAAAATCGATGGATGAGTCCTTCATCAAATTGGTCCCCCCAATAGGCATGAGTCATCTCAAACTGTCTTGGATTTCCTAAGACCGAGTGGTAACCCCAAAGAGCTGCCCCCACGGCTCCTCCTCCATCCCCTGCGGAGGGCTGGATATAGATCTCCTCAAACGGAGTTTCATTTAAAATCCGTCCATTAGCGACGCTGTTTAAGGCCACCCCCCCCGCCATGCAAAGTTTCCGAAGCCCGGTGGTTTGGTAAAGATGATGGGCCATTTTTAATAAAATTTCCTCTGTCACTTTTTGGATACTCGCGGCGATGTCCGCATAGTATTGGTTTTCCTTGGCGCGTGTTTCAAAGTCATTGGGTTTTGCTCCAAAGTATTTTGGATAATTGGATTTTAAAGTGAAAAAGTTAGATTTTGGATCCCTTGGTTTTCCAAATATTTTTTCAAACCGTTCACCAAAAGCTTTTTCCGGAGACCGGATATAGTTAAAATAATCCAGGTCCAACCAAATGCTTCCGTCGTCTTTAACCTCCATCAGTTTGTAAACTTCATCCACATATTGGGGTGTTCCATAGGGTGCCATTCCCATGACCTTATATTCCCCCTCGTTTACTTCAAAACCCAGAAAAGCGGTGAAAGTGCTGTAGAGTAAACCCACGGAATGGGGAAAACGCAGTTCATTAAACAAGGTCAGATCGCAATCTTTGCCCTTCCCTAAGGTTGCCGTTGTCCATTCACCTACGGCATCAACGGTTAATATGGCGGCTTCCTCAAAGGGGGAGCAGAAAAATGCGCTGGCTGCATGTGAGATGTGATGCTCAGAAAATAAAATTCGCTTATCCTCTATTCCCAAATTGTTTTTGATTATATCCTTAACCCACAATTTTTCGGAGAGCCAACTGACCATGGCTTGCCGGAAAAATTTTCCAGAGTGAGGAGAAGCGGATAGAACGGTTTTGAGAATTCTTTCAAATTTGGTAAAGGGTTTTTCATAAAAGACCACATAATCCAAATTTTTTTTAGTAATATTAGCTGCCCTTAAACAAAATTCGATGGCGTTGTTGGGAAAACCGGAATCATGTTTTTTTCGGGAAAACCGCTCTTCCTCGGCGGCGGCAACCAGCATTCCATCTTTTAGCAATGCAACCGCAGCGTCATGGTAATAACAGGAGAGACCTAGGATATACATTAGTATTGTTTCCTTGAAGATTCCTGGATTTTAGAATCCGGGGTTTTGGTTATCCAAAAAGTTCCTTTACCTTTTTTTTTGATCCCCAGCAGGTCCGAAAAAAAGCGCGCTAGAATTCCCAAAGGGAGAACCAATAGAAAATAGATTATTGTAAGCAAAATCCTGGCTTGGATATGACCCAGGTGTAAAAGGATGACTTTTAGGAGAGCAACCAATGGAGAAAAAAACTTTTTCATTTTTTTAATGTAACCCTTCGAAAATGGAAGGTTTTTTTTTGGGAAATTGTTTTTAACCCCCCCCCCATCTCTACTAGGAGTCTGTCGGACTTAACAATCTGATCCGACGACCGTTTGTATAAATTTTTGTGGTCGTCGCGTTTTGATCGGTCCTTATCGATCAAAATAGCGGTGATCTGTTCTTTCTTATCGATTTCAAC
>Ga0256865_1000146_pt1 | contig 24791 bp, 23 predicted proteins | sample RVTome_14_FD_187337 | JGI IMG/M metagenome (GOLD analysis project Ga0256865, IMG submission 187337) | Soil microbial communities from uranium-contaminated site in the Upper Colorado River Basin, Wyoming, United States - RVT145D125 HiSeq ... | reverse complement strand
TCAGCACGATCCCGAGCCAGAAGGCGGGCAGCGACTGGCCGAGGAGCGCGACGACTTTTGCCGCCGCGTCCCAGCCCGTATCTTTTGCAACAGCTGCCAGCACCCCTATGGGTACCGCGAGGATAGCGCTGATGAGCAGCGCGAATCCCGCAAGCTCGAGCGTGGCGGGCAGACGCTCCACGACGAGGCCCATGGCGGACTGGCCCTGATACTTCAGGGATTGGCCGAAATCGCCCTGGAGGGCCTTCTTGACGAAGACGACGTACTGCTGGTGGAGCGGCTTATCGAGGCCCCAGTACTTGGTCAGCCGGTCGTAATCCTCCTGCTCCGCCTCGATCGGCAACATGACGTCGATCGGATTGCCGCTGAGCCGCGCGAGGCCAAAAACGATCACGCTCATGACCAGGACGGCCAAGAGACTCTGAAGCACCCGCACCGCGATAAAGCGCTGCATGCAATCTCCTCACGACTCGCGACCCGATCCCGCTCTTAGTGTCGGCGGTTCAGTATCGCTATTTGCGTCCCCCTGCTTACGGGATACGCATCATTCGGTGTCCACAACGCGGCTACACTATCCTAGGTCGAACTGTATTGGCAAGCCATGGGTTTTTAAGAATTGGACCGCGGCGAACCCACTCACTTCAGGCAGGGGACGGACGTTTGCGGGAGCTGGTCACTTTCTGGCGCTTCCGGATAGTCGGAACAAGGGGCCAGAAGGCGTAACATGTTGATCTGACGGTCTGTATTTCGTCAAAGCCAAAGCTTCCACAACGACGGGCCGGCCCGGCGAAGACGTTACACTGGCCCCGGCTCTCCGTAGGAGATATCGCCTCCCATGATGGTCACGATTGCAATCGTCGCGCTTGGGTTGCTCCAGGCGCTGGTCATTGCGCGCGTGCTGCTGCGCCCGCATCGCGATCCCGCCTCGGGCATCGCGTGGATCCTGCTCATCGCGGGCGCGCCGATCCTCGGGATGCTCGCTTACGTTTTCATGGGAGAGACGAGCGTCGGTCCCCGCCGCGCGGCGCGCCTGCGCGAGATCGAGCGGTCGCTCCCCCCGTACACAGAATGCGGGAAGAACGTGCGGGCAGCGATTCCCGAGCGGCACGCGCAGATCTTCGCCGTCGGAAAATCGATCTCGAGTCTCGGCCCGGTCGCGGGCCAGAGCCAGCGGCTCTTCGTCACCGACTGGATGGAAAGCACGGATGAGGACATCCGCGATGTCCTGCGCGAGCCGGTCGCGCCCCATGAGCCCGGTGTGCCGGCGCAGGCATTCGGGACGGGACCGACGGTCCGCTTCTCGGCGATGCCGGAAATAGCGGCTGTGGAACAACGCGATCGCGATGCTCGGCCCGGTCCTATGACGGGTGGCGGGGCCGCCACCCTAAGGATGAAGGATGAAGGATGAAGGCGGAAGAAAAAGCAGAACGCTAAAAGCACAGGCACGAAGGACACCAAGGACACGGAGGCTCACGGACAAGTATCGCAAAGATCACCCATCACCCATTACGCATCACGACGAAGAGGTGGAGTAATTCTTGCTTCGCGGAGCGGGCGCTCGCATCACGCAGTGGGCCGAAAAATCGCAGGAACTTAGCCGCTCGCCGCGCGGTCACTGCGGAATCGGGCCTTTCTCCCGCCGAGGAAGGTGTGCCGATCAACCCTGCAAAGGAGACCCCTGATGTCGATACGAACCAGCTTTCTCTCGATGCTGACCGGCTGGACGGGCACTGCATGGGCCACGCTGACGATGGTCCCGGGCGGTGAGGGCGCCACCGCATCATCATTTGGAGATTCCGACCTGCAGTCGTTCGCAACAGCCGCGGTGAAGGTCCATCTCATCAGCGACGCCTACTCCCAGAAGATGGGAGAGGCGCGCTCGCAAGGCGAGAAACAGCAGTTGGAGCAGCGGGCATCCAGCGAAATGGTGCAGGCCGTCGAGAACGAAGGCCTGACCGTCGACAAGTACCAGGCCATTGCGAAGCGCCTCGAGACCGACAACGACCTCGCCGAGCGAGTGAGGCAGAAGCTCGCCGACGCGGCGTAGGGCGCGGCCGCGGCCTGTCGCCGGCCGCAGCCGAAATATTTTCAACGGGCAATCCACCGCCGGATTGAGCGACGTCCGCCGCGGGAGGATTGCTCATGCCCGGACGCGGCGCAATAAGGAGAAAAAAACAGTGGACATGAACCGGGGCCGGCGGCGCGTTTTCGCAGGCCGGCCCCACTACTGGGCGGCGATCCTCGCGTTCTCCTGTAGCGCAGCCGCCGCGGCGGCGGACGCGTCCACGACGGTGACCGAAGCCGGGCGGGACCTCGCGCCCGTTCTCGGGCCGTGGATCACGCGCGATGCGGTCCTCGGCGTGCGCTGGATCACCCTTCTCGCCAGCGCGATCGTGCTGGGGGTCGTCGTCCTCGCCGATGTTCTCCTGCGCCGCGTGATCCACCGGAGAGCTCGCGACGCGCAGGCGAGGGCCGAGGTCGGGCCCTCGGAAGAGAGCGCGCGTCGCCGCTGGCTCGGTGAGACCCTGCGGGCGTCGATTCCCCCGCTTGCGCTGCTGATCTGGGTCGCCGGCGTCTACGCTGCGAGCGCGCTCGTTCTGCGCGACCTGGAGTACCACGGCGCGGCGCAGACGGTGCTCGGCATCCTCGATATCGCGGCGTCGGCGGGCCTGCTTGCGGGGCTTTTCTGGCTGGTTTCCCGGATAAGCCGGACGCTGGAGCGACGCGGGCTCACGGCGTTCGGGGCAGCGGGGAGCATCTGGGATCGAGTCGTCTTCCCGCGCGCCGCGAAGACCGTGCGGCGCACTTTGCCGCTGCTGGTGCTGATCGTCGGCATTCCCCTCATCCCCGTGTCGCCGGAGATGGAGCCGCTCGCCGACAACGCGGTGAGCCTTCTCGTTATCGGCGCGGTGGCGCTCGTGCTGTTCCAGCTCGTACAGGCCGCGGAGGAGCTCATCCTGGCGCAGCACGGAGCCGACCCGTCCGATCAGTACCGGGCCCGCAAGATCCGCACGCAGGTCACCGTGCTGAGGAAGATCGTCGTCGTCATCATCAGCGTCTTCACGCTCGCCTCGATGCTGATGGTGTTCGAATCGGTCCGCCAGTTCGGCACCAGCATCCTCGCCTCGGCCGGCATCGCGGGACTCATCATCGGCCTCGCGGCCCAGCGCAGCATCGCGACGCTTCTCGCCGGGTTCCAGGTTGCCCTCACCCGGCCGATCCGGATCGGTGACGTCGTGATCGTGGAGAACGAATGGGGCCGCATCGAGGACATCACGCTCACCTTCGTCATCGTGTGCATCTGGGACCAGCGCCGGCTCATCCTGCCGATCAGCTATTTCATGGAGCGCCCGTTCCAGAACTGGACCTCCACCTCGTCCGACATCCTCGGCACCGTGTTCTTCCATGTCGACTACACCATGCCCATCGAGCCGCTGCGCCAGGAACTCGACCGCATCCTCGAGAAGTCCCAGTACTGGGATGGAAAACTGCGAAGCATTCTGGTGACGGACGCGAAGGAGCACACGCTCGAGGTGAGAGCAATGGCGAGCGCGTCGGACGGCGACAACGCGTGGTTTCTGCGGTGCGAGATCCGGGAGAAGCTGATCGAGTTCGTCCGGAACAACTATCCGGAGAGCCTGCCGCGCCTGCGTGCCGAGCTGCAGGGCTTGGCACCCGCCAAGCAGGCGGGTTAGCGCTGCCGGTCGGCGGCCTGGAGGGCGGCGCGGGCGCCCTCGGCGTCGCCGCGCGCCTCGCGCGCCTGCGCGATCAGCCGCCAGTTCTCCGCGCGCAGCCGCTCGTCGTTGCCCGCCCACGTGATGGAGCGCGCGGCGGTGCTCTCCGCCTGCCCGTAGTCCCCCTGCATGAGGCGCACCCGCGCAAGCTCCTGCCACAGGCGCGGATTGCGCGGCTCGATGCGAAGCGCGCGCTCGAGCGAGGACGCGGCGCGCGCGAGCCGGCCCGAAGCCACATCGGTGTGCGCGACTCTCATGAGGCTCGCGACCGCCGCGCTCTCGGCGGGCGCCGTCCCGGGCAGCGGCACCGACTGAATTTCCGGCATGGGCGCAGGCGCAGTCATGGGTGCTGATCCGGGGTCCGAGACCGGCGCGGGCGGCTGCACGCTCGCGCACCCGCCGAGGATAACCGCCAAGGCAAGAATGATTCTGGTCACGGTCCTACCAACGTCTCATCGTCCGAACAAGCGCTCGAGCCAGCTCTTTCCCTTCTGCGTCACCTCTTCCACCGCGAGGCCCAGCGCCGATGCGCATGGCGCGCGCTCGACCGGCGCCGTGCCCTGGGCAAACGGCAGCGCAAGCGCGCCCGTGCAGAGCGGGTCCGCCCGCAATCCGCTGCCCGGATCGATCAGCACGACCTCGACGCCGTCCGGCGGAAGCGGCACGAGCGGCTCCGGGTTGAGCGAGGCCATCAGCTCGCCCCAGACGGGAAGCGCCGCGGCGGCGCCCGAGAGCTTCGCCGCGCGGTTGTCATCGTAGCCGATCCACACGACCGCGAGCCGGTCGCCGGTGAATCCGGCAAACCACGCGTCGCGCTGCTCGTCCGTCGTCCCGGTCTTGCCCGCGACGGCGCTCTCCGGCGGCAGCCAGTTCGCGAGAGAGCGCGCCGTGCCCTCGCGCACCACGCCTTGCATGGCGGCGGTGAGGAGGTAGGTCGGCTCGACCGGGAATGCCTGCTTCACCTCGAGCGGGTAGCGCTTGAGCGGGCGGCCCGACTGCGTCGTTACTTCCCGGATTGCGCGCAGCGGCACGCGGAATCCGGCGTTCGCGATGGTGTGGTACATCTGGGCCACTTCGACCGGGGAGAGCTCCACCGCGCCGAGCAGCGTCGCGGCATAGGGCTTCAGCTCTCGCTCGATGCCGAGCCGCTTCATGGTGGCGACCACGCGCTCGACGCCGATCTCCGTGCCGAGCCGCGCGGTCGCGGCGTTGTAGGACTGCGCGAGAGCTGTCCGCAGCTGCACCTCACCGTGGAACGTCTTGTCGTAATTCTGCGGCTTCCAGTCCGGCGCGCCGCGGCTTTTCCAGACGAACGGCGCGTCGTCGATCGGCGTAACCAGGGTGTAGCGTGAGGGCTCGGCGAGCGCCGTCAGGTAGATGACGGGCTTCAGAAGCGAGCCCACGGGCCGCGACGCATCGAGCGCGCGGTTGAATCCGCGGTATCGCACGTCGCGCCCGCCGACGAGCGCCTGAATTTCACCCGCCTGGCTGTCGGTGACGACGACCGCGCCCTCGAGCCCGGGCGGGCCGAAGCGCTTGTCCTTGTCGTAGCGGGCGAGCCTGCGCTCGAGCACGCGCTCTGCGGCCTGCTGTACACGCGGGTCGAGCGTCGTGAACACCCTCAGGCCTTCCGTGCGCAGGTCCGCTTCGTTGTAATCCCGGCGCAGCTGCCGGTGCACGAGCTGAAGAAAGGCCGGGTGCGGCGACGTGCCGATCGGCGCCCTGGGCGTGACTTCGAGGCCCTTCGACCGCGCAGCCCAGTACTCATCTGCCCGGACATAGCCCGTGTCGCGCGCCTGTCGCAGCACGAGGTCGCGCCGCTCGAGCGCGCGCTGCGGCCGCTCGTACGGGTCGTACCAGGCCGGGCCCTTCACCATGCCGACCAGCAGCGCGCTCTCCGCGAGCGTCAGGTGCTCGACGGGTTTGCCGAAATAATGCAGCGCGGCAAGCCCGACGCCATGGATAGCGCGGTCGCGATCCTGGCCGAGGTAGATCTCGTTGAGGTAGGTCTCCAGGATCTCGTTCTTGCCGTAGTGCAGCTCGAGCAGCAGCGCCATCACGAGCTCGGTCGCCTTGCGCCGCAGCGTGCGCTCGGGCGTCAGGAAGAAATTCTTGACGAGCTGCTGCGTGAGCGTGCTGCCGCCCTGGAGGCCTTTTCCGCGGACGAAGCCGACGAGGGCGCGCGCGATGCCGCGCGGATCGACACCGTGGTGAGAGTAGAAGTTGCGGTCCTCCGTTGCGAGGAGCGCCTGCACCAGGTGATTCGGCACCTCGCGCAGGCGCACCAGCACCCGGTCCTCGTTGCCCGCGGGATAGATGCCGCCGATCGGCAAGGGGTCAAGCCGCACGAGCGGCAGGCCGCGGCCCTGCGCGTCGCGCACGGAGGCCACCGCGCCGTTCTCGAATGCGACACGGATCACCTGCGGGGGGCGCGGCCCGTCCCAGAACACGAAGTGCCGCAGCGCGATTTCGAGCTCGTCGCGCCCGCGCGCGAACCAGCCTGATTCGCGCTCGCGCCGGCCTTCGCGATAGCCGGCGCCCCGCAACTCATCGACGATGCTTGCCTGAGAGACGCGCAGTCCGGCGTGCAGCTCGAGCGGGCGGGCGTAGATGCGCGCCGGCAGCGCAAAGCGCCGGCCTTCGAATTCGCTGCGCACGCGGAGATCGAGGTACAGCGCGAAGCCGGCCGCGAGCAGCGCGGCCAAGAGCACGGCGTAGCGGACAGTCCGCCAGAATTTCCTGCGGCGGGACATCACGCCAATTCTACTTCGATGCGGCGTGCGAGAGAGCGGCGGCGGCCGCACAAAAGTTCAACGAAGCGAATCTGTCGCCGCGCGGCGACACAAAGCGCGGGCGAGAACGGAAACCAAAGGCGGAAGGCGAAAGTAAGCCTGCTTGCTGATCTTCCCTTTCGCCTCTCGCCTTGAAGCTCAGGCCGCCTTGGCGAACGCCTCCTGGACCTGTTTCTCGTACGCAACGACCTTTCTCACGCTCGCGCGCTGCTGCATGCGCTCGAAGTGGGCCATGCAGTTCGCAAAGCCCGAGAGATCGATCTGGAAGGAAAGCCCGCGGCGGAAACACCAGAAGAAGTAAGCGTCGCACGCGGTGAAATGGCTGAAGAACCACTCGCGGCCGGCCAGCATGTCGTCGATGATCTTCAGGTCCTCGAATAAAAGCTTCCTTGCGACGCGCTTCACGCTTTCCTCGGAACCCGGCATGTCGCAGTAGTTCTGGGGACGGGCATTCGGCGTGAGATGCGGATGAATTCCCGAGCCGCAGAAGCCCATCAGCGAGATCGCCTTTATTTCCTCCTCCGGGTCCGACGGCAGCAGCTTTGCCGCGGGAAACGTGCGGTTGATCCAGATCTGGATCGCGATGTTCTCGGTCAACGGCTCCCCGTCGATGATGAGGACGGGCACCTTGTGCTTGGGATTGATTTTCAGGAACTCGGGCTTGCGGTTGTCGCCGGCGCGCGTGTTGATGGGCCGGACTTCGAAATCGGCACCCGCCTCGGTCAGCGTGACATACGGGACCAGGGCACAAGTGTGCGGGGCATAATAGAGCTCGAGCTTCATCGCGTCAAATCCTCCGGAAAGAGCTGGAAGCCGTTCGATTCTAGCAGCAGTGTGTTAAAGCTTCACCGCCAAGACGCCAAGCACGCCAAGGGTACTTAATCGAAAACCAAGCTGAAGGTCGCTCAGAGCGCCTAACAAAATTGCCACCCCGCTCTACTCCCCTCCTTTTCAAGGGTGAGCGGGGCTCATCCGCTTCTGACTCTTGTTTAGTCTTCCTTGGCGTGCTTGGCGTCTTGGCGGTTCAGTTTTTACATTTGCCACCGAGCCGCGGACGGTTACCTGGCCGCGACGAGCAGGCGCTGGTAGAGCAGTCCGCCGATGTAGAACGTGATGCCGAGCACCACCAGGCTCACGATGCGCGCCATTGGAGAGGCGCCGCCGAGATCGTAGAGCATCACCTTCACCGCCGCGGCGCCGAAGACGAAGAGCGATGACTGTCCCAGCAGCCGGTCGTGCCGCCAGAGCGAGAGCATCAGGCACGCGAGCGCGATCACGCCCCACGCGGCCGACTCGACGATGCGCTCGGAGAAGAGATGCAGCGCGGCGGACATGATGCAGATGTGGCCGCCGTAGAGCATGAGCCCGCCCCACTTCTGCAGCGCCTCGCGAGACTGCACCAGGTAGTAGCCCGCGTAGAGCTGCAGCGCGTAGGCGAAGGCGAGAAGCTCCCGGCCGGGGACCTTGCGCAGGTCGGCATCGAAAACGATGCGCAGGTAGTTCACCAGGAAGATGAGCGCGATTCCCAGCCAGATCGGCCATTTCGCGCCGATGCCGGCGCCTCCCCGCAGCGTCGCCACGGCGGCGATCGGTGCCGCGACGAACGCGACCCACGGCGTCCAGCGATCGGGCACGACCTCGAGGTAGCCCGCGTGGAAAAGCACGAGCGCCACGTACGCCCAGAGGAGGAACTCGCCTCCGGGGAGCGGGCGCTTCATCGCGTAGCGCGCGATGCCGTAGAGGCCCGCCACCGCGAAGCCGCTCGCGACCGCGATCCACGGCGCCATCCCGGGAAGGTGCTGCTTCAGCAGCGCGTACTCGAGAAAATAGAAAAGAAGGAGCGGCGGCAGATGCGCCCAGGCGCCCGCCATGTCGAGCGGCGACTGATTGCGGATCGAGAAGGCGATCGTCGCGACGCCAAAGCTCGCGAACTGCACCATCTGGAACACCAGCGCGGCGGCCCACGCCTCGGGCGCCCGAAGGTGCCATATGACGTCGAATACGATGAGAGCGAGGTAGAGCGCGAGCAGGTAGATCAGGCGCCGGCCGTGCCAGATCGAGAACACGCTGAAGACAACGCTCCACGCCGAGAAGTAGATAACGAGGTCCGTCATGGCCGGCGCGCCGGCGATCAGCACCGGTGCCGAATAGGAGCCCGCGACCGCGAAGAGCGCATAGAGGTCGCTGTCGAAGGCGCGGCAGAGCCATAGCGAGAGCACGCACACCAGCACCACCGCCGCGGCCGCCGGCATCGGGGCGAGGAAGCCGTAGAAGAGGTGCGCGCCGTAGATCGAGAGAAAGAGAATGGCGACGCCTCCGGCAGGGAGAAGCCCCGCATACCGGCGATCGGCGCTGCGCAGGGCGAAGCCTGCCGCGATCAGTACGATCCCCGAGATCGCCGCGAGCCCCACCTGGCGCGCGGGCGTCAACCACCCGCTCTCGACGGCAAGGCGGATGAGATAGGCGGCTGCGAGCACCAGCGCGACCGCGCCACCCCAGCCGAGGACGTTCGTGGCGAGGGCCGGGTGCGCACCCGACTCCGGCGGGTGCGACGGGGCAGCACCTGGTTGCTGCGACGGGGCGCGCGGTGCGGGCCCCGGCCTGGGGGGCGGCGCACCGGCGCTTCTCGCGATCCGCCCCTCGATGCGCGAGAGGCGTTCTTCGATGCCGGCAAAGCGTTGCTCGAGTTCCTCAGGGGTCACGGCGTCCTCCCTCCGTCAGACGGGCACGGGAGAGATTATGCCGCCAGCATCCGGAAAATGGGCAATGCCCATTGCGACAGGGCCGGCCTTCGCCCTGGGGGCCGGTTATTTCTGCCGGGCGATGATCTGATCCTTGATCTCGTCGTAGACCGACTCGGGAATGATTTTCTTCTGGACCAGCTCGTCCTTCCTCGTGTAGGGCCGGCCCTGGATGATGGCTTTGGTCCGGGTCTCGCCGATCCCCTTCAGGGCCATCAGCTCCATGGCGCTGGCGCGATTGATGTCGATGAGGGTGGCCTGGGACTGTGCGGCGATCGGTTTCGGTGCCGACTCGGGCTCCCTCCCGCCGAATATGGCAAGTGCGGAAAGGCCAAGGACGAATGCAAACAGCATACCGAGAGGACGCCTCATTTCCGATCTCCGCAGGCTGGTGACGCGGTTGTCACCGTATTGAACGCCGCGGGTGCCGCGGCGGCTACGGAGTATTTTGCAGCCAACGTCCTGATCTCCGCAATCTCGTCGTCGGCAAGCGACACCGAGAGGAGCTGCTCCGAATTAACCGCAGATCCACGTAGTAGGTGTACTTCTACTCTCGTGGGGGGTGACAGGTCTTGAGTTTTCTCAGCAGGTCTTCGACGGTCGTCTTGCCGTCGAGCATTCCGAGCAGGACTTTCAGATTGGGGCCAAGATGGCCGGGCCTCGCAGCGAGTTCCTCGCGGCCTTTGGCGGTCTGCGTGTAGACGCTCTTCTCAATCACGAGCGTTCGCTGATAATCGCGCTCACTGAGCCGTGCAGCGCAGAAGGTCTGCGAGATTTGCTCGCACCGCTTCTTTCTATTTCACCATCGCGAATCGGGTTCGACCGCTGTTCTGGTGATTCTCACTGCCACGCCGGTTTCGGCACCACGCCGCTCCTTGCGCACGACGTCTCCCTGGCATACCCACGCCATCGTGCCCCAGTCGGTTTTGACTCCTATCGAAAAGCTGATGGTCTCTCCGATGGGATGATCGCCACTTATCCAGAAGAATGCGCCTGCCGCGCTCATATCCCGCGTGATGCCCGTGGCCTTCTCCAGGGATCTTGGCAATCCCGCAGCCGCTCGATCGGCTATCCCCTTTGCTGCCAGTTTTGCTGTCATATCCGCACCCCCCACCTGATACTTGCGCTTCGCCGTCGCATTCCTCATGGGACGGCACGCACTTCGCGCGCCCTATCCGTTTGCACTTCGCAGCGTCGTCGCTCTAATATCCTGGCCTGTTCCGGCGTCAACGCTGATCCCGAAGGATCCGGCGCTATGAGCGCCGTTCTTCGGGGCGACCGGGTAACGCGCTGGCCGCCGGGCCGCCCGGACGTCCGAAGTCAAACCGTGCCTGTGCGCAAGAGCGTACATGGCGATCCGGCCGGGCACACCGAGCTTTTCGTAAATCGACGTAAGGTGATTGCGCAAGGTGTGCTCGCTGACGCCCAGCATTTGCGCGAGCGCCTTGCCGTTGCTGCCGGGGTGATCGCCCGCAAGCGCGACAATCTGCTGCTCCCTGGCCGTCAAGCTTGCGATCCTGGCCTGGTCGGGATCCGCTTCCTGGGACGATCTCAGCTTGGAAAGCTCGCCGAAGATCCGGCCCATTGCGGCGCGATCGAGCCAGAGCTCACCGGCATGCACCTTGTTAATCGCAGAAAGTATCGTCTCGGCAGGCGACTCTTTCCTCACCACGCCGTTGGCACCGGCCAGCACCGCATCGTCGTGCAGTGATTCGTCGCGTGAGCCGGTCCATACCAGAATCCTGGCGCGCGACCTGGCCTTGAGCTCGGCGATCGCCACGAGGCCATCCTCGTGGCCGGAATCGACATCGAGCAGGATTAGATCCGGAGCTGCGTGGTCGATTTGTTCAAACGCTTCGGCGCAGCATTGCGCGGTACCTGCGACCTGCATTGCCGGCTGTTGGGTCTCGATCAGCCGTTCGAGACCCCACAGAACGCAACCCTGACCGTTAATGAGAAATACACGAATTGAGGTCGAGCTTTCGGTGGCCATGGACAGTCCCCGGTAAATGTCCCGCCGGAGGACCTGCAACTTTTATGCCAAAAAAGTCCTCTGACCACGGAAACATTCAATCCCATGAATTGCCTCGTTTTCTTCCAAAAGCTCGTGTGCGCAATGTCACATCTTTCGTTTTGAGGAGCGCTTCAACCCGTCTGCACATCGACGGTTTGTCGTCAATCCGTCGACGACGCGACACCGGGACACTTCGCTGAACGTGCGCAACGGCTGTACGAGCGAGCCCGGAGGGAGCAAAGCTCCCTCCGGGCGGATGTGTACACCAGAACGAGGTGTCGCTTGAAGAAGAGGTCTACTGACAGAGGTTCAAGGCACGCTGACGCGCGAGTATATCGGCCTTGCAAGCCGCATGGTCCTCCGCTGTCAAAGTACCCCACTCGATCGACAATAGTATGTCGACGACAGGCTGGCCCGGGACGATTTTTCGGTATTTGCACTGGTGCAACGACGAGAATGTTGACGCCATGTCCACTACCTGTATGTACGCTACTTCATTCGGAGAAAAGGCGTCGTCAGTCTCTTGAATATAGGGATTCTCGGGTCTCACACTGCAGGCCAATGAATTGCTGGTTGGCGCAGGCCATCCCACAGCGGGCGATCCGTCCGACAACACCCCATCGATCGCGCCGGCCTCCCCAGCAGTCCAGCACGGACAAGGCTGGGCCACGGGCGGAGGTACGGGAGCGGGAGCGGAAGCGACCAGGCATGGCAATTCAGGATCCCCCGCTTTCATCATCTTGTTGTAGTTGGCAAGGATACGCTCTGATCGCGACGAATATCCCCGAGCTGCGGGTCCTCCTCGCGTTTGTGTCGTTGCCAACTCGTCCGCGGAATCGTGTGCCTCACAATATGCGACACACAGGCCGTACAGGCCCCTGGTTACTCCGCGGTCCTTCAGCGGATTACACCAATTCTCCTCGGCGGGCGTTTGTCCGTCGGGTGTCCGCGCCCACGCGGGAAGTCCGTACATCAACGTCAATAGTGCCACCAAGCAACAACGGAGAAGTCTCGACCTACACATTGTTTTCCCCCCAACTGATGAACTCGGTATGCGCCTTCCATCAGCCGCCCGGACAGGCGCCCCATTACAATGTGAAAACTCGGCACTGCACTTCTCCTTTGGCACACCTTCCGAACTTGCCCTTACTTTTCCTGCTTTTAATTGAGCACTTTCCCAATCTCCACCTCGAGCGCCGCCGACGGAAGGGCGCTGGTCACAACATCGATCGCATCGAATGGCCAGGTGAAATAACGCACACCGGAGTGCCAGAGTGACGCAGCCGCAAACAAAAAAACCCCGCCGAAGCGGGGTGTGTGGTTCGCAGAAACGTTTGAGTCGGTTAATTTCCGATCTGCACCGTGCGCTTCCCGGCTCTTGTCCGATCGCTCATTCTGCTTCGACGCAGTCCCAATGTATGAGCCAGTTGGTCGAGCCGAGACGAGGGTTGCCGGACAATATTGAGTTGCTGCGACTTTATGTAGCTCCGCTCTCTCATCGTTTCCCACACTGAGTAGTTCCAGAAACGATCGTAAATACCACGCTGCATCGTTCCGCAGCGCTTACAGGTTCTGTAATAGTGAACAGTCCTGACGTAACGGACGGAAGCGGTCACCGTAACTGCCTTTGGGTTACCCCACTTATGTTTGAATAGACAACGCATGATCAATTGCCCTCGATGTCGCCAACGACCGGCCATGGGTAGCCGCGAAAGGCTATCGCCTTAGATTGCGCACTATCCGTCACATCTTTATTTTTGGGAACGGAAAAGCATCCCGTTCGTTGTTGAGCAATCCTCCTCTTGCGTGAACTTTGTCACAACGCAAGCAAAACTCCCTGCCGTCGGTGAAAGCGGCGCAGAGAATCCGCAGGACCAAACAAAAACCCCGCCGAAGCGGGGGTGTGGAGTTACAGCTGAAGGAGGGTTTTATTAACCGGCGTCTCCCCTCCGGGTGGCTGGCACGTTCGATTGAAAGGGAGATCCATGGCATCTACGGAAGCTTCGTGTCCGTTTCCGTGAATTTCACCGCTACACCGAGCCTCGTTTCGTATTGTTCGATGCGGACAATCACTCCTCGGCACTTGACCATCACCTTGCCTTCAGGTCTGCTCATCTCCAGCGAAAAGCTGATCTGATCCCCCACTTTATACGAGCCGCCACTTATCCAGAAGAACACCCCCGAGGCGCTCAAGTTGTGCGTATAGCCGGTCGCGTTCTCCAGGTACACCGGCTGCGCGATGGCAACGCGTACGTGCGCGCGTCTCTCTATATCTATAGCCATTTTTGCTCGTTACCGCACCTTGAAGACGAGCTTCCCGCGCAGGTGCCGCCCTTCGCTCACGCGGTGAGCCGCGACGGCTTCCGACAAGGGGTAGACCTTGATCTCCGGCACTCGCACCGCGCCCTTCCCCACGAGCTCGACGATGCGCTCCAGATGCGCGCGGTCGCGCCCGACCTTGGGACGCAGCGAAGTGACATCGGGACGCGGCGAGGCAGGCGCATTGGCGCCCGATCCGATAAACGCAGCGCGTCCGCCCGGCCGCAGCACGGCGAACGAGCGCTGGGCGACGTCGCCGCCCACGGTGTCAAACACGGCGTCCACGCCCGACACGACTTTCGTGAAATCCTCTTTCGTGTAATCGATGATCTGGTCCGCGCCGAGCTTGCGCACGTAATCGTGGTTGGCAGCGCTCGCGGTCGTGATGACGCGCGCCCCGATATGCTTCGCAACCTGCACCGCGAAGCTGGCGACACCCCCCGCCCCGCCCTGGATGAGGATCGTCTCGCCGGACTTCAATTGCAGCGTGTCCTCGATCGACACGAGCGCCGTCAGGCCGATGAGCGCCAGGGCAGCCGCTTCGACGTGGGAAAGGCTTTCGGGCTTCCTCGCGATGATGGCCGCCTTGATCGCGACTTTCTCGGCGTAGCAGCCGTCCGCGACTTGCTCCACCACTCCGAACACGGGCTCGCCGACCTTGAAGTCCTTGACGCCCTCGCCGAGCGCGGCGACGGTGCCCGAGAAATCCCGCCCCGCAACGTAGGGGAACTTCGTAATCGGCGCATAGCTGCCCGCGCGCACCTTCCAGTCGGCGCCGTTGACGCTCGCCGCATGGACATCCACCAGCACCTCGCCGGGTTTGGCGACCGGGTCCGGAACATCGCCGTGCTGCAGCACCTCCGGCCCGCCGTTCTCCATGAAGAATGCAGCTTTCATCCCCTCACTCCAATTTTTCTTCGAAGGGCGGTCATGCTAACACGGCCAACTCATTCAGTCCGGCAGCGTCCAGTGCGGATTCCACGCCACTTCCCACAGGTGTCCGTCGGGGTCCTGGAAATAGCCGGAATAGCCGCCCCAGAAAGTGTCATGCGGCGGCTTGACGATCACGGCGCCCGCCTTCCTGGCCTCGTCCATCACCGCGCTCACCTCGCCCTTCGAGGAGACGTTGTGCGCGACGGTAAATTCAGTCGGGCTCGGGCTCGTGGGCGCAAGGCCCGTATCGTGACCGATGCTCTTTCTGGGCCATAGGCCGAGTTTCAGGCCGGCCTGCAGCTCAAATAACGCCACAGCGCCGTGCTCGAACTCGGCGCCGACAATGCCGTCGGTGTTCAGGCCCAGGCCGTCGCGGTAGAACGCGACCGCGCGCTCGAGGTCGTCGACACCCAGGGTAATCAGCGTAATTCGCGGCTTCATCTCTCGCACTCCAGTCCATCGTTTGAGGGGATCGGTGTATCCTCTCATCATAAATCCACTGTGTGCTTGACCGGTGGCCCGCGCTACGACGCCTTGCGGTTTCTGTAAAGAGTTTTTGGCGGTCTTGGCGCCTTGGCGGTGAAGGTTTTCCTTTCGCCATAGATTGATCAGGGGAGGCGCGTGATCCAAGTGCCGGTTTTGATCGTCGGCGGTGGTCCGGTGGGGCTGACCACTTCCATTCTGCTCTCGCGTTACGGCGTCGCCTCGCGCGTCGTCGAGCGGCATCCGGGAACCGCTTTTCATCCCAAGGCGCGCAACATCAACATGCGCACCATGGAGGTCTTCCGACAGTGCGGCGTCGAGGATGCCGTCCGCAAAGCTGGTCTTGCGATCGAGCGCACGGTTTACCTCATCTGGGCCGAGAGTCTCGCCGGCCTCGAAATCGAGCGGCGGGTGCCGAGGCGATCAAACACCTTTGGAGATGCGCCGAGCGCCGTGCGCCACTGCCTCTGCGCGCAGGATGACCTCGAGCCCGCGCTGCGAAAGTACGCCGAAGCGCTCGCCCCCGGCACGATCGCCTTCGGCACCGAGCTCACGAACTTCGAGCAGGATGCGAGCGGCGTCACTGCGACCGTCCGCGACGCGGACGGCGAGCGGCAAATACGGGCGCAGTACATGATCGCCGCCGACGGCGCGCGGAGCCGCGTGCGGCCGGCGCTCGGAATACCGCTGCACGGCATGCGCGAGGTGTATCGGAGCATCAACGTGCTGATGACCGCAGACCTCGAGCGTTGGGTGAAGGATCGTCCTGCCGCGATCTATCTCATCCAGCAGCCGGGGCTGCGCTGCACCTTCCTCACGATCAACGGCGCCAACCGCTGGGGCTTTCTCATCAACCTGCCGAGCGATGCATCGTTCGAGCCCTACACTGCGGAGCGCTGCGCCGAGGTCGTGCGCAGCGCCGCCGGCGTGCCCGAACTCGAGGTCAGGATTCTCGGCATCGATCCGTGGGTGGCAGCGGCCCTGGTGGCCGAGCGCTTCCGCGCGGGCCGTGTCTTCATCGCCGGTGATGCGGCCCACGAGATGCCGCCCACGGGCGGATTCGGTCTCAATACCGGCGTACAGGACGTGCACAACCTCGCCTGGAAGCTCGCCGCCGTGCTGAAGGGATGGGCGAAACCGGAGCTGCTCGACACCTACGACACCGAGCGCCGGCCCTGGGGACAGTTCGTCACGGATGAAGCCCTGGCCCACGCGTTTTCGATGGGACGCGGCCCGCAGGCCGGGGGCGATTCGCCCATGCGCGCGCGCCCGGAGTTTCACAGCGAGCTCGGCGTCATCTTCGGCGCGAGCTATGACTCGCCCGCCATCATCGCGGATGGTACCGAGCGGCCGGTACTTGAGAATCCGGTGGCGCAGTACATCCCGACCGCGCGGCCGGGCGCCCGTGCCCCGCACGTGTGGCTCCAGACCAATGGTCACCGGACCGCCACGCACGATCTGATCGGGATGGGCTTCGCGCTCTTCGCGGGCGAACGGGGCGGGCCGTGGCGCGATGCGGCGCGGGCGGTGTCAGCGTCGCTCGAAGTGCCGATGAGCGCGTACACGGTCGGGGCGGGGGCGGACCTCGCCGATCCCGACGGGCGCTGGGCGGAGGCGTACGGAGTGGAGAAGGACGGGGCCGTGCTGGTGCGGCCGGATGGGCACGTGGCGTGGCGCAAGCGCGCCGGTGTCACTGACCCCGCGCGCGAGCTAGAGCGGGCGATGCGCAGCATGATGCTTGGCCGCGCGTAGGCGAAAAAACCAAAATCCGTTCTGCCTGCTGACTCTGGGTCACCGGGTTATACCTCGACCTCGACGTCATCGCCGCTGACCCGGACGTTGTATCGGGCGACGCCCTCTACCGCTGGCGGGGCCGTTACCACGCCGGTCTTGATGTTGAACCGTGAACCGTGCCAGGGGCATGTGACTTCGTCCCCATCGATGCGGCCCTCGCAGAGCGGGCCGCCATTGTGCGGACACGTGTCGTCGATCGCGTAGATCCGGCCCCCGAGATTGAACAGCGCGATTTTGCTGTCCCCGATCTCAACCGATATGGCCGACCGATCGGCAATGTCGGACTTCGCCGCAACTCTGACAAATTTACCCATTACGCCCTCCTTCGGCGGAACACGCCGTTCGTTGCATTCGGACAGGACCATTGCGTTGGATCCTCGCGTTGCGAACGGGCCTCAGCGGGCGGCGCGCTTCCAGCGGCCGCGTGCCGCCGGCGACACGCTGGCGGGCGATGAGGCGGACACACCGCGAGGGCCGGAGGCGGCGGGGCGCTTCATCTCGCGCACGAGGTAGTCCACCACCCGCTCGAACGGGTCGAAGCCGAACGCTTCCCCGATCGACGGACGCAGGTTCGAGTTGGCGTTGATGTCGTAGAAGACCAGCCGGCCGTCCGAAGTTTCCAGGTATTCGATCCCGCCGACGTCGAGCTTCCCCGCCGCGGCGATGCGTCTTCCGATGGCGACCGCGTGCGCCGGCACGTCGGGGTACGGGTAGAACTCGACGGGCGGCGCGCTGCTTTGCTCGGCCGGGACCTTGCAGACGCCCCCCTCGCCGTCCTCCGGGTTGCACACGGGCGCCGGGCACAGGTTAAAGCGCCCGTGCGAGATGACGCGCATGGCATAGAGGAGCACGCCGCCCAGAAACTCCATGCGCACGATGCCCTTTTCGGGGTCGGTGGGAAAGTACTCCTGGAGAAGCAGGAGGTTGTCCGGCAGCCAGTTCTCGGGATTTTGCGCGAGGAGCGACTCGAGCTGCGCGAAGCTCTCGATCAGCTGGATGCGCGCGCCGCTGCCGCCCTGCTCGGGCTTGAGCAGCACCGGGAAGCTCACTTCGTGCGCGCGCGTCCGCAGCGCGTCGACTTCGTTGAACGTCCACACCCGCGGCGCCGGCACGCCGAGCTGCCGCAGCAGCGCCGCCTGCGCCGTCTTGCTGATCTCGACGGCGAACGCGTTCACGCCGTTCAGGACGTGCACCCCCTGGATCATCAGGGCTCTGAGGTAGGCGAGTGCATACGGCACTGCGCGTGTGTTGCCGCGCACGTAGGCCGAGGGACTCGCCTGGTTGAAATAGAGCGGCGCGAGCGGCGGGTCGGCGTCCGAAAACACGGCGCACTTGAGATCCACCGGCACGTAGCGGACGCCGCGCCGGTCGAGCGCCTGGAACAGCGGCTTCTGCCATTCCGGGTGCTCGTAGAGAACGGCGAGGTCTGCGGGAGAGCTCATCATCCTTGGATTTTCCACGGCGGGCAAAGTTGCGTGATCCTGCCCTGAACAGGCAGGCATTCCAACAACCAAAATGGAATGAGCTTATGCCCGGCCCGCTCGCCGCTCGGCGCGACGAAAGACCTTACTCAAATCGCGGGGACACCGGGGCCGAGGGCGGATGGCGGATGGCGGATGGCGGATGGAGCAAGATTATCAGCCTTGGGCCACGAGCGAAAACTTCTGGAAGGTGTGGCAGTCCGCGGGCACCCGGCCGCGGCTGACCGAAAAGGTCCACGTGACCTCGCTCACATAGAGATCGCCGCGCGAGTCAAGGGCGAGACCGTGAGGGGCGGCAAAGCTTCCGGGCGCCGTGGCCTCGGGCGTGCCCCAGCGGGCGAGCACCCGGCCGTCGTTGTCGAAGACGCTCATTCGGGCGTGGCGTTCCTTCGTGACGGGACCGAAACTGCGGGAAGTATCGCCCTCGTGCCACGCGAGCTCGGTCACGTAGGCGCGGCCCTGCGGATCGAAGACGATGTGAGTGGGCCGTTGCGTGTCCGACCACTCGCTCAAAAACTCGCCGTCCGGACTGAATATCTGGATGCGGTCGCTTTCCCGGTCGCAGACGAAGACGCGCCCGTCAGAGGCGACGGCGATGCCGTGGGGAAGGTAGAACTGGCCGGGGCCCCGGCCCGGCGAGCCCCACGAGCGCTTCAACTGGCCGGTGGGAGAGAACCGGTGCACGCGCGAGTTGCCGTATCCATCGGATACATAGAGGTCACCGTTGGGGCCGACCGCGATATTGGTGGGGCGGTTGAAGGGCCCGCCGCCATGCGTGATGGTCATCATGTCCTTGCCGTCGTAGCCCGTGTCCGACGGCGTGTTCATGACGCCCAGCGTCATGAGGAGCCTCCCCTCGGGCGTGAACTGGCGGATCGTGTGATTGCCGTCGTCCGTGCAGAAGAGCGTGCCGTTCGGGGCCACGTAGATACCGTGGGTGCGGTAGGTGAAATCGCCCTCGCCCCACGAGCGCAGAAATTTCCCTTTCTGGTCGTACACCATCACGGGATGGTCCCCGCGGCACATGAGGTAGACGCGGTCCTCGCCGTCAACGGCGACGCCCGCGACGTCGCGATGGGCGTAGCCCTTGGGGAGCTGCTCCCATCCTTCGACCACCGAATACTTGATGCTGGTTGACTGGTCCATGGGCTCCTCCCTCCTGGGCAGCCTACGATAGTTCATCGACAGCGTCACCTGACGATTGCGTGGGGAAAAATGGGGTCGGGTCCACTTTTCGCGGAAATGTGAACCTGCCCCTATCTTCGCTAGACCCTAGCTTCGCTATCTTCGCTTTTCTCGCTTCGTTTTCTCAGCTCTCTTCACTATTCGCCGTAAAAAATCAACGTGCCCCAACAAACGGGCCTGGCCGCTCCTCTTGGAGAGCTTGCCGTTGTTGCCCGGGTGCCGTAGCATGGCCATTATACCGGCCTAATATTCGGCAGTATCCAGGCGTATTAATTGTAGTATATCAGTAAAAACAATGAACTAAATGTCAACTAAACCGGCCATTAAACCGGCCAAACCACCGGCCAAAGATCGGGGCGAGCACACGAGCAGCATGGAACCACTGCTGCTTTCAGAGGGCTCCAGGCACAGGCCCGCTCTGATGGATTTGTCCATCGAACTGGCCGCCAAAGCATCCGGGTTCCGAAGAAGCCTGCCGTCCGGCGTGCTCGCCGCGCTGGCGCACCTTGTGCGCGCGATGAACTGCTACTACAGCAACCTGATCGAGGGCCATGACACCCATCCGATCGACATCGAGCGCGCGCTCAGGAACGATTACAGCAAGGATAAAACGCGGCGAAACCTGCAGCTCGAAGCCAAGGCCCATGTCGCCGTTCAGGAATGGATCGACAGCGGCGGAATCAACGGGAGGGAGGCTACCCGCGACGCCGCCTGCGAGATTCACCGGCGCTTCTGCGAGCTTCTCCCGGAGGAGCTGCTGTGGGTTGAAGACAGGGAAACCGGGCAGAGAATTCGCGTAGAACCCGGCACGCTGCGCGACCGCGACGTGACGGTGGGACGGCACGTCCCGGTCAGTCCCGGTGCGGTACCCCGCTTCATGCAACGCTACGAGGAAGCGTTTTCCGGTCTCGGCAAGGCGGAGGCGATTCTCGCCACGGCAGCCATGCACCACCGCCTGGTGTGGGTTCACCCGTTCCTTGACGGAAACGGCCGCGTGGCGCGGCTCATGTCGCACGCGCAATTCCTGTCTCTGCTCGGCACCGGCGGCGTATGGTCGGTGGCGCGCGGTCTGGCGCGCAGCGTAACGCGATACAAGGAGCTTCTCGCGAATTGCGATCTGCCGCGCCGCAATGATCTCGACGGCCGCGGCAATCTCGGTGAAGAAGCGCTCGCGGACTTCACGCGATATTTCCTGGAAACCTCTCTCGACCAGGTGAGCTTCATGGAAGGACTCATGCAACCGGACCGGTTGCGGGCGCGCCTGCTCGTGTGGGCCGAAGAAGAAGCGAGGCTCGGCAAGCTGCCGCAACGTGCCGGCCAGCTCCTCGAGGCCGTCCTCTATCGCGGAGAACTGCCGCGCGGCGAGGTTTCGACCGTGCTCGGCATCCCCGAGCGCTCCGCGAGACGGGTGACGAGCGAGCTTCTGCAACAGGGCGTGTTCGAGTCGCGCTCCACAAGGGCGCCCCTGAGGCTCGCCTTTCCCGCTGCGCTCGCCTCGCGCTGGATGCCCGGTCTTTTTCCGGAAAAGGCGGATTGAGTCATGGAGTTCCCCGACTCTCCGGCACGGCGGTTCGCTCACGCCTACGGCGGTGAAGCAGACGCCCGCGTGCTCACGCTCGAGGCGCACCTCTGCAATGCCCTCGCCTACATTCACCTGGCTGCGGCGGCGCTGGACGCCGTGCCCGCCTGGACGCTGGCGCTCTCGATCCCGATCCTCGTGCCGCGCTGGATGATCGCGGTGCACGAGCTCTTTCACCTGAGAAGCGAGCGCGAGGTGGATCCCGTGATGCGGCTCCTCCCCTTCCTCTTCACGCCGCTCTCGCTCGGCTACCGCGAGCTGCTCACCGATCATCGCGGTCATCACCTGCACATGGCGAGATCGGCGGACCCCGAGTTGTATCAGCTCCGCGGCTCTCCGCTTCAGGGACTCGTAAACGCCTTCACCGCCCCGGAGCAGATGTGGTTCCGCTGGCGGTCCCGGCACGGGATCGATAACCGGCTGATGGCGGAGACCGGACTGCGTCTCGTACTCTTCATGGGTCTTGCCGCGGGAGGCGGTATAGCTTTCGTCTGGTACCTGGCGTCGGCGCGGATGGCCTTCGGCCTCTCGTATTTCATCTTCTTCTACGCCCTGCACCGCCGCGGGGAGGAGTACGGCGTCTATCCGCTTGCGCTTCCCGCCTGGGTAGTCAAGGTAGTGACCCTGCTGCTGGGCCCGGTCGTCGTGCAGGCGACGCTTCACCATGACGTGCATCACGCGCAGCCGCGGATCGCGGCGCGGCACCTCGCAGGAATGAGAGCGGCGGTGTCGGCGAACGGCGACTGAAAAACGTGAGCCGCCATGACGTGACGGAGCGCTAAGACGTACGACCGAAAACGTGGTCTGTCCCCGATTACGCCACCGATTACGCCGTCACCTACCCATTCCCCTTCTGCTTGGAGTAGGCCACAGCCCTTCCGTAAAGGGTTGCCGCTAGGTTCCTGAACGTCAGTTCCTTCGAGGGCTCGATGTATTCGCCCTCCAGGCCGCTATCCTTTTCCGACATGAGGAATGCCGTTGCGTCGTAAAGACCCTCGCGGAAGGCTTTCTCGCAGAAGAGCTCGTAGCGCCTGGCGTATGAGGCATTCTTATACTCGGCGCGAACCTTGAAATGCGGCTCATGTTCGCGAACAGCTCGCGTTGATGCCTCGTCGTGTTCCAGCAACATGATGTAGCCGAGAAACGGCTTTACCACGGTGTCGAATGCTTTTTCCTGGTAGGCCCGCCAGAAGTCATGTGCGTTTCCGATGGCCTCTTCAACGCGGTTGTTGAAATTGTTCCCATAGGAAGGTCCGGCCTGGGACTTCATCTCGATGCATGCCAGTAGATTCCCGTTGGCAATTGCGAGAAGGTCCCAACGCTTCGTGGGTCGAAAGTAACCGGGCAGATAGGAATCAATCTGTCCGGTAAAGACTTCGGGCTGTTTGATCCCGCCCAGGGCAAGAATGTCTCGAATTACCGCGAGGAAGCCGTCAAGCTGCTTTCCGCCGGTGACTTCTCCTCGCCGCCCCTGGTCTCGACGCGGTCCGGTTTGTTGGCCGTCTATCTGCTTCGTTCTCGTAAGCCAGTAATGCCGAATCGCGTGCCGTAACCCCGCTTGAACGATCTCCTCGAACCTGTCCATTCTCCCCCCTCACCAACCGAACGGATGTCGCTGAGAATAATCCCCTGTCGTTCGCGAGGCGCGAAGCGGCCATCTCGAAATAGTGCGGGTCGACCTCGATGCCAATGCTGTTTCGTCCCCACTTCGCCGCGGCAACGCTCGTTGTCCCCGTACCGAGGAACGGATCAAGAACCGTGTCTCCGACAAAGGAAAACATCCGAATAAGCCGCTCAGCCAGTTCGAGTGGATAGGGTGCCGGATGTTCTCGAGTGGAAGCACCCGTCACGCCCGTCCAGATCTGCTGGAACCAGACTTTGTGACGATCTGCGGGAATGACGCTTAGCACACGCGTTGGGACGCTCGGGCTGCGGTATCCCCCGGGCTTACGTTCCATGAGGATGAACTCGATGTCATTTTTTATGACAGCGTTAGGCTCGTAAGGCTTCCCGAGGAATCCGCCGCCATTGCCCTCAGCCTCGAATACCGCGTTCGCGATCTTGTTCCAGATAATCGGGGCAAGATTGCTGAATCCGATCTTCCGGCAATGCTCCTGTATCGAGGCATGGAGGGGAACGACTGTGTGCTCGCCGTTGTTCTTGCGGCGGGAGAGGCAGACATCGCCCACAACGCAAATCAACCGGCCACCCGGTACGAGGGCATCAAAGCAGCTTTGCCAGACACGGTCGAGTTCTACCAGGAACTGCTCATAGTCCGCGATATAGCCCATCTGATCCGGATGCTCGCGGTAGTCCTTCAGCGTCCAGTACGGCGGGGACGTCACGACCAGATGCACGGTGTTGGGTGCGAGAAAGTTGATGTCGCGGGAATCGTGGCTGTAGAGGTCGTGCCGGGTTGGAATCTGCGACAACCGATCCTCGATGGCGGCGATCGCCTTAGGATCCTTCGCAATCCGCGGCAAGTCGGTCTGGTGGTCGGTGATTTTCCCGATTTCCGGAGGCAGCCAGTCCGCCGGATCGAAAACCTGGGATCGGGCCGATTCCGTGGCCTTCGTGATACGAGATGAGTCGGACATGTTCACTATATTAAGTCGTTCGGCGTTGCTTCGTCACTCCTAATAACGTCTCTAACCGCTCCGCGGTGTACTGGGACACCCAAACCATGGGCACCCCGCTCATTCTGCTCACACCCCTCCGCCTTGCTGGTCACTGGTCACTGGGCCATTTGCCTTCCGCCTTTTGCCTTCTGCCTTCTGCCTTCTGTCTTAGGGTTGGGTCCCATCACGCATCACCCATGACGCATTACAGTCATGTAGGGAATTTCCTGACATACGTCGTCCGGTTTTCCCTTCGTCCTTCCCCCGTCCCGCCGCGCTGCATCGCGGCGAGCGTTCGCGGGCTCAAGCGTGCCCAGGCACGTTTTTCGAAACCCCCGCTCACCCTTCCGCCTTCATCCTTGCCCTCGACGGTGGCATACGGTGGGGTTTGGCGCGATACTTTGTAGGAAAACGTGATCTGTTCGCGAGTGATAGCGGTGGAGGACAAATGGCAGCACCACGATCACCGAGACTCAAGCAAATCGTGTACTTAGTAGGTGCCGGTGCTACCCAAAGTGAAGCGCAACATCTTGGCGCCACCATGAGCCTTTTGATGCGGGACGGGGAGCAAGGAGAGGGGATTACAACGCGTATTCTTAGGCGGATCGGACGTCGATCCATTTCGGCCTTCGGCGTAGGTCCTGGTGCGGACATCGAAAAGCTCATTGGCCTCTTGGTAGCGACTGGAATCGACAAACATTTCCAATTCGCAGAAAGAATGCGTACCGCTTATTTCAACGAACTGCGCGCCAGTCTTGCCGCGAGCAAGGTTCTTGACAATCCGAGCTTAATAAAACGTCTTCTAGCCTTGCATAACGACCCCGAATTCAAGACCCGGGTCGAAACACTGTGCGGAATCATTACGACCAACCATGATGGGCTACTCCAACTCGCATCGCATGAGGTATTCGGCGAATTAAATCTTGGTTTTGCGTTTGAGTCACCAGACTTCGTACAAGCAACTTCTGATTCCACTCCCCCCATACTCCAGCTACACGGTTCGTTTACCTGGCGATTCGGCACACCTCTACAAGTGGCACGACTACGAAAGACCTCCAAGTACTCGCGCGACACAGTTTGGATACCGCCTACCATTCTTAAAGAATCGAAAAACTATC
>Ga0256865_1000144_pt1 | contig 24965 bp, 31 predicted proteins | sample RVTome_14_FD_187337 | JGI IMG/M metagenome (GOLD analysis project Ga0256865, IMG submission 187337) | Soil microbial communities from uranium-contaminated site in the Upper Colorado River Basin, Wyoming, United States - RVT145D125 HiSeq ... | reverse complement strand
GCTTCATATCGGCGTCAATCGGCGGCTATATCGGTTCTGCGACGGGCTTCGGTTGCAAAAACGCCCTGATGACCGTATCATAGCGCCCTTTTTCCGATTCAAATTCCGGAGTTTACCGCACATGGCCAACATCGCATCGGCACGCAAACGCGCCCGCCAGGCCGAGACACGCCGGCAACACAACGCCGCGCTGCGCTCGGAACTGCGCACTGCCGTAAGAAACGTGAGTAAGGCGATCACCGCGGGCGACAAGAAGGCGGCGCGGGAGGTGTTCCAGCGCTCCGCTTCGACCATCGACTCGATCGCGGACAAGAACATCATCCACAAGAACGCCGCCGCTCGCCACAAGAGCCGCCTCGCCGCCCGCATCAAGGCGATGTAGAGGAATTTGTCGGGAACCGACAAATTCCTTGCACAGCAGCACCTTATCAGACAGAATTACCGGCAGGACAGCACGGCGGCGTGAGCCGCCGTGCGCGCTTTTGGGTACGAGGTATTCGTTATGTCGCACGTGATGAACACCTACGCCCGCCTCCCGGTCGCGTTTGCGCGCGGCGAAGGCTGCTGGCTGTGGGATGCGCAGGGCAAGCGTTATCTGGACGGTATGGCGGGCGTCGCGGTCTGCGGCCTCGGCCATTCGCACCCCAAGTACGTCGCGGCCCTGCGCGAGCAGGTCGGCACGCTCGTGCACACATCGAATCTCTACGAAATCACGCTGCAGGAGCGGCTGGCGGAGCGCCTGTCGGCGATCGCGGGCATGGAGAGCGTCTTCTTCTGCAACTCGGGTTGCGAGGCCAACGAAGCGGCGATCAAGCTCGCGCGCCTCTTCGGTCACAAGAAGGGCGTCGAGTCGCCCGCCATCGTCGTAATGGAAAAGGCCTTCCATGGGCGCACCCTGGCGACGCTTTCCGCGACCGGAAGCCGCAAGGTCCAGGCAGGCTTCGAGCCGCTCGTGTCCGGTTTCGTGCGCGTGCCATTCGACGATCTCGACGCCGTGCGGCGGGTGGCGGAAAACAACCGCAGCGTTGTCGCGGTGCTGGTCGAGCTGCTGCAGGGCGAAGGCGGCGTCAACGTCTGCCACGACAACTACCTGAGCGGGCTGCGGGAGACCTGCGACGCCAACGGGTGGCTCCTCATGCTCGACGAGGTGCAGAGCGGCATGGGCCGCACCGGCCGGTGGTTCGCGTTCCAGCATTCCGGCATCAAGCCGGACGTGATGCCGCTCGCCAAGGGACTCGGCAATGGCGTGCCGATCGGCGCCTGCCTCGCGGCCGGTCCCGCGGCGCAACTCTTCAAGCCCGGGAGCCACGGCTCGACATTCGGAGGCAATCCGCTGTGCTGCGCAGCGGCGCTCGCGACGCTCTCCATCATCGAGGAGGAGCGGCTGATGGAGAACGCCGTGCGGATCGGCGATCTCATCCGCAGCTCGCTCGCGCAGCGCCTCGCGGGCCTGCGCGGCGTCAGGGAAATCCGCGGCAAGGGCCTCATGATCGGCATCGAGCTCGAGCAATCCTGCACCGAGCTCGTGCAGCAGGCCCTCGAGAAAGGCGTGCTCATCAACGTGACGGTCGACAATGTCATCCGGCTGCTGCCGCCGCTTGTCATGAAGCGCGAGGAGGCGGAACTCCTCATCTCGACGCTCGTTCCGCTGGTCGTCACCCACCTCGAGCAGCAAAGCGCCCTGCAGGCCGCTGCCCATTCCGGCTGAGCGCGGGCATCCGGGGTCGCCCCCATGGAAACCCGGCACTACCTGCAGTTCAAGGATTTCTCGCTCGAAGAGTACGAGTATCTGTTCGCGCGTACGGGCTGGATCAAGGGCATGTTCAAGCGCTACAGCCCTTACCAGCCGCTGCGCGACCGCACGCTTGCCATGGTGTTCGAGAAGCACTCGACGCGCACGCGCGTATCCTTCGAGGCCGGCATGCATCAGCTGGGGGGCTCGGTGATTACGCTGATGACCCGCGACACGCAGATGGGCAGAGGCGAGCCGATCGAGGACGTCGCGCGCGTGCTCACGCGCATGGTCGACGTCGTCATGATCCGCACGTTCGAGCAGGCCATCATCGAGCGCTTCGCCCGGTTCTCGCGCGTGCCGGTGATCAACGGCCTTACCAACGAGTACCATCCCTGCCAGATCCTGGGCGACATCTATACTTATGTCGAGCATCGCGGCAGCATTCGCGGCAAGACCGTTACCTGGATCGGCGACTCGAATAACGTGTGCAACACCTGGCTGCAGGCGGCGGAACTCTTCGACTTCAACGTGCACGTCTCAACGCCCGCGGGCTACGAGGTCGAGCCCGAGCGCGCCGGGCTCTACGGCACCGATCACTACGAGGAGTTCGAAGACCCGATGCAGGCGGCGAAAGGCGCGGACCTCATCACGACGGACGTGTGGACCAGCATGGGCGACGAGGCCGAGGATGCGGAGCGCAAGCGCGATTTCGAAACCTGGCGCGTGGATTGCGAGATGATGAAGGTCGCGAAGAAGGACGCCCTTTTCATGCACTGCCTCCCCGCGCACCGGGGCGAGGAGGTGGCCGCCGACGTGATCGATGGGCCCCAGAGCGTGGTCTGGGACGAGGCCGAGAACCGGCTTCATACACAAAAGGCCCTGATGGAGTACCTGCTGCTCGGGCGTATCAAGACGCAGGGCGATCTTTGGTCCACGTAGAACAACCGCCGAGAAGCACAATACGATAATTGAACCGCAGAGGCGCCGAGAGAAGCAGGAATAGAAATCAACAATAAGAATTGAATTTGTCGTTTCTATTATTGATCTCGCGCCTTGCCCTGTAGATCCATCGTTTCGATTCTCGGATTAAATTCTGTATTCGGTTCTCTCGGCGGCTCGGCGGTTCGATTGGGTTTCGATCTTGTTTGGTTTGACTATGGTAGTGTCTTGGCGGTTGATTTGAGCTACATCCAATGAAGAAAATCAAGAAAGTGGTGCTCGCCTACTCCGGCGGGCTGGACACCTCGGTCATTCTCAAGTGGCTGCAGGATACCTACGGCTGCGAAGTCGTCACGTTTACGGCGGACATCGGGCAGGGCGGGGAGCTTGCGCCTGCCCGCGCCAAGGCCCGTAAACTTGGTGTGAGGGAGATCTTCATCGACGACCTGCGCGAGGAATTCGTGAGCGATTTCGTGTTCCCGATGTTCCGCGCGAACGCCGTCTACGAAGGCGAGTACCTGCTCGGCACCTCAATTGCCCGGCCGCTCATCGCCAAGCGCCAGATCGAGATCGCGCGCAAGGTGAAGGCCGACGCGGTGGCGCACGGCGCCACCGGCAAGGGAAACGACCAGGTGCGCTTCGAGCTTGGCTACTATGCGCTCGAGCCCGGCATCAGGGTGATCGCCCCGTGGCGCGAGTGGGACCTCACCTCGCGGGAGAAGCTGCTGCGCTATGCCGAAGAGCACGGTATCCCGGTCGAGGGAAAGAAGAGAAAAGGTGTGGCGCCCTACTCCATGGATGCCAACCTCCTTCACATCTCTTACGAGGGCGGCATCCTCGAGGATCCGGACTTCGAGCCGGAGGAGTCGATGTGGCGCATGACGGCTTCGCCACAGAAGGCGCCCGGCCGACCGCAGTATGTCGAGCTCGAATACCGCAAGGGTGACATCGTCGCGGTGAACGGGCGCCGCCTCACCCCGGCGCAGGCCCTCAATACGCTCAACCAGCTCGGGGGCCGCCACGGCGTGGGCCGGCTCGATATCGTGGAAAACCGCTACGTCGGCATGAAGTCGCGCGGCTGTTACGAGACGCCGGGCGGCACCATCATGCTGAAGTCCCACCGCGCGATCGAGTCGATCACGCTCGACCGCGAGGTCCTTGCGCTGAAAGACGATCTCATGCCGCGCTACGCGCGCTTGATCTACAACGGCTACTGGTTCAGCCCCGAGCGGCGCGCGCTGCAGGCGCTGATCGATCATACCCAGCAGACCGTGAACGGGACTGTCCGGGTGAAGCTCTACAAGGGCACGGTCATGGTCACGGGACGCGCCTCGCGCCGCGACTCACTGTTTGATCCGGACATCGCGACCTTCGAGGAGGACCGCGGCGCCTACGACCAGGCGGACGCCGAGGGGTTCATCCGTCTGAATGCCTTGAGGATGCGTATCGCAGCGAAGCGCGGGCGAAAATCCTGAACTGCCAAGCCGCCAAGCCCGCCAAGAATGACAGATTCATAACCGCCAAGACGCCAAGAGAAACGGAAACATTACTTGTTTACAGGTGATGGCTGTCTCGCGGCGGGCCGGATTCGCGGTTCTTGAAATGTAAGGTATTTCCTGGCGTGCTTGGCGCCTTGGCGGTTCGTTCTGAAGCAGTTGTTTCTCTTGGCGGCTTGGCGGTAAAAAAAACACATCACCCCGCATGCGGTAGAATTGCGGCGGCGTTGAGCCGGGGGAGAGCATATGCCGTCATTCGATATCGTCTCCGAAGTCAATCACGTCGAGGTCCGCAATGCCGTGGACCAGAGCAACAAGGAGATCGCGAACCGCTTTGATTTCAAGGGCTCAGACGCGCGCATCGAGATAAGCGAAAAGGACAAGAGCCTTACCGCGTATGCCGACGACGAGTTCAAGCTGCGGCAGGTCCGCGACGTGCTGACGGGAAAGCTGGCGAAGCGCGGCGTCGACATCCGCGCGCTCGAGCCGGGCAAGATCGAGCCGGTGAGCGGCAACAAGGTGAAAGAGGAGATCCTGGTGCGCGAAGGCGTGGAGCAGGAGCGCGCGAAAAACCTGGTCAAGCTCATCAAGGACAACAAGCTCAAGGTCCAGGCGAGCATCCAGGGCAACGTCGTGCGTGTGTCGGGCGCCAAGAAGGACACGCTGCAGGAAGCCATCGCCCTCGTGCGCAAATCGGTGACCGACTTCCCGCTTCAGTTCAAGAACTTCCGCGATTAACGCCTATGCGGTAAGCGGTAACGGTTGGACGAGCGTTCGGTCTAGGGTTTCGCGCTCACTCCTTACTGCTTACCGCTCACCGGTTTCGAGGCCGGCAGTCCACCGATCGTAGACGTGGTCCGCGACGCGGTGCAGATCCGCGAGCCTGGAATCGAGATCGCGCTGGATTTCCTCCGCCGGCTGTACGGCAGGGCTCTTCTCGAGATTGCGCTCGATTTCGCGCGCCCCGCTGCGGCACCACGCGGTGATCAGCTCCGGGGTCATCTCGACGTGGCACTGCATGCCGAGATGCCTGTCCAGCACGAACGCCTGATTCGCGCAATGAGCGGTCGCGGCGATGCGCGTTGCGCCGGGCGGGATGGAAAAGGTCTCGCCGTGCCAGTGAAAAGAGTTGAACGAACTTGCTCCGAGCCACTCGTGCGCGAGACTGTCCTCGACGGCGTCCACCCTGCCCCAGCCGATTTCCTTCACCGGGTTGCGCGTGACCTCGCCCCCGAGCGCCTTTGCGAGTAGCTGCCCGCCGAGGCAATGCCCGAGAGTCGGGATCCCGGAGGCGGCGCTTGCGCGGATAAGACGCAGAACCGGTTCGATCCACGGCAGATCGTCATTGACGCTCATCGGCCCACCCATGAACACGAGCCCGCTGAAATCCCGCGGATCGTCGGGTACTGCTTCGCCCTCATCAATCCTTATGACCCGCCACACGAAGCCGTGGCGCGCCAGGTATGTGGCAAAATACCCTGGACCCTCGATCGGGGCGTGACGGAAAATAGCAATGGGTTTCACGAGGTTACTGGTGAGAAAGATTTTTCGTCATCTTAGAGCAGTTCTGATTGCCCTGCTATTGGCTCCGGGCTTTGCCGTGGCCACGGATGTCGTGGTAGTGGGTCTCTTCGCGAACAAGGCCGTAGTGGTCATCGACGGCGGGAAGCCGCGCACCTTGTCCGTGGGACAAACGACACCCGAGGGCGTGCGCCTCATCAGCGCGGACAGCGAGTCCGCCACCTTTGAAATCGACGGCAGGCGCGAGACCTTGAGGCCCGGCCAGCAAGGTGTCTACACGGCCAGCCCGACCGAGGGGAGCGGGCGCAAGAAAATCGTCCTTACCGCTGACTCCCGCGGGCATTTCTTTACCATGGGAACCATCAACGGCGTCTCCACGCGATTCATGGTGGATACCGGCGCGACCGCGATCTCGCTCTCGAGCGAGGAAGCGAAGCGAACCGGCGTCAACTACCTTGGCGGAACGAAAGTGCTGACCCAGACGGCCAACGGCGTCGTCCCGGTATACCGCGTTCGCCTCGACGCGGTGGAGATCGGCGGCATCACGCTCACCAACGTCGATGGGATCGTCATCGAGGGCGGCCGCCTTCCAATGGCACTCCTGGGAATGAGCTTTCTCAACCGCATGGAGATGCGGCGCGAGGGCGATACGCTGACGCTCATCCAGCGCTATTGAACAGGATTCGGGATCGCGAGTGCGATTGACGGCGAGAAGCGCATTCCCGACGCACCCGGGCGCCGGTGGACCCGAATCCTTAACAAGACTCTATTACTGCAAAAAAAACCGGTGACCGATCAGTCACCGGTTTTTTTCGGAGTGGCCGAGATCCCTTCCCGGCGCGATGCGGTCGCGCACCAGCTGCTTCAGTTCGGCCGCCTCCGGAAATCGTCCCCGTTCCTTGCGCGACCAGACCGGTTCGCCGTCGACCCGCACCTCGAACACGCCGCCGCTGCCCGGGCGCAAGGCCATCTCGGCGACATCGCCTTCAAAGGTTGTAAGGAGCTCCTGCGCCAGCCACGCGGCGCGCAGCAGCCAGCGGCACTGGGTGCAATACTCGATTTCGACCCGATGGCCTCGGCTCATGCCGCGGGAGCCATGAAGTAGTGGGTCAACGGGACGCCCGCATTACTTCTCCGGGTCCTTCTTTCCGGAATCCGAGTCCTGCGTGTCGCTCACCAGAGAGAGCAGGTGGCCGAACTTGCTGCGCTTCGCGCTGAGGTAGGCGAGGTTCGACTTGCGGGGCGGCACTTCGATCGCCACCCGCTCGGCGACGGTCAGTCCGTAGCGCGCAAGCGCCTGCACCTTGTCCGGATTGTTCGTCATGAGCCGCACGTTATGCACGCCGAGATCAAACAGGATGTGCGCGCCCGCCTTGTAGTCGCGCATGTCGGCGGCGTAGCCGAGCTCGTGGTTGGCCTCCACCGTGTCATGTCCCTGGTCCTGGAGCGCGTAGGCCCGGACCTTGTTGAGCAGCCCGATGCCGCGGCCCTCGTCGAACATGTAGACCAGCACGCCCGTGCCCGCGCGCTCGATCGTCGAGAGCGCGACATCGAGCTGCTCGCCGCAATCGCACCGCTCGCTGCCGAAGACGTCGCCGGTGACGCACTGGGAGTGCAGGCGCACGAGCGTCGGCTCGCCGGCACGAAGCTGCCCCTTGATGAGCGCAACGAAAAGCGTCGACTCCATCCGGTCGGAATAGACCACCAGCCGGAACTCCCCGGCCTTGCGGGTGGGCAGCACGGTCTCCGAGCGGCGGCGGATATCGCGCTCCCCGAGCCGGTAGGCGACGAGATCGGCGATCCTCAATATCCGGATGTTGTGCTCGCGCGCGAAGCGCTCGAGGTCCGGCATGCGCGCCATCGTGCCGTCATCCTTCATGATCTCGCAGATGACGCCTGCCGGCTTGAGCCCCGCCAGCCGCGCGAGGTCGACCGCCGCCTCGGTATGGCCCGCGCGCGCCAGCACCCCGCCGTCGACGGCGCGCAGCGTCTGCAGCCGCCCCGGCCGGATGAGGTCGGTCGCCCTGGCGCCGTCGGCGATCGCCACGGCGATCGTCCGCGCGCGGTCGTGCGCCGACATCCCCGAGGCCACGCCCTCCCGCGCGTCAATCGGCGTGGCGAAGGCGGTGCCGAACTTCGTCTGGTTGCCGGTATCGTCGGTGATGAGCGCGAGCCCCAGCTGGCGCATGCGCTCTTCGGTCAGCGCGAGGGACACGAGCCCACGCCCCTGCGTCGCCATGAACGTGATGGCAGCAGGCGTTGCCCGCTCCGCCGCGACGAAGAGATCGCCTTCATTCTCGCGGTCTTCATCGTCCACGAGGATCACCATGCGCCCCTTGCGCACGTCGGGCAGGATCTGCTCGACCAGGTACTCGCTCGTGTTTCCTGTTGCGCTCATCTTAGCCGACAGGGCCGCTGCGGCTGATCAACCGCATGAACTCCGCCCGCGTCTTGTCGACATTGAATTCACCCGTGAATGCGGAGGTGGTCGCGATCGAGTGCTGCTTCTGGATGCCGCGCATCACCATGCACAGGTGCTGGGCCTCGATGACGACCGCGACGCCGACCGGTTTGAGCGTCTGCTCGATACAGTCGCGGATCTCGACAGTGAGACGTTCCTGGACCTGGAGCCTCCGAGCGAATGCGTCCACCACCCGCGGGATCTTCGAGAGCCCGACGATCTGGCCGTTCGGGATATACGCAACGTGACACTTGCCGAAGAACGGCAGCACGTGGTGCTCGCACAGGGAATAGAGCTCGATGTCCTTGACGATCACCATTTGCTGGTACTGCTCGCGGAACATGGCCGAGCGCAGGATCTCCTGGGGGTCAAGATCGTAGCCATGGGTGAGGAACTGGAGCGCCTTCGCAAAGCGCTCGGGTGTCCTCTGCAAGCCCTCGCGCGCAGGGTTCTCCCCGAGGTCCTGCAGAATGGCGCGGAAGTTTTCCGCGATGCGCTGCACCAGCACGGGGTTGTACTCCTCGTTACGGGCATAGCCGTCCATCTCGTTCTCTTCGATCATCTGCTTGCTGAGCGCCATAGCTGTTCCGGGTAAGCGGTAAGCGGTAGGTAGTATGAGCCTAACCGGCCGAACCTGGATGTACTGCATTAGCATTACTCATTTTTCCGCCCACCGCTGATCGCGCACTGCTCACCGCTTACCCCTCACCGCTCACCGATGTTAACTGCTCGAGCCGCTCCCGGACGGACCTGATGATTCCATCCTTGTCGAGACCGACGGCGGCGAGCTGAAGGGCGGGATCGCCCTGGTCGATGAAGCGATCGGGAAGCCCCAGCTGCAGCACGGGAATTGAGCGCCCCGCGCGCTCCAGCGCTTCGAGGACCGCGCTGCCGGCCCCGCCCATGATGACGTTTTCTTCCACGGTCACAAGGAGATCGTGACCGCCGGCAAGCTCGAGCACCAGCGCCTCGTCGAGCGGCTTCACAAAACGCATGTTCGCGACCGTCGCATCGAGCGCCTCGGCGGCGTCGATCGCGGGCTTCACCATGGCGCCGAATGCGAGCAGCGCCACGCGCTTTGCGCCTGCCGTGGCGCCGCCGCGACGGCGGATCTCGCCTTTCCCCAGGGGCAGCTCGGTCATCGTCTGCTCAATGCGCGCGCCGGGCCCCGTGCCGCGCGGATAGCGCACCGCCGCGGGTGTATTCATCTGGAACGCGGTATAGAGCATTTGCCTGCACTCGTTTTCGTCCGACGGCACCATCACCGTCATGTTGGGCAAACAGCGCAGGTAGGTGAGGTCAAAACTTCCGTTGTGGGTCGCGCCGTCGGCTCCGACGAGCCCTGCGCGGTCGATCGCGAAAACAACCGGGAGATTCTGGATCTGGACATCGTGAATCAACTGGTCGTAGCCGCGTTGCAAAAACGTGGAATAGATCGCGAGCACGGGCTTGTGGCCCTCGCAGGCGAGCCCCGCGGCAAATGTGACCGCGTGCTGCTCGGCGATGCCGACGTCGAAATAGCGCTCCGGATACGCCTGCGCGAACCGCACCAGGCCCGACCCCTCGCGCATCGCGGGTGTGATGCCGACCAGGCGCTTGTCGAGGGCGGCCATGTCGCACAGCCAATCGCCGAACACCTGCGTGTAGCTCAACTTGCCGCCGCCCTTTCCGCCGACGATGCCGTTGCCGGCGTCGAATTTGGAGACCCCGTGGTAGAGCACCGGGTCGGCCTCCGCGAGCTTGTAGCCCGCGCCCTTGCGCGTGACGATGTGCAGGAACTGCGGCCCCTTCAGCTGCTTCATGTTGCGCAGCGTCGGGATCAGCGCGTCGAGGTCGTGCCCGTCGATGGGCCCGATGTAGTTGAACCCGAGCTCCTCGAACAGCGTTCCCGGGCTCACCATTCCCTTCATGTGCTCCTCGGCGCGCTTGGCAAGCTCGCCCAGCACCTTCTCGCCCGCGCGCTTGGCCGCCGCGTAGAAGCGCCCGGACATGAGCTTGGCGAGGTGCTTGTTGAGGGCTCCGACTGGCGGGGAGATCGACATCTCGTTGTCGTTCAAGATCACGAGGAGATCGACGTCCTCCATCGCGCCGGCGTTGTTGAGCGCCTCGAAGGCCATCCCCGCCGACATCGCGCCGTCGCCTATGACCGCCACGACGTGGCGCTTGACGCCCGCGAGCTTTGAGGCGGTCGCCATGCCCAGCGCGGCGCTGATCGAGGTGCTGGAATGCGCGGTGCCGAAGGTGTCGTACTCGCTTTCCTCGCGGCAGGGAAATCCGGAAAGTCCCTGCCACATCCGCAGGCGCTTCATGCCCTCGCGCCGTCCCGTGAGCACCTTGTGGCCGTAGGTCTGGTGCCCGACATCCCAGACGATGCGGTCATGCGGCGTGTCAAACACGTAGTGAAGTGCGATCGTCAACTCGACGGTCCCGAGGTTGGACGACAGGTGGCCGCCCGTATGGCTCACGGATTCGAGCAGGAACGCGCGCAGCTCGCCTGCCAGCTGCTTCAGCTTCCGCTCTTCCAGCTGCCGCAGCTCGTGCGGATAATTGACGCTCCTGAGCAGTTCGTACGCCGGCGAACTCAATGTCGAATGCTCAATGTTCACGCTTGAATGAAGGATATTCTCGGGCATTCAGGCTGTTCCGTCCTGTTTGTTGTTGGACATCCGCATTCAGCAGTCGTTTGAGTCAGAACTTGCGCAAGACGATGAAGTCCGCGAGCTGCTGCAATCTCAGCGCCCGCTCGCCGAAGGAATCGAGCGCCTCGAGCGCCTGCCTGCGCAGTTCCTGCGCGAATTCCTGGGCGCGGCTTGCGCCCATCGCGGTAACGAAGGTCGGCTTGTTGTTCCTGGCATCCTTGCCTGCCGTCTTGCCCAGGGTCGCGGTCGGAGCCTCGGAGTCGAGCACGTCATCGACCACCTGGAACGCAAGTCCGATCAGCTTGGCGAAGAGATCGACCTGCGAGACCTCCCGCTCATCCAGGCTGTTTCCGCACCGCGCCCCGATCAGCGCCGCGGCCCTGATCAACGCGCCCGTCTTGTGAATGTGCATGAATTCCAGCTCCGGCACGGTCAGCACCTTGCCCGTGGCCTCCAGATCAATCTGCTGGCCACCGGCCATGCCGCGCGAGCCTGCGGCCACCGCCAGGAGCTTGACCATTTCGAGCTGGACCCGCACGTCGTCGGCAAGCCGGTACTCGCCGAGGAGCTGAAACGCCAGGCTCTGCAATGCATCTCCGACAAGCAGCGCCGTCGCCTCGTCGTACTCGACGTGGCACGTGGGCTTGCCGCGCCTCAGCACGTCGTCGTCCATGCACGGCAGGTCGTCATGCACCAGGGAATAGGCGTGTATCAACTCGACCGCGGCTGCGCCGATCTCCACGCGCCCCGGATCGGCGGCGGCGAGCTCGCCCGCAGCGAAGGCCAGCAGGGGACGCGCGCGCTTGCCCCCGCTCAACGCGACGTAGCGCATCGCCTCGTGCAGCCGCAGCGGGGCGATCTCCGGCGCCGGCAGCACGCGCTGCAGAACGCTCTCCACGCGCTGGACGTTCTCGTGGGACCAGGTCTGGAAATCAGTCGTCACTCTTGAAATCCCGCAAGACGCCCTCTTCGAGCAACTTGACCTGCTGCTGCGCGTCCTGCAGGACCGCCTGGCAGAACTTGAGGAGCTCCGCGCCGCGCTTGTAGGCAAACAACGATTGCTCGAGGGGCATCTGCCCGGCCTCCATGCTCGAGACGATCTTCTCCAGCTCGGAGAGGGCCGATTCGAAGCTCCGGGGTGTCGGGGATTTCGCGGGCTTGGGCATTCGGGTGCTGCCCGATGAAGAAAGGGAAAGAGTAGCTTAGTCATAGGGTTGCGGTCAACGTGGACGACTCGTCGTCAACCGGAACATCAGGCGCGCGACCAGCACGGCGGAATGAGCATAGTGCAGCCCGGGCAGGAGCCACCACCCCGCAAAGGCCCGGACGGCACCAGCAGGCGTTAGTCGGACCGCTGCTGAGTACTTACGCGCGCGGCGGATGGGACCGTAATAATTCGCAATCGGGTGCGACTTTTGAGAGCGGTTGCATGTGGGACGCGAAAGGAGAATCGATGCCAGGCCAGAAAATCACCTTTGCCGGCGCAAATGGCGCCCAGCTTGCGGCGCGCCTTGACCTGCCGCTGGGCGAGGTGCGCGCCTACGCCATATTCGCGCACTGCTTCACCTGCTCGAAGGACACCAAGGCCGCGACCTACGTGAGCGCCGCGCTCGCCGAACAGGGAATTGCAATGCTCCGTTTCGATTTTACCGGCCTCGGCGGCAGCGGCGGGGACTTCGCCAACACGAATTTCTCGTCCAACGTCGCTGACCTCGTCGCGGCGGCGGATTACCTGCGCGAAAAACACGGCGCGCCTGAAATATTGATCGGGCACAGCCTGGGTGGCGCCGCCGTGTTGGCTGCAGCGCCGAGGATTGCCGACGCGCGCGCCGTAGCCACCATCAACGCGCCCTTCGACCCGTCGCATGTGCTGCACATGATGGCCGCGACGCGCGCCGAGATCGAATCGGCGGGTGAAGCCGAGGTGACACTCGGGGGGCGGCTCTTCCGCATCAAGAAGCAGTTCATTGAGGACATCGAGCAGCACCGGCTCGCCGAGGGAATAAAACGGATGAAAAAGGCGCTGCTGGTGATGCATTCGCCGCTCGACTCCACTGTCAACATCGACAATGCTGCGCAGATTTTTCTTGCGGCCAGGCATCCGAAGAGCTTCGTGTCGCTTGATGGAGCGGATCACCTGCTCTCGCGCCGCGACGACGCCGTGTACGCGGGCTCGGTGCTGGCTGCCTGGGCCGCGCGCTACATCGCCCGCCCCCTCTCGGGCGCCGCCGACTTGCCGCGGGCCGCCCCCGGAGAAGTCATCGTCGCCGAAGCCGGGACCGGGAAGTTCGAGCAGACGATCAGCGCAGGACGCCACCGGCTGCGGGCAGATGAGCCCGTGGCCGCAGGGGGCGACGATCGCGGGCCATCGCCCTACGACCTGCTGCTGGCTGCCCTTGGCGCGTGCACTTCCATGACCCTGCGCATGTATGCCACGCAGAAGCAGTGGCCGCTGGCGGGCGTAGCCGTGAAGCTCACGCACTCCAAGGTCCACGCGCAGGACTGTGCGGAGTGCGATACCAGGGCGGGAAAGATCGACCGCATCGAGCGCCAGATCTCAATCCAGGGCGACCTCGATGCCGCGCAGCGCGAGAGACTTCTGCAGATCGCCGACAAGTGCCCGGTTCATCGCACTCTGACTTCGGAGGTGCAAATCGTGACTCGGCTGGCGGAGAACTGATCGCCACGGCCGGTGCGCCGCAGGCGAACCGGGCTGGGGCGCGATTCAATGATGATACGTATGATGGTCGCGGGAAGGCCCCTCGCTAGCGAACGATTACCGCGTCCCCTCGGCCGTCCAACGCGCCTTCGAGCGTGGCCCACGGCAGCACCGCGCAACGGGTGCGGGCGGGAAAAGATCGCACGGTCGCGCTGATCGCGCGCTGCCCGGTCGTGGCGCCGTCGCCCGGTAGCGCGGCATGATTGTTCAACACAGCAGCGAAAGTGTGGATCAGTGCCCTTGCGTCAACGGCAGTCATTCCCTTGGTCAGCTCGGTCATGATGGACGCGGATGCCATCGAAACACCGCACGCCATGCACTGAAATGAAACATCCTCTACCATTCCGGCCCCCAGCCTGAGTGTGAAAAGTTTCCGGCGCGTCGGCCTGCCGGCATCCGCTCGTGCGCAGTGGTCGCAAATCCGGAGGCGCCGTCGGATGGCGATGTCATCGCCGAACTGACCGAGGACGCGCCACGTTTCGCGTGACGATCGCGTCCTGGCGCATGACCGCCGGCCCGCGACGATGCCGCGACAGTCGGCAATCCGGAACCCGCGCGTATTTTTTGTATCGGAGGGACGGCTGGAAACGGCCGGCGACAGCGTCAATGCATCCCGTCGCGGTCCCGGTAGCGCCGCATGGCGGCGCTGATGAAATCGAGCTGCTTGCGTACATTGCTGCAGCCCTTGCACATCGCCAGATGCATTTGAAGGCCAAGGCGCTCCCAGAAGCCCAGGCGTCTTTCCCTGGACTGGGACAGCAGCTTGCTAACGTCCCTGCATGACAGCATTGGCTTCGATCTACCTGGCAGTGCCGCCAAACCAGTTCACATTGAGGCACTCGCGCAGATTCAGCCTTGCACGGTGCAGAATCACCCACAAATTCGTCGCGCTGATCTCCAGGTCCTTACAGATCTCCTTGCTCGAGCGGTCCATCACTTCCCGCATCATGAATACGCGCGCGGTACGCGCCGGCATCGACTCAAGGCAGCGTTCCAGCGCCTGCCAGAATTTCTTGTCCTCGAAGGATTTCTTTGGATCTCCCCAGGCCGGCGCCATCTCCCGCCAGCTGCCATTCGCGTCGAACAGGCATCGATCGCGTCGGACTCCGATTCGTCGTTTTCCGTGGCAAGGGGCTGCTCGCGCGCGGTCTTCCGGGTCATGTCGATGATCTTGTGCTTCAGAATGCCGACAACCCAGGTCCTGTAGGCGGATTGCCCGGAGTATCCCGAGCGCGCATCGAGCGCGGCGAGCAATGTTTCCTGCACCGCGTCCTCCGCCAGCGCCGGGTCCCGAAGCCGGAGCATCGCGTAGCGCAGCAGGTAGGCGCGAAGCTGCTCCAGCTCCTCGCCATCAGGCGCGTGGATCGAAAGGTGCGAATCTGCACTCAATGCGGCTCACCCCGGATTGGCCATTGTCGAGACGTTGCACATGATATCGAGGGCGCTGCGTCCCGCCAAGCGGGGTTCTCAATCCTGCGACACTCGGTCATGCGACTGCATGACCGGAAGCTCAGGCGGCAATGGTGATTCCGTAGTCGATGCTGTTGTCCTTCGGGAAGGCATCGTCCGCGGACGCGCCCAAGGGCGCGAACATGAGGCCACTTACGAGTGCAGCATAGGCAATCTTCTTCAGCATGATCATCTCCATTAAGTAAAGTGAAAAAATGTTTCTACAGCAGACCAGAAATAAGCCTTCGCCTCCATTGCCAGTTCATCGCTGGTACTGCCCTAGGTCATATGACCGGCGCGGTGCCTGACATCTCACATCGGACTAGATGACTTTGCATTTCTGGTCCTGCGCACCGGGTGGTCGGAGGTGCGGCGGGTTCCTTACACGGGTTCATTCGGGGCCCGCTTTGATCGGGACCTTCGCAAGGAACGGACCATTCACCACGACCAAGACCCGCATTGCGCGCGACCATCGCAGTGAGACACGCATGTAAGGTTTTGCGCGGATGTCCGGTCTCTTCCACATCCGCGGAGGCTCAGTCGGCTCCGTTTTTATTGCAGCAAATACCGCCAACAAGGAGAGAAAGTCATGAATTCCCGAACAAAATCAGTCACAAGATCCATTCTGTCCGCAGGCGTTATCACGCTTGCACTGGGTGCTCCGGGCGCGTTCGCGGCCAGCCCCTGCAACCCATGCCGGCCGTCATCCCGGCGGGCGCAGGAGAACCCCTGCGCGGCCAAGAACCCCTGTGCCGCGAGGAATCCCGGCGCGGCCAAGAACCCCTGTGCAGCGAGGAATCCCTGCGCCGCCAAGAATCCGTGCGCCGCGAAGAATCCCTGCGCGGCCAAGCGCAACCCCTGCGCGCCGCGATAGATCCCGCGAGGTGCGAGCCACCCAACCAGGAGAGGCCCAACTATGCCTTCTGAAGTGAAACCCCTGACGAGATCGCTGGTATCCGCCGGTCTCATGACGCTGAGCCTGGGAATGCCGGCGGGATTCGCCGCGAGCCCCTGTAGTCCATGCGGCGCGCGATCGCGCTCGTCAAGTTCAGCGACCAATCCCTGCGCCGCGAGAAATCCGTGCGCGGCAAAGAACCCCTGTGCCGCCGCCGGCAAGGTCGATCCCACACTCGTCACCCGACCCAAGGGCACCCGACCCTACCAGGGTAGGACAGCCGATCTCGTGAAGACCGGCGAGACGCTGTGGAAGGATACGAAACTCAGCACGAACGGGTTATCGTGCAACAGCTGCCACACCAACAACGGCGCGTTCCAGGCCACGTTCGCGAAACCGTATCCCCACTACGTGGCGATGCCGGATCAGATGTCGGGCTTCAAGCGCGTCAATGCAGAGGAGATGGTCCAGTTCTGCATGGTGGTGCCCATGGCGGCAAAGCCGCTTGCCTGGGACTCAAAAGCGCTGGCGGCGCTGACGGCCTATACAGTGCATCTTCAGAAGGGGTTCAAGCCGAATCCGTGTGCCGCTAAGAACCCGTGCGCGGCGCGGAATCCCTGTGCCGGGAAAAACCCGTGCGCTCGCGGGAACCCGTGTGCCGCCAAGAATCCCTGCGCGGCGAGGAACCCCTGCGCAGCCAGGCGTTGAGCGAGCGTGTGTCACGGGCAGGATCTGAGGCACGAAGCGTGAACGCAACAGAATGTGCTGAGAGCACGGAGCGTGTGTGTCCCGTCTCCGGGGAGGTCCTGGGCCGCGCGCCGCTTCCGTCCTCAGTCCCGCCGCTTGAACCGGCGCGGCTGGTGTCGCTTTCCCGCCCGCGCCTGCGCGCGATGATCATGGCGGCGGCCGCAATCACGGAATGCGAGCGTGTGTTGAGGAAAGGTGGCCTCAACATCGTCGGCGAGATCCTCCGCGGGCAGGGCACGTTCTACGAGCACGATCATTACCCCGCGGACGACGTCTATGACAGCGAGACCGGCTCGCAGTACTACTACCACGCGCACCGCGGACTGACCGGGGAGCATGGCCATTTTCACACCTTCCTCAGGCAGCCGGGATCAGGCGCGGGCCAAACTCTCCTTTTCCGCTCCGGACGGGGTCCCGGCTGCTCTGCGGAAGACGACGCGGTGCACCTGATCGGCATTTCGATGAACGCCGGGGGCTGGCCCATCGGTCTCTTTGCAACGAATCGCTGGGTGACGGGGGGGCAGTGGCGTCGCGCGCCGGAGATCCTGCGCATCCTTCCGCGCTTCAAGATCGATCATGCCTTCCCGTCGTGGCCGGTCAATCACTGGATCAGCGCCATGATGATCCTGTTTCGCCCTCACATCGAAGCGCTGCTCCGGCACCGGGATGCGGTCGTCGCGGCCCACGGCCGCAAGCAACTGGACAGCAATCCCCTGGAAGACCGCGATCTCGAGGTGACCGGCTATCTGCCGATTGACGTGGACGCATGGATTGCGAAAGTAGAAGCACATTCGGGCGGGGCGTAGGTTCGGGTCGGCAAATTCCATGAAATCGCCCGCGTGGCACAAGGGCCGGCTCCGGCCGGCAGCGTGGTTGCTTGCCGTCATGCTGATGTGGGCAGCCTCGCCGGTGACGGGCGCAGACGGCCCGTACCCCGGCACGAACCAGGTGAACACCAGGCACGGTTTCGACGAGCTCGTGGTCCGGCTCGAGCGCGCGATAGCCGACCACAAGATGGGGCTGGTGGCACAGGCGAGCGCGAGCCGCGGGGCGGCCGCCCGCGGGGTGAAGATTCCCGGCAATGCCGTGCTGATGGTGTTCCGCAACGACTACGCCGTGCGAATGCTCGAGGCGAGCGTGCCGGCAGGAATCGAGGCGCCCCTGCGCCTGTACGTGACCGAGAATCCGGATGGCACGGCGAGCATCACCTACAGGCTGCCGAGCGCGGTCTTCGCTCCGTACGGCAGCGGCGAGCTCGACCGGATGGCGTCGGAGCTCGACGCGGTTTTCCGGAAGATCGTGCACGATGCTGCGGGCCGCTGAAGGCTCGCCACGCCAGGCATCCCGCCGCGCACAGATCGCCGTCGTCGCGGCCGCCGGCGCGCTCGCGGGCGCAGTGCTGCTCGGTCTTCCTGCGGGCTGGAGAATGCCGGGCCTCTTCGCGCTCGGCGTGCTCTTCGGGCTCACGCTGTATCTCACCGGATTCGGGTTCACTGCGGCCTACCGCGAGCTGCTCGTGGACCGCGAGACGGGCGGTGTGCGGGCGCAGGTGCTGCTCATTGCGGTAACGACGATACTTTTCGCGCCCATGCTCGCCGCGGGCTCGGTCCTCGGACGCGAAGTGGTGGCAGCGGTCGCGCCGGCCGGAATACCGGTCGCGGCGGGCGCTTTCCTGTTCGGGATCGGAATGCAGCTCGCCGGCGGCTGCGGATCCGGCACGCTCTACACTCTGGGCGGAGGCAGCACGCGGATGGCGGTTGTCCTCGGCGCCTTCTGCGCGGGATCATTCATCGCGAGCTTTCACATGCCGTGGTGGGGCAGTCTTCCCGGCGCGGGCGAAGTCTCGCTCGGCGCGGCGCTCGGCTGGCCCGCGGCAGTCGCGCTTCAGCTCGCGTTGCTGCTTGTCCTCTGGGTGCTGCTCGGCCGGATGGGCCGGCGAAGATCGGCCAGGGAACATGCTTCGCCCGATAGATCGGTTCGACAGCAGACGCTCTGGGTCGGAGCCGCACTGCTCGCGCTTTTGAGCGTGCTCACCCTCGCGCTTGCCGGGCATCCGTGGTCGATTACGTGGGCATTCACATTGTGGGGCGCCAAGACGGCGTGGCTTCTAGGGTGGGACCCTGCCGGCGCCGAGTTCTGGCGCAACAGCTTCCAGAGCGCCGCTCTCTCGAACGGGATCCTCGCCGACGTGACCTCGGTGATGGACATCGGAATCGTCCTCGGGGCCCTCGCGGGCGCCGGGGCCGCCGGCCGCTTCGCGCCGCGGCTTGCGCTTTCAGGGCACTCAGCCGCAGCCGCGGTGCTCGGAGGCCTTGCGATGGGTTACGGCGCACGTATCGCGTACGGCTGCAACATCGGGGCGTTCTACTCGGGGGTCGCCTCAACGAGCCTGCACGGCTGGTTGTGGATCATCGCCGCGCTGCCCGGTTGCTGGGTGGGAATTCGCCTGCGCCCGCGCTTCGGCCTCGATGACGGGCGCGCGCCGGAGGGGTTCCGGTAACCTACTCGGAGAGATGATTGCCCTGTGACCGTTCCTGAGTCCAATTGATGCCCGTTTCCGTATAACAATCCAGAAGCATCCGTCAGGGACAGCCGATATGAATCCGGCCCTCGTGAAACCGCAATTGAATCGCTGGAACCCTACGCTGCTCATGCGCATCGCGGTCTACGGCGTGCTGCTTCTTGCGGGGGCGTACTGGCTCTCGCCGCCGGTTACCGCCGAGGTGGACTGGAAAACCGAGTGGCCGAGGACGAACTTCGGAAAGCATTCGGTGCCGTTGCAGGAGATCCGCTCCGGCGGCCCCCCGAAAGACGGCATCCCGCCGGTTGACCGCCCGCGCTTCATCGGGAGCGAGGCGGCGGCGCGCTGGCTCGATGCCCGCGAGCCGGTGATCGTCTTCGAGCGGGCGGGCGATGTGCGCGCCTATCCCCTGCAGATCCTCATGTTCCACGAAATTGTGAACGACACCGTTGGCGGCTCGCCCGTTGCCGTGACGTTCTGCCCGCTGTGCAACGCCTCGATCGTCTTCGACCGGCGCGTTGCGGGCACGGTGCTCGACTTCGGCACGACGGGCAAGCTGCGCAAGAGCGATCTCGTCATGTACGACCGCCAGACGGAGAGCTGGTGGCAGCAGTTCACCGGCAAGGGGATCGTGGGCGCGTACAGGGACGCCGTGCTGAAGCAGCTGCCTTCCACGATCGCCTCGTTCGGCGATTTCCGCGAGGCACACCCCGAAGGCCGGGTGCTGTCGCGCGAGACCGGCTTCACGCGGCCTTACGGGCGCAATCCCTATCGCGGCTACGACCGCATCGGCGACACGCCGTTCCTGTTCTCCGATCCGGTCGATCCGCGCCTGCCCGCGATGGAGCGCGTGCTTGGCGTTCAACGGGACGGCGTGGTCCGGATCTACCCGTTCGCGACGCTCGCACAGGCGCGCGTCGTCAACGACGAGGTCGGCAGCCTGCCGGTTGCGGTCTTCACGGCCGAGGGCATGCTCTCCGCGCTCGATGCCGAGATCATCCGGGATTCGCGCCGGATCCCGGCAGCGGCCGCGTACAGCAGAAAACTCGATGAGCGCGTCCTGACCTTCGAGCTGCGCGATCGGCGCATCATCGATCGCGAGACCAGCTCCGAGTGGGACCTCTTCGGCCGGGCGGTCGCCGGAGCGCTGAAAGGCCGGCGCCTCGAGCCCGCGGACAGCGGGGTGCATTTTGCGTTCGCGTGGCTGGCCTTCAGACCCGAGTCTGAAATCTTTGATCCAGCGCGGTCATCCGGGTCCAGTGCCAGGTAATGCGCGGGTTACGCGGCGATGATGGGGATCTTCTCAAGGCTGGGACACGCGCTTGCGGCTTACCTCAGCCGGCCGAGCCGGAGCTATGAGCCGCTTGCCACGGTCCCGCCGGGGCAGCTACGGAACGCGTTGCGTTCGGGCGATGTGCTGCTGGTGGAAGGCAACACGCAGATCGCCGTCGCCATCAAGTACCTGACGCAATCCACCTGGTCCCATGCCGCGTTCTATATTGGCGATCGCCTGGCGCGCGCTCCCGATGATCCCGATCCGCCGGCCTTGATCGAGGCCGACGTCATCGAGGGCGTGCGCGCTGTGCCCCTCAGCCTCTACGAGAACTGTCACACCCGTATCTGCCGCCCGGTTGGCCTCAAGCGCGCGGACCCGGAACGCATGATCGGCACCGCCGTCGCGCGCCTCGGCCACACCTATGACCTGCGAAACATCATCGACCTCGCACGCTACCTGCTGCCGACGCCGCCGGTGCCCCAGCGCTGGCGAAGGCGCATGATCGCGCTCGGCAGCGGCCAGCCGACGCGCGCGATCTGCTCGACCATGATCGCGCAGCTCTTCCAGTCCGTTGGCTACCCGATCCTTCCCGACATCGAGACCCGGCCGGCGCCGCGCCCGTAAGCTTTTCGGCTGCCTTCCGGTCTATATCGGGGAGCGGGGATGAATCACGCGGCCGCCGGCGGGACCTTGGCGACAGGGACCCCGGGATCGCTGTTCCGGCAGTAGACAAACCGGACTGACTTGACGCCATGGCGCTGTTCGAATCCAGGCAATCGAGCTTTGAGCGCCTCGTCAGAGCGTACTCGACGGAGCTCTATCGCTACGCCTACTGGCTCTGCCGGGACCGGTTCACCGCTGAAGACCTGGTGCAGGAGGCGTTCGCCCGCGCCTGGCGCGGCTGGCAGAACCTCCGCGACGGCGCGGCGACGAAGAGCTGGCTCTATACGATACTTCGCAATGAGCATGCGCGCCTGTACGAACGGAAACGCCCTGAAATCGACGATTCGCAGGAGCTCGACGAGATCGTGGATACGGGCAGCGGGTCGGTATTCGACCAGTTCGAGATGCGGCAGGCGCTCGAAGCGCTGCCGCCGACGTATCGCGAGCCGCTGCTGCTGCAGGTGCTGGGCGGCTTCAGCAGCGCGGAGATCGGGGATATGCTGAAGATCAGCGAAGGGGCGGTCATGACGCGCCTTACCCGGGCCCGACTCGCATTGCGAAAGATCGTGGGAAATGACGTTCGACGCAAGGTGACTGAGCGATGGACTGCATAGAATTCAGACGACTCATCCTGGCGGACCCGCGCACGCGCACGCCGGAACAGGAAGCGCATCTCGCCGGCTGTTCCGAGTGCGCAAATCTCGCGCGCGGGATGGAAAACTTCGAGTCCCGCCTCTATCAGGCGATGAACGTGGCCGTGCCGGACGCGTTGGCCGAGCGGATTCTGCTGCTGCGCAGGATCCGGCCCTCGGCGGCACGCGTCTGGGCGCTGGCGGCCTCGCTTGTCCTGGCGGTCGCGATCAGCGCCTACTTCTATCCCGGCCTCGGGCCGGAACGGGAGCAGGTGATCGCGGCGGCGAGCGTGGGCGAAAGCCATCCCGCAGTGGCCGCCATATCCTATGTCGTCGATCACGAGTCGAAGCTGCTCGCCGAGGGTCGCAGCGGCGATCCGGCGATAATGCGCGCGGCGCTCGCGCGCCTCGGGCTCAAGCTCCCGTCACGAGGCGTGAACGTCCGCTATCTCGGGAAATGCCCGGTGCCGAGCGGTACCGGCGAGCATGTGGTCCTCGAGACCGCGCTTGGCAAGGTAACGCTGATCCTGGTTCCCGATCACCCGCTGGGGCCGCGGATCATTGTCGCCGACCGCGAGTTGACTGCGCTGACGGTCCCGGTCGGCACTGGCGGCTACATCCTGGTGGCCGACTCCATCGACCATCTAAGGCGGATCGAGAAGACCCTCATGTGACGCGCGGCGCTGCGCCGGCAGCACGTTGTTCTCCCTTCAACGGCGGTGCCGGCCGGCGCTCCAGCCGCTTTTCGCGAGGTGCTTCTCGCCCACCTCGATGGGCTCGGCTTCGAGCGGGGTCGCCATGGTGTCGTTGAAGCGGTTGAGAAACCCGAAGAGCGCGATGACTCCGACGATCTCCACGACCTGGTTCTCGTTCCAGTGCCGCTTCGCCTTCTCGAAGAGCTCATCCGTGACGTCGTTCGGCTGAGCCGCGCCGGCAATCGCGAGTTCGAGCGCGGCGCGTTCGGCTTCCGTGAAAAGCGGGCTCGTGCGGAACTCCCATACCGCCTCGAGCTTCTCGTCGCTCACGCCCAGCCGGAGCGCCGCCCCGGCGGTGTGCGCCATTCAGTAATGACAGCCATGCGCGCGGCTCGCGACGTGCGCGATGAGCCGCTTGAAGCCGAGGGGAACCTCGCCCTCCGGATCCCACACCGCCGCAGAGAGCGCTGTGAAGGCGCGAAGGAGCTTCGGTCTGCGCTGCATGATGAGCGCGCTGTTGGGCACGAACCCGAGGCTGCGGCCAAAGCCCTGCTCGAGGTCCTTCAACTCCGGCGCGAGCGGAAGCGGCGCAAGCCGCGGTTTGGGGGTTGAGCGTTGGTTCATGCGGTCCTCCCTATGTCCAAGCGTTCATGGATCACTCAGTCCAAGTCATGCAAAAAAATATCAACCGAGGCAGCGTAGCATTACGCGCTTGATGTCCTCAAGCGCGGCGCGGTCCGGGTGCGCCTTGCCGACGAGGCGCAGGCCCTGGATGCTGGCGACGAGAAACCGGGCCATCGCCCCGGTATCCGCCGATTCCGCAATTTCGCCGCGCGCTTGCGCGCGGGCGAGGCCGCCACCAAACGCGGCCTCGATGCGCTCGAGGCTGCGGCGCACGCGGGCCGCCGTTGCCCGGTCCTGCCGGGCGAGCTCCGCGGCGCAGTTCCCGATCAAGCATCCGGTCCTGCCCGAGCCGGAGACAATCCGCTCGATCAGGTCGTCGACGAATCCGGCAATGGCCTCGCGGATCGGCACGGGCCGGTTGAGCGCGGCGGTCATACGCAGAATGCCCTGCTCCTCATAGCGCTGCAGCGACTGGTGCAGCAGCGCGCGCTTCCCGCCGAAAGCGGCGTCAATAGAATGATCAGTCCAAAATGCAATCAATCTATCGTGTCCCGGGCGCGATATGCCGCCGTATGGGCAGTCCATGCCCGCCCCACCGTGAGACGTCGTTGCCTGGTGCGGGCAGCCGATGGAACCGCTCTTTGTGCACGAGTCGGAGCTACGTTGCATCCGGCGAGTTGTGTTATACGTAAGCTGTGGAGGATTATGGCGACTAATTATGGATTGACCCCCATTGCGGGACGGTCATAGCGTTTGCGTCCGCGCAAAACACACAGCTTTCTCAGAGGCTTAAGGCGAAGCCATGCATGCAACCCTGCCCCGGCTCGAGACGACCGACTTTCCCGCAATCCGCCGCAGGCGCCTCGAAACCCTGCAGGTCAATCTCGGCTACAAGTGCAATCAGACCTGCGTGCACTGCCACGTGAACGCGGGTCCGACCCGAACCGAGATGATGGGGCGCGAGACGATCTCGGAGGTCATCGCGTTTCTCAGGGCCTCGCGTGTGAAAAACCTCGATGTCACGGGCGGCGCGCCCGAGCTGAATCCCCATTTTCGGGGACTCGTGCTGGCTGCCCGCAACCTCGGTGTGCACGTGATGGACCGTTGCAACCTCACGATCCTTGAGCAGCCGGGACAGGAGGATCTCGCACAGTTTCTCGCAGGAAACGGGGTCGAGGTCATCGCCTCGCTGCCGTGCTATCTGGAGGATAACGTGAACGCCCAGCGCGGCAAGGGCGTGTTTGAATCGAGCATCCGGGGGCTGCGGGCATTGAACGAGCTCGGCTACGGGCAGCCGGACACCGGCCTCGTGTTGAATCTCGTCTACAACCCGCAGGGCGCCTCCCTGCCCCCCGGGCAGACCGGCCTCGAGCACGACTACCACCGCAATCTCGGGGAGCGCTTCGGCGTGCGCTTCAATCGCCTCTACGTCCTGACCAACATGCCGATCCAGCGCTTCGGGAGCATGCTCATATCCAAGGGCCAGTTCGAGCAGTACATGGATGTCCTGAAGGGCGCCTACCGCCCGGAAAACCTCGAGTCGGTCATGTGCCGCGATCTCGTGAGCGTGGACTGGCGCGGGTACGTCTATGACTGCGACTTCAACCAGATGCTCGGATTGCCGCTCGAGCTCGAGGGCAGGCCGCGCGTGCATCTGCGTCAGCTCACGAGCAGCGGTCTCGAGGGCAATCCGATCGTCGTCAAGGATCACTGCTACGGCTGCACCGCCGGCCAGGGCTCGAGTTGCGGCGGCGCGCTTGCCTGAATCGGTGACCGGTCACAGGTCACTTCTTGAGGACTGTTGATGACGTTCGATCCCGCAATGGCGGCGTATTTCTGGGGATTCCTGATCCTTTACGGCACGGTCATGTACGTGATCTCGCCGCGCGCGCGGACGGTTTCGGCCTTCTTCGCGGGCGCGGACAGCGCGGGCCGCCCCGCCAGCGCCTGGGC
>Ga0256865_1000142_pt1 | contig 25398 bp, 21 predicted proteins | sample RVTome_14_FD_187337 | JGI IMG/M metagenome (GOLD analysis project Ga0256865, IMG submission 187337) | Soil microbial communities from uranium-contaminated site in the Upper Colorado River Basin, Wyoming, United States - RVT145D125 HiSeq ... | reverse complement strand
CTTCAGGTGCCGGGTCCGCCCTGCAAGCCGGGCGTCAGAAGGCGAGGCCCGCGAAGGCGAAGAAGACGACAACGAGGGCGGCCCCCTCGTACCGGACGATCCGTCCACCGGATCGGTAGAACAACCCAGCTACCAGGGCGGTGGCCACCATGAGTCCCAGGGCGGGAACCCCGAGGCTCTCGAGGACCCCGGGGCCGATGAGGCCGGCAGTTCCGGCGACGGCGAGCGAGTTGAACAGGTTCGAGCCGAGGACGTTCCCGATGACCAGGTCGGACTCGCCGCGGCGGGCGGATGCAACCGCAGTGGCGAACTCCGGGAGGCTGGTACCGACGCCGAGGAGCAGGCCGAGGAACGTCGGCGACCATCCCAGCCGCTCCCCGACGTCGAGCGCACCGTCGAGGAGCAGGTCGGCTCCCATGATCGTCGCCACCAGGGCTACGAATCCGATGACGAGCTCCGACACGGGACTCCTCTGGATCGGGCCTGCCATCTGCTCGACCTCTTGCTCGATGACACCGTCCTCCCTCGACCAGCGGAGGATCAAAATGGCCGAGACCATCATCGCAGCAGCGAGCGCCCCCGCTTCGAGCCGGCCGATGCGATGGTCGACGAGTACGGCCGACAAGGCGACGGCGGAGGCCAGCATGAGCATCCCCTCGCGTCGCAGCACCCGGAGGTGGGCGACGACGGGCGAGACGAGGGCGGCGGCTCCGAGCACCAGCGTGACGTTCGCCACGTTCGAGCCGACGATGTTCGCCATGGCGACGTCGAGCTCGCCCCCGCGAGCCGCCAGCATCGAGACGAGCAGCTCAGGCAACGACGTGCCCAGGCCGACCACGAGGGCGCCGATCATCACTGCGGACACCCCGAATGCCCTGCTCACGCGCACCGCCGACACGACCAGCCGATCGGCTGCGACGACCAGCAGCGCCAGCCCGGCGACGATGACTGTGAGCGACCAGGCCACGTGAACCCCATCGAGTCGAGGGACCGGGATGGTAAACGGGCACCGAGGATGCATCTGCTGGCCCCACTATTCTGGCCCGCCATGAGCCGCATCACGGACAGGGTCCACCAGACGTGGATCACGTCGGAGCGCCCGATACCCACCAACTTCGTCAGGCCGTTGATGAGGTTCACCCAACTCGAGGCGTCGGGCGGGTTCGTGCTGCTGGCGGCGGCGATCCTCGCCCTGGTCTGGGCCAACAGCCCGGTCGGGCAGTCCTACACCGACCTGTGGGAGAGCCACATCACCATCGGGGCCGGGCCACTGCACTTCGACCACTCGCTGAAGGACGTCGTCAACGACGCCCTCATGGCGATCTTCTTCTTCGTCGTCGGCCTCGAGATCAAACGGGAGCTCGTCGTCGGCGATCTCAACGACCGGAAGAGGGCTGCGCTGCCTGCGATCGCGGCGTTGGGAGGGATGGTCTTCCCGGCCCTCATCTACGTGGCGTTCGTTGCCGGATCCGACCTCCCGGCCGAGGCGATGCGCGGGTGGGGGATCCCTATGGCGACCGATATCGCATTCTCGGTGGGGGTGATCTCCCTGCTCGGCACCAGGATCTCCACGGGCGCCAAGCTCTTCCTCCTCGCTCTGGCGATCGCCGACGACATCGGGGCGATCGTCGTGATCGCCGTCTTCTACACGTCGGACCTGGCGCTCGGCTGGCTGGGCCTGGCGCTGGCCGGTCTCCTCACCGTCTACGTCGGTCAGCGAGTCGGGATCCGGTCGCTCGGGTTCTACTGGGTCGTCGGCATCGCCGTCTGGTTCTGTGTGTTCGAATCCGGGGTGCACGCCACTCTCGCCGGGGTGGCGCTCGGCCTCATGACGCCCGTCTGGCCGTGGTATTCCGACGACGACTACTACCGAAGGGCGAAGCTCATCCTCGACCGCTTCGAGATGGAGTCGGCAGACCCGAGGGGCCGCGACCGTGTCGACTTCAGCGCTCTGTCGCTGGCGTCGGTGTCGAGGGAGTCCGTGTCGCCGCTCGACAGGCTGGAGACGGCGATCCACCCGTGGTCCTCGTTCTTGATCGTGCCGATCTTCGCCCTCGCCAACGCAGGAGTGCGGTTCACACAGATAGATGTCGGCGAGGCGCTCACGAGCGCCGTCTCGCTGGGTGTCGCCTTCGGCCTCGTCGCCGGCAAGACGATCGGCATCACCCTCGCCACCTGGCTGGCCGTTCGGTTCGGCGCCGGCAAGCTGCCGAGGCGCACCGGGTTCCGTCAGGTCGTCGGGCTGGCCGCCATCGCGGGTATCGGCTTCACCGTCTCACTGTTCGTGACGGAGCTCGCCTTCGAAGACGAGTTCCTCACGGACGCAGCCAAGATGGGCATCTTCCTGGGATCGCTCGTCGCCGGAGTCATCGGATACGCAATCCTCAAGGGCAGCCCCACTCCGGAGGCGACCATGCACGCCGGACTCGAGATGATCGGGCTCGAGGGCATCGACGGCAGGTACGACCCGGACCTCTCGGAGGCCGCCCTCGAGCCACCGGCGCCGAGCTGACCATGCCGTGGCGCATGGCGGCGGCTGCGAGCCCTGCGGCGACTCGGGCGGCGGTCATCGCTTGGCGACTGTCGCTCGGGTGGCTGGCAGGCAGGTGGTTCACGCTCGTCGGCACGAGTACCGGTGAGAGCGTGCGGCGGAGCATCGTGCCGTTCGCGATGGCCGAGGGCACGCTGTACGTCGTTGCGCCGCCGGGCGCTCCCTGGCTCGGCGATGTCGCCAGGAGGCCGATCGCGCAGGCGCAGGCGCATCCTGGGCCGCTCGCCGTCCGGGCACGCCCGCTGCACCGCGACGAGGAGCCTCGCGTCGCCGAGCTGTTCCGCCGGGTTGCGCCCGACCTCGCAGCCACCGACCGCCGGCGGTGGCTGGCCCTTCAGCCGACGGGCGACCGGCCGCCGGACCCGGTGGTCTCAGACCTCATGTGGGTGTGGGGCGTCGCAGCCGCGGCGATGGCGGTGCGGTTTCTGTCGGGTAGCCCGCGAGGATGTCAGCCCTCGCCTGCGAGACGTCGCTCTGCAATCGCCAGGTAGTCCTCGCTGATGTCGTACCCGACGTAGTGCCTCTTGGCCTCGGCGGCGGCGATCGCAGTCGATCCCGCTCCCACGAAGGGATCGAGGACGAGGTCGCCCCTGAACGTGTACAACTCGATGAGGCGGCGCGGCAACTCGACCGGGAACGGCGCTGGGTGGCCGACGCGCCTGGCAGAGGCCGGGGCGATCTCCCAGATGGACGTCGTCGCCGCCAGGAACTCGGCCTTGTCGATCGAGTCCGTGCCGTCCTTGCGTCGCCTGAAGTCCTCCTTGCTCGCCACAAGCACGTACTCGTGCACGTCGCGCAACGTCGGGTTCTTGGCGGATTGCCACGATCCCCATGCGCACGAGCCACCGGCGCTCTTGGACTTCTGCCAGATGATCTCGCCCCGCAGCAGGAATCCGATCTCGCCGAGCACGCCTGCGACGAGGTGATTCATCGGCAGGTACGGCTTGCGCCCCAGGTTGGCGACGTTCACCGCCACCCGGCCGCCGGCCTCCAACACCCGATACGTCTCCGTCAAGACGGTGCGGAGCAATCCCAAGTACTCGTCGAGCGACAGGTCGCCGTCGTAGTCCTTGCCGACGTTGTACGGCGGTGAGGTGACCATGAGGGCGACACACCCGTCAGGAAGCTGTTCCATCGTCTCACTCGACTGGCAGAAGAGCCTGTCGAGCACGCCCGGCGGCGGCTCGGTCACCACCTTCGTCGGTTTCGGTCCCCCGGCAGGTGCGGCCATGCGCCTGGCATAGAACGCCGATGCGTCATGGCTCTCGCGCTTGCCCGCGCCGAAGGTCGCAGTGGTGGTCGCCAAGGGGGAAGCCTCCTGGCGGAAACCGTAGCAGTCGGCGATTCGGCCCCCAGGCAATCGAGGCTCCGGCTACTCCCAGAGCGCCTGTCCCGGCTCGGGCTGGCGGTGCAGCTCGTAGATGTTGGCTAACGCCTCCAAATCGTCCCGGGTACGCACCAGCGCCAGCGCCCGGTAGTAGCTCCCGCCCTCGAACGCATCGAGCCTCGCCCAGTGGTCCGGCAACGCCGGCGACGAGAGCACCTGGACCTCGACGGGACGCCCGCTCTCCGTGAGCACGATTCCCGGGTACTCGTTCCCGTCGACCCACGGCAGCCGGTAGACGACGCCCCGCACCGCGGCAACGTGCCACGTCCCGGCGATGTCGGCAACTGCGTGGTGATTCACCTCGCCCGGCGCCAGCGAGCCGTAGACCGCCAGGTGGTGTGAGGCACCGAAGCGCTCCTCCACGAGGCGCTCCCGGGCGATGGCGGCGTCGTCGGGCCGGCCGCCCCGGCGGCGCCTCAGGTTGATCTCCCGGAGGACGTCAGCCAGCCGTTCGATCGGCGCGGCCACTCAGGAGGGGTTGCGAGCGGCTCGGTAGCTGCCGAGCACCCGCAGCTTCGCCAGCGTCGCCGGCGGTGGATCGACGACGGCGGCGAGCCCTGCCGGGCCCGGCTCGTGCTCGAGATCGACGAAGAACCGATAACGCCACGCCTCGTCACTCGGGCGCGACTCGATCCTCGTGAGGTTGGCGCCCCGCAGCCCGAGCTCGGTGAGTGCCAGGGCGAGCGCACCGGGGGTATGCCCCGTCATGAACAGGACGGTCGACTTGTCGTCGTCGGGGTCGATCTGCGGTTCGCCGGGAGCCAGCACGACGAACCTCGTCGTGTTGTGGTCGCGATCGAGGAAGTTCTCGGCAAGCACCACCAGGCCGTGCGGCCCGGCCGACTCGGGGGGTGCGAGGGCGGCGACGGTCGGGTCGCCCATGGCGGCGACCTCCCGGACCGCCCCTGCGGTGTCTGCCGTCGGGACCTCGTCGACGCCGAGCTCCAAGAGGCGTGCTTCGGCTTGGGCGAGGGCTTGGACGTGCGATCGAACCGATTTGATCTGATCGACGGTCGCTCCTGGGACTCCGAGCAGGGCGTGACGCACCTCCACGAGGTGCTCGGCGACGATCGAGATCGGCCCATGGCCGGGGCTGCCCGGGAGACGGTCGAGCACCGCGAGCACGCTCCCGGTCGTAGAGTTCTCGACGGGCAAGACGAGCCGCTCGACGTCGCCGGACTCGAGCGCCGCGAAGCAGGCCACGAACGTCGGCAGCGCCACCGGTTCGCCTTCGGGGAACGTCTCGGTCGTCGCCCGAAAGCTGTATGAGTGTGGCTCACCCTGGTAACCGATCCGCATGACCAGCCAGGGTAGACGTGAGGGTCACTCGCCCGAATGTGGCGGGCGGCGACGGAAGCCATCCACGGCGGAGCCGGCGTTTCGCCTGCGGGTGCTCAGCCACGCCGCCGTAGCAATGACGGCCGCGGCGGCCGCACCGAGCGCCGGCGCCAGGGGGAAGGCGCCGTCAGGAGCCGGCTCGGACTCGGCGGTGGAGACGGGGCGTGCATCGGCCGGCCTCAACGACTCGATCTCCGACGTCATGACCTGGGTGGCGGTGCACGCGTTGTCCTCGAACGGCGGGGCGGTGTTGGCCGGCACGAACAGGTAGCGCCGCCTGAGCAGGAACGTCCGGTCGACCGACGTGAAGACACCTGGCTGGTCGTCGGCCGCCCCACGCACGACGACGACTCTGTCCAGGTCAGGACCTGCCCAGATCTCTTCCGGCTGCACGACCGCATGGCGCTCGTCGCCATCGAACCCGACGACGGTACCGACGAAGACCACAGGCGCGGAAGCGATCACCTCGCCGAGTGGAGGGGGGAGCACGCAGGAGGCGCCCGCCGGGCCGGCGGTGACGATCAGGCAGGCGAGTGCTGCTCCGGCGACCAGGGACTTCACGCAGGTGGGACGCCCATCGGGCGGTCGAGGTTCCGGCACGTCACCCTTTCCGCCGAGCTGTTCGTCTGTCCGACCAAGACGCAAGAACGGAGAGAGCCATGTCGACCTCGCAAACGGGCAGCACATTCTCGAGGATCTCCGCCGTCGCGTGGACGGTCGTCCCGATCACGTGGATGACGGCGGCGGTGCTCGAGCGCGGGCGCGACTGGGAAGGTCTCCCATCGGCCGTATGGGGCATCGGGTGGTTGGCGCTCGTCGTCGCTGGGGCGGCGACCGTCATGGCCGTCGTCCGGACCCGGGACAGGACGGACCGCAGAGGCCTCAGGCGGGGCGGTATCGCCGCCATGGGCGCCGGCCTCGCCGTCTCGGCGATCGCACCATGGGCGATCCCGGTGTGGAGCGCTCTCTACGGTGTGGCGATGCTCCTCGTGGCGGCGTCGGGCCGCGGTGGGGCTGCGGCCCGGCTGACCGGGTTCGCCTTCCTGGCTGCGGTCGGATCCCTCATCGTTCTCACCGCGCTGCGGGTCGGCACACCAGACAGCTTCGGAAACCGCCCGGTGGCGTGGACCGTGGCGACGATCATCGCCACCGTCGGCGCCGCCGGCGGGATGGTGGTGTGGCCGAGCGGTGCGCCTTCGAGCGTCGAAACCCGCTCCGCCGCCGTGGCCTGAACCGGCGAGCCAGCCCGATCCCGTTAGCCTTGGCGGCTCTCCAACCGATGTAGGGCGGGATGGGCCACGACACACGAACCTGTGAGCACTGCGTCGCGGCGCGGCGCGCCGAGACGGCGCCCGATCGTCCCCCGGCGTGGGTATCCGAGGCGGTCTTCTATCAGATCCTCCCCGACCGGTTCGCCATGTCGGACGAGGTCCCCAAGCCGGGACCTCTGCACCCGTGGGACGAACCGCCGACGTTTCACTCCTACGCGGGCGGCGATCTCGTCGGGATCATCGAGCACCTCGACCACCTCGAGCGACTCGGAGTCAATGCGATCTACCTCAACCCGATCTTCAAGTCGGCCTCGCCGCACCGCTACCACACTCACGACTACTACGCGGTGGACACGATGCTCGGGGGCGCAGCAGCACTCGGCGACCTCCTCGGCCGGTGCCACTCCCGAGGCGTCCGCGTCATCCTCGACGGCGTCTTCAATCACGCCAGCCGCGGCTTTCTCCAGTTCAACGACATCGCCGAGAACGGGCGCAGCTCGCCGTACTGGGATTGGTTCCACGTCCACGACTGGCCGCTCCTCCCGTACGACGAGTCGCGACCCCCGGTCTACGAGGCCTGGTGGGGAATGAAGGCGCTGCCGAAGTTCAACACCGAGAACCCCCTGGTCCGCGAGTACCTGATGGCGGTGGCGGAGCACTGGACGGGTGTCGGGATCGACGGCTGGCGCCTCGACGTGCCGGAAGAGATCAAGACGGAGGGGTTCTGGGAGGAGTTCCGGGCAAGGGTGCGTGCCGTCAACCCCGACGCCTACATCGTCGGCGAGGTGTGGAGCCCGGGGTCGCCGCTGTGCACAGACGGGAGGCGACTCGACGGCGCCATGAACTATGCGCTCGGCAGCGCCATCATCTCGTTCACGGCCGGGGAGCGAATCGACCCGGCGCTGCGCATCGGCAACCCGTGGTACGACCTCTCGCCGAGCGACGCCGCCGGGTACGCCTCGCGTGTCGAAGCCATCCTCGGCAGCTATCCCGGCCACGTGAACCTCGCCAACCTCAACGTGCTCGACTCGCACGACACCGCCCGCATCCTCAGCGTGGCAGGCGGCGACAAGGACACGGTGCTGCTGGCGGCGTTGCTCCAGCTGACCCATCCGGGGGCGCCGTGCATCTACTACGGCACCGAGGTCGGGCTGCCGGGAGGCCTCGACCCGGACAGCCGGAGGACGTTCCCGTGGGACGAGGCTCGATGGGATCACGATCTGTTGGACGCCTACCGCGACCTCGTTGCTCTCAGGGCTTCGACGGGTGCGCTGCGGTCCGCCCGATACTCGACGGTCTACGCCGACGGACAGGTGCATGTGAGCCTGCGCGGCGACGGCCCCGAAGCCGTATACGTGCTGGTGAACGCGGGAACCGAGACGGTGGCCGTCCCCCTCGAGGCGGCCGGCACCCTCCTGTGGGGGGAAGCCGTCGTCCAAGGCGGGACGATCAAGCTGGCGCCGCGTCGCGGGGCGGTCCTCTCCTCGTCGTAGGCGAGGCCGTGTCGCGATTCGATCGGACCGGACGTACCATGAGCGGGATGGCAGCAGGGGCTCCCACCTCCGAGTTCGACGCGCCGATCGCGAGCGAGGCGTTCGGGGGAAACACCTGGCTCGTCGACCAGATGTACCGGCAGTATCTCGACGCCCCGAACTCGGTGAGCGCGGCCTGGCAGGACTTCTTCTCGGACTACCGGCCTGGCGCGACGGTCTCGCCGCCGGTTCCGCAGAGGGAGACGGCGGTCCCGCTCGGTGAAGGCAACGGCGGCTCGACGACCACCGAGGCGCCGTCGCCTGTTCCTGTGGCGCCATCACATGCTCCCGAGGCGCCGCCGCTTCCCGACTTCGCGGTCCCGACCGAGCTCAAAGGGGCGCCGGCGACGATCGCACGGCGCATGGAGGAGTCGCGAGACATCCCGACTGCCACGTCGGTTCGGACGTTCCCGGCCAAGCTGCTCGAGGTCAACCGACGCATCATCAACAACCAGCTCGCCCGGCTGGCCGATGGCGGCAAGGTGTCATTCACCCACGTGATCGGGTGGGCGGTGGTGCGCGCCCTGCGGGAGCACCCCGACATGAATGCCGCCTACCGGCTGATGGACGGCAAGCCGCACCGCATCCAATACGAGCACATCAACCTCGGTCTGGCGATGGACATGGAGCGCAAGGACGGTGGGCGAACCTTGCTCGTGCCGAACATCAAGTCAGTCGACACGATGGACTTCAAGAGCTACTGGGAGGCGTACGAGGACGTCGTCCGCCGCGCCAGGTCGGGCGACATCACCCCGGACGACTTCGCCGGCACGACGGCAACACTGACGAACCCGGGCACCGTCGGCACCGTGCAGTCCGTCCCGCGGCTCATGACCGACCAAGGCGTGATCGTCGGGGTCGGCGCCATCGGCTTCCCGCCGGAGTACGAAGGGTCCGACCCCCAGACGATCGCCATGGCGGGCATCGGTCGGACTCTCACGATGACGTCGACGTATGACCACCGCATCATCCAGGGTGCCGAGAGCGGCACGTTCCTGGCCAGGGTGCACGAACTACTGGTTGGTGCCGACGACTTCTACGACGAGATCTTCCAGTCGATGGCGATCCCCTACGTCGCGGCGAGATGGGCCGTCGACTCCAATCCCCCTCCGGGGAGCCGACCGTGGGCGGAGAAGCAGGCCCGGGTGTTCCAACTCGTGAACATGTACCGCGTTCGCGGTCACCTCATCGCCGACCTGGACCCGCTGCGCCAGACCCCTCCCAAGATCCATCCCGAGCTCGATCCCCTCACCTATGGCCTCACCCTGTGGGACCTCGACCGGGAGTTCGCCACCGCAGGGTTGGCAGGCAAGGAACGGATGAAGCTGGGCCAGATCCTCGGCGTCGTGCGCGATGCCTACTGCCGCTCGGTCGGCATCGAGTACATGCACATCCAGGAGCCCGATCAGAAGCTGTGGATCCAACAGCACGTCGAGGACACCCCCGCCGAGCTCGAGCCGGAGGAGAAGCGCAGGATCCTCCAGAAGCTCAACGAGGCGGAAGCGTTCGAGCGTTACCTGCACACGAAGTTCCTGGGCGCCAAGCGGTTCTCGCTGGAGGGCTCCGAGTCACTCATCCCGCTGCTCGACGCCATCCTCACCGCATCCGCCGAATCCGGGATGCAAGAGGTGGCGATCGGAATGGCCCACCGCGGTCGCCTCAACGTGCTCGCCAACATCATCGGAAAGAGCCTGGTGTCGATCTTCAGGGAGTTCACCAAGTCGGACGACGCAGCAGCCGACCCGACTTTCTCGGGTGACGTCAAGTACCACCTCGGCGCCGAAGGCATCCACCGAACGCCCGACGGCGCCCAGATCGACGTGCGCGTCGTCGCCAACCCGAGCCACCTCGAGGCCGTCGACCCGGTCCTCGAGGGGTTCGTGCGAGCCCGGCAGGATGCCCTCGGCTCCGGCGCCGACGACCTCGTGCTTCCCCTCCTACTCCACGGCGACGCCGCCTTCTCCGGCCAGGGCGTGGTGGCCGAGACCCTCAACCTCTCTCAGCTCGGGGGCTACTACACGGGTGGAACGGTCCACATCGTCATCAACAACCAGGTCGGGTTCACGACGTCGAGCCTCGACGCCCGCTCGAGCTTCTATGCGACCGACATCGCCAAGGCGGTCCAGGCGCCGATCTTCCACGTCAACGGGGACGACCCCGAGGCAGTGGTGCGTGTCGCCCGGATCGCCTTTCAGTTCAGGCAGGCGTTCCACAAGGACGTGGTCATCGACTTGGTGTGTTACCGGCGCCATGGCCACAACGAGGGAGACGAGCCGACGTACACCCAGCCCCGCATGTACAAGCTCATCGAGAACCGCATGTCGGCGCGCAAGGTGTACCTCGACCGCCTCGTGCGCAACGGCGAGTTGACGATCGCCGAGGGGGAGGCGGTCCTCGACAACTTCAGGCGGCTCCTCGACACCGCCCTCGATGCGACGAAGCAGGCCCCGATCCGAGAGGCCGTCCGGCAAGAGCCCCACCCTTCCGGGTTCCCGGACACGAGGATCCCCGCCGATGTCGTCGAGCGCATCCAGAGGAGACTGCGTGCGCTTCCCGACGGCTTCACCGTGCACCCGAAGCTGGCGCGGCAGCTCCAACAGAGACACGAGCTGGCGGCTGCCGGCTACGCCGACTGGGCCTTGGGCGAGGCCATCGCTTTCGGGTCACTCGCCATCGAGGGTCACTCCGTTCGCCTGGCGGGTGAGGACTCCCAGCGTGGCACGTTCAGCCACAGGCACGCCGTCCTCGTCGACTACGAGACCGAGGAGGAGTACACACCGCTGGCGAACATCGACCCGAACCAGGGGACGATCAGGATCTACGACAGCCTGCTCTCCGAGTTCGCCGCGGTCGGGTTCGAGTATGGGTACTCCGTCGGCGCCCCCGAAGCGCTCGTCATGTGGGAGGCGCAGTTCGGCGACTTCGTGAACGGCGCCCAAGTCGTCATCGACCAGTTCCTCGTGTCGGGAGCCGACAAGTGGCACCAGAGCTCGACGCTCGTGCTCCTGCTGCCACACGGGTTCGAGGGCCAGGGACCGGAGCACTCATCGGCACGCGTGGAGCGGTTCCTCCAGAACGCCGCCGAGGACAACATCAGGGTGGCGGTGCCCTCGACCCCGGCGCAGCTCTTCCACATGCTGCGAAGCCAGGTTCACCACGAGTCGAAGGCCCCGCTCATCGTCATCGCCCCGAAGTCGCTGCTGCGGACGAAGGAGACCTACAGCCCGCTCGCCGACTTCAGCGAGAAACCGTTCCAGCCGGTCATCCCGGACGACCAGGTCGCCGCAGGCGCCAAGCGGGTGATCCTGTGCTCCGGCAAGGTGTACTACGACCTGGTGCGGTACCGGGCCGAGCACGCCGTCGACGACGTCGCCGTGATGCGCGTCGAGATGCTCTACCCGTTCCCCGCTCAGGCGATCCTCGACGCCCTCAAGCCGCACGACGGGGCCGAGCTCGTCTGGGTGCAGGAGGAGCCGGCCAACATGGGCGCCTGGCGCTTCATGTCGCGCAACCTCTTCGTGAACGCCGCCCTGCCGTCCCGCGGCATCTATCGCAAGGAGAGCGCCAGCCCGGCGACCGGAAGCGCCGCCACCCACGCCAAGGAGCAACAAGCCCTGATAGAGCTGGCCTTTCAGTAGCAGGGGAATCAGTGGCGCGGGGCCGTCAAGCCGTCAGCCTTCGCCTGAAGGCAAGCGTCGCCAGGGCGGTGAGCCCTGCCGCCATCGCCAGCAGGACGCCGAGCTGACTTCCGATGTCCAGGATCGTCCCGCCACGCCTCACGAGCTCGGCGAAGCCGTCCAGTAGCCAGGCGTGCGGCGTGAAGCGAGCAACCGTCTTCATCCCTTCGGGGAAGATCTCGATCGGGACCATGGCGCCGCCGAGGGCGGCAATGCCGAGGGCCGCGAAGACGCCGACAGCGCCGGCCTGCTCCACGTTCGACAGCATCGAACCGAGCAGCATGGCAGCCCCGGCGCCGACCAATGAGAATGCGACCAGGAGCGCGGCGGCACCGATCGGGTCGCCCCAATCGACTCCGAAGACCACGAGTGCGCCGATGATCACGACGAGGCCCTGGGTGACGGCCACGGCGAACCGGCCGAGCAGCTCTCCTGCGATGATCTGGCCGCTCGACGTCGGAGTCGAGAGCATCCGCCTGCTCACCCCGAAGTTCCTCGTCTCGATGAGGGCAACGGCGCCGGTGAGGGACGTGATGAAGACGAAGAGCGCCAGCTCCTGGGCGGCGCCCAGGTCGAAGCGTCCGAGGTTCTCGAAGAGCGACTCGCCCGTCGTCTCCACGGTGACCTCGACTCCCGGCACGGAATCGGCCGCGGCCCTCGCCGCCTGAAGCGTTTGGTCGAATGGCGTGTCACCGATGGCGGCGACGACACCTGCCGCCAGGATCGCCCGCGACTGCCGGGCGACGGCGGCCGCCACTGCGGCTTGCAGCTGCCGGGCGAGCTGGTCCGGTCCTGCGACGTAGTCGATCTCTGCGACGCCCCCGGAGGTGAGCGTGGCGTCGTAGTCGGCCGGAATGACCGCGCCTGCGACGATCCTTGCCCTCTGCACGTCGTCTCTCAGGGTGTCGGCATCGACGACGACCTCGACGGCAAGCCCTTCAGTCTGCCTGAGCCCTTCGGTCAGCTCGGAGGCGAGCGCCGTGTCGGGGGCAACGACACCGAGCGTTGGCTCGAAGCTGCCGCCGAACGTGGCTCCGATGACGAGGATGAGCAGCATCGGGAAGATGAACACGAAGAAGATGCTCGATCGGTCCCTGAGCAGGCGGCGCACCGCGTTCAGGGCGATCGCCAGGACCTTTCTCATGCCTCCACCATCCTTCTCAGCCGGGTCGCTGCCAATCCGGTCGCCACCAGGGCGAATGCCAGCATCCCCGCCAGCGGCCCGGCCAGCTCGGCGAGACCGGCAGCGGCGGCGTTGTCTGCGACGCCGCGCAGGAACCAGGCGTGGGGCGTCAGCAGCGACACCGTCGCAAGCGCATCGGGACCCTGCTCGATCGGGAAGAAGGTGCCGCCGAGGAGCCCGAGGACCACGGCGACGACCGATTGCCAGTTCGCAGCCTGCTCCGGCGTCTTCGCCATCGTGGCTACGAGCGCCATGATCCCCAACGCGGCGGCGACGCCGGCGAGGACGAGGAGCAAGACGCCGAAGGGGTTGCCCCAATGCGCCCCGACGGTGACCGTCGTGCCCACCGCCAAGACGACCATCGAGACGACTCCGACGACGAATGCGGCGATCGCCTTCCCTGCGATGATGGCGCCCGGGCCGATCGGGGCGGCCAGGAGTCGCGGCAGCGTGCCGTCCGTTCGCTCTGCTATGAGGCTGGAGACACCGAACGACACCGTGAAGAACAGGAAGAAGACCGCCATCCCGGCGGCCAGGTACGTCGCCGAGTCGAGTACCTTCGACTCGGCGGTGATGTCGGCGATCGTCACCGGGTCCGGCGCCTCCATGGCAGAGGACACCACGCCCGGGACGTCCGTCACTCCTTGGGCGATGGCGGTGGCGACTGCTACCTGGGTGGCGGTGATGCGGTCGGCGTAGCTACGGGCGATCGAGGCGGCGATGAGCGTGGCGGTCTGCCCGTCGGCGTTGCCGATGACCGACATCGAGGCAGGGCGGCCCGTCGTGGCCGCATCGCCGAATCCCGGCGGGATCACGTAGGCCACGTCGAGCTCGCCTTCGTCGACGAGGCGCCTGGCCTCGCCGGCGTCGTCGACGGAGCGCACATCGACGAGACCCGTCGATTCGACCGCAGAGAGCGTGGTGGCGAATCCCGAGGACACGTCGCTGCCGTCGTCGTCCACCACGGCGACGTCTATGACGAACTCTCCTCCGCCGAAGTCGGGGAGTATCTGCCCGAAGATGAGTGCCAGCCCGAGCGGCGCCAGGATCCCGAGGACGAAGGCCGACCGGTCGCGCATCCGCAGTCGCAGGTCCTTGGCGGCGATCAGGAATGCGGCCGTCACGTCAGTCCCGGAGCGCCTTGCCCGTGAGGTGGAGGAAGACGGCCTCCAGGTTCGGCTCGGTGACGATCACACCCGCCAATCCGATACCGCGCTGCGAAGCGGCCGTGATGATCGCCGGGAGCCGGGACCGGGCGTCGGAGACGAGGAGCTGGACGGCGGAGTCGGCCGCGCTCACCTGGTGCACGCCCTCGAGCCCCTCGAGGGCGTGCACCAGGTCGACGGCTCCCGTCGACACGTCGAGACGCACTCTGTCCAACTCGCCGACGAGGCCGACGAGCTCTCGCTGGGTGCCCTCGGCGACGATGCGGCCGGCGTCGATGATCCCGACCCGGTCGCAGAGGCGCTCCGCCTCCTCGATGTAGTGGGTCGTGTAGAGCACTGAGATGCCCTCGCGCCCGAGTGCCTCGACGCTCTCGAGGATGGCGTTGCGGCTCTGCGGGTCGACCCCGACGGTCGGCTCGTCGAGGATGAGCAGCTCCGGCTCGTGGAGCAGCCCGATCCCGATGTTGAGTCGGCGCTTCATGCCGCCCGAGTATTGGTCGGTTCTGTCTCCAGCCCTGTCCTCCAGGCCGATCACGACGAGCACCTCTTCGATTCGCCCCGCAAGCGTCGCCTTGTCGATCCCGTACAACCTGCCGAAGAACGCCAGGTTCTCGGCGGCGGTCAGATCGGGGTACACGGCGATGTCCTGGGGCACGTAGCCGATGCGAGACCTCACTGCGGAGTGCCCCGGCGAGACGGGCTCGGCGCCGAGGGCGACGGTCCCGGCGTCCGGCTCCAAGATCCCCGCGACCATCGAGATCGTCGTCGTCTTGCCTGCTCCATTCGGCCCGAGGAGCCCGTACGTCTCGCCGGGCGCGATCGAGAAATCGACTCCGTCGACCGCGATGAGGTCGCCGTAAGCCTTCCGCAATCCGCGGCACACCAACGTTGCGGTCATCTCATCCTCCTGCCGCCGCACGAACATAGACGTCTTCATACTCTGCCGCCCTGGCGTCCCATGACCAGTCACGCGTCATTCCTCGGACTTGGAGGGCGCGCCACACCCGCGGCCGCTCGGCGTACGTGGTGATTGCCCTGCCGATGGCCGACTCGAGCGCATCGGGGGTGAACGACCGGAACCCGAAGCCCGTCGCCTCGTCGGGGTCCTCGTCGAGATCCACGACACTGTCGGCGAGCCCACCGACGAAGTGGACGATGGGAGGGGCTCCGTACCGCATCGCATAGAGCTGCCCGAGTCCGGACGGCTCGAAGGCGCTCGGCATGAGATAGGCGTCGACCCCGGCCGACACGAGCCTGGCGAGGGGCTCGGAGTACGGGAGGTGCGCCACCATGCCGGGGTGGGCCTGCACCCACTCGTCGACAGCGAGGTCGAGCTCACCGTTGCCGACCAGCACGAGACGCACCCCTGCCTCGATGGCAGGAGCGAGCAGCGGCTCCAGCAGGTCGAGTCCCTTCTGGAATGACATTCGCCCGACGTTGCCGAGCACCACGCCGTCGTCGATGCCGGCAGCGGCGATCAGCTCGGCACGGCAGGCCGCCCTTGCCCTGAGTCGCCTGATCGAGAAACGCTTCGGGAGCGTCGGATCGGCCGCAGGATCCCACGAGCGGTCGTCGATCCCGTTGAGGATGCCCACGATGCCGTTGGGGCGTTCCCGAATGACCCCCCCGAGCCCAAAGGACGTCTCGTCGACGGTGAGCTCGACGGCGTGAGTCGGCGAGACCGTGGTGACGACGTCTGCTGCGACGATGCCTGCCTTCAGGTAGTTGGCACCTTCCCACCACTCGAGGGCACCCGTCGCCCAGGTCGCCTCCACTGGTGCCCCCAGCAGCAGCGCAGCCGCGTCGAGTGGAGCGTGCATCTGATGGGCGGCGTTGTGGATCGTGAGCACCGTCGGGCTCGGCGTGAGCAGGGCCGCCGCCGCCACGTGGGCGTCGTGCAGATGGAGCACGTCGAAGCCTGCGGCGAGGTCGGCCACGGCCCTCGTGAACACACCGAAGCGCAGCCAGTTGTCCTCGTACCCGGTTCCCGGCTCTGGACCGTACACGCCGGGCCTGTCGAAGACGCCGTCGGCGAAGGCGATGACGCGGATCGGATGGCTGGCGAGCTCCACCCAGGGTTCGTCCCCCGGGGTGACCCCGATGTCCCGGTAACCGGGCACCGCAATGGTGAGGTCGTGGCCGCGCCGCGCCAGCGCCTCCGAGAGCCCGGCGACTGCGTTGCCCAGACCCCCCGTGGTCACGTATGGCGCCAGCTCGGCGACCGCGACGAGGGCTCGCATCCCGCCGAGGGTATCAGCGGGGCGTCGTGGTGCTAGTGCTTCCGGGCCTCGACCCTGCCGTTCGGATTGGTCGGCGGAGGCACCCGGAGAGCCACCTCACCCCAGGCCAACGCCAGAATGCACCTGCCGCAATGCTGGGGAGCGGCGTGGCGTATCTCGGTCTCCGACCCACATCGGATGCATGTCGTCATGTCTGCGTCCCTACTGGCCAACTGGGATGACATCGGCAGGAACGATACGAGACTTGATGCTGAGAGTGGTGGATCTCGGCGATGACCGTCACACTGAGTGGCGGCGAGTGTGGGTCAGACGTCGCCGAGCGACTGCTCCGCCAGGAGCATGGCCAGATCCTTCACCTGGACACGCTCGCCTGCTCCGAGCTCTTTGACGCCGTCGTCGAGCATCACGAAGCAGAATGGGCAGCCGGTAGCCACCACATCGGCACCGGTGGCGATCGCTTCCTCCGAGCGCTCGATGTTCACCTTCTTGCCGGTTGGCTCCTCCATCCACATGCGCCCGCCACCCGCACCACAGCAGAAGGAGCCTGTGCCGTTGCGGGGCATCTCGACGAGCTCACCGGCGCGGCCGACGACCTGGCGCGGTGCGACGAAGACGCTGTTGTGGCGGCCCAGGTAGCACGGGTCGTGGTACGTGATCGTCTGCCCGTTGCTGCGCGGCGTGATCTTCCCCTCATCCACGAGGCGGACGAGGAGCTCACTGTGGTGGATCACCTCATAGTTGCCCCCGAACTGCGGATACTCGTTGCCGAGCGTGTTGAAACAGTGCGGGCACTGGGTGATGATCTTGGAGATTCCGAGGTCGTTGAGGGTTTCGATGTTCTGGAGCGCCAAGCCCTGGAAGACGTACTCGTTGCCGGTGCGTCGCGCCGGATCGCCTGTGCACAGCTCACGCGGTCCGAGGATGGCGAAGTCCACCCCAGCCTCGTCGAGCAGCCTGGCAGTCGAGATCGTCACCTTGCGGTTGCGGTCGTCGAACGAGCCGGCACAACCGACCCAGTAGAGGTACTCGGCTTCCACCCCAGGCTCTCCGAGCACCTTCACCGGGAAGCCGAGCTGGTCGGTCCAGTCGCCCCGGGTGCTCTGCGCCATCCCGTAGACGTTCGACGAGTTCTCCATCGAGACGTATGCCTTGCCGAGCTCCGACGGGAACTCGGCCTGCATGAGCGAGAGGTAGCGGCGCATGTCGAGGATCTTGTCGAGTATCTCGATGTTCACAGGGCAGATCTCGTCACACGCCCGGCAAGTGGTGCAAGCCCACAGCTCCTCCGGGGTGATCCGCTCGAACACGTTGTCTGCCGTCACGGTGATGCCGGCATCGATGGCGACGGGCGTGGAGATGGGGGGCGTGGAGGTTCGTGCGGCCACCTCGCCCAGCTTGAGGACGATCTCACGTGGATCGAGCGCCTTACCGGTCGTGTTGGCAGGGCACACTGACGTGCAGCGACCGCAGACCGTGCAGGCGTCGGTGTCGAGGAGTTGCTTCCACGTGAACTCCGCCGTGGCAGCGGCGCCCACCGTCTCGATGTCGGTCGCCTCCATGAGGTTCGGCATCTCCCGCATGGCCCCGATCGGGCGCCGGCGCGGCGACAGATACATGTTCACTGGGGACGTGACCATGTGGCGCAGCTTCGTCGTGGGGAGCACGACCAAGAAGACCAGGAACGTCACGACGTGAGCCATCCACAGCGCCTGGTGGATCCCGGAGGCAGATCCGGCGGGCACCAGGGCGCTCAGCGGATACCCGACGAACGACCACACCTCGAAGGATGGTCGCCCGGCGACGGCGATCCTGGCGGCCTCGACGAGCAAACCTGTGACGCCGATCGCCGCCAGGGTGACGAGCATGACGGCGTCGTCGGGGCGGGTCTTGGAACGGATCCGCCACGGCGGCGTGCCGTAGCGCCGCACGGCCGCCCACGTCAGGCCACCGAGATAGACGAGCCCGAACAAGTCGAGCGTGAACGAATACCCCTGGTACACCGGGCCGTGCAGGAACTTCAACCCGGCCGGCAAGAGGTGGTCGATCTCGAGCGTCACTGTGCCGAGGAACAGCACGATGAAGCCGTAGTAGATGGCGGCGTGCATCATGCCGGCGGCCGGGGACTCGAGAAGGGTCTTCATCGCCAAGCCCTCGCGAAGCTCGTGGAGCCGGCGTTTCAGCATGCGACTCCTGTCCTCGTCGGCCCCTCGCAGCCAGTTGGCGGCGCGCAGGGCGAACAGGTGGAACGTGAGGAGCAGGAACCCGGCAACGGCGAAGTAGAACATGGCGACGATGACGCCCGGCACGTTGCCGAAGACCCGGCGGCCGATCTCGGGCTCTGTCTCGGCAGACCAGGTGCCGGCCCACCACAGGACCAACGTCCCCACTGCCGCCAGAGCTCCGAGCGCCAGGAGCACGACTGGAATCGACGGGCGCCGCCGCGTTGGAGTGGCGGGCTCGTCCGTGCCCTTCTCCGGTGCAGCTGTGGCCGTCACTCGACGCTCGCTCGGGTCGCCATGGCGCTCCCCTCCCAGGTCGTCGCCCGTACGGCGAGTGTACCGGGAGGCTGCTGTTCGCTGGTTTCCCTGAGGTTTCCGTGCTGACATGCCGATGGAGTTCTCACTGCGCTCGAGAAGGCGGGACGCTTGCTCTTCAACTCATGGGAGTTCGTGCCACTCTTCGTCGCAGTCCTCCTCCTCTACCGGTTGCTGAACGACACGGCGCGGCGCCAGTGGGTGCTTCTCGCCGGATCGTTCGTGTTCTACGGGGCGTGGGACTGGCGATTCCTCGGGCTGCTCGTGTTGTCGACGGTCGTCGACTACACGATCGGGCGGCTCATGGCATGGCGACGCACCTCGGCCAGGCCGCTGCTCGCCGTGTCCGTCGCCGTCAACCTCGGGCTGCTCGGCACGTTCAAGTACTTCGGCTTCTTCGTCGAGAGCGCCGCCGCGCTGTTCGAGTCGTTCGGACTCCAGGTCAACGCCCCGACGCTCCACATCATCCTCCCGGTCGGGATCAGCTTCTACACGTTCCAGTCGATGGCCTACACGATCGACGTCTACCGACGGCACATCGAGCCGGAGCGCAGCTTGCGACTCTTCGCCCTCTATGTCGCCTTCTTCCCGCAGCTCGTCGCCGGCCCGATCGAGACCCCCCGCCACCTCATTCCCCAGCTCGCCCGGCTCGGGAACCCGACCCGCCATCAGCTCGCCACCGGCGCATCGATGTTCCTCACCGGGCTCCTCAGGAAGGTCGTCATCGCAGACACCATCGCCAGGGCCATCGATCCGGTCTTCTCCGACCCCGGCGCTCACGGCGGGGCGACGCTCGTCGCTGCCGTCGTCCTGTTCGCGATTCAGATCTACGCCGACTTCGCCGGCTACACCGACATGGCGAGGGGGATCGCCCTGACGTTCGGGGTCGAGCTGGGAGTCAACTTCAGGGAGCCGTACTTCGCGGTCTCCCTCACCGACTTCTGGCGGCGCTGGCACATCTCGCTGTCGACGTGGCTGCGTGACTACCTCTACGTCCCGCTCGGCGGGAACCGGGGCGGCAAGGTGGCGACATATCGCAATCTCTTGGTGACGATGCTGCTCGGCGGCCTCTGGCACGGGGCGGCGTGGAACTTCGTGATCTGGGGCGGGATGCACGGCGTCGGGCTGGCATTCGAGCGCAGCCGCAGAGATCGGGGCCGGCCGCCGCGCGCCGGCGTCGCCGGTTGGGTGAGGACGATGGCGATCGTGACCTTGGCGTGGATCTTCTTCAGGGCAGCCGACCTGGCGACGGCGTGGTCTTTCGTCACCGGCATCGCCACGTGGCGCCCAGGCGTCGACAGCGCCCTGCTGCTCGGGGCGTTGGCAGCCGTCTGCGTCACCTTGCTGCTCGATCATCCGCAGTCGCGATGGTCCGACCCCGGAACGATCCGATCGTGGGCCCCGGCTCGCCGCGGCGTCTACGCCGGCCTGGCGGTGCTCGTGTTGCTGACCACCGCGTCTGCGAGCGCCATCCCGTTCATCTACTTCCAGTTCTGACGATGACGACGCTTTCCCGCATTCGCTCGAGCCCATGGACCCGCACCCTGGTGGCGGCGGTCGCAGTGCTCCTGTTGTTCGAGTTCGGCGTCGCCAGGTCGAAGGCGGCGATGGGGCTGACGTCCGGCCTCTTCGTCGGGGCGACGTTCGCCATCGAGGACAGCATCATCGAGCCTGGACCGGACCCGGAGGTCCTGCTGTTCGGCTCGAGCCGGATCCAAGCGGCTCTCTCCCCCAGGATGATGGAAGCCGACCTCGGCCTCGACGGGGGAACCGTGATGAACCTGGCCCAGCCGTTCGGCGACGCCGTCGTCGGACGCATCGTGTACGAGCGCAACCGGGAGAAGCTGTCGCGCGCCGGCATCGCGGTGGTCGGCGTCGAGATGTGGGACGTCTTCGGTCCTGCCTCGATCGACCCGACGACGGAATACCTCCTCCCTCTCGGAGAGCGTCTCGAGTACGGGGGCAAGGACGAGATCTCGCTCCTCATCGGTGCGACCTGGAAGACGTACGCCATCCGGCGGATCCTCCCCCAGCTCATCTCCAACATCATCGCCGGCGGAGCGGAGACGGGGCCGGTGGCTCCCGACGGGCGCCTGCAGTTCTTCGCTGCGGATGCCGACGGCCCGGCCACCATCAACGCCGCGGAGCAGTTCGACGAGAGGTTCGGGAGGCTCGAGGAGCCGGGAGCCTTCGACTCATCGAGCCACCGGGCGGACCTCGCCGAGCTCGTTGCAACGCTCCAGGCCGACGGCATGCAGGTCATCCTCGTGCACCTTCCTCTCCGGTCCGACTTCCTCCCCGAGCTCGAGCGCAGGCTCCCGAACGCGATGGAGCAGTTCGCCCGGGTGCTCGAAGACGTCCCGGGTGTCGCCACGGTCGACCTGGGAACGACGCTGGCCGCGCTCGGCCTGCCGGACACCGGCTACTACGACTTCGGCCACGCCGCCGAGTCCGGGGTGGCAGCGCTGACGCGGCACGTCGCGCGCGTCATCGGCGACGTGTGAGCTTCGCCCGACAGAGTCCCGGTGAAGCCGCAGCGCCTCGGCCACCGGAGGCCGAGGCGGCTCACTTCCTGATCCGGGCAGCCTTCATGGTGGTGACCTGAGCCGCCTCGACCTCGTCGACCGTCACGAAAGCGGCCGGGTTGGCGGCATGGACGAGCTGGAGGGCCTCGGGAAGTCGCTTGCGCGAGATCGCCGAGATCGTGAGACGTACCTCGCCGTCGCGCCCCTCGGCGTTCACCACGGTGACCCTGAACCCGGCATCTCGCATCCGGCCGGCGACCGGCGGTGTCTCGATGGGAGCCATGATCCGCACCATCACCTGACCGTCGGCGATCCACCTGTCGATCGACCCCCCGAGGGCGGTTCCGAGCCCGAAGCCCGCGGCATAGGCCGCCACCTTGTACCACTCGTCGAGGTCGCTCAGAACGAGACCCGCGGCAACCACCCAGGAGAGCGACTCGAAGAAGCCGAGTATGCCCGCGACGAAGCGCTTGCCGCGAACGAGGTTCGTGATGCGCAGCGTGCCGACCGAGACGTCGAGCAGGCGCAGCGCGATGATTCCGAGGACGGTGAGTAAGACGACCATGGCCGGGCGGGACCCTAACGAGGTGACGGACTTGTGCACGAGACCGACGGAGCGGTCGCGCCCCTCATCGGTTGGGTGGATGCGTAACTTGAGGGAGCCTCCTCCGCAGCCGACCCGGTGAACCAGGATCGGCTCGAGTGGAAGCTCGGGGAGACGGCGGAGTGCCCGGTCGGTGATCCGTCAGGACGTGAGTCCGAGCTCCGCCTTGAGCTCTTCGAGCTTGGCGTCCGCCTGCACCACGTTGATCGCTTCCTTGAGCTCGGCCTCGGCACCGTCGGGCGTGGCCTCACGAAGCTCGGCCTTGGCCATGGCCTCGGCCTTGCGGGCTTCGATCTTCTCCTCGACCTTGTCGAGTGACGGGGCGTCGTAGTCCATCGTGTTCGAGAGGGTGTCGACAGCCTTGTTGACCGACTCCTGCATCTTGGCTGCCTCGAGGCTCCCGAGCAGCTCCATGCGTCGCGCCGCCAGCTCCTGAACCCGCATGGCGTTCTGCTGGACCGCCTCCTTGGCACTCTCGGCCTGGCCGGTTGCCGTCTCGTACTGGGTCCTGAGCGTCGCCAAGTTGTTCTCCGCCGCTTGGAGCTTCATGGCGATGGACTGCGCCGTTTGGGTCCATTTCGCCTGCTCGGCGGCATCGCCGGAGGACCTGCCCCCTTCGGCGCGCAGCAGAGCCTGCTTGGCCATCTCGCGGGCCTCGCCCACATCTCCTGCGGCACGCTCCATCTTGCTCTCGAGCTGGGTGCGATGTGCCACGACCTTGGCTGCTTGGTTGCGAAGCTCCTGGTCGCGCCTGCGAGCCTCGGTGATCGCCTGCTCGATCTCGATCTCAGGATTCATCGCCCGTTCGGCGCTCGTCCTGAACAGAGCCGCGATGTAGCCCCACAACCGCCTCAAGAAACCCATGTGTGTCCTTCCTCGCAGGGAGGCGGAGTCTAACGGCGGGTGGAGCGGTGCTCTCTGCCGTCAACCCCTGCGGCGCTTGCCGCCTCTCACCCGTCGGCCGCCGCTGCCCTGGCGTTCCCCGCCGGCGGTCCGACGGTCCAGCTGCGACGGGGTCGGCACCGGACCCGAGGAGCTCGTCCGCCCCGGCGGTGTCCTTCTGCCGACCATCCCGCTGAGGCGTCCCGACCGCCCCCTGCCGCTCATCACCGCGCCCCCGACCACGATCAGCAGATCGGTGATCGAAGGTCCCGAGTACGAGCTGCGCCTCGTCGGCCTCCTCTCGTACTGGACCTGCTCGCCGGCTGTGCTGCCTGCTTCGCCTGGCGACGGCACCCGGGCGGCCGGTTCCAGCCGCTTCGACTCGGGGCGGGCCGGGAGGGGCTTGCCGTCGAGGACCGCCTCGGCCGAGTCGAGTTGCCAGATGGCCGTGTCGAGACGGTTGGACAGACCGATCAGCTGCTCCGGCGTCTCGGCGGCCGGGAACGCATCGGACACCTCGCTGTACGTCTGGGCCGCCTCCTCATAGAAGCCGTCGGCTCCGACGTCGTCTGCAGAACGGACCTCGTCCTCCATGTCGAGTATGTCGTTGGCGAGTGCGCTCATCTGCTGCTCGACTGCGTGGCGCGCCTTGGAGAGCTGCCCTGCTGCATCGGCGGCGGATCTCCTCCTGCTTCGCACCGCCAGCCATACGAACAGGCCGACGACGCCCACCGCCAGGAGGAGGAGCCACAGGAGGCCGGCCCCTCCGCCACCACCCTCCCCGGCGTCGTCGATCGGCGCTTCGGTCAGGGTCGATGCGAACGTGGCGGCGACGGCTGCGTCGTCGCCTCCGACGTCGACGGCTCGCTCGAGCGCCGCCTGGATCTCGATGTCCGTGTACACCTCGGGAATCCCGTCGAAGCCGACCGTCTCGGGCGCCAGGACCACGACTATCGAGGAGCCGAGCCGCTCGAACACGGCACCGGCGAACGTCGTTGCGCCGGCGGGCGGCTCTCTGGCGAGGACGACCAGCGTGAGGTTCTCTCCCTCGCTGCGCACGTCGGAGACGACTCGCCCGATGTCGGCGGCCGTGGCGGAGGAGCCGTCCTCGACGTAGAACCCCTGATCGACGACCTCGGCGGCCACCTCGTCCGGCTCCGCCGCCAGCGCCGGAGATCCGGCGAGTACCAGCCACGAGGTGATGCCGAGAAGGGCCACCCCGGCACGACGCAGAGTCATGCGGGCAGGTTAGATGCCGGGTGGCGTTCGCCATCCTTCGGGGCAGCAGAGTCACCCGGCGGGTGCAGCCGCAACCGTCACCGCCTGCCGGCGGCGGCCCTCAGGAAGAACCGGAGATTGCCGGGTCGCTCGGCGAGCCGCCGCGTGAGATACGGGTACCAGGCGACACCGTACGGCACGTAGACCCGAACCGGATAACCACGAGCCACCAGGTCGCGCTGCAAGGGCCCTCGCACGCCGTACAGCATCTGGAACTCGTAATTCCCCGGGCGCCGCTCTGCCAGCCGGCGGGCATGGGCGATCCTGTCGTCGTCGTGGGAGGCGATGGCCGGCCTGACGCTCTCCGCCGCCATGAGCACGGTCAGCAGCCGGTCGTAGCTCTCGTCCACCTCTTCCTGTTGCTGGAACGCGACACCTTCCGCCTCGAGATACGCCCCCTTGCAGAGGCGGATGTGGCCACCGAGCGGGATGATCCTCTCGAGGTCGGACGCCGTTCTCCTCAGGTAGGCCTGCACGGCGACGCCGAGGTTGCCGTGGTCCGCCTGGGCGGCGGAGTACAGGTCGATGGTGGCAGCCGTGTAGGCACTCTCCTCCATGTCGACTGTGACCGTGGTGCCGACCGCCTGGGCACGCCGCGCCAGCGCAGCCAGGGACTCCGCCACGAGGCCGTCACTGAGGCCGAGCCCGAGCTGCGTCAGCTTCACAGACACGTTGGCGTCGAGGCCGCTGTCTCCGATCTCGTCGAGCGCCGCCAGGTAGTCGTCGCGAGCTGCCGCAACGGCTGCCGCGTCCTCGACGTGCTCGCCGAGGTGGTCGAGCGAGACGCTGAAGCCTTCGGCGTTGAGGCGCTTGGCGACCGTGATGGCCTCGTCGAGGGACTCGCCCGCGACGAACCTGGCGGCGAGTGCTCGTCCGGGGCGTGTCTCGGTGAACATCTTGCGGACGATGGGCCTCTCGGTGACGATCATCAGCGCCTTGCCGAGCCTCCCGGGCACCGTCAGGCCTCGCCCCTGGCCGCCTCGCCCATCTCGCGCGACCGTTGCGCCGCGGCCCGCACCGCATCCTCCATGAGCGCTCGAAAGCCGCCGTCCTCGAGCACGTGCATCGCCGCCGCGGTGGTTCCGCCCGGCGAGGTGACCTCACCACGCAGGCGGAAGGCGCTCTTCTCGGACTCCGACAGCAGGACACCAGCGCCGCGGATGGTCTGGTCGACGAGCAACTCGGCGGCGTGGTGGGGCAGACCTTCCCTGATCGCCGCCTCCGTGAGGG
>Ga0256865_1000139_pt1 | contig 25568 bp, 25 predicted proteins | sample RVTome_14_FD_187337 | JGI IMG/M metagenome (GOLD analysis project Ga0256865, IMG submission 187337) | Soil microbial communities from uranium-contaminated site in the Upper Colorado River Basin, Wyoming, United States - RVT145D125 HiSeq ... | reverse complement strand
CGGGGTCAAAGAGCGTCGAGTTGCTCACATCGAGCAGCGGTTCCTTGATACCGTCGCCGGAATCATCTGTCCAATCAAAGTTGCCGGCAAAGATGACCTGATCGTAAAGGGTGTAAACGTCTTCTGCATTGCTGGGCTTGTCTCTGCTCGCCAGCAGCGCCAGCGCCCCGGCCACGTGGGGACTGGCCATGGAAGTGCCGCTGATGGTGCCGTACTCCCCTCTCTCGATCGGATAGGTTGACCGGATGCAGACGCCCGGGGCGGCAATGTCGATGTCCGTGCCCCAGTTGCTGAAATCGGCCAGGGTGTCATCCTGGTCGGTGCGGCAGGTCGGCGCGGCACCTCCGCCCGGCAGGCCATTGAAATCGGCCAGGGCACTGACGGTCAGAACATTGTCGAAAGCGGCCGGGCTGTAGTTGTTGGCATCGTCGTCGGAGTTGCCGGCGGCCACGGCGAAGGCCACCCCCTTGTTGACAGTGCCCTGGATGGCGTCGTATTCGGCCTGGTTGTAGCCGCTGCCGCCCAGGCTCATGTTGGCCACTTCAATCGTCCCGGCGTTGGCGGCGACCCAGTCGATACCGGCAACAATCCAGGAGGTGTAGCCACTGCCGTTTGAATTCAAGACCTTGACCGCCCAAAGGCGCGCCCCGGGGGCAACGCCGACGACGCCAATGCCGTTGTCCAGCGCGCCGATGGTCCCCGCCACATGGGTGCCGTGATAATGGTCATCATCGCCGCCGGACGTGCATGAACTTCTAAATGGGCTGCCGCCGCTGCAGTTTACGCCGCCCACCACGTCCAGGTCGGGGTGTTGGAAGTCCACCCCTGTGTCGATGACGGCCACATCCACGTCGACCCGGTAATCATCGGTGCCGTCAATGTCAAGGTTGGCATTGCCTGTGGCAAAAATGCGCTGGATACCGGTGGGAACGTCCTGGGCAAAAATATACCTGACATCATCGGTTGCCACATACTTGACCTTGGGGTTTCTTTCCAGGGCGGCTACAGCCGCTGTGGGCAGCGTGATCGAAAACCCCTTCAGCGCGTGCTCGTAAATGAAGCCGATCTCCCCCCCGACCTGGCCGGCGATCTCCCTGGCTGCCGCCGCTGGCGAAACCACGCTGTCGTGGAGGACGATGATGTAGCCCGTCTGTTCTGGGGGAGCAGCTGTCGCTACGGGCCATGCGCACAGCATAAGTACCATGATGAGAAATATCGAGCGTGAAATGCGTCGCATAACGTGTCCTCCATTGTTGAATCGTCAGGAGTCCTTTTTCCCTGCTAACTGATGTTTTCACATTACCACCTTATCGGCCTTTGGCAACTTAAGTGTCTAATTTATAGTGTATTTTTATCTGTTGTTTCCCTGTCCAACGCTATTCGGGACACTCCCCATATTTTCGGCGAGGTTCTCGCAAGCGGCTGGGTATTCGACTGTTGTCGGTGGGAGATGACTTTGGCCAGGTCGGCTCGGAGATGGACGGTTCAAATGTCGAGGCAGGACGATATCACTGCTTTTTCAGGAGCCGCTTGTCGTATTCGAAGGGATGGATTTCCACGAGTTTGAATTTTGCCGCGAAATCCGGGTGACGGGGGTTAATCAGAACGTTTTTCTCCACGCCGACAGATACGGGGACCGAAGGAAGCCGTAGAGCCAGGCAAGAACCTTCAGTAGCCCACTTTCGGCCGATGGCCTGCAGTTCCGGCGGCGCCGGAGTATCGTTCCAGTTTCCGGGCAGATCGTCATCGGCCAAGTCAAAAAGGGTGGCATCATCGGCCAGGTCATAAACGGTCATGCTGATTGCCCCCTTGGGGATGAAGCGCGGGTTCCCAAGGTGGACCAGGAATTCCATGGCGGCCAAGGAAGCCGCTTGGGAGGTATGAATGACCGAAATTCCGGGAGGGCTCCACCGCCCGCCCATGACCCTGGCCCCTTCCCCGGTCAGATCCCGGGCGTAGATAGTTTTCCCCAGCCGGTACAACCGCATCAGGAGAAAACCCCGTACTCGATCCGGACAAGTTCGGTCATCACCAATTCGATCCCCGTCGAGGTGTCCAACAAAGACAGGGGGGTTCGCCCACCGAGGGCCGGTATCGATTCCTTGAGCCATTCCTTGGCCAGAGCAGCATCCTCGAAGACTTCGGTGGCCTTGGCTATGACTTTGGATACCTGGACCATGTGGTCCGACACTTCGGCAGTGAGTGGTTCTCCAGGTTCTTTGTCCTCATACCGCTGAATGGTCCGCGAAGAAATTGGCAGAATTTCTGCCATATCCACACTTCTCAGATCAAGGGCTGCGGCAAGAGATCGGATGGATTTCCTGGGCAGACCTTCGCGGGTAATTCGAATGATCGTTAACGGATCTTCGGATTTTAAATTTTTCATTCCGAGAATTTTTGCGAGGTTCAAGGTGGAAGGCGGGGCCTTGGCTTCTATTTTCTTTGGAATTATCACCTTGCCTCCGGACTTGGCCCTGCTGACTTTTGGTACGGTATCTTCACCGGTGATTGCACTCATAAACGCCTCATCAAGATAAAATTACGGGTTTCATTACGACAATTGTCATATAATTTTTGCCACTTGTCAAGCTGTGCTTTAAAAACAAAAAACCCCGTCCGGACAGGTCATCCGGATGGGGTTGGAGTCGGTAACGGCTCAAGGAAGCAGGTTCGTCAGCAGATGCGCGGCAGCTGTTCGCCGGCGAGCATTTCGATGGCGCGCCGGCCGCCGATGGCGGTGCGCATGAAGACCTTGCCGGAGGAGGCGCCGGTCACCTCGCCGATGATGGCCGCGTCCTGCCCTTCCGGGTGTCGCCGCATGACGGCGAGGACCGCCTCGGCGCACCCTGCGGCGACGACGGCGAGGAGCTTCCCCTCGTTGGCGACGAAGAGAGGGTCGAGGCCGAGGATGGCACAGGCGCCGCCAACCGCTCCGGTGATCGGAATGGCCGCTTCATCCAGGGTGATGTCGACCTGCGACTGCAGGGCGATCTCCTTGAGGGTGGTGGCGACACCGCCGCGGGTCGGGTCGCGCAGTGCGTGGACGGCTCCGCCCGCTTCGCGCAGCAGGTCGGCGACCAGGTGGTTGAGGGGCGCGCTGTCGGTGCGGATGTCCGACTCCAGTGCCAGCCCTTCGCGGCTGGCGAGCACCGCCATGCCGTGGTCGCCGACGCTGCCGTTGATGAGCACCTTGTCGCCCTCTCTCGCGCCGCTCCCCCGGATGTCGAGGTCGTGGTCGAAGACGCCGATCCCCGAGGTGTTGATGAAGACCTTGTCCCCCTTGCCGCGCGGGACAACCTTGGTGTCGCCGGTGACGATGGCGACTCCCGCCTTCAGCGCCGCGTCGCGCATCGACTCGAGGATGGTTTTCAGGTCAGAGAGCGGCAGCCCCTCCTCGAGGATCAGGCCGACCGAGATGGCCAGCGGCCGGGCGCCGACCATCGCCAGGTCGTTGACCGTGCCGTGGATGGCGAGATCGCCGATGTTGCCGCCGGGAAAGAAGATCGGGTCGACCACGTAGGAATCGGTGGTGAAGGCGAGCCGCCCGCCGCCGTGGGCGAGAACGGCCGAATCGTTCTGGTCGCGGGGGCCGAGCCCCGAGAGGGTCGGGACGATCAGCTCGTCGAGAAGCTGGTGGCTGAGCCGGCCGCCGCTGCCGTGGCCCAAGAGGACGATGTCGGATTTCATGTAGACTCCCAAAGCATTTGCACGCGAAGCCGCGAAGAGCGCGAAGTTAACCCATTGGGTATGGTCGGATGCGCTGGCACCCCGATCAGTTGCACTGTCTTGATCTTTTTCGCGTCCTTCGCGGCTTCGCGTGAAACAATGCCGTTAAGTGCCGTATTTGTACTCCGCCGCACAAGTTCCCTCGCTCGACACCATGCAGGCGCCGACCGGGTTTTCCGGGGTGCAGGCCTTGCGAAACAGGGGGCACTCCTTCGGCGTCACCTTCCCCTTGAGGATTTCGCCGCAGAGGCACCCCGCGTGCTCCTTCGACTCCTCCACGACGACCGGCAGTTGCCGGGCGGCGTCGAAAGCGGCGTACTCCTCGCGGATTCCGAGGCCGCTGCCGGGGATGACGCCGATGCCGCGCCAACGGGCGTCGCACGGCTCGAACACTTCGTAGAGGATCTGCCGCGCCCTGGCGTTCCCTTCCTTTTTGACGATGCGGCTGTACTGGATTTCCACCTTCGCTTCGCCGGCCACGATTTGCCGGGCCAGCATCACCACCCCCTGCAGCATGTCGAGGGGCTCGAAGCCGGTGACCACGCAGGGGACCCGGTGGTCGCGGGCGAGGGGCTCATAGGCATCCGCACCAATGATGGCGGAGACGTGGGCCGGGCAGAGGTAGCCGTCGACTTTGAGCTCCGGGTCGTCGGCGAGAATCGCCATCGGGCCGGGGATGGTCTTGTGGGCGCCGAGGACGAAGTAGTTGGCAACTCCCCGCCGCTTCGCCTCGATAATCGAGCCGGCGATGGTCGGGGTGGTCGTCTCGAAGCCGACGCCGAGGAAGACGACGGCCCGCTCCGGGTGCTTCTGCGCCAGGGCAACGGCGTCCAGCGGCGAATAGACGACGCGCACGTCGCCCCCCCTCGCTTTCTCGTGCAACAGGTTGCTGCTCGAGCCGGGGACGCGGACCATGTCGCCGAAGGTGGCGACAATGGTGCCGGGGTGGCGGGCCAGGGCGACGGCGTGATCGACGTAATCGACGGGAGTAACGCAAACCGGGCAGCCGGGCCCGGAGATGAGGCGGATACTTGCGGGGAGCAGCGAGCGGATGCCGTGCTGGTAGATCGCCATGGTGTGGGTGCCGCAGACCTCCATCAGGGTCATGGTCCCGGCAAAGCCGGCCACCGCCTGGCGGATCGATTCGAGCAGCTTCTGCGCCACCTCGGGATTGCGGAACTCGGCCGTGTACCTCATTCCGGCACCACCCCCTGGTCGAGCAGTTCGCGGAAGAGCCGCAACGTCTCTTGCGCGTCCTCCTCGTCGAGCCTCTCGATGGCGAAGCCGGCGTGGATGAGGACGAAGTCCCCCACCCCGATGCCGTCGACCATCATCAGGCTCGCCTCGCGCTTCACGCCGTCGATCTCGCAGACTGCGGTTTCGTTATCGATGCTGACCACACGCATGGGGACGCCTAAACACATTTCAAGCTCCTTCGTCGCTTTTCAGTTTTTTCTCCTCACCCCTCACTCCTTACGCCTCACTTTCCTTTGGACCCCTTCCGCCAGCCAGTCGTACCACGCCTGCATCCCCTCGCCGCTCTGGCAGGAGAGTTCCAGGATGCGGATCCGCGGGTTGACCTGGCGGGCGAAGGCCTTGCACTGCTCAATGTCGAAGCGCAGGTAGGGGAGCAGGTCAATCTTGTTGATCAGCAGCAGGTCGGCGGCCTGGAACATCTGCGGATACTTGACCGGCTTGTCCTCCCCCTCGGTGACCGAGAGAACGGCCACCTTGTGGTCTTCGCCAAGGTCGAAGGCGGCAGGGCAGACGAGGTTGCCGACGTTTTCGATCAACAGGATGTCGGTGGCGCCGAGGTCGAAGGCCTCGACCCCGTGGCCGATCATGTGGGCGTCCAGGTGGCAGCCGGCGCCAGTGTTGATCTGCTTGACCGGCACGCCGGTTCTGGCAATGCGGTCGGCGTCGTTGCTGGTCTGCTGGTCCCCCTCGAGGACGGCGAAGCAGACCCTGTCTTTCAGGTCGGCGAGGGTCCGCTCGAGGATCGAGGTCTTGCCCGAGCCGGGCGAGCTGACCAGGTTGAGGACGAACAGATTCCGGGCGGCGAACGCTTCGCGGTTGCGCCGAGCCAGCCGGTCGTTTTTGGCGAGGAGGTCCTCCTCGATGCGGATCGTCCGGTGGTCGTGATCGTGGCCGTGTTTTTCGTCGTGGTGGTGATGGTGATCATGGCCGGGGGTGGCGCAGCCGCAGTCGATGCACATGTCAGTCAACCTCCATTTCGATGATTTGGAGTTCGTCCCCCTGCAGCCGCTCCAAGTCGTAGCCGCCGCAGGCCGGGCAAGTGAAGGTGTACGGATCGAGAGGGATCTCCACGCTGCACTGCCGGCACTTCCCCTTGCCGGGGATGCAGTCGACAATGAGCCGCGTCCCCTCCAGCAGGGTCTCCTTCGTGCAGGCCTCGAAGCAGAACTCCACCGCCTCGGGAACGACGCCGGAGAGGGCGCCGATCGCCACGGTGACGGAGAGTACCCTGGTCGCCCCCTGCTCGCGGGCGGTGCGCTCGGCAATCTCGACGATGCTGCGGGTAATGCCGACCTCGTGCATGCGATCCTTCTGGCTTCGGGGGCAGAACTCGACTATACGGCTGCCTGCCGGCAAAATCAAGAACCCGTAATCCTCTCCCGCTCCATGCGCGTGAAAAGATTTAGCGTGAACAGTATGAGCAGAATGCTCGTAAACAACAATAACTACATTAAGTTCGTATACTTTACTCCCTTCAACGGCGCATTTAGGATGTTATCAAACGATGGTTTACGGGACTCCACCCAGCCATCCCACCCCCAGCACCGAAGGAGGAAAAAATGAAAACAATCGGGTCTCTTCTCATGGCAACAGCATTTGCCGCCTGCCTCATCCAGCCGTCCTTCGCCTATCAGCCGACCAAGCCGGAATGCCTTGCCCCGGCCAAACCGGGCGGCGGTTTCGACCTGACCTGCCGGTTGGTCTCCAACTCACTGCTGCACAGCAAGCTGCTGGAAAAGCCGATGCTGGTCACCTTCATGCCCGGCGGGGTGGGCGCGGTCGCCTACAACCACATCATCGGCCTGAGGGGCAAGGATGCCAACGTGATCACCGCGGTGAGCACCGGCTCGGTGCTGAACCTGGCCCAAGGCAAGTTCGGGCAATACGATGAGAACGCCGTGCGCTGGCTCGCCGGCCTCGGCGCCGACTATGGTGCGGTGGTGGTGCTCAAGGATGCCCCCTGGCAGACTCTGGGCGACTTGCTGGCCGATCTCAAGAAGAACCCCGGCGCGATTCCCCTGGGCTCCGGCGGCTCCGTCGGCAGCCAGGACTGGATGAAGTCGGCCCTGCTGGCCAAGTCGGCCGGCGTCGATCCCCGCAACATGCGGTACGTCGCCTTCGAGGGCGGCGGCGAGGCGTTGACGGCGCTGCTCGGCGGCCACATCAAGGTCTATCCCGGGGATGTTTCCGAACTTGCCGGGCAGCTCGATTCGGGTAAGTTCCGGGTGCTGGCGGTGCTCTCCGATGAGCGGCTCCCGGGCAAGTTCAGCCAATTTCCGACCGCTAAAGAACAAGGGCACGACGTCGTCTGGACCATCTGGCGCGGCTACTATCTGCCGCCCAAGGTTTCGGACGAAGAATACAACTGGTGGGTCGACAAGCTGACCCAGCTCGCCAAAACCCCTGAATTCGCCCGGGAGCGGGAAGAGCGCGGGCTCTATCCCTTCACCAAGATCGGCAAGGAATTCGACGGGTTCATCAAGCAGCAGGTTGTCGAGTTCCGGACGCTGGCCAAAGAAGCGGGGTTGATCAAATGAACCGGGCGGCGGACAGACTATTTGGACTGTTTCTCCTCGGCCTCGCCGCCGTTTTCGGCGGCGCCGGCTGGGGCATCGTCGCCCCCTTTTCCTATGATCCCCTCGGCCCGCGCCCCTATCCCCTGCTGCTGGCCGCGGTGCTGGCCGTCATGGCGGTCTGGATGTTGTTCAAGCCGCAGGCGGTCAAGCTTCCCGGCGGCCGGATGCTGGCGCAGGGTGGCCTGTTGATCGCCACCCTGGTCTTCTACCAGATGACCTTCCGCTGGCTCGGCTTCATCCTCGCCACCAGCATCACCGTCGTTCTGGTCGCCCGGCTGTTCCGGGGGTCCTGGCTCCAGGGGCTGGTGACGGGCATCGGGTTGGCCCTGGTCTGCTACGGGCTGTTCAACCACGTTCTGGAAATCCCGCTGCCGGCCGGATCGCTCTTTACCGGAAACGGAGGCTGACATGGGCACTTTCGGACATCTCATGCAAGGCTTCGGCGTTGCCTTCCTGCCGGTCAATATCGCCCTCGCCCTGGCCGGATCTTTCATCGGCACGCTCATCGGGGCGCTGCCCGGGCTCGGGCCGATCAACGGCGTGGCCATTCTGCTGCCGATCGCCTACGCTGCCGGCCTGCCGGCCGACTCCACCCTCATCCTGCTGATGGCCGTCTATATGGGGGCCGAGTTCGGCGGCCGCGTCTCCAGCATCCTGCTCAATGTTCCCGGGGATGCCGGGGCGGTGATCACCACCCTCGACGGCTACCCGCTGGCCCAGAAGGGGCTCGCCGGCCCGGCCCTGGCCCTCTCCGGCATCAGCTCCTTCGTCGGCGGCATGCTCTCCATCATCGCCCTGACCTTCTTCGGTCCGGTGCTGGCCAAGCTCTCCATCAGCTTCGGCCCCGCCGAGTATTTCGTCCTGATGATCTTCGCCTTCGCCACCCTCTCCTCAATGCTCGGCAGCAGCCCGGCCAAGAGTCTGATCGGTACCTGCCTCGGGTTGATGCTGGCGGTCGTTGGCGTCGACTCGACCACCGGCGTGTTGCGCTACACCTTCGGCGAGCCCGAACTGTACGACGGCGTCGAATTCCTGACCGTGGTCGTCGGGCTCTTCGCCATCAGCGAGATTCTGCTGCTGCTGGAACACTCCCACGCCGGCAAGACCAAGATCGCCTCTGTCGGCCGGGTCATGGTCAGCATGCGTGAGCTCATGATGTGCAAGTGGACCATCCTGCGCGCCACCGTCATCGGCTTCATCATCGGTGTTCTGCCCGGCACCGGCGCCTCGGTGGCCAGTGCCGTCGCCTACTCGACGGAAAAGCGGCTGGTCGACAAGGAAGGGACCTTCGGCAAGGGCGATTTCCGCGGGCTGGCCGCTCCGGAAGCCGCCAACAATGCTTCCGTCGGCGGCGCCATGGTGCCGATGCTGACCCTGGGGATCCCCGGCAGCGGCACGACGGCGATTCTGCTCGGAGCGCTCATGCTCTTCAACATCAACCCCGGGCCGCTCCTGTTCGAGCAGCAGCCCGCACTGGTCTGGGGCGTGATTGCATCGCTGTACGTCTCCTGCCTGGCGCTACTGGTGATGAACCTGCCGATGGTCAAGATCTTCACCAAGATTCTTCGTCTGCCGGACTGGGCACTGGTGCCGGGGATCGTCGTGCTCTCCTTTCTCGGCGTTTTTTCCGCCAATGGCAGCACGTTTTCCCTGGTCGTCATGATCATCCTGGGCGTTTTCGCCTATATCCTGCGCAAGCTGCAGTACCCCATGGCGCCGGTCATCCTCGGTTTCGTCCTCGGCGAGCTGATGGAGGACAACCTGCGGCGGGCGCTCTCCATCAGCGGCGGCGAAATCGGCATCCTGTTCCAGAGCCCGATCAGCAAGTTTCTCTGGGTACTGTCTCTGCTGATCGTCTTCGCACCGATGCTCATCAACAAGCTGGTCGCCGGGCAGATTCCCGCCCCGGCGGTCGTTCCGGCAGATGCGGCGGTTGCCGCCGCCGGCGAGGAGGAGTGAGGCGGTTCGCATATGGAAAGAATGCTGTTCATCGTGATTTTCGGCGTCGTCGGCGGGGTGGTGGCAAAAAAGGTGGGAATGCCTGGCGGTGCGGTGGTCGGCTCGATGCTCGGGGCGGGGCTGACCGCCATCGTCCTGCCGGGCCGGTTTATTCTCCCGGATTCTGCGGCGACGGCGATCCAGATCATGCTGGGGGTTTCGCTGGGGATGACCTTCGACCGCTCTTTCCTCACCCTCTGCAGTCAGGTGCTGCCGATGGCCATACTGAGCACCCTCGTGCTGCTCAGCGTCGCCGTCCTCATGGCCTATATCGCCCAGCGGCTCGGGCTGGTCGATTTTGCGACGGCGCTCTTCGGGTTTTCGCCGGGGGGAATGTCGGGCATGAGCCTGCTGGCGCAGACGGAAGGGTACAACACCGCCGTGGTGGCGTTCCTGCACGTGGTGAGAATCTTCACCCTCTTCCTGCTGGTGCCGGTGCTGGGCCGGTTCTTCCTGGTCTGGGCGAAGGGATCATGAGCGGAAATAGCGGCGCTCGGGGCGTCCCACCGTGCCGTAGACCAGGTCGGCGTGGAGAAAACCGGTGGCCACCAGGTGCTCCAGGTAGCGCCGGGCCGTCGGGCGACTGATTCCCACCAGGGTGCCCAGCTCCTCGGCGCAGACACCCTTTCCCCCCGGACCGGCAAAGATCCGGCGGACCTTCTCCAGGGTCAGCGGGTCGATTCCCTTGGGCAGTCCCGCCTCCCTGGTCGCCGGCGCCGGCGCAACGTGCAGCAAGCGGTCCACGTCGCGTTGCTCTAGGCTGGCGGCGGCAGCGAGATGGCCGAGATGGTCGCGATATTTCCCCAGCGACTCTTTAAATCGGGCGAAAACCACCGGTTTGATGATGTAGTCGAAGGCCCCGCCGCGCATGGCCTCCTTCAATCGCGCAATCTCCCTTGCGGCGGTGATCAGGATGAAGTCTGTTTCCTGATGCCGGGCGCGGATCTTCCAGAGCAGGTCCATGCCGCTTCCCTCGGGGAAATGCAGGTCGAGCAGAATGAGCTGCGGCTTGAGGATCTCCACCATCTCCTCGGCGTTCGCCAGGTCGTTGGCGATGCCGATGACCTTGAAGCCCTCCACCTTCTCGGTAAAACGCCGGTGGATTTCCGAACTCCCCGGATCGTCCTCGACTACCAGAACGCTGATCGGCTCCACGTTCAACTCCGGCTCCTCTTGGGTAGAATAACCGTGAACAGGGCGCCACCCAACTCGCTGCTGCCCAGCAGAATCTCACCCCCCAAGTCAGCAAGGGTGTTTTTGACCAGAGAAAGTCCGACGCCCCGCCCTGGTAGAATTTTCGTGGAAAAGCCCCGCTCGAAAATCCTCGGCGCGGTTTCGGGGTCGATTCCCTTGCCTGCATCCTCCACTTCGAACACCAGGTCGCGGCCGAGATCGGTCATCGACAGCCGAACCTCCCGGCCGGCCTCTTCCTTCTGCTGGACGGCATCGAAGGCGTTGTCGAGCAGATTGCCCAGGATAGTGACGATCTTTTCCCGATTCAGCCAGCCCGGGACGTCGGCCATGTGGCTCTGCGGATCGACCCGGAAGCGGATTTTCAGCTCCTGGGCCCGGCAAAACTTGCCCAGGATGATGGCCGAGAGCACCGGATCGGGGACGGCCTCGTTGAGAAAGTTCATCAGATCCTGGTAGTCGGACGACTCCCGGGTGATCAGCTCCAAGGCCTCCCTGGTCGCCCCCAGCTGGATGAAGCCGGCAATGAGGTTGAGCTTGTTGGAATACTCGTGGGTCTGGGAGCGCAGCATTTCGGAATATTCCTGCACCCGGGAAAGTTCCCGGGCCATCCGGTCGATTTCGTCCTTGCGCCGGAAGCTGGCCACCAGACCGCCAGGCTTCCCCTGGCCGGAGATGGGGACGATGTTGAAAATCATCTCCTGGCCGGCGACATCGAGCTCCCGGTCGAACTGGGGCTTTCCGGTCGCAAACGCCTCCTGCATCGGCGCTTCGGCAAAGACCTCCCGGATATCCCTGCCGGCGACCGGCGTCTCGGCCGGCATGCCGAGGTTGTGGAGTGCAGCCTGGTTGAACAACGACACCCTTCCGCTGCCGTCCAGCGCGATGACTCCTTCCCGGATCGACTCGAGGATGGCGCTGCGTTCCTGGAACAGGGCGCCGATCTCGTCCGGCTCCAGGCCGAAGATCGCTTTTTTGAACCCCCTGGCGAGAAAAACGGCGCCGGTGACTCCGAGCAGAATCACCAGAACCACCCATGGAATTATCTTGAGCCGGGCCTCCTGCGTGATCCGCTGCACCTCGCTGTACAGATAGCCGACGGACACGTAGCCGATGACGGCACCGTCTTTGCCGATAACCGGCGTCTTCCCCCGGATGGACACGCCGATGGAGCCAAGCCTGGTCGAGATCAGGGATTTCCCCTCATTCAGCACCGGCGGGCTGTCGGTCGATGCGCTGATCTGGCCGATCAGGGCGGGATTGGGATGGGAGAAGCGGCGCCTTTCCCGGTCGGCGACGACAACAAAGCTGGCGCCGGTCTTTTTCCGGATGTCCTCCGCCAACTCCTGGATCCGGCCTTCGGGATCCCCGGCTGCGACCAGATCGCTGATTTCCGGCATGGAGGACACGGTCCTGGCCACCGCCATCGCCTTTTCCCCGATGTCCTGCTCCAGGGTCCGGGCGAGCATGCCCGAGAAGACGTAGCCGATCAACGCCACCAGGATGGCCAGCAAACCAGCGACGAGAAGAACCATTTTCGCCTGCAGACTGCCAGGCCGCAGCTGCAACCAGAAGGTCCCGGTCTTCTCTTTCATGCGCGCTCTCATCGGTAAGGACGACGTTTATCGGCATCTGCCTTGGACATTTATTATCCTTGCCGGAGAATGAAAGAGCAAGCTCTCCTTTGCGAAAGAAACAATGAGGAAGCCGCTTTCCGACGAACCATGCAGAACGTTAATATCTGAAACGTGGCTTCCGCTCCCTTTTTTGGATAGACTAACAACTCGGCCATATCCCTTGTTTCGGAGACAACAGGTGCCCTCTATTTTTGAACAGATCGACCGGCTGCTCCCCCGCAGCCTGCAGCTCAAGCTCAGCCTGCTGGTCACCGGTCTGCTGGTGCTGCTGGTGAGCCTGATCGGGGCGCTCTTCTCCGACTTTATCGACAACATCCTGAAACAGCAGATCGGCAACAAAACCGTGGTGCTGGCCCGCTCCGTCGCCCTCAACCCGATTGTCCGCCAGGGGCTGGCTGCCGGCGATCCCGGCGGCATTCAGGCGCTGACGGAAGAGGTGCGCGGCTCTACCGGCGCCGAGTTCATCGTGGTGGGGGACCGGCAGGGAATCCGTTACAGTCATCCCGACCCGGAGAGGATCGGGCAGCCCTTCGTCGGGGGCGATTTCGAGCGGGCCGTGCGGGAGGGTGAATCCTACGTGTCCCGGGCGACGGGCACCCTGGGGCCGTCGCTGCGTGGCTTCGTGCCGGTACGCGGCGAGAGCGGCGAAGTGCTCGGCTTCGTGGCGGTCGGCTATCTGCTGAGGGATATCGAAGCCGAAGTCAGGGGCCAGCAGCGGGAGATTCTCGGCTACGTGGCGGTGGTGCTGTTTTTCGGGGTGTTCGGCGCCATCGTCATCGCCAAGGGTCTCAAATCGGCCATCTTCGGCCTGGAGCCGCACGCGATCGCCGCTCTGTTCCAGGAGCGCAACGCCATCATCGGCGCCATCCGCGAGGGGGTGGTGGCCGTTGACGGGACCGGACGTCTGACTCTGGTCAACCAGGCGGCGCGCAGCTACCTGGGCCGCAACCCGCTGGAAGATCTGCGTGGCTTCCAGTTGGCCGAGATCTGCCCCTGCCCCGAGATGGAGCGGGCCCTGGCCGGCGGGGAGAAGATTCTCGACCAGGAGATGCCGCTGGCGGGACGCACCATGCTCGTCAACGTGCTCCCCCTCGGCGGGGAAGGCGAGGCTTCCGGTGCGGTGGCCAGCTTCCGTCCCAAGGATGAACTCGACCGGTTGACCCGCGAGCTTTCGCATATGCAGCAGTACTCGGAGCTGCTGCGCGCCCAGACCCACGAGTACTCCAACAAGCTGCACACCATCGCCGGCCTGATCCAGATCGGCGCCCATCAGGAAGCCCTCGATCTGATCATGACCGAAGCGAGCGGCTACCAGGAGCTGATCCGCACGCTGGCCAGGGCGGTCCCCGACCCGGTGGTGGCCGGCATCATCCTCGGCAAGTTCAATCGGGCGCGCGAACTCAAGATCGACTTCCGCCTCGATCCGGAGAGCACCTTCGCCGACCTGCCGCCGCAGCTGGAACGCGAACACCTGGTCACCGTGCTCGGCAACCTGCTCGACAATGCCTTCGAGGCGGTGCGCGAGGCGGGCGGCGAGGGCGGGGTACGACTGTTTTTGACCGATCTCGGTCCCGACCTGATCATCGAGGTGGAGGACTCGGGACGCGGCGTTTCGCCGGCGGTCGCCGACCGCCTGTTTGAAAAAGGGGTGACCACCCACCGCAATGCCGGCCGCGGCATGGGTCTCTACCTGCTGCGCCGGGCCCTCGATGCTCTCGGCGGCGAGATCACCTTCGCCAAGGGAGAGTTGGGCGGCGCACTCTTCACGGTGATCATTCCGAAGGGCCGGAACGAAAATAGAGGAGCATGATCCATGTCCAGCGAGAATCCGATCCGCGTCCTGATCGTCGAGGATGACCTGCGCATCTCCGAACTGCACCGCCGCTTCACCGAGAAGACCGAAGGCTTCGAGGTGGTGGGGATCGCCAACACCCTGGCAGATGCGGCAGAGATGGCCGAAGTCCTCGCGCCCGACCTGGTGCTGCTCGACCTCTTCTTTCCCGAAGGGAACGGCCTCGAGCTGCTGCGGCGGCTGCGCGCCGGGGCCGCCCCGACCGACGTCATTCTCATCACCGCCGCCCGGGAGATGACCTCCCTGCAGGAAGCCCTGCGCGGCGGGGTCTACGACTACATCATCAAGCCGGTCTTCTTCCCCCGCTTCCAGGAGGCCCTGCTCAAATACCGCGAATATGCCGCCCGCATGCGCTCCGGGGGCACCCTGGAGCAGCAGGATGTCGACCGGCTGCTGCGCGCCCATCCTGCCCATGAGGGCCAGGAGGCGACACTACCCAAAGGGATCGACCCCCTGACTTTGCGCAAGGTGCGCCAGGTCTTCGAGTCGGCGGACGTCCGCGACCTGAATGCCGAAGAGGTGGGCGAACGCATCGGCGTGACCCGCTCGACCGCCCGCCGCTACCTGGAGCAGCTCATCGCCGAAGGCTTTCTCGCCGCAGACCTGCTCTACGGCGTCGTCGGCCGCCCGGAACGGCGCTATTTCCGCCGCCGCTGACCGTCATTGTCCCGGAAATACAAAAGCATTCACCACAGAGGACACCGAGAGAAGCTTTGAGCTCGCAGAGGAAATACATGTCTATACCTCTGTGCCCTTGGTTCTAAACCTCCGTGGTCTCTGTGTTAAGGCTTTACAGTAGTTTTCGCCTCTCTCTCGCCTAGATGACACCTTTGCGCAAACAGCAGCCCTGCCGTGCGCACAATCACCAAAATCACCACAAAAATCTCAAATCTTTAAACTTCTCAAATATTTACCTGGCTTCTTCAGGGGGATAAGCTGGTTCTCAAGAAGGGAAGACCAGACCGACAGGGCGCCAGATGGGTCGTCCCGCAACCCCCAGTACAAAGGAGAAGGGTCATGTTGTACATCCAGTTTCTGTTTCTGCTGCTGATGCTCTACATCGGCAGCCGCTACGGCGGCATCGGGCTCGGGGTGGTCTCCGGCATCGGTCTGGCCGTCGAAGTCTTCGTCTTCAAGATGCCTCCCACCAGCCCCCCGATCGAGGTGATGCTGATCATCATGGCGGTGGTCACCTGTGCCGCCGCCCTGGAGGCCGCCGGCGGACTCAAGTTCATGCTCCAGGTGGCGGAGCGGATGCTGCGCTCCCGGCCCAAACTCGTCACCCTGATTGGCCCCCTGGTGACCTGGACCATGACCTTCATGCTCGGCACCGGCCACGCCGTCTACTCGATCATGCCGATCATCGGCGACGTCGCCCTGAAAAACGGCATCCGTCCCGAGCGGCCGATGGCCGCCGCCTCGGTCGCCTCGCAGCTTGGCATCACTGCCAGTCCCATCTCGGCCGCCGTCGTCTATTACCTCTCACAGATGGCCGGCGTGGCCGAAGGGCTCTCACTCATGTCCATTCTCGCAGTGACCGTCCCGGCGACCTTCCTCGGCACGCTGGGCATGGCCTTCTACAGCATGCGCCGGGGTGTCGAACTCCATGACGATCCCGAATACAAGCGCCGCCTCGCAGACCCGGTCTGGGGCGAACGGATCCGGAACACCACGGCGACCACCCTGGGCGAAAAACTCCCCGCCTCGGCTCGCAACTCGGTCTTTCTCTTTCTGCTGGCGCTGGCGGTGATCGTGGTGATCGCCATGGTCCCCGACATCCGCACCCTGCAGGTGGGCGACAAGCCGATCAAGATGGACGTCATCATCCAGATGATGATGCTCGCTTTCGGCGGCATCATCCTGATCGCAACCAAAACCAAGTCGGCCAAGGTCCCGGACGGGGTGGTCTTCAAGTCGGGCATGGTGGCGGCCATCGCCATCTTCGGCATCGCCTGGATGAGCGACACCTACTTCCAGTACGCCATGCCGAGCTTCAAGGCCGGCATCACCCAGATGGTCAACCTCTACCCCTGGACCTTTGCCCTGGCCATGTTCGTCGTCTCGGTGGTCATCAACAGCCAGGCGGCCACCTGCCGGATGATGCTGCCGGTCGGGCTGGCCCTGGGGCTGCCGCCGGCGCTGCTGATCGGTATAATGCCCTCCAGCTACGGTTACTTCTTCATCCCCAACTATCCGTCCGACATCGCCACCGTCAATTTCGACGTCACCGGCACGACCAAGATCGGCAAGTACTATTTCAACCACAGCTTCATGCTCCCCGGCCTGGTCGGCGTCATCTCGGCATGCCTGGTCGGGTACGGTCTGGCCATGCTGGTTCTCTGACGACCGCTTCTCCGCGTCCCCGCCACTGGCAAGAGAAGGCCGCTTCCATCCCGGGAGCGGCCTTTTTGTCTTCGGTTGGGGGGCGCCCTTCTTTGGTCTGGTGGATGATTATTGAGCGTGATAATCTTTCCGTGCAATTAAACGACCGGGAAAGGTTCGCTTCGATGCAACGCAAGCTCTCCAGAGTCCTCATCCTCCTGCTGATCGCCGGCCTGGTGGGCGCCTTCTTCGCCTTCGACCTGCAGCACTACCTCACCCTCGACTACCTCAAGTCCCGTCAGCAGGCCTTCGCCGAGTTCTATGCCGCCCGTCGCCTCCTCACCATCGCCGCCTACATGGGGATCTACATCCTGGTGACCGCCCTCTCGCTGCCCGGGGCGGCGGTGATGACCCTGGCCGGCGGGGCGTTGTTCGGGCTGACGGTCGGCTTCGTGGCGATCTCCTTCGCCAGCAGTATCGGTGCTACCCTGGCCTTTCTCGTCTCTCGGTTCATCCTGCGCGATTTCGTGCAGAGCCGTTTCGGCGACCGGCTGCGGGTCATCAACGAGGGGGTGCGCCGCGAAGGAGCCTTCTACCTCTTTTCCCTGCGCCTGGTGCCCATCTTCCCTTTCTTTCTCATCAACCTGGCCATGGGGCTGACCCCCATGCGCACCGGCGTCTATTACCTGGTCAGCCAGGTCGGGATGATTCCCGGAACGCTGGTCTACGTCAACGCCGGTACCCAGCTCGGCCGGCTCGAGTCGCTCTCCGGCATCCTCTCGCCGGGCCTGCTGCTCTCCTTTGCCCTGCTCGGCCTCTTCCCCCTGTTTGCCAGGAAGCTCCTCGACGCGGTCAGGAAGCGAAAAGTCCTGAGAGGGCACAAAAAAAACTGAACGCTTTGATTACAACATAACGGTTTCAGGACCGGGATTCGGGTTTTCGGGAGGGAGCAATGAAACAGAAAAAAATCACTTTTGCCAATGAACAGGGGGTGCAGCTGGCGGCGCTGCTCGATCTGCCGGAAGACGAGCAGCCGCTGGCCTTTGCCCTCTTCGCCCACTGTTTCACCTGCAGCAAGAACCTCGCCGCGGCGATGCACATCGCCCGGGCCCTCGGCCGCCAGCGGATCGCCGTCCTGCGCTTCGACTTCACCGGCCTCGGCGAGAGCGAAGGGGAATTCGCCGAGACCACCTTTTCCTCCAACGTGCGCGACCTCATCGCCGCCGCCCGCTTCCTCGAAGAAAATTATCAGGCGCCGCGCATCCTCGTCGGCCACTCCCTGGGGGGAACGGCGGCGCTGGAGGCGGCCGGCGCAATCCCCTCGGTCGCCGCCGTCGCCACCATCGCCGCCCCCTGCCATCCCCGTCATGTCGCCGCCCTGTTCAAAGAGGCCCGCGAGGAGATCGAGCGCACCGGCAAGGCGACGGTCAAACTCGCCGGCCGCGAGCTCGACATCCGCCGGGAATTTCTCGACGACCTGGAGGTGCAGCAGACCCGGGAGAAGGTCGGCCGCCTTGGCGCCGCCCTGCTGGTCATGCACTCGCCCAGAGACATGGTGGTGGGGATCGACAACGCCGCGGAAATTTACCAGGCGGCCAAACACCCGAAGAGCTTCATCTCCCTCGACCCGGCGGACCATCTCCTTTCCCGCCGGGAGGACTCCCGCTATGCCGGCGAGATGATCGCCGCCTGGGTCAGGCGCTTCCTGGAGACTGCGGAAGAGGCGGCGGTGCCGGCCGAGGTGATTGACAACCGGGTGACGGCGCGCACCGGGGCCGAAGGCTTCCGCACCGACCTCTTCGCCAACGGCTACGCCCTGGTGGCCGACGAGCCGGAAGCGTACGGCGGCAGCGGTCAGGGCCCCTCCCCCTACGACTATCTGCAGGCGGCACTCGGCGCCTGCACCAGCATAACCGTGCAAATGTACGCCCGGCGCAAGCAGTGGCCGCTGGAGTCGGCCATAGTCCGGCTGCGGCATGAAAAAATCCACGCCGAGGACTGCGCGCATTGTGAGGAAAAGGATGGCAAGATCGACCGCTTCGAGCGGGAGTTGGAGCTTAAAGGCGCGCTGAGCGCCGATCAGCGCCGGCGCCTGCTCGAAATCGCCGAGAAGTGCCCGGTCCATCGCACCCTGCAGGGGGAAGTGCTGATCGATACCCGACTGCGAGAAGAAGCTGCGCAGTGAGGAGCCGTATAAGTTTTATCTCAGCACTTAGCACTTGAGGTCGGACCGCTAAAAGGTGTATAAATAATTCCCTTCGTAACAGACTCCCGGTACCGGACCGCTCACCAGAGAATCGATGAAAAAAGCTGAAAGCCCGAGCGAAAATCGTCCCGCCTGCGAACTGAAGGGGAGCGCCCTGACCCTGATGGTCCTGCACCTGCTCGATGCCGATACCGAGCGCCTGGGCCGGCAACTGCAGGAGAAATTCGGGCAGGCGCCCGGTTTCTTCCGCAACGCACCGCTGGTCATCGACCTCGGCGCGCTGCCGCCGGGCGGGCCGGAGCTCGACCTGGCGGCTCTGGTACAGCGGGTGCGCGAATTCGGCCTGGTGCCCGTCGCCCTGCGCGGCGGCAGTGAGATGCAAAACGCCCTCGCCTTGCGCGCCGGCCTCGGCCTGCTTGCCGCCTCGCGCCAGGAAACGGCGGCAAAGGCAGTCGCCGAGCCTTCCCCAGCGGAAACCGAACGCGAACCGGAATCGCCGGTTTCCGTCCCTCCGGCGCCCGCGGCAGGAGCCAAGGTGATCACCCACCCCGTCCGTTCCGGGCAGCGCGTGGTGGCGCCGGACGGCGATCTGATCGTCCTCGCCTCGGTCAATTCCGGGGCGGAAATCCTCGCCCGCGGCAGCATCCACGTCTACGGCGCGCTGCGCGGCCGAGCGTTGGCCGGTGTCCGCGGAGATGCGGCGGCACGCATCTGCTGCCTGCAGTTTCACCCCGAACTGGTCGCCGTGGCCGGCGAATACATGCTGCACGACGAACTCGACCCGGCCCTTCTCGGCAAAGCGGCGGTCGTCGCCCTCGCCGGCGACCGCCTGCAGGTTGAGCCGCTGGGAACGTTCGTCTTCGGCGGTTGAGGACGCCGTCGGCCGTGGTGCCGGCACCGGAGTGCCTTATAGACCTGGGTCCAATCCTTCGGCAATTAAAAGCAAGGCTTTTACCACAGAGACCACAGAGGAAAGCAAATCATTCAATAAAAAGGTTTCCTCGGTGTTCTCTGTGTCCTCTGTGGTAAATGATTTAAGGTATTCAGTCCAACCTTTTGCAAAACAGCAATTCCAGCAGAGGAGGTAGCACACTTGGCTAAGGTGGTTGTTGTGACGTCCGGCAAGGGTGGCGTGGGGAAAACCACGACCAGCGCCGCTTTTTCCGCCGGCCTGGCCCTGCGCGGATACAAAACGGTGGTCCTCGATTTCGATGTGGGGCTGCGCAACCTCGACCTGATCATGGGGTGCGAGCGGCGCGTGGTCTACGACCTGCTCAACGTCATTCACGGCGAGGGGTCCCTGAACCAGGCCCTGATCAAGGACAAGCGGGTCGAGAACCTCTTCATCCTCCCCGCCTCGCAGACGCGGGACAAGGACGCCCTCACCCTCGATGGCGTCGAGCGAGTGATCGGCGAGCTCAAGGAGCGCTTCGACTACATCATCTGCGACTCCCCCGCCGGCATCGAAAAGGGGGCGATCACCGCCATGTACTTCGCCGATGAGGCGCTGGTGGTGACCAATCCCGAGGTCTCGTCGGTGCGCGATTCCGACCGCATCATCGGCATGCTCGGCAGCAAGACCCGGCGCGCCGAGGCGAACCTCGAACCGGTGAAAGAGCACCTCGTCGTCACCCGCTACGACCCGGCCCGGGTCAACAGGGGGGACATGCTCAGCGTCTCCGACGTGCAGGAGATCCTGGCCATCCCCTTCCTCGGGGTCATCCCCGAGTCGAAGTCGGTGCTGGTCGCTTCCAACTCGGGGGTGCCGGTGTCCCTCGTCAATACGAGCGACGCCGGCGAGGCCTACCTCGACGTGGTCGACCGCTTCCTCGGGCAGGAACGTCCGCATCGCTTCATGGATGTTCCCAGAAGAGGCATTCTCTCCCGCTTGTTTGGAACTTAAGCCATGAAATTCCTCGATTTTTTTCGCTCATCCGGACGAGGCTCGGCAGCCGTTGCCAAGGAACGCCTGCAGATCATCGTCGCTCACGAACGGCGCCGCGCTCACAGCCCGGATTTCCTCCCCCGGCTGCAGAAGGACATTCTTGAGGTGGTGCGAAAATATATCCCCATCGATGAGGATCAGATCAAACTCAGCATTGACAGCCGTGGCGACTGCGAGGTGCTCGAGCTCAACATCTCACTCTCGGAGAGCAGTCCCAGATAAGCCGGCCGCTCCCCAGGGAGCGCACGAGCGTGCATGTAAACAGGAAAGGCCCGGCAATTTGTCCGGGCCTTTCCTGTTGGTGCTGGCTGTTGGCAAAATCGTCTCAATCGCCCAGAGGGCCCTGACCCGCTTCAGCAAGTCGGGGCCGATCTTGCTGCCCCAGGCGACATAGACCAGCGCGGACAGGGAAGCGATCGCCCACGTCTGGGGCGATTCCGGCCGGCCCGACGAGGAGAGCCTGGAGAGATTCTGGCATTGAAGACGGGCCGGCCTGTTTTTGTTGACAGCGATAACATAGAACGTTATTTTGAAGAAACCTTTCAGATTTGTAATGTAAATGGACAATAGAATGAAAATATCTTTAAAACACTAACATGCTGATAGATTTTTCTCAAAACAGCTATTTATAGGGATACGGAAAGAGCCCCTCCCATGCCAGGTGCGTCGCGCACCGAAAAAGGAGGAAATAGAGGATGCTGGACATCCTGCGTCGATGGTGGCAGAAGGTTTGTTTGAACAGTCAGGAGCGGCGGAAGGGATGCATGGCCTGCGGCGTCTGCTGTGAACGCTATGGGGGCTACCTGCATGCTTCCAAGGCCGATCTGAAACGCTGGCAACGCCTTGGCCGCGACGATCTCCTGGCCATGGTGAATTCGTTCGGCTGGATATGGATCGATCCGCAAGACGGCCGAAGGGGAGCGCCCTGCCCCTTTCTCCAGCGCATCGAGGAGCAAGTCGTCCGTTGCGGCATTCACGACATCAAACCGGACATGTGTCGCGCCTATCCGGGGCTGGATCTTGGCCGACACTGTGTGCGGGGAGTCTATATCCCCAGGCCGTCCTCGCCAGGGGAGCCTGCCGACCCCGTTCAGCCAGAACGGGAAACCGCATGGGAGCAGGCTCGACGTCCGAATATCCCCACCTGACATTTCCCGCCGCCAGTTAGCCCGTCGTTCCTTTCCAGATTGCGGACAGCCCCATCTCGTGCATCACATTGAACCTTGCGCTATGCTTCTGCAGATGAAACAATACCCGGCAGAAGTGCTCGGTGCATTCGCTGGCGCGGACCTTTTTCCCGTAACCTCAAGGTGCTGATATGAAACGACAGGAAGGCATTTTGCTGGCCATGTTTGCCATTCTCAGCGTACTCACCTCCTTTGCCTTCATCTTCTACAGTGTGGGGGTCATCACCGGCGGCAGTGCATCCCGATGGATGGTTGTCTTTGCCTATGTCACCGGCGGTTATGGACTGGGCAACATCGCCGTCCTGAGCGCGGCATGGAACACGCGCGCAAAATGGGCACCCGAAGTGCACAAACTCATCGCCCTCTGCTACCTTGGCGTGTTCATCATGGATGTGGTGAAGGCGGGCTTCAACAGCGGATATGAGGTTTTCGGCATTCTTGTTCTGGCGTTCGTCCTCTGGACCAACTGGCTTGCCGTGAAAAAGGTCATCCAAAGAGGAGGAAGTGCAGAGAACTCAGCAAAATCAGTGCGGGTGAAGAAAAAATCATAATAGGCCACCTTCCACGCTCGCACACCATACTCGAAAGCCTATTGTCTTTCCGGTATCCCTGCCGCTAGAATGCACACCATCCTCTTGTCCCCTACCCGAGTGTCGCATGAAACTCATCTTCGCCCTGCTCCAGCAGATGTCGGTGTTTCTCGTCATCGCCTACCTGTTCAGCAAGTCGCCGGCCTTCCGGCCGCTGACCGGCGAGACGTTGCGAGCCAGGCACAAGCTTCTGCTCTACTTCATCTTTTCCGGCTTTTCCATCCTCGGCACCTACTTCGGACTTCCGGTGCAGGATGCCATCGCCAACACCCGGGCCATCGGCGCGGTGCTGGCCGGCCTCATCGGCGGCCCCCTGCTCGGCACCGCGGTGGGGCTGACCGGCGGACTGCATCGCTTCGCGCTCGGGGGCTTCACCGCTTTTTCCTGCGGTGTCTCGACCACGGCCGAGGGACTGTTCGGCGGTCTGGTGCATCTCTGGCTGATGCGCAGAGGTCAGCCCGAGCAGGTCTTCAGCCCGAAGATCGCCTTTGCCGCCACCTTCGCCGCTGAAGCGATGCAGATGGCGATCATCCTGCTGCTGGCGCGTCCCTTTGCCGATGCCGTCGCCCTGGTGCAGGTGATCGCGGCGCCGATGATGCTGGCCAATGCGGCCGGCGCAGCCCTGTTCATGAGCATCATGCGCGACCAGAAGAGCATGTACGACAAGTTCGGCGTCATCTTTTCCGGCCGTGCCCTGAAGATCGCCGAACGGACCCTCGGCATTCTCGACAAGGGGTTCAAACCGGCGACGGCGGCCGGCGAGGTGGCGCGGATCATCCACCAGGAGACGGGGGTGGGGGCGGTGGCCATTACCGACCGCGACAAGGTGCTGGCCTACGTCGGCCTCGGGGCCGACCATCACCAGCCCGGCACGCCGATCGCCTCGGAATTGACCCGGCGGGCGATCGAGGAGAACCGGGTGATCTTCGCCGACGGCGTGCATGAACATTACACCTGCACTCGCGCCGCCGACTGCCCCCTCGGTTCGGCGCTGGTGGTGCCGCTGCGGCTGGACAACGAGGTGATCGGCACCATCAAACTCTACGAACCGAAAAGAAAACTGTTCCTCAACCTCAACCGGACCCTCGGCGAGGGAATCGCCCGGCTCCTCTCCGAACAGCTGCTGCGTTCGCGCTACGAGGAGCAGAAGCGCCTGCTGGTCACCTCGGAGCTCAAGCTGGTGCAGGCCCAGGTCAATCCGCATTTTCTGTTCAACGCGCTCAACACCATCATCGCCGTGCTGCGCAAGGATGCCGACCAGGCCCGGGAGCTGTTGCTCCACCTCTCGAATTTTTTCCGCAAGAATCTCAAGCGCTCCGGCGACCTGGCCACGTTGGAAGAGGAACTCGATCACGTCAATGCCTATCTCGGCATCGAAAGGGTCCGTTTCGAGGACCGGCTGCGAGTGGAGATGGCGGTCGAGCCGGCCCTGTTGCCGCTGAAGATACCGACCTTCACCTTGCAGCCGATTGTCGAGAACGCCATCAAACACGGCATCTCCGGCATGCTCGAGCCGGGGGTCGTGCGGATCACCGGCCGCATCGAAGGGGAGAAGGCGGTCATCGAAGTCGAAGACAATGCCGGCGCCTACTGCGAGGAGCTCAAGAGCGGTGGGCTCGGGATGAACATCGTCGACCGGCGGATCAGGAACCTTTACGGCGACCGTTTCGGCCTCGCCGTTTCCTGCCGCGCCGGAGAGTGGACCCGGGTGGCCGTGACCGTCCCCTGGGCGGGAGGCGAATAGTGATCCGCGCCCTGATCGTCGACGATGAAATGCATGCCCGCGAGGAACTGCGCCTGTTGCTCGAGGAGACCGGAGAGGTCGAGGTTGTCGGCAGCTGCGCCAACGCCCTGGAGGCGGTCAAGGCGATCAACCGGCAGCGGCCGCAGGTGCTCTTCCTCGACATCCAGATGCCGGTCATAGGCGGCTTCGAGCTGCTCAGCATGATCGACGAGGAGGTCATGCCGCACGTGGTCTTCGTCACCGCCTACGACGAATATGCGCTGAAGGCGTTCGAGGAGAAAACCCTCGACTACCTGCTCAAGCCGGTGACGCCGGAGCGGCTGAAAAAGTCGGTGGAAAAGCTCCGCTCGGCGCTGCGCAGCGGCGCGCCCGCCGCCTATGAAACCGTCCGCCTGAACCGCATCCCTTGCGTCAGCGCCAACCGGATCAAGCTGGTCGAACCGCAGGCAGTGGAGTACGTCCGCTCCGAACTGAGCGGCGTGCATGTCGTCACCCCGCAGGGGAGCTTCTACACCGAACTGACTCTGAAGGTGCTGGAGGACCGCACCGATCTGCTGCGTTGCCATCGGCAGTACCTGGTCAACCTCGACCAGGTCGACGAAATCCTCCTGATCGAGAGCGGCCTGGCGGAGATCCGGACGAAGTCCGGTCAGACCCTGCCGGTCAGCCGCCGCTACCTGAAAATCCTGAAAGAACGCCTGAACCTCTGATTTCTCCCCCCGCCGCCGACCGCCCCCTCCCTGTTTTCGACCGCTCGCCGGATAATGGCGCCGCTGGCCCGGTTCGGGGGTTCCCCCCTGCCCTCCCCTCGCCTACCCTGAGAGCAAGGAAACCCAAACCCGGGAGGTGCGATTATGGGACTGTTCTTTCTCTGTGTGGCTCTGCTGATTGCGGGGTACTTCACCTACGGCGCGATCGTCGACCGGATCTTCGGCGCCGACCCGAACCGGCTCACCCCGGCCAGGACCATGGCGGACGGCGTCGACTACGTGGAGATGTCGCCGCGCAAGCTCTTCCTCGTCCAACTCCTCAACATCGCCGGTCTGGGGCCGATCTTCGGACCAATCCTCGGCGCCCTCTACGGCCCCTCGGCCCTGTTCTGGATCGTCATCGGCTCGATCTTCGGCGGCGCGGTGCACGACTACTTCTCCGGCATGCTCTCGGTGCGAAACAATGGCAAGAGCATCCCGGACGTGGTCGGCCAGGAACTTGGCAACGGCTTCAAGCAGTTCATGCGCCTCTTCTCCATCGTTCTGCTGCTGCTGGTCGGTGTCGTCTTCGTCCTCGGCCCGGCCAAGCTCCTCGGCAGCCTGACCGGTTGGGCGGTGCCGGTCTGG
>Ga0256865_1000135_pt1 | contig 26173 bp, 31 predicted proteins | sample RVTome_14_FD_187337 | JGI IMG/M metagenome (GOLD analysis project Ga0256865, IMG submission 187337) | Soil microbial communities from uranium-contaminated site in the Upper Colorado River Basin, Wyoming, United States - RVT145D125 HiSeq ... | reverse complement strand
TGCACTCGGCGTCGGCGATCAGGGCTCACTCGCCAGTGCGCAGCGCCTTGAAGGTATTGATCAGGCCGTTGGTCGAAGCGTCGTGGCGGCTGACCGGTTCCGGGCCGGCCAATTCGGGCAGGATCGCCTGGGCCAGTTGCTTGCCGAGCTCGACCCCCCACTGATCGAAGGAATTCACCTCCCAGATCAGTCCCTGAACGAAGATCTTGTGCTCGTAGAGGGCGATCAGGGAGCCAACCGTAGCGGGCGTCAACTGGCGACAAAGAATGGAATTGGTCGGACGGTTGCCGGGAAAAACCCGATGCTGCAGCAGCCGCTCGATCTCCGCCTCGGCGGCGCCGGCCTGCTGCATCTCCCGGCGCACCTCGGCGGCCGTCTTCCCCATCATCAGGGCTTCGGTCTGGGCAAAGAAATTGGACAGCAGAATGGCATGGTGTTCGCCGACGGGGTTGTGCGAACGGGCCGGGGCGATGAAGTCGGCAGGCACCAGCCGGGTTCCCTGATGGATGAGCTGGTAGAAGGCGTGCTGGCCGTTCGTCCCCGGCTCCCCCCAGAGGACCGGCCCGGTAGCATAGTCGACCGGCACGCCGTCCCGGGTCACCCGCTTGCCGTTGCTTTCCATGTCGGCCTGCTGCAGGTAGGCCGGGAACCGGTGCAGATACTGGTCATAAGGGAGGATGGCTTGGCTTTCAGCACCGAAGAAGTCGATGTACCAGATCCCCAGCAGGGCCATGATGACCGGCAGGTTGCGCTCGATGGGGGCGGTGCGGAAGTGCTCATCCAGCCGATGGGCGCCTGCGAGCAGTTCGAGAAAACGCTCCATGCCGACGTAGAGGGCGATGGAGAGCCCGATGGCCGACCAGAGGGAATAACGGCCGCCGACCCAGTCCCAGAACTCGAACATGTTTTCGGCGGCGATGCCGAATTCCCGCACCTTTTCGCCGTTGGTCGAAATGGCCACGAAATGCTTCGCGATGTCGGCATCCCGTCCGGCCCCCTCCAGAAACCACTGCCGGGCGCTATTGGCGTTGGTCATGGTCTCCTGGGTGGTGAAGGTCTTCGACGCGACAAGAAAGAGGGTAGTCTCCGGCGCGACCTTCTTCAGCACCTCGGCGAGATGGCTGGCATCGACGTTGGAAACGAAATGGACCCGCAAATCCGGACGGGCATAAGGCTTGAGCGCCTCGCACACCATGTACGGCCCCAGGTCCGAGCCGCCGATGCCGATGTTGACGATATCGGTGATCGGCTCGCCGCGGCAGCCGCGCCACCGGCCGCTGCGAACTCGCTCCACCAGATCGCCCATCTGCTGCAGCACCCGGTTGACCGCCGGCATGACATCCGCCCCATCGACCAGGATCGGCCGGTCGGCGCGATTGCGCAGCGCCACATGCAGCACGGCCCGGTCCTCGGTAGTGTTGATCTTCTCACCGGCGAACATCCGCCGGATTCCCCCCTCCACATCGGCCTGGCGGGCCAGCTCGCACAACAGTTCCAGCGTCCTGCCGGTAATCCGGTTCTTCGAATAATCGAGGAGGAACTCCTCCCAGTGCAGGGAAAAGCGCTCGAACCGCTGCGGATCGGCAGCGAACAGTTCCCGCATGTGCAGTCCGGCAAGGTCCCGATAATGTTCCTGCAACGCCTGCCAGGCGGGTAACCGGGTCAATCTGGGCATCGACTTCTCTCCTTGTTGAACGTGCACCTGCCCTTCAAGTCCAGGGCCGCCAATTCTTACGCCGTTCCCTGTCGCTCCCGCAGCAGCACGAGCACCTGCCCGGCCACCTGGTTGGCGGCATGGACGCAGTCGTTGAGACCGACGCCGTAGAACGCATTGCCGGCGAGGAAGAGACCGGGAGCGGCAACATGCCGCGCGGCGAGGGCGAGCAGCCGCTGACCATGACCGGCAATGTACTGGGGGATGGCCTTTTCATGCCGGAAGATACGCACGAAGTCGGGCTCTGCCCGGATTCCCATGATCTCCTTCAGGTCGGCCATGACCCGGGCCTTGACCTCGCTCTCGGGGAGGTCGATGGCCCCGGGGTTGGTCGCCCCGCCCATCATCGAGCGCAGCAGCACACGTCCCTCGGGGGCGCGGTTGGGGAAGATGCTCGAATCCCAGAGGGTGCCGAGGATGTGCTTCCCCTCCTTTTTCGGGATGAGGTAGCCGAAGCCGTCGAGGTTGCGGGCGATCTTTTCCCGCGCGTAGCCGAAGCAGACGACGTTCATCGTTGCGTAGGGGATCCCACCGAGCAGCTGCGTCAACTGCCGGTCGAGTCCGGCCACCATTTCCGCCACCGCGTAGGCCGGCGCAGCGCTGACCACCACTTCCGCCTCGACCGTTTCGCCGTCTTCAAGGCGCAATTCGTAGCCTCCCTCCTTGCGGACGATTTCCGCCACGGCGGCGGCGGTGCGCACCTTCCCCCGGAGCGAGGCGGCGGTGCTGTCGGTCAACTCCTGGATGCCGCCGACGAAGGAGGTGAGGACGCCGCCGGGGCCGGCGGCGCTGGCGACCGCCTTGCCGGCCTTGCGCTCGGCCTTCTTCTGTTTGGCCAGCTTGACCATCGCCATGATCAACCCGCCGTACTCCTGCTCGAGCTGGTGGATGCGGGGAAAGCAGCTCTGCAGACTCATCGTTTCCGGGTCACCGGCGAAAATGCCCGAAACCATCGGTGCAATCAGTTTGTCGAGGGCCTCCCGGCCAAGACGGCGGCGGGCGAAGTCGGCCAGGGTCTCATCGGCGCCGTCGCGCCTAGCGGGAATCAGCGGCTCACAGGCCAGGCGCAACTTGCCCGGCCAGGAGATGAGCCTGGATTTGAGAAAAGCCGGCCCGTTCTCCGGCAGGCGGTGCAGCACCCCTTCCGAGTAGATGAAGCGCTTGCGGGCGTTGTCGTCGGAGCGCAGCACACGGTCCCGTATTCCGAGCCGATCGCACAACTCCAGGGTCATCGGCTTGTTGTCGAGAAAACCGTTGGGCCCCCATTCGCAGAGAAACCCTTCTTCGCGGATGCTCCAGATCTTGCCGCCGGTGCGCGGTTTCTTTTCAAGGACCAGGGTTTCGACCTCGAGCCCGGCGGCGGCGGCCAGCCGCTCGATGGCGTGGGCAGTTGCGAGGCCGGAAATTCCGGCTCCGATGACGGCGATGCGGGTCATGCGTTCTCCTTATGCAAAGTAAACCTTCCCGCAACACCCTGCGGAGTCTCAGGAATTCAGATGTCAGAAAAAAAGCAGGGGCGGATTTCTGCTGCAAGAGGAATTTCTTCCGCATTTTGTATTTTTAATTTCGCAGCGTCAAGGTTTTCCTGCATTTACGGGAGGGGGCTCAGAGCATCGAGAAGAGCCCGCTTCTGCTCCAGGCTGTGGCGCAATTCTGCGGGAGGGTCGAGGGCAAGAGCATCGGCAATGGCTTGGCGGGCACCCGCATGATCGTTGCGGGCGATCCGGATTTCCGCCAGGGTATCGAGGAAGGCCGGTTCGTGGGGGTTGGCGGCCACGGCCTTTTCGGCCCAATCCAGTGCCCGTCCGGTCTCCTCCGCCCGGAGCAGAACCCAGGCGAGGTTGTTCATCGCCTCAGCGTTCCCGGGCTCGCGGCGCAGGGCCTGACGGTAGCTCTTCTGCGCCTGACGCCATTCGCCCCGCTCCGCCTGCACGTTGCCGCGATTGATCAACGGCCGGGCCCATTGCGGCTCCAGTTTGGCCGCCCGGTCGTACTCGCGGACCGCCAGGTCGCTCTCCCCTCTCTGCTGATAGGAGACGCCGAGGTCGTTATGTTGCCGGGCATCGAGGGGATCGTTGAGGACGATTACCCGCGGCAGGGAACAGCCGAAAAGACAGAACAAGGCCAACAGGCTCAGCAGGACGGGTCTCGGACGCACCGTTCATTCATTCCAGATAGAGGTAAAGCCGGTTCATCTTTTCCCAGCGGCGGAGCAGATCGTCGGCGTCGATAAAGACCCCTTCCCGCACTCCGGCATGGGTGAGAAAACGGCGTTGATCGTAGCCGAAAACCACCAGATAGTGGGGCCGGGAGATACGCCAGAAACCCGTTTCAATCGGGATCACGACCGGGCGACCGGCATCGATCGTCTGTCGCAGCAGATCGAGATCGCCCCGCCCGGAGCGGGTGCCGAAACCCTGCCGCCGGGCAAAGTTCTCCATGTCCGGCAGCAGGCTACCACCTAGTTTGGGTTCGTAGACGGCCCGGGCGATCTCGCCCACCGGAACTTCCCTGCCCCGGTAGGCCAGCAAGGAAGCGAGGGCCGAAGGGCCACAATCGTCATGCTGCTCCTGAGGGCGATAGGGAACGCCTTCGATGACGCGCAGGCCCAACTGCTCCGGGGTCCAGAATTCCTGCCGGAACGGAATGCACCCACTTGCCACAAATGCGATCAGGACCAGTAGCAGCCGCCCGGTCACTTGATGATGATCTCCCTGTCCATCAGCTTCATGATGACGATCACCAGGAAGATGATCAGCAGCACGGCAATCACCGCCTCAGCCCCATTCCCGCCGGCGATGTCCTTCGACAGGCCGGCCAACTGGTGCAACTGGGCATCGGAAAGGGTCGGCAGCTTGGCGGCGACTTCCTCTTTGGACAACCCGAAGTCGGCCAGCCGCTGGGCCACCACTTCCTGCTCGAGAGCCTGGCGGATAGTTTCGACCTGCGCCTGCCGCTCGGAGACGCTGGCGCCGTCGGCCAGCCGGCTCGGGACGAGCGCGGCATTGGCGTTGACGGGAATCAGAGAGAAAGCACTGAAGGCGAGCAGGACCATCCAGCAGATGCGCAAATCAAGAACCCACGTACGAGGATGCATCGACATGATTTCTTCTCCTTTTCAACAGGTGCTGCCGGGTAACTGCCGGTTATTTGACAATGACCCGCTTGTCGGTGACCTTGAGAATGACGATCACCAGCAGCACGATGACCAGCACGGCAATCACAAAACCGAGGACACCGCCCTCGCCGAGTGTGTCGGAGAGGCTGGCCAGTTGGTGCAACTGCTCGTCGGAAAAGGACGGCAGCCTGGCCGCTACCTCCTCGGGAGTGAAACCGTAGTCCGCCAGTCGCTGCGCCACCACCTCCTGCTCGAGGGCCAGCCGGATCGTTTCGATCTGCGCCGACCGCTCGGCGACGACCGAATCATCGGCCAGGCGGCTTTGGACGAGTGCCGCGTTGCCGTTGCCGGGAAAGAGTGACAGACAGCTGAAAGCGACCAGAACCATCCAGCAGATACGGGCGTTGAGAACCCACGAGCGTTTAACTGACATGGTTTCCTCCATCACTGGAAATAGAATGGCTGCTGCTAGATTATCGCAAAAGGAGAAACTGGCAAGCGCCCGCCGGCGCCAAGGACTCCGGCGCCAAGGACTCCCTTGACGAGTCATCCCCCCCTCATTATATTTGGAGGGCGATTCGAATCACCTCAACCAGGAGTCCCCATGGCCAAAGACTATTACGCCGTCCTCGGCGTCCCGAAGGACGCCACCGCCGAGGTGATCAAGAAAGCCTACCGCAAACTGGCTCTCAAGTTCCATCCGGACAAGAACCCGGGCGACAAGAAGGCGGAGGAGAAATTCAAGGAGATCACCGAAGCCTATGCCGTTCTCTCCGACCCGGAAAAGCGCAGGCAGTACGATCAGTTCGGCGAGGCCGGATTTCACCAGCGGTTCAGCCAGGAGGACATTTACCGCAACTTCGATGTCGGCGACATCTTCCGCGAGTTCGGCTTCGGCACCGACGATATTTTCAGCCACATCTTCGGCGGCCCGGGCAGCCGGGGCCGGGCCACCTTTTACGGCAGCGGCCGGCCGCAGGCGATCAAGGGGCAGGATTACGTCATGCGCCTCAGCATCCCCTTCCGCCAGGCGGTGCTCGGCGGCGAGAAGCGTATTGACTCCCGCCACTCCGGCCGGGTGGAGCATCTGCGGGTCCGCATCCCGGCCGGTATCGAAACCGGTCAGAAGCTGCGGGTGGCCGGCAAGGGGGGAGAAAGCCCCGCCGGTGGGCCGGCGGGTGACCTTTTCCTGGAGATCGAGGTGGAACCCGATCCGCAGTTCAGCCGTGAAGGGGACAACCTCTACGTCAAGGTTCGGGTCCCCTTCTCGGGGGCCTGCCTCGGCACCTCCATCGACGTCCCGACCCTGGAGGAGAACAAGCGGATCAAGGTACCTGCCGGCATGTCCAGCGGGGGGAAGATCCGGCTCAAGGGATTCGGCGTCCCCCGCAGTCGGGGGACGCGGGGGGATCTCTACGTGGTCATCGAGGTCGCCGTGCCCGACCGTCTAAGTGCCAGACAGAAGGAACTCCTCGAGCAACTCCGGGCGGAGGGCCTGTAGCGACCCTCCCCTGTCCCTGTCCCGGCCGCGGCTCGGTAGGCCGACGAACTCTTTATTGCCATACTGCTTCAAGAAACATGCCGGCGCAGTTATGTATCGCGCCAAGGGGAAAGGGCACAGCTGCTGCTTCTACACTCCCGGACGGATCGTTCGCGATGGACCGGCGCAGAAGGCGTAGGGGCGCATGACATCCGCCCTGGCGGGCTCCTCCGAAAACACGAAGGCCATCCGCACCCGGATGGCCTTCACCTGTAGCCTTTTGCCTTTAGCCTGCTTTTCACCCATCCAGTTCCCGGCAGTACATCATCCCCAGCACCCCGCGGTTTGCCAGACACCTAGGACAAAGTTCGCCGGCGTCGGCGTAGAGCTCCCGGGCCATGAAGGCTCCGGCCTCCACCGCCGGGTCGGCAATCGGCGCGGCCGGATCGAATGCGCCGCCGCAGACGGTGCAGCGTTTCATGCATTCCTCCCCATATGGTCGCGAACCAGGTCCGCCAGCGCCTGCAGAAAGTCGGGGCGGTCGTTGAGGGACGGTGCCCGGCGAAAGAGGCGGATTCCCTTCGCCTGGGCATGTTCGCTGTACTCGATGTCGATCTCGTGCAGCGTCTCGATGTGGTCGGAGACAAAGGAGATGGGGACCATCAGCAGCGCCTCGCAGCCGTCGGCGGCAAGTTGGTCGATCACTTCGACGGTGTCGGGCTCCATCCACTTGACCGGTCCGCTGCGGCTCTGAAAAGCCAGATGCCAGGGACGCTCTCCCAGCCGCTGCATCACCCCCTTGACCGTCGCCAGGACATGCACCAGATAGGGGTCGCCGCGGTCGATGAATTTCTGCGGCAGGGCGTGGGCCGAAAAGAGTATCTGCACCTGGTCCTGGAGCAATTCGTGGAAGAGCTCCAGCCCTTCGCGCACCCGGTCGGCCAGCGCATCGAGGTAGCCGGGCCAGTCGTACCACTGTTCGATGACCGAATATCTGAGGTCGGGGCAGACACGGGCGGCGGCACGGCGAAAATCATTGATGCTGCTGCCGGTGGTCGCCCCGGTGTAGTGGGGATACATGGAAAGGACCACGGCCCGCTCGATCCCCTCCGCTGCCAGCCGGCGCAGGGTCTCTTCGGCCGTCGGGTGCCAGTAGCGCATGGCTACGGCGGGACGGAAGGATGGTCCCAGTTCGTTGGCAATCCCCTCGGCCTGGCGGGTCGTCCATTGCAGTAGGGGAGACTTGCCGCCGATGAGGCGGTAGTTCAGTCGCACCTGCTTGCTGCGGAAGTGGGAGATCAGCCGGGCAAAGGGTTTCTGCAGGACGCTGCCCAACGGCAACTGGATCAGCTCACGGTCGGAAAAGAGGTTATAAAGAAAGGGTTCGACGGCCTCGGGGGAATCGGGTCCGCCCATGTTGAGCAGAATGAGGGCGACAGGATTGTCAAGGTCCATAAATTCGCAGCGATGGAGGAGGATCATGTAGGGGCACGGCGCGCCGTGCCCCTACGCGTTCGGGCCTATTTCCGGCTGAGCCGGTGCACGCACTCGACCATGAATTTGGCGTGCTCCGGATCGGCGTTGGGCAGGATGCCATGGCCGAGGTTGAAAATGTGTCCGGGGCGACCGGCATTTTCGTCGAGGATGCGCTTCACCTCCCGCTCGATGTGCGCCTTGGGGGCGTAGAGAACCGTCGGGTCGAGATTCCCCTGCACGGCGATCTCGGGACCGAGGATCTCGCGGGCCTTGCCAAGGCCGATGTGCCAGTCGAGGCCGACCACGTCGCTGCCCGCCTTCTTGACACTGTCGAGCATGGTGCCTGACCCTTTGACGAAGTGGATGACGGGAATCCCCTTGCGGTCGAGGCCGTCAATCAGCTTTTTCGTGTAGGGGAGGATGTAGGTTTCGTAGTCGAGAGGCGAGACGATGCCGCCCCAGGTATCGAAGATCTGGATCGCCTGGGCCCCGGCCGCGATCTGGGCGTTGAGATACTGGCGGTCCATTTCGGTGATTTTTTCCATCAGCTGCGCGTAGAGCTCGGGGGCGCCGTACATCATCCGCTTGATGTGGGCGAAATCCTTGCTCCCCTTCCCTTCGACCATGTAGCAGGCCAGTGTGAAGGGTGCACCGCCGAAGCCGATCAGGGGAACGCGCCCCTCGAATTCGCGGCGCAGGATTTTGATCGTCTCCAGCACATAGGGGACATCTGCTTCCATCACCGGGATGCGCAGGGCGTCGACATCCGCCTGGGTGCGCACCGGATTCTCGAAGACCGGACCGGGGACGAAGTCGAGCTTGAGCCCCATTGGCTCCACCGGGGTGAGGATGTCGGAGAAGAGGATGGCTGCATCCGCACCGAGGTAGTCGATCGGCTGGATTGTCACCTCGGCGGCCAGTTCGGGGGTCTTGCAGAGTTCGAGGAAGGTGCACTTGCGGCGCACCTCCATGTACTGAGGCAGATAGCGGCCGGCCTGGCGCATCAGCCATACCGGGGTGACATCGACGGGCTGGCCCCAGCAGGCCTTGAGGAAATTGTATTCGGTGGTCATGAAAAAAGTACCTCCTGTGGAATTGATTTGAATTGTAGGGGTGCAATTCATTGCGCCCAGGGCGTGATGAATCACGCCCCTACATCAGACCTGTTTCGGTGCATTTCCCGCCGCTTCCTTCTCCATTCGCTTGCGGGTGCGGTTGGGGATGTAGTTGCAGAACGGCTCCTCGGCCAAGTAGTCGCCGTAGACCGCATCGGCTCGCGCTCGGCAGCCGCCGCAGACGTTGATGAACTCGCACTCGCCGCATTTGCCGGTGTATTTCTTGAAATCGCGAAGGTCGTTGAAGACCTTGCTGTTGAACCACAGCTCCTTGAAGGGGACCTGCTTGACGTTGCCCACCGAGGAGTGGAAGTATGAGCAGGGTTTGAGGTTGCCGAAGCAGTCGATCAGGCAGATGGTCTGGGCGGCGATGCACCCCTTGCCGCCGCCGGTGGAGAAGGTGAGCGAACGGCGCTCGAAAGCGACCCCTTCGGCCTTGGCCATCTGCGGCACAATACGATAATAGTGCGGGGCGCAGGTCGGGCGCATGAGGATCTCACCCTCCTCCTTCTCCTGCTGGTAGTGCCAGGCGAGGATCTCCTCGTAGTCCTCCTTGCTGATCAGCTCGTTCATGATCTCCTCGCCGCGGCCGGTGGGCACGATCATGAACATGTACCAGGCGGTCGCCCCGAGGCTTTTGGCGAGCCTGAAGGTGGCGCCGATGTCATGCTGGTTGCGCTTGGTGAAGGAGGAGTTGACGAGGAACTTGATGCCGTTGCGTTTGAGCGTCTCGGCGCCGCGGATCACCCCCGCGAAAGCACCGGGGCAGCTGCGAAAATCGTCGTGCACCGCGGCAGTGGAACCGTCAAGCGACAGGGAGACCATCTTGATGTCCGCCGCCTTCATCTGCGCGCAGACCTCGTCGGTAATCAGCATACCGTTGGTCGCCATGCACATGCGCAGGCCTTTGCTGGTACCGTAACGGGCAATCTCGAAGATGTCCTTGCGCAACAATGGTTCGCCACCGGAGAGGACCATGACCGGTTTCGACACCTCGCAGATGTCGTCGATCAGCTTGTACGCCTCTTCGGTGGTAAAGTCTCCCTCGGAGGATTGCATGTCCGAGGAACAGCGGCAGTGAACGCAGTTGAGGTTGCAGCGCTGGGTGGTTTCCCAGGCGATCCACTTGGGGATGAATTCTTCAGCAGGGACAGCCATTTCAACTCCTTGGAAGGGATTCCGCAGTGGTTTGCAAGAATCTTACCGGGAAACTTTACAACAGAACGAGGAGGAAAAACAAGGATTCCTGCCAAACCCGGGCATTTCCCCCCGGCCATATGACCGAGCCGACCCGGCAAATGAACGGTGTCGGGATCAGATGAACTGCCTCAGCCTTTACGGCAAAGATACATTGATCAAAGCGTCGTTGCCGGCAAACAGGCAGGGAGGGCAACCCCACCATTCTCGCCAAGCGGGACCTGAAGGCCATTTTCCCCTTGCCTGTCACGTTAGTTTCATCTGATAATCATCACGCCGAAAGAGCAGCCATGCATCGTGACCCAGCCGACCGCAAAAGTCCCTTATGCGCTTGTGAGGAAACCCCGCATGTCCACAGCCCCCGCCTGCAACGAGAACAGCCATCCCGTCGACGTCGAATGTCCTTCCTGCAGCCACTGCTTTCGGGTCCCGCTCAAGGCATTCTCCGCAGGAACAGCACTTATTTGTCCCAACTGCAACAGCAACATCCTGATTGCCACCCCCGCTCTGCGTCAGTTGCTGCAGGCGATCGACAACGATCTGCGTGCCCCCGACGACCTGCCGATCGTGCTGCGTCCGGCCAAGTGCTGCCCGGCCGCCAAAATCTGCTCCGGCAAGGACAAGACACCGACGGGCTGACGCGTCGCACCGCCCGCAGTGACAATTTTCGCCGCCCAGTTCTCGCGCAGCGACCGCTCCCTGCCCTTTTTGGGCCCGCAACCTGCCGAATCCCTGCAGCAATAACTTGGCACCATGGTTGCTTTTCGTCATCCGAGTCTAGGGGGCCAGACGCGCCCCCAATTAACCCAGGAGGTTTCCATGAAGAAATGTTTCCCAATGTTATTGCTGCTGGCCCTGGCCTTTCCGCTGCAGGCTTCGGCGGATGAGATGGTCTCGCTCAAGGTCGGTTACCAGGAACTGAGTCCGAGCGGCAACTTCACCGGCACCGAAAACGGAATTGGCACCAGCGTCGACATAGAGGACGATCTTAACTTCGACGACAGCGAAGACGTGACCGCTGAGGCGGCCTTGCAGCTCGGCCCCTTCCGCCTCTCGGCCGGATATCTGCCCCTCAAGTTTTCCGGCACCGGCGAGCTGACCCAGGGCTTCTTTTTCAATGGTGAAAATTACACAGTCGGCGATACGGTCAGGGGTGAGATCGACGTCGACCTCTACGACGTCGGCCTCACCTGGTATCTGGTCAATTTCGACGACCTGCCGGTGCGCCTGCAGCTCGGCCCGGAAATCGCGGTCAAGGTCGTCGACGGCGATCTGTCGGTCGAAAGCCGCACCACCGGAATCAGAGAGGCTGTTTCCGGCACCGCGGCGGCACCTACCATCGGTGCCCGGGCCCGCGTCGGCATCTCCGACTTTATTGCCCTGGTCGGCCGCGTCGGTTATATCGAATACGACGACAACACCTTCCTTGACGCCGACGGCCAGATCGAAATCTCCCCCATTCCCCTGGTCGGCATTTACGGCGGGTACCGCTACCTCGATATCGATATCGACGAATCGGACCTCGTCCTCGACGCCACCTTCGAAGGCCCCTACGCCGGCGCGTTCCTGCGCTTCTGAGCACAACCCGGGCGACCGAAAACAGGAAAGGCGGGCCACTTGGGCCCGCCTTTCCTGTTTTTGTCTACTTATGAAGCTCAGCCGTTTGCCGCCTCACTGTGCGAGACGCCGCCCGCCAGAGCGAAGAGTTCGTCGAAGATCGCCTGCACGGTGGTGATGCGATCGGCCTTCCAGGCATTGCTGCCGCAGAAGACCAGTCCGGTCTCGACGTCGCCGCGCTGGGCCCGGTCAAGGGCGTGGACGATGCAGAAACGCTCCTGTCCGGCCTTGTAGGTACATTTTTTCAGACAGCCCGAAGGACAGGTCACACCCAGGTCGAGATCGCGTTGACGCACTTTTTCGATGTTCGCCTTGATCGCCCGGCCAGGAAGCCCTGCAGGGCTCATGATCAGGCCGATATCCTCGCGGGAGCAGTCAAGGTAGCTCTGCTTGAAGGCGTCGGCGGCATCGCACTCCTCGGTACAGACGAAGCGGCTCGCCATCTGCACGCCATCCGCCCCTTCGGCCAGGGCATGCAGCAGATCGGCGCGATCCCATATGCCGCCGGCGGCGATCACCGGCACTTCGGTCAGCCACTCCCGCCGGAAGTACTCCTTTACCCCGCGCACCGTGGCGTACTGATCGTACTTGCCGGTGCCGATGTTCTCCAGCTTCTCGCCGAGGTGACCACCGGCGGTGTCGGGGTCCTCGACCACCACCGCGTCGGGGAGCCGCCCCCATCCCTTGTGCCACTTGCGGGCGATCAGTTCGGCCGCCTTGACCGAGGAAACGATCGGCACCAGGGCCACCTCGGGAAAGTCGGCGGTCAATTCGGGGAGGTTGAGGGGCAAGCCGGCGCCGCTGACGATCACCTTGGCCCCCGCCTCACAGGAAGTTCGCACCATGGTATCGTAATCGGTCACCGCCACCATGCAGTTGGTGCCGATTACTCCATCCGGGGCAATGGCATAGGCCTTGGCGATCTCGTCCCTGAGCGCCAGTGGATCGGCGGTGAAGAAATTCTTGCCATCGTAGTGGGGGCTGTTGAGGCCGAGGCCGGCGGTTGCCACCAGGCCGATGCCGCCGCAACGAGCCACATGCCCTGCCAGTCGGCCGCCGGAGATGCGCACCCCCATTCCTCCCTGAATCAGGGGAAAGGGAACGGTATGTCGACCGATGGTCAGCTGTTTCATCGAATGCTCCTTGGCTGGCAAACAGAATGCCTTGTTTATACTTTGCGAGGATAGCAGAGACCTGGCCAAACGAACGTAATAGTTGTGTAAAAGTTGAGAACCATAGGAAAAAGCTGCAATATCCGGTGCAGACCAGGGACCCGGTTTCGGTAAATCCCGGCTTTTTATCGTCTTCAAGTGGGTCACAGGCCCGCGGGGAACGGCACCGAGAGGTTCTGACCAGGGGAAATTCGCCTTGGCAGGACGGGGATGGCTTTCCCCAAAATTTGCCTTGTCCACCGTGCTTCACGATGGTAAACAGAAGACATGAAACTCTTCCGCCGCTTCATCAATCCCGTCTTCGCGTTCATCGGCATCCAGTTGGTCTGGCTGCTGGTGGTGATCTTCTGGATCTACTGGTTCATGGGAAAGCACCGCCAGCTACGCACTCTTGCCGAGCGCTACAGCCCCGAACTCGCCCAGCGCGGGGCGGACTGGTTCATCCTCATCGAAGGCCTGGTGCTGCTGGCGGCAATCCTGGCCGGGGTCTACGTTATTTTTCTTTACTGGCAGCGGCAGGCCGCCCTTTACCGGGCCCAGCGCGACTTCATCGCCCAGGTTTCTCACGAGCTCAAATCCCCTCTCGCTTCGCTGCAGCTGCACCTCGAAACCATCCGCCGGCGCCGACCTCCAGCCCAGAAGATGGACATTTTCATCGATACCATGCTGGCCGATACCGACCGGCTCGGCGGCCTGATCGACAATCTGCTTGCCGCCAGCCGCCTGGAGCAGCGGGGCATGAAGCTCTCCCTGCGCCCTATCGATCTTTCGGCGTTCGTCACCCTCTACTTCCGCCCTCGGCAATATGCCCTGCCGCAAGCGGCAAAAATGGAACTCGCAATCACCCCGGACCTGCACGCCCGCATTGACCCCGAGGCAATGGAGACGGTCTTCCGCAACCTGCTGGAGAACGCCCTCCTCTACAGCTTCGGCCCGCCGGAGATCACCATCGGGCTGCAAGGGGAGAAAGGCTTCGCCCACCTCAGCTTTACCGACCGGGGGCGGGGACTTGAAAAAAGGGAGCAGAAAAAGGTCTTCCAGATGTTCTACCGGGTGCGCCGCTCCGATGAAAACATCCGCGGCTCGGGGCTGGGACTGTTCATCGTCCGGGCCATCGTCCGGCTGCATCAGGGCAAGGTCTGGGCGGAGAGCGAAGGAACCGGAAAAGGGACCACCTTCCACATTCTGCTGCCGCTCTGCGCGGATGACGAAGGAGAGAAGACAGCATGACGAAGGTGGGTATTCTGCTGGTGGAGGACGAGCCGAGTATCGCCCGCGGCCTCGTCTACAACCTGGAGGAGGAAGGATACCGGGTGACCCACGCCGTCACCGGTGAGGATGCCCTGAAGCAATCCATGGAGGAGACATTCTCTCTGGTCGTCCTCGACCTGATGCTCCCCGGAATTTCAGGGATCGAAGTCTGCCGCCGACTGCGCCGGCAGGACCCGCGGCTGCCGATCCTGATTCTCACCGCCCGCGGTCATGAGGAAGACCGGGTGAAGGGCCTGGCCGCGGGCGCCGACGACTACATGACCAAGCCGTTCAGCCTGGAGGAGTTCCTGCTGCGGGTTAAGGGGATGCTGCGACGCTCGGCCTGGTACCGGCCGAACGCCGTCCGCGAAGGGCTCTACGCCTTCGGCGGCAACGAGGTGGCCCTGAAGGAAGGATGGGCTCAAACACCGCAGGGGCAAATCGCTCTGACCGAGCTGGAAATCCGGATGCTGCGTCTTTTCTTTCAGAGAGAGGGGGAAGTCCTCTCCCGCACCGAACTGCTCGAATCGGTCTGGGGGATGGCTCCCGACGCGGAGACCCGCACCCTCGACAACTTCATCGTCCGCCTGCGCAAATACTTCGAGACTGACCCCGCCCGGCCGATCCATTTTCTGACGGTGCGCGGGCGGGGGTACAAATTCGTGCGGGAAACGCAGGAAAAAACGTAGGGGCAGGCCTTGTGCCTGCCCACAGCAGGGCACCCACAAGGGGCGCCCCTACCCTCCCAGCACTTCCTGCCGGAACGCCTCGGCTCCCATCTCTTCGATGAGCTTGCCGAGGCGACAGCGACGGGCCCTGGCCTTGAACCACTGGACAATGTGGTCGACAATCGCCAGCGCCTCCTTGTCGCTCGGCACATGCTCGAGCAGCTTGACCGACAGGCGCGGCTGGCTGCCGCCGTTGCCGCCGGCCATCACGTTCCATCCCTTGGGGGTACCGATCAGCCCCGCGTCCTTGATGCAGACCTCGCCGCAGTCGTTCATGCAGCCCGAGACCCCCATCTTGAACTTCCAGGGGAGTTCCATGCCGTGGTAGCGGCGGTCCATCTCCAGCCCGACCGAAACCGAATCCTGCTGCCCTCGCTTGCAGAAGTCGGTGCCGGGACAGACCTTGACCGAACGGACGCAGAGGCCGATGACCGCCCCGGGCTTTTCGCCCAGCTCGGCCCAGATCTCGTCGAGCTTCTCCTCGGGCAGGCCGATGATGGCAATGCGCTGGGCACTGGTGAGCTTGAGCGACTGGGCACCGTAGCGCTCGGTGACATCGACGATCTTGCGCAGGGTGGCGGCATTGGTGATGCCGCCGGGGATGTGCGGCGCGATGGAGTAGGTTTCCTTGTCGCGCTGGATGATCGCCCCCTTCTCCTGGATATCCTTTTTCATCTGATTGACCTCCCGAAAAGCAGTTCCGGCCGCCACATCCCGGGCGGCCGGAGAGCCTGTTGATTTTTGTTCGGGGGGTTTTACCGGGAATGGCAGGGATTTGTCAAGCTGAGGCTTACAGCTCTTTCTTCTTCCACTGGTAGGCAAGCTTGGCGCCGTAATGTCCGAGCAGGGCAACGACCGGCAGCATCGTCAGGACAAGTCCGAGGTAGACCCATTTTCGAGCCCCACCCCCGGCCAGGAGTCCGGGATCGGCATAGCGGAGCCTTACGGCAGACAGGACCAGCAGGAGGAGGGTCGTAGCCAGCCCGATCTTCTTGTAGAAGATCATCGCCCGCTCGCCATGGAACCGGGTGCGCCAGTCGTAGACCCCCGAGGCCATCGAAACCGGGATGACCGCCAGCACCACGCCTAGCAGGTAGAAAACCGCATGCTCCAGAAAGGGGCTGTTGGTCAGCAGGGTCAGCAGCAGAAAAAGGGCAGCGGTGGGAACCAGACCATTGGGAAAGTGGGCCGCCACCGGGTGCAGGACGAAGGTCTCGATCATATCGTGCAGCAGGTTGACCTTCTCCTGCTCAAGCGGGATGAACTTGGCGCTATCGGCGCCGCAGACGGGACAGATCTCCGGCGGTTCCGTTCCCTCATGAAGGTAGCCGCAGACGGTGCATTTCCATTTTTTCGTCATCATTGACCTCTTGCAGCCATGTCTGGAGTAATTCTAGCCGCCGGTGGCCGGCGTGCAAGGCTGCCGGCGTCCTCTGCCCCGGGTAAATCGGGCGATGCCCGGCAGAAAGCGGTTGAAACCCGGCCCGTATTCCTTATAATCGACACACCGTTTTGAAATCCCGGGGAGCAGGAGACAGGAGAGCCTCTGCCCCCTCCAACAAAATCAGGGAGGAAATGCAATGAAAGCTGTTCTGCTCGATGGCTTCGGCGGCCTGGAGGTACTCAAGGTCGGGGAAGTCGACAAACCCACGCCGAAGGCAGGGGAAGTGCTGATCAAGGTCGCAGCGACGTCGATCAACCGCCCCGACCTGGTGCAACGCGAGGGGAAATACCCGCCGCCGCCCGGCGATTCGGAGATCCTCGGCCTGGAGGTGGCCGGCACCATCGCCGAACTCGGCGCCGGGGTCAGCGGCTGGCAGGTCGGCGACCGGGTCATCACCCTGGTCGGAGGCGGCGGCTACGCCGCATACGCGGTCGCCTACGCCAGCCACCTGATGCGCATTCCCGAGACGATGAGCTTCGAAGAGGCGGCCTGCGTCTGCGAATCGTACATTACCGCCTTTCTCAACGTCTTCATGATCGGCGAACTGCGCGACGGCCAGACCGCCATCCTGCACGGCGGCGGCGGCGGCGTCAATACCGCGGCAATCCAGCTGGCCAAGGCACTCACCCCCAACGCCAAGCTGATCGTCACCGCTCACCCGAGCAAGATCGAACGGGTGAAAAAGCTTGGTGCCGACCTGGTCATCGACTACACCACCACTCCGGACTTTTCCGAGGTCGTCAAGGAGTTCACCGGCAAGAAGGGGGTCGACCTGATCCTCGACCACGTCGGCGCCAAGTACCTCTCCCCCAACATGAACTCCCTCGGCTACAAGGGGAAGCTGGTCATCATCGGCGTCATCAGCGGCATCAAGGCCGAGCTCAACCTCGCCCTGATGATGGTCAAGCGCCAGAATATCATCGGCTCGGTGCTGCGCTCGCGCCCCGTCGCGGAAAAGGCGGAGATCGTCGCCGAGTTCACCCGCCGGGCGCTGCCGAAGTTCGCCGACCGCACCATCGTCCCGATCATCGAGAAGGTCTTCCCCCTCGACCAGGTGGCGGAAGCACACCGGATGATGGAGGAGGACAAGCATTTCGGGAAGATCGTACTCAAAATCCAGTGAGGAGTGAGGGGTGAGGAGTTAAGGTATTTTTCGCCTCACTCCTCACTCCTCACGGATTTCCGCATGTTCAACAAAGCCCACTTCGACTGGGATACGCTCCCGCCCCTCACCTCGCCCCGCCGCCAGCTCGGCCTTGCCGGCGTCGCGTTGGGCTTGATCAACCTGCCGCCGCACGAGGGTTACACCTTTACCCACACCCACCGCGAGCAGGAGGAGGTCTACATGGTTCTCGAGGGGGCCGGCCGCCTACTGATCGACGGCGAGGAGGTTCCCCTCGCTGCGGGCGACATGGTCCGGGTCGACCCGGCCAGCAAAAGAGCGCTCAAAAACGACGGCGACACCCCCCTGCGCCTCATCTGCGCCGGGGCGGTGCCGGCCGGCTACCCGAAACACCCCGAATCGCGCTACCTGATCGACGACGGCGTCCCCGACTATGACGACATCCCACCCTGGTACGCCGGCAACACCGAGGTGGCGGCGAAAAACGCAGAGTTGAAGAAGCGCTACGAACGCTCGCAGCAACGACGGAAAAATCGGGAACTCCCGTGACTCGAGACTTTGGACTCGGGACTCGGGACTTTGGACTAGGGACTTTTGAATGACCAAGACCAACGTCGTCCTCATCGGCATGGCCGGCGCCGGCAAAAGCGCGATCGGCGTGGTGCTGGCCAAGCGTCTCGGCCTCGATTTTCTCGACACCGACGTCCTGATCCAGGCCCGGCTGGGACGGCGGCTGCAGGAGATCATCGACAGCGAAGGCCTTGCCGCCTTCCGCCAGATCGAGGAAGCGGCTCTGCTCTCCCTTTCCTGCCGCCACACGGTGGTCGCCACCGGCGGTTCGGCGATCTATAGCGAAGCGGGGATGGGGAGACTGAAAACGTACGGCACGATCGTCTTTCTCGACACCCCCCTCGAAGAGCTGCTGCTGCGGGTACGCGACATGGACACACGGGGGATGGTCATCGACCCGGGGGAGACCTTTCCTGACCTCTTCGCCCGACGCCTCCCCCTCTACCGCCGATGGGCCGAGCTCATCGTCGACGGCCGCGACAAGTCGGTGGAGGAACTCGCCGCGGAAATCACCCATCGTCTCCAGGACCAATTCCCAACGCCTGCCTGATCTGGCCCACCCTTTGCAAAATTGAAACTGCGTATCATTGGCTGGATTACTGAGGGCAGTGCCGTCCCCTACTGAAAAAGCCCCGTTTTAAACAATCCGCATATCCGATTTGTGGAGAAGAGCATGTCATATCACGGACAGTGGTGCCGCAGATCGTTCCTCAAAGCTTCACTGCTCGCCGGCCTCACCCTCTTCGGCGGTCAGACCGCCTGGGCCCGCGAACTGCTGGACGAAGGTTTGCCGCTCGGGAAACTCTCCCTTTTGAACCTCCACACCGGCGAGCGCCTTGCGGTGACATACCGGGATCGCGCCGGCGAATACGACCTGCAGGCCCTCGACGAACTCAACTGGCTGCTGCGCTGCCACCACACGAACGAGGTTCACCCGATCGACGTGCGCACCCTCGAATATCTCAGCCTCGTCGACCAGCGCCTCGGCGGCAGCAACGAAATCCACATCATTTCCGCTTACCGCGCCCCCGCCTACAACGAGCTGCTGCGCCAGAAGGGGCGCCAGGTCGCCAGGAACAGCCTGCACCTGCAGGGCCGTGCGATCGACATCCGCGTCCCCGGTGTAAAGCTGGCCAATCTGCGCCGCGCCGCGCTCGACCTGGAACTTGGCGGCGTCGGCTATTACCCCCGTACCGATTTCGTCCATATCGACTCCGGTGCTTTCCGCATGTGGTAACCCCTCTTCTCTAACGTTTTTTCCATTCCGGCGTGCGTTTTGCCAGAAAGGCGCTTACCCCCTCCACCGCATCTTCCGTTGAACAGAGGGTGGCAAACAGATCGTCCATCACATCCAGCCCCTGGTGGTAAGGGGTATCGTGCAGGCGATTGATCCCCTCCTTGCCGATCTGAAGGGCCAGCGGGCTTTTGGCGGCCAGCTTGCCGGCCAGGCTTTTGACGGCCCCTTCCAGTTCTGCTTCAGGAACGACCTTGTTCACCAGCCCGAGTTTTTCAGCTTCCGCCGCGTTGATCATGTCTCCGGTCAGGACCATTTCGAGGGTTTTCTTGAGTCCGAGAGAACGCATCATCGGCGCCGCCGGCCCTAAGCAGATCAGGCCGACATTGATGGCGGTCGTACCGAATACTGCAGTTTCAGTGGCAACGGTCAGATCGCAGCCAAAGGCCAGTCCTGCACCGTTGGCCAAGGCGTAGCCATGCACAGACGCGACCGTCACCGTCTTCATGCGCGCCAGGGTATGATAGAAAGCGTCAATCTGATAGAGGAATTCACGGGCTTCCCGCTGAGTTCTGGGAGGGAACTGGTCGAGCGAAATGCCGGTGCAGAAATTTTTCCCTGCTCCGTCAATGATGACGACCCGGATCTCGGAATCCTCTTCCATGGCCCAAAGTGCACTTTCAAGTTGCCTGGCAAACGGGATGGTGAAGGTATTCATTGCCTCCGGCCGGTTCAGTGTAATCCGCCCGATGGCGCCTTCTTTGCGAGTGAGAATCGGATCTTGTGACATGGAATCCTCCGTAAGTTAAAGGCAAGCTTTTAACACGATATCACCTCGTGTCAGGAAATCTTCGCCGCTATGGCAAAACAACGCAACCATCGAAAAAGACGACCTCTTTTTCGCGCCGAGCGGCAGACTGTGTATGGCGCATTATTTGGAGTGATATAATTAGTCTTGACAAACAATATGAGGAAGTGTAAACAATTACCAAATTAGTCATAATTGGTGGTATCGATGTTGGGCAGGATCGTGACATTTTATCTTGAGGGATTCCGCAGCATGCGGTTGGGGCGAACGCTCTGGAAAATCATTCTGCTCAAATTGGTGATCCTGTTCGCCGTGCTCAAATGGCTATTCTTCCCCGATGTGCTGAAAATAACTTACGACAGTGATGCCGCGCGTGCCGAGCATGTGCTGGAGCGGCTCACCCAGCAGGACAAGAATGGAGGCTGAATGTGATTGAAACCATCGATCCCGGCCAGGTGAATTGGGCCCGGGCCCAGTTCGCCATGACGGCCATGTATCACTGGATATTCGTCCCCCTGACCCTGGGACTCTCCTTCCTGTGCGCATTTTTTGAAACGATCTACGTGCGTACCGGCAACACCGAGTGGAAGCGTCTGACCAGGTTCTGGATGTCCCTGTTCGCCGTCAATTTCGCTATCGGCGTGGCGACCGGCATCATCCTGGAATTCGAGTTCGGCACCAACTGGTCGAACTATTCCTGGATGGTGGGGGACATTTTCGGGGCGCCGCTGGCCATCGAGGGGATACTGGCCTTTTTCCTCGAAGCGACTTTCTTCGCGGTGATGTTTTTCGGCTGGGATCGCGTCTCACGCCGGATACACCTGTTCTCGACCTGGATGGTGGCGGTCGGGTCCAACCTTTCGGCCCTCTGGATCCTGGTGGCCAACGGCTGGATGCAGAACCCGATCGGCATGCGCTTCAACCCGGAAACCGCCCGCTTCGAGATGCAGGACCTCTGGGCCGTAGTCTCCTCGAAGGTGGCCATCAGTCACTTTGCCCACGCCACGTCATCGGGCTTCCTGCTCGCCTCCCTGTTTGTCATCGGCGTCTCCAGCTGGTTCTTGCTGAAGGGGCGTCACCAGCTGTTCGCCAAGCGGTCCATTGCCGTTGCCGCCACCTTCGGGCTGCTCAGCGCCCTGTTCGTCGCTTTTACCGGTGATGAGCATGCCTTCATCACGGTCAAGACCCAGCCGATGAAACTGGCTGCGATGGAAGGGCTGTACGAAGGGCAGGTGCCGACCGGCTTGATCGCTATCGGGGTGGTGAATCCGGCCAAAAAGACCGGAGACGACCAATCGCCGTTTATTGCCAAGATCGAAATTCCCGGTTTGCTCTCCCTGCTGGCCCATCGCAAGTTCGACACCTTCGTTGCCGGCATCGACGACCTGGTCTGGGGCAATCCGGAGCATGGCGTCGTCGGCGTGGATGAGAAAATCCGGCGCGGCACGCTGGCCGTTACGGCGCTGGCGGATTTCAAGCAGGCACGCAAAGCCGGTGACGACATCTCCGCGCAAACCGCACTCACCGAGTTCAGGCAACATGAGGAGTATCTCGGCTATGGACACTTGCAGGCACCAGCGGATGCCGTGCCGCCAGTCGGTTTGACCTTCTACAGTTTCCGCACCATGGTCGGCCTCGGCACCTTCTTCATCCTGCTGTTTTTGCTGTTTCTCTACCAGTCGGCCCGACATGGCCTGGAAAAAAATCGCTGGCTGCTCAAACTCGGCGTGATTTCCGTCCTGCTCGGCTATATCGCCTCCCAGGCCGGCTGGATCGTCACCGAGGTAGGCCGCCAGCCCTGGGCCATTCAGGGCCTGCTGCCGGTCGGCGTGGCCCGTTCCAACCTCGATACGGGGACGGTGGCGCTCACCTTTTTCATCTTTCTGGCCCTGTTCACCACCTTGTTGATCGCCGAAGTCAAAATCATGGCCAAGCAAATTTCGCTCGGTCCGGAGGGAGAAGCATCATGATTGGCAACCTGGAATGGACGACCCTGCAGCAACTCTGGTGGCTGATCGTCTCGCTGGTCGGTTCGTTGTTCGTATTCCTCACCTTCGTCCAGGGCGGGCAGACTTTGATCCTGACGCTTGCCCGCAGCGAAGACGAGAAGAGCCTGATCGTCAACTCCCTTGGCCGCAAATGGGAGCTGACCTTTACCACCCTGGTCCTGTTCGGCGGCGCCCTGTATGCGGCTTTCCCGCTGTTTTACGCCACCAGCTTCGGCGGCGCCTACTGGGTCTGGATTGCCATCCTGCTGACCTTCGTGGTCCAGGCCGTCAGCTACGAATTCCGCCGCAAGCCGAACAATTTTCTCGGCCAGCGGACCTACGAGATTTTTCTGCTGGTTAACGGCACCGTCGGCATCCTGTTGATCGGCGCCGCGGTCGGGACGTTTTTCACCGGCTCGAATTTCCGGCTCAACGACTACAACCTGGTGCAGTGGACGCATGCCCTGCGTGGGCTCGAGGCCGCCTTCAACCCCTTCAATGTCAGTTTCGGACTGTTCCTGGTCTTCCTCGCGCGGGTGCTTGGCTCCCTCTATCTCGCCGGCAACGTTGAGGATGAGGAACTGGTGCGACGACTCCGGGGCGCATCGTTCAACAACCTGTTGTTGTCGCTCCCCTTTCTGCTGTTCGTGCTGTTCAAGCTTGTAACCATGGAAGGTTTTGCCATCGATTCGGCCACCGGCAACGTTAGCCTGGTGGCCGGCAAGTACCTCGAAAACCTGCTGGCGATGCCGTTGGTACTGGTTATGCTCCTCGCCGGACTGGCTTTCGTCATCACCGGCGTGGCTCTCAACCGGTTCACGGCGTTCCGGCGGGGTATCTGGCCGGCCGGCTTCGGCACGGTGCTGACCTGCCTGGCCGTTTTCTTTTTGGCCGGCTACAACAACACGCCCTTCTATCCTTCCAGGGTCGACTTGGACAGCAGCCTGAGCATCTACAATGCCTCGAGCAGCCACTACACGTTGACCATGATGTCCTACGTGGCGCTGCTGGTTCCGTTCGTTCTGGCTTACATAGTCTGGGTCTGGAGACAGATGGATGCGCGCAGACTGACGATCGACGAGGTCAGGGGCGACAAGAAGAGCTACTGATCACGAGGAGAAAACCTATGCTTCTGCTTGCATGGATTGTTCTGCTGCTGGTATCCCTGTTCGGCGCCGAATGGCTGTTGAAGAGGTGGGGTCTGTATTGACTGCGGAAAAGGTGTGCCAGCAGGCGCTAGTAGATACATGTGCTCCCCTGCCGGATGAGTGGGGGGCAGCAGATACTCTCGTCGGCGTGCCCAAGGCTGCCCTTAATGACGGTGCGAGGGATCATGAGTATGCCCTGGGATGGCATGGCGAGCATGGTCTTTCAACTGAGCCTCGAAACACTGGTGAATCGCCTCGATCAAGCCGGGATCGTCTGCTGAATAGACGATCTGCCCCCCATTTCCCAAGTCTTCGTACTCAATTTGTGTCCCACGACCTTGTGTCCCACCAGCGCCGATTTAATCCCGATGGACAACCAGGCCGTCCTTTCCGAGACTTCCATCTGCTCACCAGCCGGTCAGGTATCCCGCCAGTCCGAGCAGCAGGCCGACGCCAAAGTTGATTGCCTTGATACGAAAAAAGTCGAGCCGTGAATCGGCCAGCAGGGGAAGCATGCCGTGTCCGTCCTGGACGATGGAGCTGGCCAGAAGAACACTAAACGGCACTGCTCCCTGGGCATAGAGGGTAAGGAAGACCAGATGCGGCCCGGATTCGGGAACCAGGCCGACGAGACAGGCCGCCAGCAGCATGATCAGGGAGTTTTCCCTCATCCAGCCGGCCAGGTGAAACTGCTCTACCAGCAGATGCATGATCAACAGTGCACCAAAGGTCCACAGAAACACCCGAGGAACGTGGATCTTGGCCGTATGCTCCCAAAGGTGTTTTTCAAGGAAATGATCGGGGACGGTCGCCACGATGAACAGCCCCAGCGCCGAGGTGAGCAGCAGGCTCGTCTTGATCCAGTTCCAGGCCGCCGGGCCGAGCTGCCCGGAGAGCAGGCCGAAAATGAACAGGGTCAGGACCAGGGAGAGAATGCCGCGAGCCGGTGTACAGCCCTTCCAATGTTGGAGGATCCGTCCCCGGGGGAAGCATTCGCAGGACTCCTCGTGCAGTTCAATCTCGTGGCCTTGCTGTGCCCACTTGACGGCTTTTTCCCCCAGCAGGAGATCGCTCAACAGGCCGGCGCCGATGCCCACCAGGAACAGGACCAGGAAGATGACTCCGGCAGTGCCGGGTATCATGGCCAGCATGACGAACGATTCGTCACCACTGGTGGCGATCATGGCGGCCACCACCGCCCCGAAGGAGACCACCCGGTGGGAATAGAGGGCGACGACTGCAAAGGCTCCGAGGCAGCCGGGGGTGGCGCCGAGAAAGGAGGCCAAAAGGTACTGACGCCAGAGGCTCCCGCGCAGGGCCTGTTGCCATACCCCCTGGGTGAGCACATTGAGGTATTCGATCACCAGCATCATCACGAAGACGAAGCCGGTTATCATCAGGGCGTGGGAGAGGGTTTCCCTAAGAACCAGGGGCATCAAAGTATTCCGGAAGCATCCTTTGCCTTCTTCCTGATGTCCTTGCTATTTGCTCTTTTCCAATTTCTTCAGGCGTTCTTCGGCAGCCGTCAACTCCGCCTTCAGCATCTCGATGTGCTCTTTCATATCCTCCACCTCCTCTTCCGGCGTCGGCCTTTCCGCCCACCACGGGGCGGGAGGGGGAGGTTAAGGTCCGCAGTAATGGTGATGCCAGCCGCAGCACCCGGGCCAGAACATACGCTCTCTGATTCTTGATCTTCTCAGCATAGTCGCCTCCGCTTATTCGGCTTGAGTAATAGCCTGGCAACCAGAATCTCAAGTTGAGTGGGGCTTCCTGTAGGCTTCCACCGCTTCTCTGACCGTCCCCCCCTTGATTGTCATGATCTCCACTCCGGCGTCCTCTAATGCTTGCCGGGCTCTGGCGCCAACCTGAACCGTTAACAGGGTCGTTGCACCTTTTCCGATGACCAACTCCGCGCTTTCTACCCCAGCCTCCTCAGACATAGAAGCAAATGGATTGGGCACGACCTTAGATGCCATGCTTGCCGGATCGACAAAAATGAAATATTCACACCTGCCGAAAATCGGCTGTACCTTGGAATCCAGAGTGGGACCATAGGATGAGACGCACACTTTCATACCTTCCCCTTTCCTTTGACGACTTATCATGTCCTGTCCCTCTGGGAAAATACGCGGGACGGAAACTAAAGAGACTTTCGCCAACCGCTCCTTCCGGGTTTCTTTCTCAGCCTAGCACCGGATTGGAGCTTTTCAATGTTTCATCCTAAGAAGTATGGCAGGGTGGCACCTTCTCCTTAAGCTTCTTCCTCTTCTCCGGGGTCAGGGCCAGCTCCAGTTGCCAGGCCGAGTCGGCAAACTCGTCCTTCTTCTTCATCCACAGCCACTCCTTCCCCGTCCCCCGACCCTTCATGAGAGCCAGGGCGAACTCGCCGCGCAGCCTCTTCCCGGCCAGACGAAAAGAAAGGCGCCCTTTTTCCATGGCAGCCTCCGGCTCTTCCAGGGGATCAAACTCCCCCTCGTCCCAGATCACCACCGGTCCCGCACCGTAAATCTCCGCAGGGATGATTCCCTCGAAGTCGGCGTAAACCAGAGGATGGTCCTCGACGAGAAGAGCAAGACGCTTGTCGGCGGGGTTCATCGATGGCCCTTTCGGCACCGCCCATGACTTCAAGACGCCGCCGATCTCCAGGCGCAGGTCGTAATGGAGGTGCGAGGCGTGGTGTTCGTGGATCACGAACCGGGATTTACTCATGGGAACATTCCGTTGGGGACTCCTGACAGCGTCATGGTTGCCTGGACTGGGTCGTCACGAATGCAATCATTGGCGGCAGCCTGTCCTTCCCTATCGCTCCTTCATCCTGCAATACTGGTTTTCATAGCCGATTTCGACCGTGGTGTGCTCGAAATCCAGATACTCAAGCCGTTGGTCGACCTGATTTCTTACACGCAACACATCCTCCCTGGTCGCGTCAGCGTCGACTACCAGATGGGTGGTAAAGATGTTGTGTTCGCCGTCCAGGGTCCAGACATGGG